>JGI26051J44788_1000002_pt1 | contig 296973 bp, 286 predicted proteins | sample HigsolmetaGSP13D_FD_44788 | JGI IMG/M metagenome (IMG submission 44788) | reverse complement strand
CCCTCCCGTGAGGGGAGCGGCGCCCCCGCGGTCCGCTCTGCCTGGGCGCAGGGCGCATCCGCCGGACGGCTTTCGTTCTTCCCGCGTGCGTCGCCGTGCCGTCGGAGTGAGTCGACAGCAAGAGCCGTCCCTTCGCGCCTGGACACACTCCTCCCACCGCTGCCCAGACCTTTCCGACGCTCGGCCGGGCCTGACGAGCACCGCGCCCGTGCGTGCATTGTCCTCAGCCTTTTACATTCTGCATGCAGAATGTTTGATGGTGCATTTTTGCGGTGTTAGCGTCGCGAAAAATCCGACGGGCCAGTGGCGGAAGACCTCCGGCCTGCACGGGAAACGCATTCATCCGCGGCGTGCTGCCGTTCCTCGCTGCCGAGACGGCGATCCTCTTCCTGCTGACGGTCTTCCCGCAGCTCGTGACCGTGCCGGCGCGCTGGCTCTACTGAAGGAGCGCGCCGGCCTCAGTGGAGGTTCTCGGTATAGATGAACTTGGGCATGCTCCAGCCGTAGCGCAGGGCGAGCAGCCGCAGCGCCAGGCCCGCGAGCATCGCGATCCCCATGGCGAGAGCGTGCGGCACGCCGGCATGCTGGCAGCCGATGTAGAGCGCCCCCGCCAGGATCGAGACCGTCGCATAGAGCTCGGCGCGGAACAGCAGCGGCACCTCGGTGCACAGGATGTCCCGCAGCACGCCGCCGACGCAACCCGAGATCATGCCTGAGGCAATGACGATGACGTAGGGCATGCCGAGCCCGCTGGCGATGTTGCAGCCGATGACGGTGAAGACCACCAGCCCGACGGCATCGAGGAAGAGGAAGAGCCGGCGCAGGTGGTACATGTAGCGGGCAAGGAAGACTGTGGCGAGCGCCGCGCCGGACGTGATGAGCAGATAGGAGGGATGCTCGATCCAGGTGAGCGGATGGCGCCCGAGCAGCACGTCCCTCACCGAGCCGCCGCCGAGGGCGGTGATGGACCCCAGCATCGCGACGCCCACCCAGTCCATCGACCGTCGGCCGGCGGCAAGGGCCGCCGTCATCGCTTCCGCGATAATGGCGACGATGTAGAGGACGTGCAGGATCTGCTCGGAAGGCATGGTCGGCGCGATCGGCTCCCTCGGCGGCGCGGGATTCTACGCGCCCAATCGCCAACAAAAGCTTTCGGGCCCCGGCACACGCCGGGGCCCGTCATGTCTCGCCGTGCCGGCAGGACGAGAGCCCACCGGCCCCGCAGGACGGTCAGCCGGCGGCCGACCGCTGTGCAGCCGCCTGGGCCGGCTCGTCGTCGAACGTCAGGGGACGGTCGCCGGCCTCGTCGCGGATGCGGGTCGGCAGGCCCATGTGGTTGAGGAGGTTGAGGAACGGCCGCGGCGGCAGCTCCTCTACGTTGGCCATGCCGCGGATGTCCCACGGGCCCTGCGCGATGAGGATCGCGGCCGCGACGGGCGGCACTCCCGCCGTGTAGGAGATCGCCTGGCTGCCAACCTCCTTGTAGGCCTCCTCGTGGTCCGAGATATTGTAGATGAACACCTCGCGCGGCTTGCCGTCCTTCTCGCCCTTCACGAGATCGCCGATGCAGGTCTTGCCGGTGTAGTTCGGCGCCAGCGACGACGGATCAGGCAGAACCGCCTTCACCNCCTTGAGCGGCACGACCTCGAGCCCCTCCGCCGTGCGGATCGGCTGCTCGGACAGAAGCCCAAGGTTCTTCAGCACGGTGAAGACCGTGATGTACCGCTCGCTGAAGCCCATCCAGAAGCGGATGTGCGGCACGCCCAGGTTCTTGGACAGCGAGTGGATCTCGTCGTGGCCGGTCATGTAGGTCGTGCGCGTGCCGACCACCGGCAGGTCCCACTCCTTGCGGACCTCGAACATCTTGTTCGACGTCCACTGGTTGTTCTGCCACGACCACACCTGGCCCGTGAACTCGCGGAAGTTGATCTCGGGGTCGAAGTTGGTCGCGAAGTAGCGGCCGTGGTCGCCCGCATTGACGTCGATGATGTCGAGCGAGTCGATGCGATCGAAATATTCGTCACGCGCCAGGGCGGCGTACGCATTGACGACGCCCGGGTCGAAGCCGGCGCCGAGCACGGCCGTCACGCCGGCCTTCTCGCACTCCTCGCGCCGCTTCCACTCGTAGTTGCCGTACCACGGCGGCGTCTCGCAGATCTTGAGCGGATCCTCGTGGATCGCCGTGTCGATGTAGGCCGCACCCGTGCGGATGCACGCGGTGAGGACGGACATGTTGAGGAAGGCCTGGCCCACGTTGATGACGATCTGACTGTTCGTGGACCGGATGAGCTCGACCGTCTTGTCCACGTCGAGGGCGTTGAGCTGATGGGCGACGAGCTTGCCCGCCGTCTTCATGCTCTTCTTCTCGTGGACGGAGCGGACGATCGCCTCACACTTGGCGAGCGTCCGCGAAGCGATGTGAATGTCGCCGAGGATGTCGTTGTGCTGCGCGCATTTGTGGGCCACGACCTGGCCTACGCCACCGGCACCGATGATCAGAACGTTTCTCTTCATTTGGGCTGGGATCTCCTTTCGCTGTTCCGCATGAGCCTCAGGACAGGCTCGACTTGTAGTCTTCGAAGGAAAATTCGCGCACACACCGCAGGCTGCCGTCGAGCTCGCGCACGACGATGGACGGCATCTGGACGCCATTGAACCAGTTCTTCTTGACCATAGTGTAGCTGGCCGCATCGTTGATCGAGATGCGGTCGCCCGGCTTCAGCGGAGCCTCGAAGGAGAACTCGCCGAAGATGTCACCGGCCAGGCACGACTTGCCGCAGATCATGTAACGGTACGGGCCGGAGTCGGGACTGACCTTGGCACTCTGGCGGTAGATCAGCAGGTCGAGCATGTGCGCCTCGGTCGAGCTGTCGACGATGGCCAGATCCTTGCCGTTGTTGAGTGTGTCGAGCACGGTCACCTCGAGGGTGGTGCTCTTCGTCACCGCCGCCTCGCCCGGCTCGAGATAGACCTGCACGCCATAGCGCTGCGAGAAGACCTTCAGCCGCTCGCAGAAAGCGTCGACCGGATAACCCTCGCCGGTGAAGTGGATGCCGCCGCCAAGGCTCACCCAGTCGACCCGGGAGAGCAAGGCGCCGAAGCGCTCCTCAATCTGGCCAAGCAGCCTGTCGAAGCGGCCGAAGTCGGCATTCTCACAGTTGTTGTGGATCATGAAGCCGTCGAGCCGGTCGACGACTGCCGCGACCTTCTCGGGGTTCCATTCACCGAGCCGGCTGAACGGGCGGGCAGGATCGGCAAGGTCGAAATCCGACGAGCTGACGCCGGGGTTGAGCCGCAGCCCGCGCGAGAGCGTGTCGGCCCGGCCGGCGAAACGCTCGAACTGGCTGATGGAATTGAAGATGATCTTGTCGGCGTAGGACACCNCCTCGTCGATTTCGTGGTCGGCATAGGCGACGCTGTAGGCATGCGTCTCGCCGCCGAACGTCTCGCGCCCGAGCCGGACCTCGAAGAGCGAGGATGAGGTCGTGCCGTCCATGTACTCGCGCATCAGGTCGAAGACGGACCAGGTGGCGAAGCACTTGAGCGCCAGCAGCACCTTTGCGCCCGATTGCTCGCGCACGCGCTGGATCACGCGCAGGTTCTTCAGGAGCGCGCTCTTGTCGATGAGGTAATAGGGCGTCTGCAGCTTCAAGGTCTCTGGCCCGTCGGGTTTGGTGGTTGATGCGTCGCGGCTCGGCAGCCGCTGCCTGAAATGCCGTTCTGCGCACGAGCACGCGATGGCCACGGGCCAACAGCGCCGCCGTGCGCGACGAGAAAAGTGATCGGGAAGCGGCTAGGCCCGGCCGGTTGCGCAACCTGTCGCCGGGAAAAGCGCCTTTGCGGCCGCCATGGCCGCATCAGGACTGATGCCCCGATCCGTGGCGCATAGCGCCGTCGCGCGTGCCCCTATGGCCCGCGCCCCAAAAGGTTCTTCCGTTTGGGNGGCATTCAGTCCGACTGAGCCCATCCCCAATTGGAAGAGGGCGTCGTGAGACATGGCGTCCTCCCCAACCAGCAGATGAAACCTGCAAAAGGTGAATGGGGCTTATCGCATCGGGGCCCGCAATGCAACAGAGGCAACCGCCCGAACGCATCGGATCGGTTGCCTCTGCAGCGCACTGCGGAGCGGCGCGTCGAGCGCCGCGAGATCCGGCTCAGCCCGGCAGGCTGTAGTTGACCGGCACCCAGTCGTAGCCCCTCTCGTCGCGTCGCACGTGGCCAAGCCCGGGAAAGCGGATGTGCGCGCCGCCGACGAGATAGCGCTCGTCCGCCGCCTCAGCAAAGGCGAGCGCCCGCGTGGCCGCTGCCGCCTCGGAATCCTCATCGAAGGCGATGCCGATGCCGGGTTCGTCGAACTGGATGACGTCGCCATGGGTGATGTCCCCCCACAGCACCACCTTCTCCCCGCGGCTATCGACAACGACGGCGCTGTGCCCGGGCGTGTGGCCCGGGCGCAGGACCGTGCGGAAACCCGGCACCGGCTCGGCATCGTCGTCGAACGGCATCAGGCGGCCTGCCTCGCGGTAGGGCGCGAGCGAGGCGATCGCGTTCACGAATGACTCCTTCTTGCCCGCCGGCGCCGCGTCCCGGTTTGCCGGATTCAGCCAGTAGTCGACATCGCGGCGGTTGGCGTGAACCGTGGCCTTGGGGAAGACCGGCTCCCCGCCCGCGACGAGGCCGCCCGAATGGTCCGCATGGATGTGGGTGAGGATGATGTCGTCCACCTGCTCGGGCGAATAGCCCGAAGCCTTCAGCGCCGCGGGCAGCCGCCCCAAGGACGGGCCGAGCAGGGTGCCCGTGCCCGCATCGATGAGGACGAGCCGCTCCCCGGTATTGAGGAGAAAGGCGTTGACCGAAAGCTCCACGGGCGAGCGCAGGAACGCGGCGCCGAGCGCCTCCTCCACGTGCTCGGGAGTGGTGTTGTTGTAAAGATCGGCAAGCGGCACCGGCAGGACGCCGTCGAGCAAAGCAGTGAGTTCGTAGTCGCCGAGCTTCATGCGATGGAAGCCCGGCGCGGGAAAGCCCGCCATCGGCGCGGCAGCGAGCGCCGGCCTGGCCACGGCCGCCGCCGCAGCGGCGGGAACTAGCGACAGAAAGCTGCGTCTATCCATGATACCGTCCGATGATCCGCTGTTGCTCTCGCGGCGCATTGCGCCGCCGCAGAAATCTGGCTACGGCTGATCCAGCAAACAAATCGATACGGATCATGAGCTCCATCGATCATTTCGATTTGCGCTCCTTCGATCTCAACCTGCTCGTCGCGTTCGACGCACTGATGCAGGAGCGGACGGTGACGCGCGCCGCGGCCCGGCTGAAGATCGGCCAGCCCGCCATGAGCCACAGCCTGGCGACGCTGCGCCTGCTGATGCAGGATGAGCTCTTCGTGCGCGTGGGGCAGACGATGCAGCCGACGGCGCGGGCGCTGGCGATCGCGCCGCGCGTGCGCCATGCACTCGAGGAGATGCAGCACGCCATCCGCGCCGAGGACAGGTTCGATCCGGCGACGCACCGGCGCACCTTCCGCATCGGCTTCTCGAGCGAGATGGAGCTGCTGCTGCTTCCCGACCTGGTCGCGCTCACGCGGCACGCGGCGCCGGGCATCCGGCTGCTCGGGCGCGCCACGGACAAGAAGGACGTGTACGCGCTGCTCGACGACGGCACCATCGACGTCGCCGTCGGCTGCTACGAGGCCGGCGCGCAGCGCCACCGTCAGCGGCATCTCTTCGAGCCCGAGCTGATGTGCTGCTTCAACGCCGACCTGCTGCCTCTCGCAACGCCCATCGGCCTCGATGCCTACCACGCCGCCGAACACGCGCTCGTCAGCCTCGGCCAGTCGTTGCAGGGTTGCCTCGACGAGGCGCTGACCCGCATCGGGGTGTCGCTCAACGTGGTGATGGCCGGATCCGAATTCCTCNCCATCCTGGCTGCCGTTGCCGAGGCGCCGCTTGTCGCCACCCTGCCCGCGCGCATGCTGCGCCGCTTTGCACCCCGCTTCGGCCTCACCACGAGCCCGCTGCCGCTCGCCCTGGACCTGCCGCCCGTCTCCATGGTCTGGTCCGCGCGCAGCGACCGCGACGCAGCCGCCGCCTGGCTGCGGGACAGCATCGTGGCCGTGCTCGGCCCGGGAAACGAGCGGTCACCGGCGGCAAGACCGCAGACCGCGCGCGCCAGCTGATCTCCAGGGGGCAGAGCCGCGACGCGCCTTCCCTCTCCCCTCCCCCNCCCTCGCTGCAATGGCGCCCTGCCAACCGGAAGAACCGAAGGTTCTTCGAGCGTAATCGCGTGCCCTCATCCCGCTGCTGCCCATGAATTCGGCACGCGTGCAGTACGAGCTGCCCAAACCGTCATCGGAATGTTATGAATGGAAGCTATCCGGACCTGGCTTGCAGGCAGCGCCACTCGGCGATGCACAGCTGTGCAAAGGGGGCTCGATGACACCGGCGCCGTTTCTCGAAGTGAAGAAGGCGAGTGTCGCCTATGGCGCAACCACGGTGCTGGAGGGCATCGATCTCGCCATCGCCAAGGGAGAGTTCGTTGCCCTGCTCGGCTCCTCCGGCTGCGGCAAGACCACCCTGCTGAGAACCATCGCAGGCTTCGTGAAACCCGTGGCAGGAACCATCTCTGTTGCGGGGCGCGACGTGACGCGGCTGCCGCCGGACAAGCGGGGCATGGCCCTCGTCTTCCAGTCCTACGCCCTGTGGCCGCACATGACCGTGGCACAGAACATCGGCTACGGCCTCAAGCTGCGCCGCCAGCCGGCCGATGCGATCGCCCGGCGCGTCGCCGAGATGGAGGCGCTGCTCGGCCTCACCGGCCTGTCCCGGCGCAAGCCGGCGCAGCTCTCCGGCGGCCAGCGCCAGCGCGTCGCCCTCGGCCGGGCACTCGCCATTGATCCCGAAATCCTGCTCTTGGACGAACCCCTGTCGAACCTCGACGCCCGCATCCGCCTGTCCGTACGGCACGAGATCCGCGCCCTGCAGCGTCGTCTTGGCATCACTGCCGTCCACGTCACGCACGACCGCGAGGAGGCCATGGTGATGGCCGACCGCATCGTCATCCTTGACGGCGGGCGCATCGCCCAGGCGGGCACGCCGGAGGAGGTCTACAACCGCCCCGTCTCGTCCTTCGTCGCTGCCTTCATGGGTGCGGAGAACTGCGTCAGCCTCGCCGGCCGCGTGACGGGAGGGCACTTCGCCATCGCCGCCGGCCCGACGAACGCACCCTGCACCGTACCCCTCGCGGGGCGGCCACTGGTGGACGGGCCCGTCGTCGCCCGCTTCCGCGCCGAGGCGGCCACGCTCGTGCCGGCGGACGACGCCTCGGCGAAGCCGGAGGGCACCCTGGTGCTCTCAGGGCGTGTCGAGAGCGCGAGCTATCCCGGAGGCCACTGGCGCCACGCCGTCGTCGTCGGCCCCGACACCGTGCTGGTCGATGCGCCCGCGGCCTTCGCCCCCAATACGGCCGTGAAGGTGTGTGTGCCCCCGCAGGCGCTCTTCCTGTTCAGCCCGGCCGGCGCCGAGACGGCCAAGGCCGGGCCCTCTGCGTACAAGAGCAACAAGGCCAGCGAACTGGCCGGAGCCTGACATCGGGCCGAGCCCGACCATAACGGAGACCGAGCGATGAAAACGTTGTTGAATGCGGTTCTCGTCCTCGGCTTCGCGGCTTCCCCGGCCGCGGCAGCCGAGCTCACGGTCGTCACCGCCGGCGACCAGAACATGGTCGAGTATGTCAGCGAGTATCTCGGACCGCTGTTCGAGAAGGAGAACCCCGGCACGAAGGTGCGTGTGGTCGGCACCGGGCCCGGCGATGCCGGCTCCCAGAAGATCCTCGAGCGCTTCGAGGCCCAGCACAAGGCCGGCAGCGAGAAGTGGGACGTCGATGTTGCCGTGGTGCACGAGAAGTTCGTCGGCCCCATGGTGCAAGGCGGCTATCTCGCCGCCTATCGTGACAAGATCCCGACGGGCAAGCTCGTCACGCGCAGCAATGCGGACATGGCACTCGGCACCAAGGTGAGCGGCTACGTCATGCCCATGTTCAACAGCCAGACGGCGCTCGCCTACAATCCGGCCCTCGTGCCCAATCCGCCGAAGAGCTATGCCGAGCTTGCCGAATGGGCCAAGGAGAACCCCAAGCAGTTCGGCTACAACGGCATCAAGGGCGGCGCCTCAGGCGTCAGCTTCGTCATGGGCTGGATCTTCGCCTTCGGCGAGGGCGATGCCGAGAAGCTGCAGAACGGCCCCTTCGAGGAGGCCGAGACCAAGAAGTGGGACAAGGCCCTCGCGAGCCTCAAGCACTTCACCTCCAACGCGACACTGACGCCCGGCAACGCCGGCACGCTCGACCTCCTGAGCCGCGGAGAGATCGCGATCGGCCCGGTGTGGGTCGACATGTTCTACTCCTGGCAGGCCGACGGACGGCTGCCGCCGGACCTCAAGCTCGTGCTGCCCGCGCCCGGCATGCCCGGCCAGCCGATGCACTATGTGATCCCTGCCAAGAGCCCGAACCAGGAGCTGGCGGAGAAGTTCGTCGCCCTGGCAACGAGCCCGAAGGTGCAGGCCGAGGGCATCGTCAAGCGCTTCAACTGGTATCCCGGCATCGACGCCCAGCACGTCCAGGCCGAGCTCGACGAGGCGACCTGGAACAAGCTGTTCAAGGACATCACGCCGGAAGACCTCGCCAAGTACGGCAAGCCCTTCCCCATCGCGCCCTACAACAACGCGATCCTGGAAGCCTACGAGCGCCAGGTCACCAACTGACGTCACGAACTGACGAAGGCCTGCGGCATCCGGCGGCCCCGCCGGGCGCCGCCCCCTTCCCGGCGGGAAGGGCAACGTTCCCGACATCACGGACCCTCCCATGTCGAAACGCCTTCTCGGCCTCATCCTCGTCCTGCCGGCGCTCGCAACCATCACGCTGCTCTTTCTCGTGCCGCTCGCCGCCTCGATTATCGGGGCCTTCGAGATCGAGGGCAGCTACGGGCTCGGCAATTTCGACAAGGCCTTCGCGCTCTACAGCCAGGACATCCTGTTCACGGTCGTCATCGTCAGCCTGTCGACGGCGATCATCGGCCTCGTCGCCATCGCCATCGGCGGCTATCTGACGCTCGGCGAGAACACGCTTGCGGTCTCCATCCTGCGCTGGCTCTACCGCTGGCCGCTGTTCATCCCCTTCATCGTTGTCGGCCAGGTGCTGCGCACCTTCCTCGCCAAGAACGGCATGATGAACAACACGCTCGTCTCCCTTGGCGTCATCACGCCGCTCGAGGCGACGAGTTTCCTCGACTGGCGCGGCATCGTCATCGCCTTCGTCTGGAAACAGGCACCCTTCGTCGCCCTCCTCGTCTCCGGCGCCATGGCCTCGCTCGACCGCGGCACCATCGAGGCGGCGCGCAACCTCGGCGCCTCGCGCCTGCGCATCCTCGTGGAAATCGTCGTGCCGCAGGTGGCGACGACACTCATCGTCGGGCTCGTCCTGTCCTTCGTCACGATGATGTCGGTGCTGTCGGTGCCGCTGATGATCAACGCCCAGTCGCCGACCATGATCACCGCCGACATCGCTTTCCGCCTCAACGCATACCGCGACTACGGCGTCGCCAATGCGCTCGGCCTCATCTCCCTTCTCATCACGGCGAGCGTCGCCTGGATCTACCTGAAGCACAACGTGAGGAGCCAGGCATGACGAGCCTCGCGACGACGACGGCCACCGCCCGCCGCCTGCCGCGGATCGACCTTTGGTGGGTGCCGCGCGGGCTCGTCCTCGGCCTTCTCGCCTTCGCCATCTTCGGGCCGCTGACCAATCTGGTGCTGTGGACGGTGGCGGAGCGCTGGCACTTCCCGCACGCGCTGCCGCTCGAATACGGCTTCAGCTACTGGCAGCGCGTCTTCTCGCCGCGCGGCAACGCCATGGAGTCACTCGCCAACAGCGTCTTCGTCGCGAGCCTGACGGTGATCGTGGCGCTCGCGCTCGCCGTGCCGGCGGGCTATGCCCTGGCGCGCCTCAGACTGCCGCTGCGCAGTCTCATCCTCGTCGCCTTCCTCATTCCGCAGGCGTTCCCGAACCTGCCCGTCTACGTCAACATCGCCCGGCTGTTCTACGGCCTCGGCCTCAACGGCACGATCCCCGGCGTGGTCCTCGTCCACGTCACGCACGGGCTCGTCTATGCGGTGTGGATCGCCACCGCCGCCTTCTCGGCAATCGACCGGGAGCTGGAGGAGGCCGCCCGCTCCATCGGCGCGAGCGCGCTGCGCACCTTCCGCGATGTCACGCTGCCGCTCGCCGCGCCGGGGCTCATGGCGAGTGCCATCTTCGTCTTCCTCGAGTCGCTCGACGAATTCACAGGCTCGTTCTTCGTCGGCGCGCCGGATGTCAACCTGCTGCCGCTTCTGCTCTATACGGCAGGTGCCGGCGGCAACTACCAGATCGCGTCGATCACGGCGCTGCTGCTGCTCGTGCCCTCCATCGGCTTCATGCTGGTGGTGGAACGTTTCCTCAAGGCGGACGTGCTGTCGCGCGTCGGCCACTGACGCAGGGGCTGCATGACCGTGGACGACCTACCCCGCCCGCTCCGCCTCGCTGGCAGACCGCGCTTCGTCAGTGCGCAGGATGTGGCGCGACGCGCCGGCGTGTCGCGCTCCGCCGTCTCGCGCGCCTTCACGCCCGGCGCCAGCATCGCCCCCCAGACGCGCGAGAAGGTGATGCAGGCAGCGGCCGAGCTCGGCTACCAGGTCAACGACCTCGCGCGCGGGCTGCTGGCCAACCGCAGCCGCCTCGTCGGCATCGTGGCGACGAGGCCCGAGGTCGGCTTCCGCGCCGATCTCACCGCGGCGCTTGCCAAGGCGCTCATCCGGCGCGGCAGCGTGCCGCTGCTCATCAACACGGGCGAGACGGCGGAGGAACTCGCCGCCGCCCAGCAGGCGCTGTTCGGCCATCGCGCCGAGGCGACCATCGTCCTCTCCGGCTCGCCGCCCTCGTCCTTCGTCGATCTCGCCCGGCGCAATGGCCAGCCGCTCGTCGTTATCGGCCGCTCCGAGCCGGAGACCGACCATGTGATGGTAGACAACATCGCCGCCGCGCGCCTCGCTGCCCGGCTGTTCACGGCGCGCGGTTTCACGCGCCTCGGCCTCGCCGGCTCGAGCCTGGCGACGCCGAGCATCCTCGAGCGCGAACAGGCGTTCTGCGACGAGGCCGTGCGCCTTGGCGCCTTCGTCGCCGTCGAGCGCGGAGCCGACACCACCTATGCCAGCGGGCTCGCCGCCGGTCGCGCCCTGCTCGGCCGGCAGCCCCGGCCGCAGGCGGTCTTCTGCGTCAACGACCTCGTTGCCCTCGGCGTCATGGATGCGGCGCGGACCGATTTCGCCCTCGCCGTGCCAGACGACATCGCGGTGGTCGGCTTTGACGACGTGCCCCAGGCGGGCTGGCTCGCCTATCGCCTGACCNCCTTCCGCCAGAATCCGGAACTGATGGCGGCACGGGCCGTCGCCGTGCTCGATGCACGCCAGGCGAACCCCGCCGGGCCGCTTATCAGCGAACGCATCGAGGCCCGGCTCGTGGTGCGCGAGAGCTTCATCCCGGAGCCGTGAAGGGACCTCTTGAAGGCTGCCTAACCCCGCCTAGATCAAGGATGCCGGTTGCCGACAGGGGCCGGCGGACCGCGGGGTCCGCTCCGCAGCGCCCGCTTGACCATGCTGCTTATGGAAGGGCATGGGCACCGGGCGACGTTCGACCGCTCTCCTCCGGCCCTTGCCGCCCTGCGCCGGCGCTCCGCTTCGGAGCGGCTTCATCCGAACGAAGGAGGAGACCCATGACCTTTCGCGATCTCATTCCCTGGGGCCGCAGCCACGAGACGGCGCCCGTGGCCTATCGTGACCGCGATCCCTTCCTCGCCCTCCACCGCGAGGTGAACCGGCTGTTCGACGATGTCTTCCGCAGCTTCGACAGGCCCTTCCGCGACGGGCACCTTGCCGCCTTCTCCGACGCCTGGCCGAGCATCGAGGTCAGCGACGACGACAAGGAGATCCGCGTCGTGGCAGAGCTGCCCGGCCTCGAGGAACGTGACGTCGAGGTGCTCCTCGACAACGGGGTCCTGACGCTGCGCGGCGAGAAGAAGGCCGAGGTCGAAGACAGGGACCGCCGGTTCTCGGAGCGCTTCTACGGCCGCTTCGAGCGGCGCATCCGGCTCGACGATGAGATCGACGAGGACAATGTGAGCGCGAGCTTCCGCAACGGCGTGCTCACGGTGCGGCTGCCGAAAACCGAGAAGGCCCGCAGCAAGGCGCGGCGCATCGCCATCGCCAGCGCCTGACCGGCGCCGCTTGCCCTAGCCGCCGCTCGCCGCGAGGATCCGCCGGGCGCGGGCGACGAGCGGGGCATCGATCATCGCCCCGTCGAGCCTGACGGCCGCGCCCGTCCGCGTCGCGGCAATGACGCGCCTTGCCCAGACGATGTCGGCCTCGCTCGGACGGAAGGCCGCCTGAATGGGTGCGACCTGCCGGGGATGGATGGCGAGCTTGCCGCCGAAGCCGAGCGCTGCCGCCCGGCGCGCGTCGGCGGCGGCACTCTCCTCGTCGAGCGCCGTGGTGACGCCGTCGACCGGCGCCGGCAGGCCCACGAGACGCGAGCGCAGCACCAGCTCGCTGCGCGCCATGAGCAACGCCTCCCACGTGTGCTCGCAGCCGAGGTCGAGCGCAAGATCGAGCGAGCCGAAGGCCGCCGCCGTCACGCCGGGCGCGGCAAGGACCGAGGACAGCTGCGCCAGCCCCCGCGCTGTCTCGATGAGCGGCACGATGGCCCGCGCCTCGCCGAGGGCGCGCAGGGCTGCAATGTCGGCCGCCTCCTCCGCCTTGGGCAGCACGACGCCGTGGGCAGCCGAGGCGGCGACGGCCGCAAGGTCATCCTCGAACCAGCCACTCGCGCGGCTGTTGATGCGCACCAGCACCGGGCAGGCATCGACGGGCAGGTGTCCGAGGTTGGCGCGCGCGCCCGCCTTGGCGTCCGGCGCCACAGCATCCTCGAGATCGACGATGATCGCTCCTGCGCCGCTCGCCGCCGCCTTGGCGAAGCGTTCCGGCCTGTCAGCCGGCACGAAGAGTGGTGAGAGAAGCGAAAGCTCGGCCATCGTCGCTCCACGGGCGCACGGCCGCGGCGCGGGCCGCGGCCGGCAGGCTCACATTTCCATCTTCATCGGCTCGGGGAAGTAGCGGAAGCCGTCCCCGTCCTTCGCCACGTGGCCAACGCCCGGCCAGGCGAAGTGATAGGCGAGGACGGGAATGCGGTTCTCCGCCAGCATGGTCAGCATCTTCACCCGCGTCTGCGCCGCCTGTTTCGGGTCAGTGTCATAGGCGAATTCCGTCAACGGCTTCTTCATGAGCAGCACGGGGNGGTGCGTGAGGTCGCCGATGTAGCACATCTGCTTGCCCCCCGAGCTGATCATGAAGATCGTGTGGCCGACGGTGTGGCCGGGGGCGGAAATCGCCTGGATGCCAGGCAGGAACTCTTCCCCGTCCTTGAAGAAGACGAGACGGTCGCGGTTGGGCAGCAGGTTCTTCTTCGCCGTCTCGAGAAAGACGGTGAAATCCTTCGGCACCTTGGTGTCGTCCGTCCAGAAGTCGAAGTCCGCCTGGCTGATGTAGTACTGCGCGTTGGGGAAGTGGCGCGTACCGTCGTCCGCCATGCAGCCGCCGCAGTGGTCGACATGGGCATGGCTCAGCACCACGGCGTCGATGTCCTTCGGGTCGATGCCGGCCTGCTTCATGGAATTGAGCAGCTTGCCTGTCGACGGGCCGAAAAGCTTGAGGCTGCCCATGCCGGTGTCGAAGAGGATCAGACGGTCGCCCGTGTTGAGGATGAGCGCGTTCTGCTCGAGCACCGCATCCGTCAGCGGCAGGAAGTGGTCGGTGAGCTGCTGGTCCATCTCCTCCGGCGTCAGGCCGAGAAAGTTGGTGTGCGGGTTGCCGAGCGGCAGCGTGCCGTCAGAGACCACCGTCGCTTCCGCGTCCCCAAACTTGAAGCGGTAGTAGTAGGGTGCCGGCTGGCCGATCATCGGCGCCTTGGCGAGGAGGCTGGCCGGATGCATCAGGGCGAGCGCGCCGCCTGCGGCGGCTCCCCCGATGAGCTGGCGACGCGACAGACTGAAGTCGAGACCCTTCATCGAACCTCCCTCCAACTTACTGTTGCGCATCCGCTTGAAAACGCCCCCGGGCGCGGATGCCCGGCCCGGCNCCCCCAGCCCCTTTTCCCTCAGACGCAGCGGCCGCCGTCCACCTCCAGCACGACGCCCGTGATGAACTCCGCTTCGTCAGATGCGAGAAAAAGGCAGGCGTTGGCGATGTCGCGCGGCGTCGACAGCCGCCCGAGCGGGATGGTGGCGAGGAACTTCGCGCGGTTCTCCGGCGTGTCCGGCGCACCCATGAAGGCTTCGAGAAGCCCGGTGGCGCCCAGGACAGGGGCGATGCAGTTGACGCGGATCCGGTCCGGCGCGAGCTCGACTGCCATGGAGCGGGACAGGAGGTTCACCGCACCCTTGGTGGAGTTGTACCAGGTTAGGCCCGGCCGCGGCCGGATGCCGGCCGTGGAACCGATGTTGATGATGGTGCCGCCGCCGGCCTTGCGCATCAGCGGCACCACGGCTCGCGTCATGTGGAAGATCGACTTGACGTTGATGTCGTAGACGCGGTCGAATTCCTCCTCCGTCACCTCCAGCATCGGCTTGTTGCGGNGCGTCCAGCCGGCATTGTTGACGACGATGTCGATGCGTCCGCCGCCGAGTTCGGTCGTCGCCGCCACGGCCTTCTCGATGTCGGCCGCCTTCGTCACGTCACCGGCGACGGCACGGGCGGCAGGGCCGATGGAGTCGGCCATCTTCTGCGCGCCCTCGCCGTTGAGGTCCATGATGACGACCCTGGCGCCCTCTCGGGCGAAGGTCGCGGCGATCTCGGCGCCGAACCCCGAGGCGCCGCCCGTGACCAGTGCCGACTTGTCCTTGAGCCGCATGGTGCGTTTCCTTCCCGTTGGTCTCAGTTGTGCTTGAAGACGATGGTGCGCAGCGTCGAGAAGTCGTGCAGCGCCTCGAAGCCCTTCTCCCGGCCGTGGCCCGACTTTCTCATGCCGCCGAAGGGCAGCTCGATGCCCCCGCCCGCGCCATAGGCGTTGACGTAGACCTGGCCGGCGCGGATGGAGCGGGCGACGCGCGTCGCCCGGCTGGCGTTCTGCGTCCAGACGCCGGCGATGAGGCCGTAGTCCGTGCCGTTGGCGAGCGCGATGGCGTCAGCCTCGTCGTCGAAGGGAATGACGGCCATGACCGGGCCGAACACCTCCTCGCGTGCCAGCGGGGTGGACCGCGGCACAGGGCCGAAGAGCTTCGGCGTGACGAAATAGCCCTCGGCCGGCGTGCCCTCGGCGATCTGCCCCTCGGCGAGGAGGTCGATGCCGTCCGCACCGGCCCCGTTGCAGAACTGCTCGACCCGCGCCTTCTGGCGGGCACTGATAATCGGTCCGAGGTCGAGGTCCATCTCCGGCGTGCCGGCGCGCAGAGCGTTGAAGCGCTCCACCACAGCGGCGACAACGCGGTCATAGGCCTGGCGCTCGACGAGCAGGCGCGAGCCCGCCGAGCAGGTCTGGCCGGCATTCTGCACGATGCCGTTGACGAGCGCCGGCAGCGCCGCCTCGAGATCCACGTCGGCAAAGACAATCTGGGGCGACTTGCCGCCGAGCTCGAGGGTGCAGCCGATGTGGTTGCGCGCCGCGGCGGTCTGGATGAGGACGCCCACCTCCGGGCTGCCGGTAAACGAAATGAAATCGATGCCCGGATGCTCAGAGAGTGCGCGTCCCGCAACGCCACCGAGGCCCGGCACAACGTTGATCGCCCCTTCGGGGAAGCCGACCTCCGCCGCCATCTCGGCGACGCGCAGGGGCGTGAGGCACGCCTCTTCCGCCGGCTTGATAACCGTCGCATTGCCGACAGCGAGCGCCGGAGCCAGCGTGCGGCCAAACATCTGGGCCGGATAGTTCCAGGGGATGATGTGGCCGGTCACACCATGCGGGATGCGTTCCGTGGCGACGAAATAGCCCTGGAGAAAGGGGATCGTCTCGCCATGGAGTTTGTCAGCCGCGCCGCCGTAGAACTCGAAGTAGCGCGCAAGCGCCGCGATGTCGGCGCGCGCCTGCTTCATCGGCTTGCCGGTGTCGCGCGCCTCGAGGCGGGCAAGATCCTCTGCAGCCGCGAGCACAGCATCAGCGAGGCGGATGAGGAGCCGTCCGCGCTCGGCCGCGGTGAGGCGCCCCCAGGCGCCCGTTTCATAGGCCCGGCGCGCGGCCTTCACGGCCTTGTCGACATCCGCCGCGTTGCCCGCGGCGATCTGAGCGAAGGGCCGGCCCTCGGCGGGCGCGATGACATCGATGGTGCCGCCACTCTCGCTTGGCTGCCACTGATTGTCGATGAAGATGCCCTTGGCGGGTTGGAGGCGGGCGGCTTCGCGTTTCTTGGCGGNGGCGGAAACACTCATGGCACTGTCCTCAGGCAGCAGCCCGGCCGTCGATCTCGCCACGCTCGATGGTGATCGTGCGTTCGGCGAAATGCTTCAGCAGGGCGGGATTGGATTCGGTGATGATGAGAGAGAGCGTGCGGTCGGCATCGCGCAGGGCGCGCAGCGCCTCGGCGTAGCGATTGGCAAGAACCGGCGCGAGGCCCTGGAAGGGCTCATCGAGCAGCACCAGCCGCGTGCCGAGCATGAGGGCGCGCCCGAGCGCCACCATCTTGCCCTGCCCGCCGGAGACGGAGCCGGCCGGCCGCTCGGCGAGCTGGGCGAGCTCCGGCAGGATGGCGTAGACGCGGTCGAGCCGGCGCTTCGTCTCGGCCGCCGACAGCCGCGCAACGCGGGCCGGCAGCAGGATGTTCTCGGCAATCGAGAAAGCGGAGAAGAGCCGCCGGTCCTCGGGCGCATAGCCGATGCCGAGGCCCGGGCGCTCGTGCGCCGGCACGGCATCGATGGGCCGGCCGTCGAGACGGATCGAGCCCGTGTAGTCGATGAGGCCCATGAGGGCGCGCAACGTCGTCGTCTTGCCCGCGCCGTTGCGGCCGACGAAGGCGACCGTCTCGCCCTCGCCGACGCGGAAGGCGACGCGCCGCAACACGGGCGTGCCGGCGATGGAGACCGAGATGTCGGCAAGTTCCAGCATCGCATCAGCCTCCGATCACCGTGCGCACGACCTCAGGGTCGTTGAGGATCTCTGCCGGCGGGCCCTGGCGGCTGATGGTGCCGGCGCTCCACACGGCCACGCGGTTGGCGTAGCGGGAGACCATCTCCATGTCGTGCTCCACGAAGACGGCCGTGACCGCCCGCTCCTTCAGCGCGGCGACCAGCGTGTCCATGATGGCGAACTTCTCCGACGAGGCGACACCCGAGGTCGGCTCGTCCATCAGCAGCACCTCGGGCTTGAGCGCCAGGGCGAGCGCGATGTCGACGAGTTTGCGCTTGCCCTCGGGCAGCTCGCCCGCCTTGCGGTCGGCAACGTCGGCACAGTCGACGAGGGCGAGCAGGCTCTCCACGTCGCCGCGTTCGGGAATATCGGCAAGTCGCGCGAAGGGGGCGAAGCGCCGCGCCGCGGACGCGGCGGCGATCAGCATGTTCTCGCGCACTGTCTGCTCGAGGAAGAGCTGCGGGATCTGGAAGGCCCGGGCGATGCCGAGGCGCGTGATGGCCCGGGGCGAGGAGCCGAGAATGTCGCGACCCTTGAACTGCACGGTGCCGCGCTGGGGCTTCAGATAGCCCGTGCAGATGTTGAGGAAGGTCGTCTTGCCTGCTCCGTTGGGCCCGATGATGGCGAGGTGATCGCCGGCGAAGACATCGAGCGAGACCCCGTCGGCCGCCACGACGCCGCCGAAGCGGATGGCAATGTCGCGGACAGAGATGAGCGCGTTCATCGGCCGCCTCCCACGATGCGGAGGGGCCGGGCATCACGCGCCGACGCGGCGTCCGGCGCCGCCTCCGGCGAGGCAGCCCCGTGCCGCGCCGATGCGCCGGTGATCCGGCCCCACAGCTCGGCCGCCATGCCGACGATGCCCCGCGGGGCAAAGAGGATGACGGCGAGCAGGACGATGCCGAGCGTCATCTGCCAGGTGTCACCCACATAGGCGGCAGCGGCGGAGCGGATGAACTCGTAAACGAAGGCGCCCGCCAGCGCGCCGGCAACGTGGCCGGTGCCGCCGAGGATGGCGACGAAGACGAACTCGCCCGAGCGCACCCAATAGGCATAGTCGGGTGTCGCGATGCCCTGGACGGCACCGACGAGGGCGCCGCCGACGCCGGCGAGCACGGCCGATGCCACATAGGCGACGAGAAGCACGAGCCGGGCTGAGATACCGAGATATTCGACGCGCGTCTCGTTCGACTTGATGGCCTTCAGGGCATGGCCGAGCGGGCTGTCGAGAAAGCGCGCGCCGCCGTATAGCGCGAGTGCCAGGATGGCGAGCGAGACATAGTAGAGCACAGTCTCGTAGTCGCTCCGCTCCATCGCCGCGTCGAGAACCGCGGGCCGCGCGATGCGCAGCCCGTCCGAACCGCCGGNGATGTGGATGAACTTGTCCAGCATGGAGAACAGCACCATGGAGAAGGCGAGGTTCAGCATGCCGAAGAAGATGTAGCGGTAGCGCACCACGAAGACGCCGATCACGAGGCCGGCGAGCAGCGAGGCAAGCGCCGCCGCGGGAAGCAGCAGCGCCAGGTCCCCACCCGCCATGGCGCGGCCGATGAAGCCGATGGTGTAGGCCCCCACGGCGAAGAACATGGCATGGCCGAAGGACACCTGCCCCGCCTGCAGCAGCAGGATGATGCCGAGCACGGGCAGCGCCTTTGCCCAGACGATGGTGAGAAAGCTGCCGGACGAGCCCGTCACGAGGGGATAGGCGATGGCCGCGAGGGCGGCGACGGCAAGGGCAGTGCGGCGGAGAGAGCTGTGGGTCGCCATGGCTCAGATCTTCCGTGCCGTGGCTTTGCCGAAAAGGCCCTCAGGCCTCACGAGAAGGACGAGCACCATGATGAGATAGGGCATCAGCACCTCGAACTCGGGAGCGAAGAAGACGGCGAAGGAGCGGCCGAGACCGATGGCGAGCGCCGCCACCGCCGTGCCTTCGATCTGGCCGAGGCCCGCCGTCGCAGCGACGGCGAAGGACAGCACGATCATGTCCGCCCCCATGCCAGGCAGAATGGAGGTGGTGGGCGCCGCGAGCGCCCCGCCGAGCGAGGCGAGGGTCGTGCCGATGATGAAGGTGATGAGGAAGACGCGGCGCGCGTCGACGCCGATGGCCGTCGCCGCCTCCCGGTCCTCGGTCACGGCCACGATCACGGCGCCGGCAAGCGTGTGGCGCAGGAAGAGGCGCAGCGCCACGAGCACGGCGATGGCGACGAGGGGCAGGAACACCACCTGGTAGGCGGTGTAGATGATGCCGGCCACGGAGACATTGCCGAGAAGGCGCAGCGGCTCGCTGTAGAAATAGGGCTGCACGCCCCAGATGAGGCGCTGCGCGTTGTCGAGGATCATGAACACCGCGAAGGTGACGAGAAGCTGCAGTGCCTCCTCGTGCCGGTAGATCCTCTGCAGCAGCAGGCGCTCCAGCGCGCCGCCCACGACGACGCCCACCGCCGCCGCCGCCACGACGAAGAGCGGGTAGCTCAGCCACGGGGAAAGGCCGAGGGCCGTGAGCCCGAGGCCGAGGCTCGCCGCAGCATAGGCGCCGAGGGCATAGAAGCTGCCGTGCGCCACGTTCAGGATACGCATCACGCCGAAGACGAGTGTCAGGCCGACGGCGACGAGGAAGACGAGGGAGCCGTACGCGATCCCGTCGAGGACGGCGAGGATGATGATGTGTGACATCGGACCCGCTGCACCAGGAATGGGAAAGGGGCACCCGGGGCCGTCGCCCCGGGCGGGCAAGTGTCACTTGCCGTGCTTGTATTCCTTGGCCGGCGTCTCGAGGAAGCTCGCGTCGAGCTCCTGGATCCACTCGAGCGAGTTCTTGCCGGGCGGCGCCATGATGGTCTCGGCGTCGAAGATCATGATGTCGTCGATGATCGGGAACGGATACTCGCTGGTGGTGCGCGTGACGCCGATGAGCTGCGCCTCGAGGCCCTGGTTGTCGGGCCGGATGGTGATGGGCCGTCCGTAGCCGCGGAACTGCAGCCCGCTCATGGCATCGACGACCTTCTCCCGGTCCGGAAAGGCGCCGCCGTTCGCAGCCGCAGCCTTGTCATACGCTGCCTCAAGCGCAGCGAAGGCCTGGGCCATGTGGAAGGCGGGATAGATCGGATAGGAGCCGGTCCGCTGCTTGAACTCCTCGACGAAGCTCTTGAAGTCCGCATCATCCTTGTATTCGGGATGCAGGAAATAGTGGTCGCCGCGGGCGCCCACGATGACGCCGTCCGGCAACTCGCCGGCGAGCCGCTGCAGCGAGGATTCGGCGAGCGGCAGCACGAAGGTCGACATGCGGAACAGGCCGCGCTGGTTGGCCTGCCGCACGAAGGTGTCGAGGTCCCCGCCCCAGGAGGNGGAGAGGATGACGTCCGGGCGGGCGGCGAGAAGCCGCGAGATCTCCGCCGAGAAGTCGGGGGCGCCGAGCTTCGGAAAGAGCTCCGCCACCACCTGCACGTCCGGCTTCAGTTTCTTGAGCGCGGCCGAGAACAGCTCCCAGCTGTCGCGGCCCCAGGCGTAGTCCTGGTTGACAACGGCGATGGTCTTGAAGTCGGGCTTCTTCTTGAGGAGGTAGAGCAACGCCGCCATCATCTCCGGCGTCGCATTGGCCTGCGAGCGATAATTATAGCGGTGCTTGCCCTCCTCGAAGATGCGCTGCGTGCCGCAGTCCCACAGCAGGTTGAGCATCTTGAGGTCCTCGGCAAGCGGCGCGAGGTTGACGCAGCTGCCCGAGGAGATGGCCGCCATGGTGACATCCACCTTCTCGTTCTCCACGAGACGGCGGTATTCGTTGGTCAGCGTCTCGGCGCCGGCGCCCTCGTCGATGAAGTAGAGCTTCACCGGCACGCCCTGGATGCCGCCCTTCTTGTTGATGCGGTCGGCCAGCAGCTCGGCCGCCTGCTTGCCGGGCACGCCGAAGACGGACGCCGCGCCCGAGGTGAAGGTGGCGATGCCGATCTTGATCTCGCTCGGCTTCTGCTGCGCCAGAACGGGCGCCGAAAGCATGAGCGACAGTCCGAGCCCGGCCGCCAATGCGGCCCACTTTCCGCCTTGTTTCACGGCTGTATCCTCCCTAGTGACGACGATGCCGGCCTCTTCCGGGCCGTGTAGTCGGTATCCCAAACGCTCGGGGAGTTTCGCGTCCAAAGCAAAGACAGAGTTGCTTTGGCCGGTATAAGCAAATGTTCTTGGTGGCCTCTTGCCGGCACCGAGCTGGAAGGTGAGCTTATAGCGCGGATATTGCTTCTGTATTGGCCCCCCTTTAGCAGGACGGCGCAGGATGGCCGCAAATGCCCGGGGAGGACCCATGCCGAGGCCGTTGAGCGGACTGTTGGTCGTGACGCTGGAACAGGCGGTTGCCGCACCCTATGCCTCGTGCCGGCTCGCCGACGCCGGCGCGCGCGTCATCAAGCTGGAACGGACCGAGGGCGACTTCGCGCGCGGCTACGACCGCTTCGCCAAGGGTTCCTCGTCCTATTTCGTCTGGCTCAACCGCGGCAAGCAGTCCTGTCGTGTCGACCTGCGCAATCCGGCAGATCTGGCGCTGGTGCGGGCGATGCTGGCGCGGGCGGATGTCTTCATCCAGAACCTCGCGCCCGGCGCCACGGAGCGCCTTGGCATCGGCAGCGAGGCGCTGCGCCGCGAGCATCCGCGGCTTATCACCTGCGACATCTCGGGCTACGGCGACAGCGGCCCCATGCGCGACCGCAAGGCCTACGACCTGCTCGTGCAGGCCGAGAGCGGACTTGCCGCCATCACCGGCACGCCCGAAGGGCCGGCACGCGTCGGCGTCTCCGTCTGCGACATCGCCACCGGCATGCACGCCTACGAGGCGATTCTCGAGGCGCTCATCGCCCGTTCCCAGACCGGGCGGGGCACAGGGGTGAAGGTCTCGCTCTTCCACTCCATGATGGACTGGATGAACGTGCCGTGGATCTCGCACGCCTACGGTGGCAAGACGCCGCAGCGCATCGGCCTCGCCCATCCCTCCATCGCGCCCTACGGCATCTTCACCTGCGCGGACGGCGCCTCCTTCCTCATCTCCATCCAGAACGAACCGGAATGGCGGATGTTCTGCACCGATGTGCTGGAGCGGCCTGAACTCCTGGAGGATCCCCGCTTCCGCACCAATAACGACCGCGTCGACAACCGCGCGGCGACCGATGCCGCCGTACAGGAGGCCCTCGGCCGGCTTGACCGCGACACCGTCGTCACGCGGCTCGACCGGGCGCGCATCGCCTACGGGCGCCTGTCCGAGGTAGCCGACATCGGCAACCATCCGCAGGCACGCTTCATCACGGTGGAGACACCCGGCGGGCCGCTGCGCATCTTCTCGCCGGCCGCCACTTTCACCGATGGCGAACGCAGCTACGGGCCGGTGCCGGCCCTCGGCAGCCATGACGAGGCCCTGCGCCGCGAGTTCGGCACCGCCGCCGCAGCGGGCAGGAAGTGATCAGTCCGCCTCGGCGAGGCTCGCGTCCCAGGTGCCTTCGATGACGAGCTGGCGCAGGATGTCGTGGCACAGCGTCTCGATGGCTGCGGCCGCAGCCGGAAGTGGCCTGTCCGACGCCGTGGCGATGAAGACCTTGCGCCGGATCTGCGGGCGCGTCAGCGGCCAGGCGCGCAGGCGGCCCGCCGCGCATTCGGCCTTGATGGCCATGGCCGGCAGGATCGAGAAGCCGTAGCCCGATTCGACCAGCGTCTTGATGGGCGCGTAGGAATCGATCTCGGTGTCGGCGTTGAGCGCCGCCCCGCATTCCACCGCCGCCNCCTCGTCGAGCAGGTCGCGCAGGCCGTGGCCGGGGCTGGGCACAACGAGCGGCAGCGTGATCGCCCGCGCGTAGTCGATGGGGTCGCGGAACGGCCGGGCATCGTCCAGCGTCGCGTCAGCCGGGCCAAACAGCAGCAGCTCCTCCGACAGGACGTGCTTGAGCTTGAGACCGCGTCCGTCGATGCCCCGATAGAGCACGGCGATGTCGACCTTGCCCTCGCGCAGCCAGTCGAGAATGAAGCCGCTCATCGCCTCGGCCACGCGCAGCTTGATGCGCGGATAAAGCTTCGCCGTCTCCTTGATGAGCCGCGCACTCAGAACCTGGCTGACCGTGCCCGGCACGCCGAAGCGCNCCTCGCCCGATGGCGCGTCGCCGTCACCGCGCACCTGGTCCGGCAGGGCGTCGAAAGCCTCCAGGAGACGCCGCGCCTGTGCCAGGAGCCGCTCGCCCGCTTCGGTGAGCTGCACACCCCGCGACGTGCGGAAGAGCAGCTCGGTCTTGAGGTCGAGCTCCATGTTGCGGACGTGCTGGCTGAGCGCCGGCTGGGCGACATGCACACGCTCTGCCGCCCGGGAGAGCGAGCCCTCCTCCGCAATGGCAACGAAATAGCGCAGGTGCCGGATGTCCATGAAAGCAGACGATATAGCACAATCTTATCGGTGCTAGCTTCAAAATATCTTTGCAATATGCCGCTTTGCCGCGCACGGTCGGGTCGCAGCATGAGGGCCGNCCCGGCCATGAACGCGAGACCGTCCGGCATGCAGGAAGACACGAAAGAGGCGCTCGACCTTGAACCCATCCGCGCGACGACGCGGGCGTTGTGCGCGAAGTTTCCGGGCGAGTACTGGCGCCGCCTCGACCGCGAGCGCGCCTATCCCACAGAGTTCGTCAACGCCATGGCCGAAGCCGGCCTGCTGGCGGCGCTGATCCCCGAGGAGTACGGCGGCAGCGGCCTGCCGCTCGCCGCAGCCGCGGCGATCCTCGAGGAGGTGCATGCCAGCGGCGGCAACGGCGGCGCCTGCCACGCGCAGATGTACACCATGGGCACGCTGCTGCGGCACGGCAGCGAGGCGCAGAAGAGGCGCTACCTGCCGAAGATCGCGAGCGGCGAGCTGCGGCTGCAGGCCTTCGGCGTGACCGAGCCCGGCGCCGGCACCGACACGCTCTCCATCACCACGACGGCCGAGCGGCGGGGCGACACCTATGTCGTGCGCGGCCAGAAGGTGTGGACGAGCCGTGCCGAGCATTCCGACCTCATGATCCTGCTCGCCCGCACGGCCCCCAAGGGGTCGCTGCCCTCGCGCACGGACGGCCTGTCCGTCTTCCTCGTGGACATGAAGGCGGCACCGCCGGAGCGGCTGCGCATCCGGCCCATCCGCACCATGATCAACCACGCTACGACGGAGGTGTTCTTCGACGAGCTCGAGATCCCGGCTGACTCGCTCATCGGCGAGGAGCACAAGGGCTTCCGCTACATCCTCGACGGCATGAACGCCGAGCGCATCCTGATCGCGGCCGAATGCGTGGGCGACGCCCGCTGGTTCATCGAGAAGGCGACGCACTACGCCAACGAGCGCAAGGTGTTCGGCCGGCCCATCGGGCAGAACCAGGGCGTCCAATTCCCCATCGCCCGCGCCTATGTCGAGCTGCACGCCGCGCGCCTCGCCGTCGCCCATGCCGTCGCGCTCTACGACGCGGGCCGCCCCTGCGGGGCCGAGGCGAACATGGCCAAGCTCCTCGCCTCGGAAGCCTCGTGGCACGCTGCCGACACCTGCCTGCAGACGCACGGCGGCTTCGGCTTTGCCGAGGAATACGACGTGGAGCGCAAGTTCCGCGAGACGCGGCTCTACCAGGTGGCGCCGATCTCGACCAACCTCATCCTGTCCCACGTGGCCGAGAAGGTGCTCGGCCTGCCACGCTCCTTCTGAGGCGGCCATGAGCGACTGGAACGACTGGCTCGGCCGTAGCGAGCGGCGCAGCGACGACATCGTCCGCAGCCCGGCCATGCGCCTCGCCGCTACCCTCGGCGACCTGACCTCCTCCTATCGTCCCGACGCGGCGACCCTGCCGCCGCTGTGGCACTGGCTCTACTTCCTCGATGCGACGCCGCGCGCCGACATCGGGCCGGACGGCCACGCCGCCAAGGGCGGCTTTCTGCCGCCGATCCCCCTGCCGCGGCGCATGTATGCCGGCGGACGGCTGACCTTCCCCGGCGGGCTCGCCTTCGGCGCCCCGGCCGAGCGCGTCTCGACGGTCACCTCGATCGCCGAGAAACGCGGCCGCAGCGGCCCGCTCGCCTTCGTCACCGTGCGCCACGAGATCAGCCAGCACGGCGCCCTCGTCACCACCGAGGAGCACGACATCGTCTATCGCGAGGCGGCCCGGCCCGGTGCGCCGCCTGCGCCGGCGCCGCGGGCGGAACGGGCCGTGGCGGTGGAAGAAACGGTGCAGCCGGACGAGGNGATGCTGTTCCGCTTCTCGGCGCTGACCTTCAACGGCCATCGCATCCACTACGACCACCCCTACGTCACCGGTGTCGAGGGCTATCCCGGGCTCATCGTGCATGGGCCGCTGATCGCGATGCTGCTGTTCGAGTTCGCGCGGCGCACCGAGGGCGGGCGGGACGTGGCAGCCTTCAGCTTCCGCGCCGCCTCTCCCCTCTTCTGCGGCACGCCGCTGCGCCTCGTGCGGACGGACGGGCCGGAAGCGGCTCCCGTCTTCGAGGCCCGCGCCGAGGACGAACGGCTGGTGATGACGGCGACCGTGACCTTCGCCTGATCCGGCCCGGCCGGCGGCTCACATGGCCGCCGCGCTCGCCCGCCCGGCCGGGACGGCGAAGCACTCGGAGAACAGCCGCCCGACCGGGGCTCCTTTCGCCAGCGCATAGACGGCCTCGATCACCCGTCCCGCCTCGGCCCGCGCCATGCCGCCGAGGGNGAAGAGGTCGAGCGCCTTGCCGGTCAGCTCCTCGCGCGTCAGCGGATAGTCCGGGTCGCCCTTGCAGACGGTGCGCAGCTCCTCCAGCCGCTCGCCGCTCTCGAGCGTGACCGTGACCCGCGCGCCCCAGGCCCCGGGGTAGCCGGCGTTGACGGCCTCGTCGAGGCCGAGCGTCGTCTTCGCCCGCAGGCCGGCGAGCCGCTCGCGCGCCTCGCCGCCGAAGCTCGCCTCGGCCACCCTGCCGTCGGCAAGCGCCGCGGCAACGCAATGCTGCAGGGAGAACTTGGCGCCATAGGGCTCCTGCGGCTGCGGCCGGTCGCAGACATCGATGCCGGCGCGGTAGGAGCCGATGGAGACCTCGGCGATGGGCCTGCCGGCGACGCGGCCGTGGAGCGCGATGGCCGCATCGATGGCCGGATGCGTGTGCCGGCAGCACGGCCAGGGCTTGATCGAGGTGAGCGCAAGCTGCCACGGGGCGGAGGGTTCGGCGAGGACGGCGGAGGGATTGGGATCCGGGCAGAGACCGACGAAGAAGCCCTTCTCGCCTTCCAGGATCGAGGCAGGGCCGGTGAATCCCTCGCGCGCCAGCAGGGCGGCGAGCACGCCGGATTCGGCGGCCCGCGCCGTGTGCAGGTGCTTGCTCATGGCCCCGGCGGCGAGGAACTCCCACAGCCCGCTCGCCTGCGTGCCGGCATTGCCCAGCGCCCAGACCGTGCGCTCGTCGTCGAGCGAGAGAAGGTGCGCTGCCGCCATGGCCGCGCCGAAGGGCCCGCACGTCGCCGTGTTGTGCCAGACGCGATAGTGGGCCTTGCCGACGGCATTGCCGATGCGGCAGGTGGCCTCGTAGCCGTGGAGGACGGCAGTGAGGAAGGCGCGGCCGTCGGCGTTGCCCGCCTCGGCGAGCGCCGCCGCGGCCGGGATGATCACCGTCCCCGGATGGGTGACGGAACTGCGGTGAAGGTCGTCGAGCTCGAGGATGTGGGCGAGCCCGCCGAAATGGAATGCCTTGCGGCCGGTGTCGCCGGTGCCCCACGGGGCGACCGCCGCGATGGCCCGCGCCGGCACCGTATCGCGTGCGCCGACGGCGCAGGCGAGCGTGTCGACGACGAAAAGCGCCGCCCGTTCCAGGTCGTCCTCACCGATGGGTCTTGAACGGATCAGGCGAACGAGTTCGGTCGTCAGGCTCATGCACTGTCCTCCCCTTCCCGGCGATGGGAGGCGATTTTTCGCGCGCATGCCAATAGAAGATTGCGATGGCGGCTATCGGCGGGACTTTTGGGCCCGCCGCCGGTCGCGCCGGAGCGTCAGTGCAGGGGCGTCGTCAGGAAGACCGAGAAAAGCCGGCTGCCGGTGGCATCGGTGACGTCGAAGCGCCAGCCGTCCCAGTTCGCGAACGGGTTCTCGTCGCGCAGCTCCTCGATGGCCTGCATGACCTCTATTCGGACCTCGTCGAGGTCTGACCGCTCGAGGCCGCAGTCATCCAGCACGATCTCGCGCCCAGTCGACAGATGGAAATAGTACCGCAATGGCACCTCCTGTCCCGGCGGGCCAAGTGACGTTTTCGGAGCAAGGAAGGACCGAGTGAGGCGAGCCTGCCCTACGTGACATGTGACCTGTCCCTGCGGACGGCGTTGCGGGCGAAGCGCTCGCGCCAGAAGGCGATGGTGCGGGCAAGGCCCTCGCGCAGCTCCACCTGCGGGCGCCAGCCGGTTGCCTTGGTGAAGCGCGTGCTGTCCGCCAGGAGGACGCGCACCTCGGAATTGGCCGGGCGCAGGCGCTCCGTGTCCTGCTCGACAGGCTTGCGCCGGTCCGTCAGCGTCATGAGGAGATCGACCAGCTCCCCGATGGTGATGCCCTTGCCGTTGCCGGCGTTGTAGGGCCGCCCGAACTCGATGTCCGGCGCGCTGCCGATGGCGAGGAAGGCGGCCACCGTGTCTTCCACATAGGTGAAGTCCCGGCTCGTCGAGGNGTCGCCGACACGCACCGTCTCCGCATCAGGATCGAGAATCTGGCGCAGTACCGTCGGGATGACGGCGCGCTCGCTCTGGCGCGGTCCGTAGGTGTTGAACGGGCGCAGGATAGCGACGGGCAGGTCGAAGCTGCGGGCATAGGCCTCCGCCATCATGTCGGCACCGATCTTGGAGGCGGAATAGGGGGACTGCCCCTGCAGGGGATGCGTCTCGGCAATCGGCACCGTGATCGCCGTGCCGTAGACCTCGCTCGTCGAGGTCTGCACCACGCGGCGCACGCGGTGCTCGCGCGCGGCCTCCAGGACGTTGATGAGACCGAGAATATTGGTCTCCACATAGGACTGCGCGGCCGCATAGGAATGGGGGATCGAGATCAGCGCCGCCAGGTTGAAGACCNCCTCCTGCTCCGCGAGGAGCCGGCGCACGAAGGCGGCGTCACGCACGTCACCGCGCACGATGCGGATCCTGGTGGCGACATCCGCCGGCACATGGTCAAGCCAGCCGGCGGAATCGAAGGAGTTGTAGAGCGCCAGCGCGGTGACGTCGGCACCCATGAGCGCGAGCCGCTCGGTGAGATGGGAGCCGATGAACCCATCGGCACCCGTCACCAGCACCCTCACGTTCCTGTAGTTCGATGCGTGCGGTTGAGACTGGATGATGTGAGGGCGTTCCATGGCGTGCCTCTTGTCTGGCATGCGCTATTGCAAACGGAGTTCGGGACCATCCGTCACGCCGGCGGCCGCAATGGCGCGTTCCGGCTCGCTGCCGATGCCGAGGATGGCAAGGCAGCACAGGACGATCCACTTCATGTCCGAAACCAGCGTGCGCTCGGGGTAGTAGGAGAGGTCGAGCCTCGCCTTGGCCGGGAACAGCGTCTGCCGGTAGAAGGCGACAGGGTCGACGTCCGGCGGATAGAGCGCGCTCTCGTTGCGGAAGGCCCACTGGCTCGGCCCGAAGATGCCGGGCTTGTGCGCGAGGACGGGCCTGGTCGCGTCGGTGAAACAGTCCGCGAGTTCCAGGCTCTCCGGGCGCGGGCCGACGACGGCCATCTCACCACGCAGGATGTTGAAGAGCTGCGGTACCTCGTCGAGCTTGCTCTTGGCGAGGAAGCGCCCGACCTTCGTCATGCGGTCGTCGGCCTGCATCGTCAGCGGCAGGGACTTGCCCGTATCGGGCCGGAACTTGCGGAACTTGTACATGCGGAAGTGGCGGCCGCCGACGCCCAGCCGCGTCTGCGCGAACAGGATCGGCCAGCCCGTCTCGGCCACGATGGCGATGCTGACGAGCACGATCACCGGGCTCAGCATGACGAGGCCGAGCGAGGCGAAGACGATGTCGAACAGGCGCGCCAGGCCTGCGGGATAGGAGCCGCTTCGGTTGGTGGTCATGTGCGCCTCGTCAGGTCTGTGGCGGGTGGGCGCCCTGGTCGCGCAGGGCGGCAGCGAGCACCTCGACCACATGCTCGACATCCGCAGGTGTCATCCGGGGATGCAGCGGCAGCGTGAGCTCGCGGCTGGCAAATTCCTCGGTCACCGGCAGCGGGCCGATGTCCGGCCGCTCGCGGTAGAGGGTGAGGCTGTGGACCGGCGGGTAGTGGATCGTCGTCTGGATGCCGGCATCACGCAGCCGCTCGATGACGCGGTCCCGGTCGACGCCGGCCGGCAGGATGGCCGGCATGATATGGTGCGAACAGGCGTGCTCGTCCGAGAAGGGCACGCGCACGTCCGGGCAGGCGTTGGCGATGAGGCGCCGGTAGAGCCGGCCGAAGGCGCGCCGTGTGGCATTCCAGGCCGGCAGGNGGCCGAGCTGGACGAGGCCGACGGCGGCACGCAACTCGTCCATCCGGTAGTTGAAGCCGAGCATGGTCACGTCGTAGTGCGGCGTTCGGCTGTTGAGGCGCGCGAAGGTGCCACTCGTCATGCCGTGGCCGCGCATCAGCCTCACCCGCTCGAGCAGCGCCGGATCGCGCGCCGTCACGACGCCGCCCTCGCCCGTCGTCATGTTCTTGTTGCCGTAGAAACTGAAGGCGGCGGCATCGCCGATCGTGCCGGGCCCTTCAACGCCGACCGCATGGGCGGAATCCTCGATGAGCAGCAAGCCGTAGCGCTCGGCGAGAGCCCGCCACGGCGCCGCGTCCGCCAGGGCGCCGGCATAGTGAACGAGGATCACAGCCTTCGTCCGCTCGTTGCACAGCTCTTCCGCCCGCGCCGGCGAGATGAGCGGCACGTCAAGGGACTCGATGTCGACGAAGACCGGCTTCGCCCCGACATAGAGCACGCTGTTGGCCGTGGCGGCGAAGGTGAGCGAGGGCACCAGCACCTCGTCGCCCGGGCCGATGCCAGCCGCCAGCAGGATGAGGTGCAGTGCCGCCGTGCACGAGCTCACGGCCACGCAGTCCGACAGGCCATGGGCCGCGGCGAAGGCCTCCTCGAAGGCGCGTACCCGCGGGCCCATGGTGATCCAGCCGCTTTCGACGACATCCGACAGCGCCGACTTCTCTTCAGCGCCAAGAACGGGTTCCGATACGAGCAACATTGTCAGCCCCCAAGACCCCGGGCCCTGTTGACGCTGGGTGGCGCGCCCGCTCAGGCGGCCGCGACCACCTCGAAGGCTGGCAGCTGGTCATCCCAGGCCAGTTCCTGCGCTGTCTGGAAGTCCTCGATCCGCCCGATATCGAGCCACAGCCCGTCGTGGGCAAAGGTGTAGGCCGGCAGGCCGCGGGCGAGCAGCGTGTGGATGAGATCGTCGAAGCCAAACGGCACACCGGGCGGGATGTAGTCCAGCACCCGCGGCTCCATGCAGTAGACGCCCATGCTCATCATGTTGGTGAGCGAGGGCTTCTCCTTGAAGCCGACGATGCGGCCGTTGGTGTGCTCGATGACGCCGAAGTCCAGCTTCGTCTTGCGCACCGAGGCGGCAACGGTGACGAGCGCACCCTGCTCGCGGTGAACCTGGGTGAAGGCGTTGAGGCTGAGATCCGTCAGAACGTCGCCGTTGATGACGAGGAATGTGCTGTCGAGCTCGTCGCGCAACATCGTCAGCGGACCGATGGTNCCGAGCGGCTCCTTCTCCGTCGTGTAACGGATGTTCATGCCCCACTGGTGGCCATCGCCGCAGAAGCTGCGGATGAGATGCCCGAGATAGCCCGTCGTGATGTATACGTCGCAGAAGTCGTTGCGCCGCAGCCACTGCAGGAGGAGCTCGAGAACCGGTTTCGACTGCACCGGCATGAGGGGCTTCGGGAGCACCATGGTATAGGGACGCAACCTGGTGCCGCGGCCTCCGCACTGGATGACGACCTTCATCTTGTCCTCCTTCGCCGGCGGCCCCCGGAAAACCAGGGCGGCCGCGTCCCATGATGAAACAGCGCGGATTACCAGGTGTACAGGGCGCAAAAGGGTAGATGTCGAAAGTAAAGACAGAAGACACGCAGGTTGCCTGAGCAGAGAACGCATCCGAAATTCGGCATCGTTCCCCTACTCCTTCGGAGGAAGCACGCAATAGGGATAGCGCCGATACTGCCGAAGGGAGCTGCCGAATGCCCCCTCCTCTCCCCTTTGGGCAATTGACCGGCCGGCGAGGGCAGCCGCACGATGAGCACCCTCCACCGGCCGCGGCTGATCCGCAGGGCGACGGCGATGCAACGCCAACTCGGTACGCCAGACAGCAGACCCGACCCCGGCTGCACGTCGGCCCACGTGCGCGGCCTTGCCCTGTGCCTTCTCGTCCTGCTGCCGCTGGGCCTCGCCGGCCCGGCGACGGAGGGGCAATCCTTCACCGGCAGCGTCACCTTCCCCTCCCGGCCCGCGGTTGTCGCGACGCCAGCGATGCCCCGGCCGGCCTATCTCCAGACGTTGCGGGACCCTGTCTTCGGCACGCCCTTCACGCGCGTCACCGATCCGGGAGGCCGGCTCGGCAAGGATATGGCCTGCGACGAGGAGATGTGCCGGCACCGCTATTCGAGCACACAGGCATGGAACGCGGACCAGAGCCTGCTCGTCATCACCAACGGCTGCTCGGGCATGTGCTTCCTCGATGGGCGCACCTACCGGCCGCTGTTCCACCGCCCCATGGGCGAGGACTGCAAGTGGCACCCGACGCGCGCGGAGGAGATGGTCTGCGTCTACGACGACCGCGTCACCCTGTGGTGGCCGCGAACCGACGAGCATCAGGTCGTCTACAGGCCCGACGACTATTCGGACCTCTCCTTCGGCCCCTACAAGGGCAACGTCTCGGCCGACGGCCGCCGCCTCGCGCTGCGCGCCCGCGACGCGACAGGGATGCTCGTCGCCTTCGCCTACGACCTCGAGGAGCGCCGGAAGTTTCCCGACATTCCCGTGGCCGCCCTGCCCGGCGAGAACGGCTATTGCGGCATCTCCGCCACCGGGCGGTTCGTCATGTGTTTCCAGNCCCTGCCGACCGGCCGCGAGACTGTGCACGTCTTCACGGTGGACGGGGAGCTGATCCAGGTCTGGCCGGAGCACCACCGGCCGGGCCACGGCGACATGGCCATCGACAAGGACGGCCGCGACGTCTACATCGGCATCAGCAAGGCCGACCCCGACAAGTGGCACGTGATCAAGCGGCGCCTGGAGGACGGGGCCGTTACCGTCCTCACCCCGCCCGGCTATGCATCGCACGCCTCGGTGCGCAACATCCGGCGCCCCGGCTGGGTCTTCCTGAGCTACGAGGGCAGCTACGACAAGGTGAAGGAGGCGTCCGGCTGGGCGCCCTTCTACCGCGAGATCGTGGCGCTGCGCATCGACGGAAGCGGCGAGCTGCGCCGCATCGTGCACACGCACAACGAAGTCTCCGACTATTACAGCGAGATCCATGCCTCGCCGTCGCCGGATGGCTCGCAGGTGATCTGGTCGAGCAACTGGGGCGAGCCCGGCGGGCCCGTGGCCGACTATGTCGCGCGCATCGACTGGCCCGACGCGAAGCCCTGAGCGCGGCCGCCGAACCCTAGGGGATATTGCGCACGATATGCGGCCCGAGGCCGTTGGCGATCGGCACAGGCAGCTTCTTCCAGCACGTGATGGCGAGCGCGTATTTCGGATTGCTCGGAGCGAGTTCCGGCAGCTCCCCCCCGGCGGGCAGCCAGTAGCACCAGGACAGCGGCACCACATCCGGCTTCCACTGCAGCTTGAAGGTGTAGGTGCCGGCGCCGATGCTGGAGCGCCCGAGGTCGAGGCGGCGCACNCCCGCGCCGCACGCCATCTCGATCGCGTTCCAGTAGAGAAACTCGTTCACGTAATACGACGAGACGTCATAGTCCGACGCGATCCACGGCAGCTCGATCGTGTCGCGCGAGGGGATGGCAAGCGCCGTCGCCACGGGCAGCCCCCCGAGCTCGACCAGCAGGATCTCCGCCCCGGGCACACGCTCGAGGATGGTGCGGAAGAACCGCTGCCGATGCACCGGCGTGCCGAGATCACGCATGTTCTTGGCGAAGACGCGGTAGAAGCAGTCGAGCCCCTCCATGCCGGTGCGCGAAAAGACCGCGCCCGAGCGTTCGGCCTTGCGCACCTTGCCGCGCAGGCGCGAGCTGAGTGCCGTCCAGTGCCGCTCCGGATCGGCCTCCACCGGCACGACGAGCGCGGCCTTGTGATGGCGCACCTGCCAGCCTTTCCCGTCCCCGAGCCCGGGCTGGGAAACTTGCCTGAGCTCGATGTGCCCGACGCCGAGCCGCGCGGCGAGGCGCATGGCTGCTTCCGCCAGGGCCGCCTCCGCCTCGGGCCCGTCGGCAACGATGCCACCGTAGTTCACGAAGGGCAGCGAGACGAGATAGTGGCCGAAGAGCCAGCTCTTCATCTCGAAAAGCGGCAGCACCCCGACGATGGCGCCGCCGGAGCGCGCTGCAAGATAGTGCGGACGGTGNCCGAAGCTCTGGCTCAGGATCTCGCGCCAGACGAGGGCGTGATAGCAGGACGCATCCGGCCGCGACGCGACGTAGGCGTCCCAGTCCCCTTCCAGCCGCGTCCCGGCCAGGTCGACGATCTCGATGGATGCCATCGCAACGCTCTCCCGGCGTCACTGCTCATGTCGGGAGAATCTATCCGCAGCGACCCGTGGCGTCTGCTGACCAGAAAGGCGGGCGGGCGGACTCTTCCGGCAGGTCCCGCCGTCCTTCCCGGCATCCTTTGCGGAAGATCCGCGACCGACCGGCCTCTTGCGAGTATGGCACGTTCGCGTAAGCGCCGGTCGCCGGCCACTTAAGGGATATACCACCACAGAACCGGCGCCGGTCCATGCCTGTGTGGTAATCTGGAAATGTTCCACTTGGCGCTGGAAAGGAAAAAGCCGCGCCTGCGAAGCCTGCCGCATTTCAATGCTGAAACCGGCAAGCAACAGTTTCCGGAGGCGCCGGCCAAATTCCATCCAGATCGTCAAAGCGGCAAGAACGAACAAAGCGCCGGAGTTCAGGAGTGCAGGGGAGAGGTCACATGCCGGACGCGGCGCGCGCCTGTTTCATGACGGTGGATGTCGAGGACTGGTTTCACAGCTACAACTACGGGCCGCTCGTCTCCAGGGACCATTGGCCGAACTACGAAAGTCGTGTCGAGCGCAACACGGAACGCGTCCTCGACATTCTGGCGCGTTGCTCGGTCCGCGGCACCTTCTTCGTTCTCGGCTGGGTCGGGGAACGCCTTCCGCATCTCGTGCGGCGCATCGCCGGCGCCGGCCATGAGGTGGCGTCGCACGGCTACTGGCACGAGCCGGTCTATTCGCTCACGCCCGATGCGTTCCGCGACGACGTGCAGCGGTCGAAGGCGGTGCTGGAGGACGTCACGGGCCTGCCGGTGCTCGGCTACCGCGCGCCCTGCTTTTCCATCACCAACTGGGCGCTGCCGATCCTGCGCGAGGCGGGCTTCACCTACGATTCCTCGTTTTTCCCCCTTACCGCGCACGACCGCTACGGCCGCCTCGAGGGCATCGAGCCGAATGCCGGCCCCTTCGAGGTGATCGAGGGGCTCACGGAACTCTGCATCTCGTGCCTGCCGGCCGGGCCCGTCGCTCTGCCCTGGGGCGGCGGCGGCTACTTCCGCCTGGTGCCCTTCGGGCTGTGGCGCCTCGGCATCGAGCGGATCCTGCGCCGTGGCGCCCCCTACATCTTCTACATCCATCCGTGGGACATGGACCCCGGGCAGCCGCACATGGCCGGAATGGGCAGGCTCAACGCCTGGCGCCAGCGCGTGAACCTGTCCCGCTGTGCGGAGCGGCTGGAGGCCCTCGCGGGCGCCTTTTCCTGGCAGCCCATCGGCGAAGCCCTCGCCGCGCCGCGGGCGGCGCCGTCCGCCCCGCGCCCCGCGCCGTTGCCGACGGGGGCCGTCTCCATGGCCGGGAGGGCATGATGCACGGCATGCGCCCCCATCTCCTCTGCATCGGCGGCGATGACCACGCGCTGCGCATTCCCTTCCTTCTCGCCCTGCGCGAGCAGGGCCTCAACGTGTCGGCCGCCGGCACCGGTGACGGCGAGGCCTTCGCCCGGGCGGAGATCGACTACTATCGCTATGCCATGAGCCGCTTCATCGCCCCGCGCACGGACAGGGCGGCGGTCGCTGCCCTGGCGGGCCTGATCGACGAGCTGCGGCCGACGATCATCCAGTGCTTCGACACCAAGCCGGACATCCTCGTGCCCTTCGCCGCCAGCATCGCGGGTGGGGTGCCGGTCGTCAGCACGATCACGGGGCTGGGCTGGCTCTACTCGTCGCGGTCTCCGCTCGCCCTCGGCCTCAGGCCGGTGTTCACCTTCCTGCAGCGCCGGGCCTCCCGCCGGACGACCACCCTCGTCTTCCAGAACCAGGACGACGAGGCGTTCTTCGCCCGCCGCGGCCTTCTCGGCGGCGCCGACCACCGGGTCATCCCCGGCTCGGGCATCGACGTCGCTCGCTTCGACCGCGCCGTTGCCGAGGGCCCCTCGCGGGCCGCGCTCCGCGCCGAGCTGGGGCTCGGCGATGCGCCGGTCGTCGTAACCGTCACGCGTCTCACGCGGCAGAAGGGCATCCCCACGCTGCTCGAGGCGGCTGCCATCGTGCACCGGCGCGCGCCCGAGGTGCGCTTTCTCCTCATCGGCCCGCGCGAGAGCGAGGGGCCGCTCGCCGTCAGCGCGGACGAGATCGAGCGGCACTGGCCCTATGTCATCACGCTCGGCGCCAGGAAGGACGTACCGTCGCTGCTGAAGATGGCCGACGTCTTCGCCTTCCCGACCGAGCTGCGCGAGGGCATCCCGCGCGCGCTGATGGAGGCCTGCGTCGCCGGCCTGCCCTGCGTGACCACCGACATGCCCGGCTGCACGGACGTGATCGAGGACGGGACGAGCGGCCTCGTGGTCCCTGCCCGCTCGCCAACCCTCCTCGCCGACGCCATCATGTGCCTGCTGCGCAACCGCGCCACGGCGGAGGTCTTCGGCGCACGGGCCTCGGCCCATGTGCGCCAGGAGCTCAACCTCGAGGTCACGGTCGCGCGCTATGCCGCCGTCTACGACGAGATCATCGGCCGCACGGCGGCGGGGGCACGGCTGTGGCCGGCCTATGCCCCGCTGATGCTCGTCGATCCGTCCGCACGGCGCAGTGCCTCGCCCCCGGGCCCCTCTGCATCCTCGGCGGGGTGAGCCATGCTCCTCGATCTTGTGTTCATCGCCGGGCTTCTCCTGTCCACCGCCTCGCAGCTGCGCGTCGATGGCATCCCCTTCGGCCCGGGCGAGGGGCTCCTCCTCGCGTGGCTCGCCATCATGGCGACGCGCGAGGTGGCGCGGCTCGGCCCGCCGCTGACACCGGCGCTGAGCCGCCTCCTGATCTTCTGGTCCGCCTTCGGCGGCGCACTCTGTCTCGGCGCCATGACGGGCTACGCGCTGGGGGACCTGCACGATCCGCGCTGGTTCTATCACGACATCGCGGCCTACACCTTTGCCACCCTCCTCAGCTGCTTCGGCCTGGTCCACCTCGAAACGGACGGCCGGCTGCGGCCGCGCATGTGGCTGTTCGTCGGGCTCGGCGCGGTGCTGCTCGCGCTGCAGGCGGCCATCGGCTGGATGGGCGACGGCTTCGGCGGCTTCGAGGCCTGGGAATGGGACCGGCTGCGCGGCCTCACCGAGAATGCCAACCAGCTCGCCCTCACCAGCGCCGTCGTCGGCCTCCTCGCCCTCCACCTCGCCGACACGGCGCGGCGGCCGCTGCCACGGCTTGCGGCGTGCCTGTGCATCGGCGTCGCCGTCGTCGTGGGACGTCTGACGAAGAGCGATGCCTTCCTGCTCGTCATCGCGGTGTCGGGCGTCGTCTACGTCGTCATGAAGCTGAAGACCTGGATGCTGGCGGAGCAGAACCCGCTGCCGCTGCGCTCGGCTGCCGCTTGGGGGCTCGCCCTGTCGCTGCCCTTCGCCGTGGCGCTCGCCGCTCCCTTCGGCTCCTCGATCGCGCAGCAGGCCGAGACGGTTGCAGCGCAGGCGATGCGCGGCGGCGGCCAGCACGAGACGCGTGAGACGGCCAACCTTCGCTTTGTCATCTGGAGCGACGCCGTGCGCCGCGGGCTCGAGGCCCTCTCGCTCGGCCTCGGCCCCGGACCGCACCTGAAGATCCCGGACGAGATCGCCGTCGGGCGCCGCAGCTCGGGCGGGCCGCGGGACGTGACGCAGCCGGAGATCCAGCTCGCTCCGAATTTCGAGGCGCACAACACTGTGCTCGACATCTTCGTGCAGGGCGGGCTGCCGGCGCTCCTGTGCCTCGCCTGGCTGCTCGGCGGCATCGTCGCCGGCGCCTGGCGACGACAGTTCGATGCGGTCACGACCCTCGTCTGCGGCCTCGCCGCCTACTGCCTGTTCCACTTCATCCTGCGCCAGCCGGTCGTCTGGTTCGCGCTGGTCGTCTGCCTCGCCGCGACGTCCGGGCGGTTCACCGCCGGCGTCCGCACCGCGATGAGCAAGACCTTTCCAAGGGGAGAGCGGGAACCATGCGTGTACTGAACCCCGACGGGATCCTGCGCCTCGCCGAAGCCGGCGGACCAAAGAACCTCGCCGATGATCGCGGGCATGGCTCGCTTCAGGACCCGACGGCGCCTCCCGCCTTCCTGCACCTCATCCAGGCCCTGCTGCGCCGGCGCTGGATGATCCTCGCCATCGCGACGGCGGGCACGCTGTTCGCGGCGATCCTCGCCCTGCTGGTGCCGCCGCAGTACACGGCCAAGGCGCAGCTCACCGTCGAGCGCCCCTCCGGTGCCGGCCAGGCGTCCGAGCGCGTCCTCGACGAGATCATCGACACCCACCTCGCGCTCATCGCCTCGCCGGACCACCTGCGCCATGTGGCGGACAGCCTGCGCCCGCCGCAGCCGGAGAATGCCGAAGCGGCCGCGCCTGCGGCGCCGCCCAGCCAGCCGGAGGCAACGGACGGGTCGCCTCCCGACGGGGCAAAGCAGGAACCCGGGTTCATCCAGCGGATGATGCAGCGCCTCGCCGTCTGGATCCCCGCTCTGTCGGGACGCAGCGAGGCGGACCTGTTCCTCGAGAACCTTTTCCGCAAGACCCAGGTCATCCAGGAGCGGCGCTCGCGCCTCATCACGGTGGCCTTCNCCTCGCCCGATCCGCAGACGGCGGCCACCTATGCCAACCGCATCGCCGAGGCTTACGTGGACAGTCTGCGGCGACAGATGGAGGAGGACGCCGCCGAACGGCTGAAGGAGATCGACCGCCAGATTGCCGCCGCGCGCGCCGAGGTGCAGGCGGCCCAGCAGGCGGTACAGGATGCCATCCGCCGCCGCGTCGCAGCCTCCTCGCCGGACGCTGCCGCCGACGCGGACCGCGAGATCCGCGACCTGACCCGCGCCAGCCGCGAAACCGTCGAGTTCCACGACAACCTCCTGCGCCGCCGCACCGAGCTGAAGGAGGCGCAGGCGAGCATCCGGCCCGGCATCGACGTGCATTCGCGCGCCGCCGTGCCGACCTGGCCGAGCTCGCACAATCCGCTCCTTTTCGTCATTCCGAGCGCCGTCCTGTCCCTCATGGCGGGCTGCTGGCTGGCGCTGATCCTGGAGCGGGCCGACCGCCGCCTGCGCAGCGAGCGGGAGGNGCAGCGGGTCCTCGGCATCCCCTGCATCGGGCACCTCCCGCGGGTGCGCGCGGGCACCATCGGTGCACCGCGGCTCCACATCCTCAACCATCCGACCTCGCCCTATTCCGAGGCTGTGCGGAACATCGCCGCGGCACTGCAGGCGCACCACACCGGCCGCGGCTCGCGGGTCGTCCTCGTCACCTCGAGCGTCGCGGGCGAGGGCAAGTCGACGCTGGCGACCGGCCTTTCGGCCTATTTCGGCACCCTCGGCCGCCGGGTGCTGCTGATCGACCTCGACATCCTGCCGGCATCGGAGCGGGAGCCGGCGGCGCTCGCCGTCTGCCGCTCGCCCTCGCGCGAGCAGATGCGGGCGATGATCGCCCCCCAGCCCGAACTGGGGGTGGACTATCTCGGCCTGTCGCGACTCGGCGTTGATCCTCTGCTGTTCTTCGAGCCCGAGGGCCTGCCGCGCCTGCTGACCGACCTGCGCAAGTCCTACGATGTCATCGTCGTGGGCGGCCCGCCGGTGCTCGGCTCCTCCGAGGCGAGGCTGCTCCCCTCCATCGCCGACCAGGTGCTGTTCGTCGTGCGCTGGGCCTCGACGAAGCGCGACGTCGCCGAGCATGCGCTGAGTTTCCTGCGCCGCTTCCGCGCCGTGGATGAGCCCAGCCTCGGCTCCNCCTTCGCCGTGCTCTCGCACGTGAAGGTGAAGCAGGCCCGCCTTTCCGTCGGCGGTGCGGACGGCAGCCCCGTCATCGACCTCGGTCCCGTCAGGCCAACCCGGGAGAAGCGCCTTCCCGCGCGGACGGCGGAGCCCGCAACCCCTGTTGAAGGGAGCGTCTGATGGCCCGTACGCAGGGAGCCCGGCGCCATATCGACNCCCTGCGTCCGGCGCCCCCGCAGGAGGCGCGGCCAGGCCTTGTCCTCGATCTGCTCGCCCGCTTCGGCCTGCAGCAGATCGCCTATTGCTACTGGAAGAGCACGGACAAGCTCACGAGCGCCCTCCACGGCGAGGGCGACATTGATCTTCTCGTGTCACGCTCCGACCATGCGCGGGCGCAGGCCATCCTGCTCTGTGCCGGCTTCAAGTTCTTCCCCTCGGCCGGGGACAGAGAGCCGGTCGGCGTCTCCACCTACCTCGGCTTCGACGAAAGCAGCGGACGGCTCGTCCATGTCCNCCTCCACACGCACCTCGTCAGCGGCGGACCGCTGACGCGCTACTGGCACCTGCCGTGGGAGGAGGCTTTGCTGGCCCGGGCCGTCCAGCACGCCCACCTGCCGGTCAGGCATCTCGACCCGGCGGCGGAGGCGCTGCTGCTCGTCACGCGCTGCTGCCTCGAATGCGGCGGCTGGGACCCCGTCTCGCTGCGGCGCGGTGCCGCGAAGCGGGCAGAGTTCGCCGCCGCGCGCCAGGCTCTCGTGGCGAAGGTTCCGCGCCAGGAGCTGCGCGCCCTCGCCGCGACGCTCCTGCCGGCGAACATTGCCGTGGACCTGGCGGATGCCTTCGCCGACGGCCCGCTGCCCGACCGGCGTTCACCCCTTGCACGCGCCATCCGGCGGCATCTTTCCGAGGGCGGGTGCAGCTACAACAGGCCCGAGGCCGCGCTGCGCAGCGTGGCGCGGTCGGTCTCGTGGCTCGTCCGGCGGCTTAACCGGGATGTCATCCGGGCCCCGCGCCCGTGGAACCGCCGCCCCGCTGCGGGCGGGCTGGTGGTGGCGCTCGTCGGTGTCGACGGCAGCGGCAAGTCCACGCTGCTTGCGGAACTGACACGATGGCTCGGGCCGAAGGTGGACGTCCTGCCGGTCTATTTCGGCACCGGCGACGGGCGCCCCTCGCTCGTCCTGCGGCCGCTGAAGTGGCTGATGCCGCTCGCGACGCGCGCTGCCGGCAGCAAGCCGCGCGTCGCCTCGCACGGCAAGCCCTCCGCCGGGCCCCCTTCCCTCGCCTACAGCCTCCTGCTCACGGTCTGGGCGCTCGCCGTGGCGGCCGACAAGCGCAGCAAGCTCACCGCCGCGTGGCGGGGCGCCAACCGCGGCCTTCTCGTGCTGACCGACCGCTACCCGCAGAACGAGACCCGCAGCTTCAACGACGGCCCGCTGCTGGAGCGCCTGCCGGCCGCGCCGGGCTGGCTGCGTTGGCTGGAGCGGGCGGTCTATGCACGCGCCGAGCGACTGCCACCCCNCCTCGTGCTCAAGCTCGTGGCAGCTCCCGAGACTCTGGCTGCGCGCGAGCCGACGATGGATCCCCTGGTCATCCGCCGCCGGCTCGATGCGCTGTCCGGCCTCGCCTTCGGCGGCGCGGACATCGTGTGCCTCGATGTCGACAGGCCGCTGCAACAGGTGATCCTGCAGGCGAAAAGGGAAATCTGGCAGCGTCTCTAGAAAGACAGGCCCCATGATCGTCGAGTTCTTCGGCCCACCGGGTGCCGGCAAGACCACGCTGGCCCGCATGCTCCTCAATCGACTGAGGGCCCACGGCTACGAGGCGGCCATGTGGCACAGCAGCCGTCCGACAGAGCTCGTGCCGCCGAGCGGACCGGACCGGATTACGCGCCAGCTCGCTCCAATCCGCCGCATGCACCGCTCCGTGGCCGAGACGCTGTCCATCGTCAGCCATCCGCTCGCCAACGCCGAGGAGATCGCGCTCGCCAACCGTCTGCTGAAGGCCCTGCCGCCGCGCGGCCTCCTCACGCGGCTGCGCGAGGCCCAGTACATCTGCCGCATGGCCCGGGCGTGGTACGCCGCCGCGCGGATGGGGCGGATCACCATCTTCGACCAGGGGCTGGCGCAGGAGCTCTGCTCGCTCCTTATCCTCTCCGGCCATGGCGAGGCCGCGCCGCTCGCCACGCTGCTCGAGGGCCTTCCACTCGCCCAGCTCTCGGTGCTCGTCACGGTCTCGCCGACCCTGCTGAAGCGGCGGACGGTCGACAGGCTGTCGCGCCTGCAGTTCGTCGAGCGCCTCCTCGAGCGCCGCAGCAGGCAGGACTTCTTCCCGGTCGCGCACCAGCTTCATGATGTCCTTTCCAGCAGCGGCCGCACCGTCGTGTGCGCCAGTTCGGTGGACGAGCAAAAGACCGAAACGAGCCTCGAGCGGATCGAGCAGGAGGNGATCCGCCAGTACGCGGCCGTGCAAGACAAACAAGAAGGGGGGAGGGCCACGGAATGAAACCGATGAAGTCGACCATGACGGCCCTCAACGCTCCCGGGAGCGAAGCACCGCGACGCAAGACGGCAGAGGCGCAGCCATTCTCGGTCTCCTCGGCCGCCGGGCGCGTCCGGCGCGGCGGTGTCGTCGCCTTCTTCGTCTACAGCGTCGGCTACGCCGTCACCTATCTCTCGCAGCTCGTCGTCGCCCGCCTGATCGGCGCGCAGGACTACGGCATCTATGCCTACGTGACGGCCTGGGCCACAGTCCTCATCTATGTCTCGACCCTCGGGTTCGATGTCGCGCTGCTGCGTTTCGTGCCCGTCTACCGCGCGAAGGATGCCTGGGGGCTGATGCGGGGCGTCGTGCGCTACGCCCGGCGCAGCGTCGCCATCGTCGGTTCGGTTCTCGCGCTGGCGAGCGCCGGCCTCTTCCTCGCGTGGCAGCCCGACGACGCGCTGGCCGTGCCATTCATCATCGGCTTCGCCACGGTTCCCGTCGTCGCGCTGCTCAGGGTCCAGTGCACCGTGCTGCGGGCTTCGGGCGCCGTCGTCGCCGCGCTTGCGCCGGACCGCATCGTGCGCGAGGGCAGCCTCGTGGTGCTGGTCTCCATCGCGACCCTCGTCCTCGGATGGCAGGTCAGTGCGCAATGGGCCCTCACCGCCGCACTGGTCGGCGCCGTGACCGGCCTGCTGCTCGCGTACTATGCCCAGCGCGTGCACCNCCCCCTGCCCGGCGGGAGCCTGCCGCCGTCATACGACACCCCGGCCTGGCGCAAGGCGGCCCTGCCCCTGATGATCGCGGGAGCGACGGAGGTTCTGATCAACCGCATGGGCGTCATCGTGCTCGGCTGGACGGACCACACGCAGGAAGCCGGCATCTACAGCCTCGCCTTCAACGTGGCGCTTCTCGTCACCCTGCCGCGCGTTGCCGTCAACACGCTCTTCGCCCCGGCCATCTCCAGCCTGCACGCGGCCGGAGACCGGCAGGCCCTCCAGGCCCTGGTGCGGCGCACGGCCCAGTGGACCCTGGTCGCCGCGGCGGCCATCGCGGCAGTCATCTTCGTCCTCGCCGACCCGCTGATGTCGTCCTTCGGCGCCGCCTACCGCGAAGGCGTCGCCCCGCTGCGCGTCCTGCTCGTGGCGCAGGTGCTCGCGGTCGGCGCCGGATCCCAGCTCTACGTGATGACGATGACGGGGCACGAGCGCAGCGCAGCGGTGCTGCTCGTGGCAGCGGCCTCCGCCAACGTCGTCGTGAGCCTCATGCTGGTGCAGTTCTTCGGCGTCGTCGGCGCCGCCATCGGCTCGGCCGGGACGCTGCTGGCCTGGAACGCCATGATGGCCCTGTGGATCTGGCGCAGGCTCGGCCTCATGCCGGGCCTGCTGTGCCTGCGCACGTCGCAGGCCTGATTCGCCGGAAAACGCCGCAGGAACCGACTGCGTCGGGGAGGAAAGGCCGTCTCGCGCCCGGTCCGATACTTGCTGCAAAGGCGCTAAACCCGTGCGCCACAACGCCAAAGGGCCGCATCTAATTTAAACAGATTAACTGCCCCGCTTTGATAGGACAGACGATTCGGCTAAATTTTACATTGTAAGCTCTTGCGTACTCTTATTGGCANGGGGCGACGGAATGGGACATGTTCCTGCCACTACTGTTGTTGTATCGTCAAATACTCTTCTCAGGGAAGGATTGGCGCAGGTTCTGAGTGGCGCCAATTTTACGGAAATCCTGTCGGTTCCGACCCTCGATGCCGTGGATATCTCGTCTCTTCCCTCGGCGGAATCAGCCTTGATTATCGTCGACGTCGATTCCGACTTCGACATGAAGATCCGGCAGATCAAGTCGCTGAAGGCCGCCTGCCCTTTGGTCCGCGTCGCCGTCTTCGGCCAGAACATCCGCCGCAGCGACATCGCCACCGCCCTGCGCGCCGGAGCCAATGCCTGCTTTGCCCAGGTGTCGGCCTGCGACGTCTTCATCAAGGCGCTGGAACTCGTGATGCTGGGCGAGCCGGTGGTTCAGCCGGTGCTCTGGGCGCTCAACCTCGCCGATGACAACGACGGGTCGTCCGGCCGCAGCGAGCCGGCGGAAGGAAACGATGCGGCCGCCGAAGGCTTCGGCCCGGGGACCGGCCGGGACAACGGCCCCAGCCTCGCCGGCCAGGACACCGAAACGGGCGGAGCGACCGTCACCCAGTTCCCCGAGACCGGGCTGCCGGCCCTCTCGCCGCGCCAGCACTTCATCCTGCGCTGTCTCGTCCAGGGTGACTCGAACAAGCTCATTGCGCGCAAGATCGCCGTCAGCGAAGGCACGGTGAAGGCGCACCTGAAGGTGCTTCTCAGGAAGATGAAGGTCCGCAACCGTACGCAGGCTGCCATCTGGGCTCTCAACCACCAGTCCTATCTCTCGGCGGTGGCCGACGACGGCGAGGACCGTGGCCTCGGCGAGGCCCGCCGCGCGGCCGCTCGTGAGCCCTGCCGGGCGCTGACGTGACCGCATGCTCCCTGCCCCGCCGCCTGCCACCACGCGGGCAAGAAGGGCACCTTCAAACCAGCACCAGGGCCGCGACCATGAACGAGACGCTCTTTTCCGACGGCATGGGGCACGGGGCGGGGCGCGACGGCGGCGCCAGCACGGAGCGGCGGTTTGCCCGCGCCACGATGCTGGCGCCGCAGCGCCGCCCGTTCGCGCGCCTTCCCCTCGCCGTCGCGGCCGCCATGCTGCTCCTCGTCTTGCCGGCACGGGCGGACTTCCGGGTCGACACGGGGGACGTGATCGAGATCGTCGTGACGTCCGCGCCCGAGCTGCAGCGCCGCCTGCCGGTGCGCATCGACGGCAACATCTCCTTTCCCCTCATCGGCACCATGAAGGTCGCCGGCCTCACCGCCTCAGAGCTGCAGGACCGCGTCCAGGCGGCGCTCTCGGCCAAGGTCTTCCAGCGGCGGATGCCCGACGGCACCCAGGTCGACATCATCATCGGCGCGGACGAGGTCACGGCCAGCGTCGTCGAGTACCGGCCCGTTTACGTCAACGGCGATGTGCTGAAGCCGGGCGAATACGCCTATCGCCCGTCCATGACCGTGCGCCAGGCGGTGACGGCGGCCGGCAGCTATTCGCTGGTGCGCTTCGGCACGGGCGACCGCTTCGCCGAGACGGCCAATTTCGAGGCCGAGTTCGGCGCCCTGTGGGCCGAATACGTGCGCGCCGAGGCGCGCATCTGGGGTCTGCGCAAGCTCCTGGGGCAGGAGCAGCCCTTCGACTATGCGACGCTGGTGGGCGGGCCCATCACGCGCGCCAGCGCCAGCGAAGTCCTCGCCATCGAATCCGAGCGTGTGGCCGCTGTCGAGGCCGATCAGCAGCGCCGCCGGGATGCCCTCGTGCGCGCCCTCAAGGAGTGCGACGACGAGATCGCCGTTCTCGCCGAGCGTCAGAAGGTCGAGGACAAGAGCGCCGCCGACGACGCGGAGGAGCTGGCGCGCATTACCAAGCTCTACGGCCGCGGCGAACTCATCAGCCAGCGGGTGACGGATGCGCGGCGTGCCGTGATGCTGTCCGAGTCGCGGCGCCTCGAGACGACGTCACACCTCATGCAGATCCGCCGGCTGCGCGTCGAGCTGCAGTCGCAGCTCGACCGGCTCGACGGCGAGCTGCGCATGGGCCTGCTGCGCGAGCTGCAGGAGGCCACCGGCAGGGCCGAAGGCCTGCGCGCGCGCATCAACGGCCTGACGCTCGTCCGGCAGCGCACCCTCAGCCTGCCGGAGGCGTCCCCGAGCGCGGCGCTGAAGCCCCAGATCATGATCGTCCGCAAGACGGACGAGGGCCGCGAGCACTTCGTCGCGGACGAGGACACGGAGCTCTACCCCGGTGACGTGCTGCAGGTCTCCGTCAGCCCCGTGAACGCTGGCGGCGTCGCCATGGGCACCACGCCGGACGGCGCGGTGGCCGTGCGCTGACGCGCCGGCCGTCTCAGGGGGTGTCGTCGAAGCGGCCGAGCCGCGCCATCATCGCCGCGATGTCGGCGGCGAAGAGTTGCGCCGCAGCGCCCAGGGTGCGCCCGCGCTTCTTCAGCAGCATCGACCGAGCACCGATCAGCGGTCCGTCGGTGAGCGCCACGGTCGCGAGCCCGCCGTCGATGCCGCGGATGGCAAAGCGGGGCAGGAAGGTAACGCCGCTGCCCTCGCGCGCGAATTCGAGCAGCAGGGCGATGGAATTGCTCTCCACCTGCTTGCGCAGGCGAAAGCCGCCGAGCCATTCGGCCTGCTCGATGGCACGGCGGGTGCCGTAGCGCGTGAGCTGCAGCGCCGAGGGCACGTCCGCGAAGGCCGACAGCGGCAGCCGCTCGGCGCCGGCATAGGGATGGTCCTTGCTCATCACGGCGAAGACCGGCGTCGCCGCCTCGGCGAGGCATTCAAGCGCCGGTGTCAGGCGGGGGCTGAAGGCGAGCGCCAGGTCGAGCTCGCCGGCGGCGAGACGCTCCAGCATCTGCTCCGTGCCAGCCGTCTCCGCATGCAGCGTCACGTTGGGATGGGTGGCGAGAAAGCGCGCCGTGCGGGTGCGGAAGGTGGCGGCGATGAAACCCTCGCCGATGGCGAAGCGCACGATGCCGCGCTCTCCCCCCTCGACGGCCGAAAGCTCCTCGATGAGGCGCTCGTCGAGCCGCCAGCGCTCCTGCGCGTGCTGAGCGAGGAGCTCACCGGCGACGGTCGCGCGGATGCCGCGCCGGTCGCGCTCCAGCAGCGGCACGCCGAGGTTGAGCTCGATGGCGCGCACGGCGCGGCTCACCACGGAGGGCGCCACGCCCATGGCCTCGGCCGCACCGCGGATGGAGCCGGCATCGAAGGCAGCGCGGAAATACTGCAGCGAGCGATCGTCGATGGAGCGCAGGGCGCGCGCCAGCCGCCCGCGGGGCTGCATCGCGGCCCGCCGGCTGCGCTCGCCGTCGTCTGTGTCAACCGTAGCCAAAGCTGAAGCCAGGCTTCTCCGCCGTCTCGATCCAGATGCTCTTGGTCTGCAGGTATTCGTCAAGTCCCTCGCGCCCGCTGGAGCGGCCATAGCCGCTGTCCTTGAAGCCGCCGAAGGGCGTCATCACGCTGATGGTCTTGTACGAGTTGACCCACAGCGTGCCCGCCTCAAGCTGCGAGACGACGCGCATGGCGCGGCCCACGTCACCGGTCCACACCGCGCCGGCGAGGCCGAAGTCGCTGTCGTTGGCGATGGCAACGGCCTCCGCCTCCCCTTCGAAGGGGATGACGCCGACCACCGGCCCGAACACTTCCTCGCGGGCGATCTCGAGATCGTTGGTGACGTCGCCCAGCACCGTCGGACGGTAGAAAAAGCCCTCGCCGCAGCCGGCCGGGCGGGCGCCGCCGGCAAGAAGCCTGGCCCCGTCGCGCCGGGCCTTGGCCACCATTGTCTCGATGCGCTCGTACTGGCGCGCGTTCTGCACCGGGCCGATCTGCGTGCCCGCCGCCAGCGGCGGGCCGACCACGATCTTGTCCGCGAGCGCGGCAAGCCGGTCGGCCACCTCGCGATAGATGCTGCGTTCCACGAGAAGCCGCGAACCGGCGACGCAGCTCTGCCCCGCGCCGGAGAAGATGGCCGCGGCCGCACCGCCAACCGCCTTCTCGATATCAGCATCGGCAAAGACGATGTTGGCCGACTTGCCGCCAAGCTCGAGCACACAGGGCTTGACGCCTTCCGCGCTCAGGGCGGCGATGCGCCGGCCCGTCGCCGGCGAGCCGATGAAGGCCACCTTGCGCACGGTGCGGTGGCGGATGGCCGCGGCGCCCGTCGTGTGGCCGAGGCCCGTCAGCACGCCGATGGTCTTTTCCGGCACGCCCGCCTCGATCATGAGCCGGCCGAGGGCAAGCGCCGTGAGCGGCGTGTTCTCCGAGGGCTTGAGCAACACTGCATTGCCGGTGGCGAGCGCCGGCGCCGTGTTCCAGCCAGCGACGAAGAGCGGCGCGTTCCACGGCGTGATGATGAGCACGACGCCGTAGGGCACCTTCATGGTCTGGTTGACGTGCGAGGTCGGCACGGGAATGACCTCGCCGTGGATCTTGTCGCACCAGCCGGCGTAGTACTCGAACATTTCGGCGACCTTGATCGCCTCGGCGCGGGCATCGGCCAGCGGCTTGCCGACGTTGACCGCCTCCATGCGGGCGAGATCCTCGACCCGCTCGCGCACCAGGGCGCCGACGCGGTACAGGATGCGGCCGCGCTCGGCCGCCGTCAGGCTCCACCAGGCGCGGCGCCCCTCCTCGGCGGCGGCAGCCGCAGCGGCGACGACCGCCTCGCCCGCGTCAGCATAGGTGAGCAGGGCGCGGCCGCTCGCCGGGTCGGCCACCGTCACCGTCTCGCCGGTGCCGTCGACGAGGCGGCCGGCCACGAGGCTCGCCACCCGCGCATCCCCTCCCCAGAAGGGGGCAAGGAGCGTGCGCGCATCGACAGGTGCTGAGGACGGAGCGGTCATGCGGGATCTCCCAGAACGGCGCGGTTGAAGTCGGCGGTCGGGCCCCAGCCCTGAGTCAGCGCGTTCCAGCGCTCGCGCACCTCGCGCAGCATGGGGATGGCGAGGCCCGTGCGCTCGGCGAGCTCGAGCGCAAGGCCGACGTCCTTGGCCATGAGGCCCATGGTGAAGCCGGAATCGAAGCTGCCGCTCGCGATCCAGCGCGGATAGTTCACCTCCGTCACGGCGCTGCGGCCGGAGGCACCATTGACCACCGTGAGCAGCGCATCCAGCGTCGCGCCGGCCGCGACGCCGACGCGCATCGCCTCGCCGGCGAGGATGAGATGGCCGGCGACGAGCACGTTGTTGACCAGCTTGGCGATGTGGCCGTCGCCCGGCCCGCCGACGACCGAGACCTTCTGGCCGAGGATGTCGAGCACCGGCTTCGCGCGCTCCACAGCCTCGGGCACNCCCCCCACCATGATGGAGAGCGCGCCGGACGCCGCGCCGGCGGGCCCCCCGCTGACGGGGGCGTCGACCAGCGCATGGCCGGCCGCCGCCAGGCGCGCGTGCAGGGTGCGTGTCAGGTCCGGATCGCTCGTCGAGGTGTCGATGACGAGCCGGTGTCTGGCGGGCGAGCCGAGGAGGCCGCCCTCCCCGGTCAGCACCGCCTCCACGGTCGCCGGGAACGGCAGCGACAGCACGATCGTCTCGGCCTCCCGCCAGATGACGCCGAGATCCTCGGTAACCTCGACTCCCGGAACGGCGGCCGCCGCCTCGCGCGCACCGGCGGCGACGTCGTAGCCGATCACCGGTACGCCGGCCCGCGCCAGCGTCGCGAGCATGCCCTGCCCCATGCGGCCGAGACCGACGACCGCGATCTTGCCTGCTGCCATTGTGCCAGACCTTCTCAGCCCGTGATGCGCAGCGTCAGGTCGGCGATGACGACCGAGCCGATGTAGGTGCCGAACATCACGCAGATGGCGACGACGACGATCTTCCAGCCCGACTTGCGGGCGATGGTGAACTCCTGCTGCGTCAGGGCGAGGCCGGCGTAGGCAAGGGCCGGCGTAGCCATGACGAGGAAGTTGATCTTGCTCACCGCCTCGCTGACGAAGGCCGCGCCCGGCACCCCCGGGATCGTCGCAATGATGGCGACGAGGGAGATCCAGGCGACGCTCGGCAGGTAAAACGGCATGTACTTGGCGATGACGAGCCCGACCATCGTCATCACATAGAGGCAGGCCATGCCCGGCAGGGCATCGAGCGGCGTCACCTTCGTCGCCACCCAGTTGCCGACGAGCGCGATGGCGCAGACGACGACGAGCAGGACGGCATGGCTGGCGAGGTCGATCGCGCGGCCCTCGGCCGGCGCTTCGGTGATGGAGATCTCGTTGTTCATGACGGAGCCTCCTCAGTGCTGGAGCGTGCTGGCGCGATCGGCCGGCGCAAAGGTGCGGTAGAGCCACTCCGTGAGCGGCAGGGCGACGAAAAGGCCGGCGTAGAGCCCGGTGGCGTAGGTCAGGATGTTGCTCGCCGCGGCGAGGGCGAGGATCAGATCCTTCTGGTCCGGCACCACAGCGGCGAGGCCGCCGGTGCAGGCTGCGAGCATCGAGCCCGAGCCGACGCCGCAGGACATGGCGAGTGCGCGCACGTCGAAGATGCCGAGCCCGTGGATGAGCGGCGGCATGATGGCGAAGATGAAGGTGCCGATCAGCGTGCCCGTGGCATAGACGCCCATGGCGCCCGCGCCCTCGGGGCTGTTGAGGCCATACTTGTCAGCGATGAGAGCAGGGTTCGGCTCGCGGTCGATGGAATAGCTCGCGCCCACCGCCTCGCGGCCCATGCGCAGGAGGAAGACGGCAACGGGGAAGGCGACGACGATCGTGCCGAGATTGCCGATCTCCTGCAGGATGAGCGCCGGCCCCGCAGCGATGATCTCCTTGATCTGCGGCCCCACCGTGGTGCCGAAACGGGCGATGAAGGGCATGATCGCAATGGTGATCATGGTCCCGGCGAGCTTCGTCGCCTTGTGGTTGAGGACCTTGCCGGTCACCTTCAGCACGTTGGGATTGAAGATGATGCCCAGTGCAAAGGCATAGAGGATCGGCAGGAGGATCACCGCTGCGATGCCGATCGGCACGCGGATGAGCCCGATGTACTCCGACACGAGGACGATGGCGAGAACCGCCAGATGAAGAACAATCGCGGGACCGATCGCCCCGCCGCGGCTGGTAGCCATGAGCAGACCCCCTCTGTGGCGCCGGCCGTCGCTGATTCTCGAACGCTCGCGCCCACGATCAGGCCGGCAACGAGGCACAATGCCGGCAAAAATGCGTTGCGGATAGAACTCTTTTCGTGCACGAGAGTTGCTTTGTGAGCAACACACGGCACGCGACCACCCTGGGAAGGCAGCCGGGCCCCCGCTTCAGGTCTTGAGGCGGTAGCCCGTGCGGAAGATCCAGCTGACCGCCACAAGGCAGAGCACGAGAAAGACGAGCGTCATCCCCACGCTTACGGCGATGTTGACGTCCGAGGTGCCGAAGAAGCTCCAGCGGAAGCCGCTGACGAGATAGACGACCGGGTTGAACAGGCTCACCGTGCGCCAGAAGGGCGGCAGCATGTCGATGGAATAGAAGCTGCCGCCGAGGAAGGTGAGCGGCGTGACGATGAGCAGCGGCACGAGCTGCAGCTTCTCGAAGTTGTCCGCCCAGATGCCGATGACGAAGCCGAGGAGGCTGAACGTCACCGCCGTCAGGACGAGGAACGTCACCATCCAGAAGGGATGCTCCACGCGCAACGGCACGAACAGGGCCGCCGTCGCCAGGATGATGAGGCCGAGGATGATCGACTTCGTCGCCGCCGCACCGACGTAGCTCACCACGATCTCCATGGGCGAGACCGGCGCCGACAACACCTCGTAGATGGTGCCGACGAAGCGCGGGAAGTAGATGCCGAACGAGGCGTTGGAGACGCTGTGAGTGAGGAGCGTCAGCATGACGAGCCCGGGCACCAGGAACGAGCCGTAACCGACGCCGTCGATCTCCGCCATGCGCGGGCCGATGGCCGCACCGAAGACGACGAAATAGAGCGATGTGGAGATGACGGGCGAAACGATGCTCTGCAGCAGGGTGCGCCCGGCACGCGCCATCTCGAAGCGGTAGATGGCGCTGACGGCGTAGAGGTTCATCAGGCGTTCCTCACGAGGCTGACGAAGATTTCCTCGAGCGAGCTCTGCCGCGTCTGCAGGTCGCGGAAGCGGATGCCCGCCGCGGAAAGATCCTGCAGGAGGGTCGTGATGCCGGTGCGCTCGCCCTGGGTGTCGTAGACATAGGTCAGCGCCATGCCGTCCGCGGACAGCGCCAGCGAATAGCGCTCGAGGCCGGGGGGCAGCGCCGCCAGCGGCGCCTGCAGGTACAGCGTCAGCTCCTTGCGGCCGAGCTTGCGCATCAGCTCGTCCTTATCTTCGACGAGGATCAGCTCGCCGCGGTTGATGACGCCGATGCGGTCGGCCATCTCCTCCGCCTCCTCGATATAGTGGGTGGTGAGGATGACGGTGACGCCCGCATCGCGCAGCGCGCGCACCACGTTCCACATGTCGCNCCTCAGCTCCACGTCCACGCCCGCCGTCGGCTCGTCGAGGAAGAGAAGCCGCGGCTCGTGCGCCAGCGCCTTGGCGATGAGCACGCGGCGCTTCATGCCGCCCGATAGCGTCATGATCTTGGCGTTGCGCTTGTCCCACAGCGAGAGGTCCTTCAGCACCTTCTCGACATAGGTAGGGTTGGCCGGCTTGCCGAAGAGGCCCCGGCTGAAGGTGACCGTGGCCCACACGGTCTCGAAGGAGTCGGTGGTCAGCTCCTGCGGCACGAGGCCAATGATGGAACGCGCCGCCCGGTAATCGGTGATGATGTCGTGCCCATCCACGCGCACACTGCCGGCGCTCGGCGTCACGAGCCCGCAGACGATGCTGATCAGCGTCGTCTTGCCGGCGCCGTTCGGCCCGAGCAGGGCGAAGATCTCGCCGCGCCGGATCTCGAGATTGATCTGCCTGAGGGCCTGGAAGCCGGATGCGTAGGTCTTGGAGAGATTCGAGATGGAGAGGATCGGCTGCATGGCGGGCAAGATAACGGCTGCGCGGGCCGACGCGACGAGTTTTTTGTGCCCGGCAGTCACCGGCCTGTGCCGTTCGCGCGGGCGGAGGATGCGACCGTCCGCAATACGTGCCGAGATGGACGGGCGGAAAACCATTTGCCGTTGCGCGGGAAGCGTTGCGTGCCGCGGGCCTCGGACACGCAGCTGCACGAGATCTTCGCCATCGCATTCCCGCCAATGGTGGAGATCGGCCGCCCTTCAGAAGGCGAGCTGGACCTTCATCGCCTGGTTGCGGTCCGAGGCGAGCTCGAAGGCCTCCGTCGCGCGCTCGAACGGCAGAATGGCCGTCAACAGCGGCTTGACGTCGATGGCGCCGCCGCCGAGCAGCGCGACGGCAAGCTCGAACTCGCGGTCGAAGCGGAAGGTGCCGCGCAGCTGCAGCTCCTTCGCCAGGAGCACGTTGATCGGCAGGGCGCCGTCGCCGCCGAGGCCGAGCTGGACGATCACGCCGCCCGGCCGCATGACATCGAGCGCCCCGGCCAGCGCCGCCGCGCTGCCCGAAGCCTCGAAAAGAACGTCGATCGTGCCCTTGTCACGGGCATAGACGGACAGCGCCTCGGGCTCCTCGGCCACGTTGACGGCACGCGTGATGCCGAGGCGCTCCGCCACGACGAGCGGAGCCGCGGCCACGTCGGTCACGATGATCTCTGCCGCGCCGGCGTGGCGCGCAACGAGCGCTGCGAGCGCGCCGATGGGACCGCAGCCGGTGATGAGGACACGTGCGCCGAGCAGGTTGCCGGCCCGGCTCGCGGCATGGAGGCAGACCGCCAGCGGCTCCGCCATCGCGGCTTCGGCCATCGACAGCGTGTCGCTCAGCGGAACGGCCTGGGCGGCATCGACCGTAAGGCTCTGCCGGAAGCCGCCCTGTACATGGGGAAAGCGCATGGCGCTGCCGAGGAAGCGCATGTCGAGACATTGGTTGCGCTGCCCGCCGAGGCAGAAGCGGCACGCGTTGCACGGACGGCTCGGATTGACCGCCACGCGCATGCCGGGAACGAGATGCGAGACGCCGGCACCCACCTCCTCGATGACGCCGGCGACCTCGTGGCCGAGCGCCATCGGCTCCCTGATGCGCACGGTGCCGAAGCCGCCGTGGCGGTAGTAGTGCAGGTCGGACCCGCAGATGCCGCCGGCCTCGATGCGCACGCGCACCTCGAGCGGCGCGGGCGGGACGATGGGCACCTCTTCAATCCTCAGATCCCGGGGAGCGTGGATGACGACACCGCGCAAGACACACCTCGCTGAAAACACCGTGGCTCGGAGCACAGTCATCATGCGCCGCGGGGACCAGTATCGGCATGCAGGGGCTGCATGATGCAGCGCCCATCCATGCGCCGCCCTCACGTCCGGCCCGATGACGAAACGTCTGGACCAGAACACGATAGCAGTACGCCCGAGACCCGCTTATGGAAGAAGCCCCAAGCCGCCGGAGCCGCCCGTGACCGACACGCCCGCCGCAACCGCCAGATCCCAGGCCGAGACCACGGCCTTCCTCGTGATCGCGGCGGTGAGCCTGTGCCATCTCATCAACGACGTCATGCAGTCGCTGCTGGCGGCGATCTATCCGATGCTGAAGCGGGACTACGGGCTCGACTTCTGGCAGGTCGGGCTCCTGACCATGACCTTCCAGGGCACGGCCTCGCTGCTGCAGCCGATGATCGGGCTCTATACCGACAAGAAGCCGATGCCCTATTCGCTGCCCGTGGGCATGGGCTCCACCTTCCTCGGCCTCATGGTGCTCGCCTTCGCCAGCGACTACCTGCTCCTCGTCTGCGGTGCGGCGCTCATCGGCATCGGCTCGGCCGTCTTCCACCCGGAGGCGTCGCGCGTCGCGCGCCTCGCTTCGGGCGGGCGCTACGGCCTTGCCCAGTCGCTCTTCCAGGTGGGCGGCAATTTCGGCTCGTCGCTCGGCCCCCTGCTCGCCGCCTTCATCGTCGTGCCCCGCGGCCAGGCGAGCGTCGCCTGGTTCTCGGTCATCGCCTTCGTCGGCATGGCCATCCTGTGGCAGGTCGGCGGCTGGTACGCACGCTACCAGGCCAGGGCGAAGCAGCGGCCGAAGACAACGCGCCCCGTCACCATCGCGCGGCACAAGGTCGTCCTCGCGCTCGCCATCCTCGCCATCCTGACCTTCTCGAAAAACGTCTACACGGCGAGCATCTCGAGCTTCTACACCTTCTATGTGATCGACCGCTTCGGCGTGTCCGTGCAGATGTCGCAGGTGATGCTGTTCGTCTACCTTGGCTCGGCGGCCCTCGGCACCATCATCGGCGGCCCCATCGGGGACCGCATCGGCGCCAAGGCGGTGATCTGGATCTCCATCCTCGGCGTGCTGCCGTTCNCCCTCGCCCTGCCCTACGCCAGCCTCGAATGGACGATTGTGCTCTCGGCCATCATCGGCCTCGTGCTCGCGTCCGCCTTTCCGGCCATCGTCGTCCTGGCGCAGGAGCTCGTCCCCGGCCGCGTCGGCATGGTCGCCGGCATCTTCTTCGGCCTCGCCTTCGGCACGGCCGCCGTCGCGGCAGCGCTGCTCGGCATCGTGGCGGATGCAAAGGGCATCGGCTTCGTCTACTGGCTGTGCTCCTTCATGCCGATGCTGGGGCTCCTCACCGTCTTCCTGCCCAACCTGAGACGCGCCCCCGTGGCCTGACGAAGACTCCNCCGCATCCCAAAGGCTCCCGCCGCCGTCCTCGCCGGGTCCGGCGGCAAGCCCTTGTGTCCTGTGCGGGCCGCCATTCCCTGCCAGCCCAGGTCCCTGCCAGCCCAGGCGGGCCAGCCCTCGCCTGACTTGACAGCGCAGCATCCCTGCATCATTTATATCGCACGCGATGAACTCGCGCACGATATTGAAGCACAACGCCCCCCTGTCCCCGAAAGGAACTGCCATGTCCGTGAACGTTCTCTACCGCNCCTCCGCCCGCGCCACCGGCGGCCGCGACGGCCGCTCGGCAACGCTCGACGGCGCTGTCGACGTCAGGCTCACCACGCCGAAGGAGCTGGGCGGACCCGGCGGTGACGGCGTCAATCCCGAGCAGCTGTTCGCCACCGGCTACGCCGCCTGCTTTCTCGGCGCCATGAAGTTCGTCGCCTCCCAGGGCGGCGGCCCCAAGGTCCCGGCCGACGCCGCCGTCACCGCGACGGTTGGCATCGGGCCACGCGCAGCCGGCGGCTTCGGCCTCGACATCGCGCTCGAGATCTCGCTGCCCGGCGTCGAGCGCTCCGCCGCCGAGGCACTCGTCGCCAGGGCGCACGAGGTCTGCCCCTATTCCAACGCCACCCGCAACAACGTGGACGTGCGGCTTTCCGTCGTGTGAACCTCCGGCGCCCCTCCCCGCCCGGAGGGGCGCCCGGCCTTGTGGCCGCCGACGGCACTATCCGATCGAGCGATTTTCGACCAAACTTCCATCGGAATTCGGGAGGTCCACCCGCCGGCCGTCGGCCAGTCCGGCAAATAAAACAGCTCGAAAATACAACGAGATGCTACCGCTCTTGCAGCGGTGTGCCGCTGCCGGCGGTGGCTTGCTGCTTAGCTGCGGCCTGTCGTCTGCCAAGCTTTTCGGCAGCGTGGCGGATGTTGCAGGCGCATGATCGTGCTAGTCTTTCCACCGGGCGGGAGCGAGGCGTGCTGGTGGACGAGAGCGATCTTTTCTACCTCACCGATGATATGCCTCACGAGGAAGAGGCCAGCAGGACGCGACCTTGGACGGTTGCCGTCATCGATGATGACTGGGCCGTGCACGAGGCGACCCGCTTCGCCCTGCGGGATTACCGGCTCGACGGGCGCGGCCTCGAGATCCTCACCGCCGCCTCGGCCGCCGAGGGCCGCAGGCTCGTCACCGAGCGACCCGACATCGCGGTCATCCTGCTCGATGTCGTCATGGAGCGCGACGATGCCGGCCTAAGCCTTGTCGATTTCATCCGTCACGAGCTCGGCAACGAGACGGTGCGCATCATCCTGCGCACCGGCCAGCCCGGTCAGGCGCCGGAGCGCCGCATCGTCATCGACCACGATATCAACGACTACAAGGCCAAGACCGAACTCACGGCCGACCGGCTCTTCACCACGCTGACGGCAGCCCTGCGCAGCTATGCCCAGCTCGAGCGTCTCGAGGTGGCGCGCCGCGAACTCGCCGAGGCGAATGCCCTGCTCGAGCAGCGCGTGGCCGAGCGCACCGCCAGCCTGCGCGAGGCCAACGAGCGCCTTGCCTCCCGCAGCGCCGAGCTTGCCCGCGCCAACCGCCTCAAGTCCGAGATGCTCGGCACCATCGCGCACGACCTCAAGAACCCGCTCGGCATCATCCTCGGGCGCATGGAGATGCTGGACGACCTCCTGGCGCTGGAGCCGCCACCGCGCGAGGCCATCCGCGCACAGGTGGAGCACGTGCGCGGCTCGGCCCGCCACATGGGCCGCATGATCGACGCGCTCATCGCCGATGCCATGGGCGATGCCCTCGACATCACCCTGCACCGCGGCCCGGTCGACCTCGCCGCGCTCGCGGCCGACGTTGTCGCGAGCAACCGCATCCTCGCCGAGCGCAAGAACCAGCGGATCGCCCTCGCTGGCCCCGAGCACCTCATGCTGACCGGCGATGCCGACCGCCTGCGCGAGGCACTCGACAACCTCCTCTCCAATGCCATCAAGTACAGCCCTCCCGGCACAGGCATCGCCGTGACGCTCGAGCGCGAGGCCGGAAACGCCGTCTGCCACGTGCGCGACGAAGGGCCGGGCCTGTCGGCCGAGGACGAGATGCGCCTCTTTGGCCGTTTCCAGCGCCTTTCGGCGCAGCCGACGGGCGGCGAGAGCGCGACCGGCCTCGGCCTGTTCATCNCCCGCCGCATCGCCCAGCTGCACGGCGGCACCGTGACCGCCCGCAGCGGCGGCCCGGGGCACGGCTCCACCTTCAGCCTCGTCCTACCCCTCGACAATGGTATCGACACGCCATGAACACAGGGCCGCACATCGCCGTGGTCGACGACGAGCTGGCAACCCGTGAGATGGTGGGCGACTACCTGCGCATGCACGGCTTTGCCGTGACGCTGTGCGACGGCGCCGCCAGCCTGCGCCATTTCATGGCGCGCCAGCAGCCGGACCTTGTGGTACTCGACCTCAACATGCCCGGCGAGGACGGGCTCTCGGTGGTGCGCCAGCTCAAGGCTTCAGGCGATGTGCCGGTCATCATGCTGACCGCCACGGCAAGCGCCATCGACAGGATCGTCGGGCTCGAGCTCGGCGCCGACGACTATCTTGCCAAGCCCTGCGAGCTTCGGGAGCTCGTCGCGCGCATCCGCTCGGTCCTGCGCCGCAGCGCCCGGTCCGCCCCTGCCCAGCCCGAGGCCGGGCGCAGTGTCCGCTTCGGCACCAAGTGGTTCGACATCGACACCCACCGCCTGCGCGACGAGGACGGCCGCACGCAGCCGCTGACCAAGTCGGAGTTCCTGCTGCTCAAGGCCTTCGCCGACCATCCGCGACGGGTGCTGTCGCGCGAGTATCTGCTTGACATCGCCGATGCGCGCGACGCCGAGGCCTTCGACCGGGCCATCGACGTGCGCATCACGCGCATCCGGCGCAAGATCGAGCCGGATCCGGCCAATCCGCGCTTCATCCGCACCGTCCGCGGCCTCGGCTACGCCTTTGAGCCGGACGGCGCCTAGCCCCGCGTTTCGTGCCCGACGGGGACACGAAACATCGTGTCATGCCGGAAAAGAAACGGCGCCTTGCCCCACCGGCGACGCAAAAGCCCCGCAACGGCGCGCGGGCAGGATGCCTGCCAGTCCGTAGGAGGGCTCATGCGGATCCGAAACAAGATCATGCTCGTGGGTGGCATTCCCATTGCGATCGCCGCCGGCATCGCCGTGGCCGCCTGGCTGCTGCTAAGCGAGGCCGAACGGGCCCGCAGCGGCGCCGTCCTCGCCGGCGCCATCTACCGCGACCTTCTGGTCGCCATGAGCGTGCGCGACGACTATGTGGGCGCCAACCCGGCCGAGCGCGACCCGCATGCCGAGCGCTTCCGCGAGCTGGCGGCGCGGGCGCAGGTGCAGCTCGCATCGCTCGCTCCGCTCGCGCGCACGCAGGAGCAGCGCCGCGAGGNGACGAGCTTCCAGGACACGCTCGCCCGCTATGCCGCGCGCATGGACGACTACATCGCCGTGACGACGGTGAACGACCGGCTGATCGCCGAAATGTCGCTGCGCGCGGCAAGGCTCGTCACCCTGGCGGAGGAGGCACGCGCCCGGCAGCACGCCTCCAATGCCGACATCATCACCACCCTCACCGAGAAGGACCAGCAGCTGAGACGCCTGCGCGACATCGTCGACAGCGCCTACCAGCTGCGCGCCACCCTGTGGGGCCTGCAGACGGTGCTCCAGCGTCCGGATGGCAGCGACCCCAGCTTCGCTCTGGCGCAGATGCAGCACGCCGCGACCGGCCTCGGCGAGGCGCTGGGAACGCGGCGCGGCGGCGAGGCGCGCGAACTTGGCGACCTCTCGCGCGCCGCGGCGTCGGCGGAACGCGCGGATCTCGCCGCGATCACGGAGCGACTGCTTGCCTGGTGCGACCGCCTGCTCAAGATCGAGGTGACCGCCCAGCGCGCCCTGCAGGAGGAGGTAGCCCAGCTTCTCACCTATTCTGTCGAGGCCAACGAAACCGAGCAGGCGACACAGAACGTCGCCGTCGCCACCCTCAGGCTCGGCCAGGAGACGCACGAGGCCCTGACCCGTCGCGACGCCGACCTCGCCGAGCGCAAGCTCGCGCGCAGCGGCGAGCTTGCCGACATCGCCGCCGCCCTGCCGATCTCGCCCCTCATCCAGACCGACATGATCGACGCCATCACCGAATGGCGCGAGCGGCTCGGCACCACCATCGAGGGCATACGCAAGCAGAACGCGATGATCGCCGACATGGACCAGACGGCCGCGGCCATGGTGGCCAAGGCGCGCTCGCTCAACGACCTCTTCACGGGCGACGCCGACTGGCTCGGCGACTTCATCGGCCACGTGCTTGTCATCGGTGCGACCGTCGGCCTGCTCTTCGGCTCGGTGGCGGCCTTCGCGGCAGCACGCTCCATCACCATGCCGCTGCGCCGCCTGCAGGGCAGCATGCTCGCCCTCGCCGCCGATCCGCTCGCCGGCCGCATCGCCGAATCCGACCGGCGCGACGAGCTTGGCGACATGGCGCGGGCCGCCAACATCTTCGTCACCGAGATCAGCCGGCGCGAGCGCGACCTGCGCCAGGCCAAGGAAAGGACCGACGAGACCCTCGCCGAGCTGCGGCAGGCCCAGGCCGACCTCATCCAGGCCGAGAAGCTTGCCTCCCTCGGCCAGCTCGTCGCCGGCGTCGCACACGAGATCAATACGCCGCTCGGCATTGCCCTCACCNCCGCCACGCTGCTGGGCGACGAGGCGCAGGAATTTGAGCGCGCGCTCAAGGGCAACCAGCTGCCGCGCTCGCGCCTCGCCCATTTCCTCGACCGGATGAAGGAGGGCTCGCGCCTGCTCTTCGACAATCTCGGCCGGGCCAGCGACCTCGTGCACAGCTTCAAGCAGGTGGCGGTCGACCAGGTCAGCGACGAGCCTCGGCGCTTCGAGATGAAGGGCTGGCTCGAGGACGTGATCCGCAGCCTCGGGCCGCTGCTGCGCAAGACGCAGCATGCCGTCGCCATCGACTGCCCGGCGCCGCTGCAGGTTGGCACCTATCCGGGGGCGCTGGCGCAGGTGCTGACCAACCTCGTCATCAACGCCGCCCTGCACGCCTACGACGAGGGCGAGAGCGGGCGCATCGCCATCACCGTGCGGGACGCGGGCGACCAGCTGCATCTCACCGTGAGCGACGACGGCAAGGGCATCGCCCCGCAGCACCTCGGACGCATCTTCGACCCCTTCTTCACCACGGCCCGCCACCGGGGCAGCACCGGGCTCGGGCTGCACATCGTCTACAACCTCGTCACCAACAAGCTGCAGGGGCGCATCGACGTGGAGAGNCGCCCGGGCGCCGGCACGACCTTCCGCATCGAAATGCCGAAGCAGCTTGCCGGCGAGGCCCGCACTGAGGCCATGGCGGCGCTGTAAAGGGGAACGGATCCATGACGACGAAGCTGCCAGCCGGCGCCCTCCTGCTCGCCCTCCTCGCCTCGCCCGCGGCCGCCAAGACGCTCGTCTTCTGTTCGGAAGGCAGCCCCGAGGCCCTCAACCCGCAGATCGTGACGACGACGACGGGCATGAACGCCGGCCGGCCGATGTTCAACAATCTTGTCGAGTTCGCGCCCGGCACGACGCGGATCGTGCCCGCCCTGGCGCAGTCCTGGGACATCTCCCCGGACGGCACCACCTACNCCTTCCGCCTGCGGCGGGGCGTGAAGTTCCACGCCAACGGCATCTTCACGCCGACGCGCGACTTCAACGCCGACGATGTCCTCTTCTCGCTCATGCGGCAGTGGAAGGAGGACCACCCCTTCCACAACACGCCCGGCGCGACCTTCGACTATTTCCGCGATCTCGGCATGCCGGATCTCATCCGCGCCATCGAGAAAATCGACGACCACACCGTGCGCATCCGCCTCACGCGGGCCGAAGCACCGTTCCTCGCCAATCTCGCAATGCCGTTCAACGTGGTGCTGTCCGCCGAATATGGCGAGCTTCTGCTGCGCCGTGGCGAGCCCGAGCGGCTCGACACCGAGCCCATCGGCACGGGGCCCTTCATGTTCGTCGGCTACCAGAAGGACATCGCCATCCGCTACCGGGCCTTCGCCGACTACTGGAACGGACGGCCGAAGATCGACACGCTCGTCTTCTCCATCACCCCCAACCCTGTCGTGCGGCTCACCAAGCTCAAGGCAGGCGAGTGCCACGTCATGGCCTTCCCCAACCCCGGCGACCGGCAGGCCATCGCATCCAATCCCTCGCTGCGGCTGCTGCAGCAGGAGGGGCTCAACATCGGCTATCTCGCCATGAATGCCGCGCGCCCGCCCTTCGACAACCTCGCCCTGCGCCGGGCGGTGAACATGGCGATCGACAAGCGCGCCATCATCGAGGCCGTCTACCAGGGCACCGGCACGGTGGCCAAGAACCCGATTCCGCCGACGCTGTGGTCCTACAACGAGGCCGTCGAGGACCATCCCTACGACCCCGAGGAGGCGCGGCGCCTCGTCGCCGAGGCCGGCTATCCGCACGGGCTCGACACCGACCTCTGGTACATGCCCGTCAGCCGGCCCTACAACCCGGACGGCCGCCGCGTGGCCGAGCTGATCCAGGCCGATCTGGCGCGTGTCGGCATCCGCACCCACCTCATGACGGCGGACTGGGACCAGTACCGCGCGAAGCTGCAGGCCGGCGAGCCCGCCCTCGCGCTCTACGGCTGGACGGGNGACAACGGCGACCCGGACAACTTCCTCAACGTGCTCCTGGGCTGCGCCGCAGCCCGCCCCGGCGGCAACAATGTCGCCAAGTGGTGCGATGGCGAATACGACGCGCTTGTCACGCGCGCCAAGGCCACCAGCGACCGGGCCGAGCGCGAGGCGCTCTACCGGAAAGCGCAGGAGAGCTTCAAGCGCCAGGCGCCGTGGGTGCCCCTCGCACACTCGATCGTCTTCATGGCCACCCGCAAGGAGGTGAAGGGTTTCGGCATCGATCCGCTGGGCCGCCACGTCTTCGATGGTGTCGATCTCGAAGGGGAAGCCACACGTTGAAAGCGAAGGCCAAACGAAACCGCTGATAGGCTGAATCGAACGATTGTTGCGGGAAAACCGCAAGAGACGAAACCAAAAACGTTTCGGACGCAATGCGCCTGAAACGCGCCCCGCGCATTCTCCCGCCGTCGGCAGCGCCGGCCGGGCCTTCGCCCGGCGGCGGGCCTCCGACTCGTGGGTCAGCCATGCGCGTTCCTGTTTCGCTCATACCGCATCAGCAACCGAGACCGGCGACGTTCGCGCTCGCCCTTCTGCTCCTGCCCGTCGTCATCGGACTTCCTATTGCCGTGTGGCTCGACCTGAGAAGCCTGTCTGCGCGCATGATGCAGGGCGAGGCGAGCGAGATCGGCCTGCTCATCGACGAGATGCGCGCCTACTACGCGAACGAGGTTCTGGGGCGGCTCGAGGGGCACGGCCGGGAAGCGCCCATGCCCACTGCGCTGTCCATCGAGCTGGGCAAGCGCATCAGCGCGCGCGACGGCGCCGTCAAGATCCGCATCTTTTCCGACTTTCCCTTCCGCAAGCGGCCGGGCCACCCGATCGACGCGTTCGAGCAGACGGCGCTCGAAAGGCTGCGGCAGGATGCGACGAAGCCGGTCGTCGATGTCTCGGGCACGCTCGTCGACCGCACGGTGCGCGTCGCCACGCCCATCGTCATGGGCCCGGCCTGCGTGGCCTGCCACAACAGCCATCCCGACAGCCCCAAGCAGAACTGGCGCGTCGGTGACGTGCGCGGCGTGCAGGAGGTGACGGTGCGCCGGCCCATCGAGGCGAGCATTTTCTCCTTCAAGGCCCTGCTCGCGTACATCGCCGTGGTTGCGGCCTGCGGCCTCGCCTTCATCCGCATGCAGAGCCGGCAGGCGGCCCTCGTCCGGCACATGAACGGCGAGCTCGCGCAGGCGAACGCCTTCCTCGGCTCCGTCTCGGCCAAGATCGCCCGTTATCTCTCGCCGCAGGTCTATCGCAGCATCTTCAGCGGCGCCAAGGACGTGGCCATCACCGCCGAGCGCAAGAAGCTCACCATCGTCTTCTCCGACATCAAGGACTTCACCGCGCTCACCGAGCGGCTGCAGCCAGAGGATCTCACGGCCCTGCTCAACGAGTATTTCACCGAGATGTCGGTAATCGCCCTGCGCCACGGCGCGACGATCGACAAGTTCGTCGGCGATGCCATGCTACTCTTCTTCGGCGATCCGGACACGCGCGGCGTCAGGGAGGATGCGGCGGCTGCCGTGCGCATGGCGCTCGACATGCAGGCGGAACTCGCCCGGCTCAATGCCGAATGGCGCAAGCGTGGCCTCGCCGAGCCGCTCGAGGTGCGCATGGGCATCAACACCGGCTATTGCCACGTCGGCAATTTCGGCAGCGACAACCGCATGGACTACACGATCATCGGGGCGGAGGCGAACCTCGCCGCGCGCCTGCAAGCCGTGGCGCAGCCGGGCTCGATCATCATCAGCTACGAGACCTACGCGCTTGTGCGGGACATCGTGGAGGCCGACGCGCTGCCGCCGATTACCGTCAAGGGAATCAGCCGGCCGGTCGTGCCCTATGTCGTGCGGCGGCTCGCCGAAGTGCCCGAAGCCGGGGTCATCCACGGCCAGGCGCAGGGGCTCGACCTCTTCCTCGATGTCACGGCGCTCGATGCCGGCTCGGCGGGCGAAACCCGACGGCTGCTCGAACAGGCCCTGACGGCGCTCGACACCCGCGCCGGGCAGGAGCGGCCCCGCGCCATGTGACGAGGCCGCCTCAGACGCTGCCCCGCCGGTGCAACACCGGCTCGAGAACGACGACGGACTGGGCGAGCTCCTCGTCGCGCAGCCGCTTGAGGATCATCTGCCCGGCGTGCCTGCCGAGGGCCTCGACGTCGATCGCCAGCGTCGTCAGGCCGGGGCTCAGCGCATCGGCGAGATCGTTGTCGCCAAAGCCGAGAATGGCGATGTCGCCCGGCACGTCGAGGCCGAGCCGCCGGGCCTCCATGAGCGCCCCGACGGCCAGCAGATCGTTGGCGAAGAACACAGCCTCCACATCGGGCGCCCGCTCACGCAAGGCGTGGAAGGCACTGCGCCCGTCGGCGACGCTCTGCACCACGTCCACGGTGAACTCGCAGACGACCATCATCCCGCGCTCGCCGGCACGGGCGGCAAAACCCTTGCGCCGCAGGGCGCCGCGGCCGCCGCTGCGCCCCACGTAGGCGACGCGCCGATAGCCCGCATCGGCGAGGCAATCGGCGGCCATGCGCCCGCCGTCGATGTTGGAGAAGCCGACCAGCATGTCGATGGGATCGCGCGGGTAAGCCCAGGTCTCCATCACCGGAATGCCCAGCCCAGCGAGGAAGCGGCGGTTGTCCTCAAGCTCGATGACACCGGTGAACATGACGGCCGCCGGCCGGATCTGCCGCAATGAACGGATCATCGCCGTCTCGCGCGCGTAGGAGTAGGAGGTCTGGCCGATCATGAGCTGGAAGCCCTCCGGCTCCAGGATGGCGGCGCAGGCCCTGACGGCGAGGCTGAACTGCGGGCTGAGGATGTTGGAGACGAAGGCCGCCACGATGTCCGAGCGGCCGGAACGCAGCGCCCGCGCGTGGGGGTTGAGCGCATAGCCGGTGCGCTCGACCACTTCGAGGATGCGCTTGCGGCTCTTCTCGGCCACCTTGGAGGGGGCGCGCAGGGCGCGCGAGACGGTGATGGGCGAGACGCCGGCGAGCGCAGCGACATCCTCGATACGCATCGCCCGCTCGCCCGGGACAGCAGGGCCGGCCGAAGCCGGCAGGCGTACGACGTCATCGATGGTGGGCTGCCGTCTCCCGTCTCCAGCCTTCACACCCCTACTCCCCGTTGCCTCCCTACGGCGCGACAAGATCGCCCGCCGCGACGGGACGTGCGACCTGGATTAGGCAATCGCCGGCCTCGCTGTCGGTATGCAGCCGCCGAGAGATGACGATGCCGCCCTGCTTGAAATAGAGCGGCTCTTCCGGCAGGTCGAGACGCGTCAGGTCGTGGTAGTAGCCGGCAAGATCGCCCGCTGCCACGCGGTCACCGATATCCGCCACCGGCTCGAACCAGCCGCGACGCGTGGCATAGATCGCCTGGTCGTGGCTGTCGAGGACAAGCAACTGCATGGGCTCGGCGGCCGGCGCCTCCCCTTCCGAGAGGACCGGGGCGGTGATGGAGCCCGTGGCGATGAGCAGGTTGTCGATGGCCCGCGCCGTGAGCCTCATGCTCTCGCGCGTCACCGTCGCCCCGCCGCCGAATTCGCCGCTGATGCCGATGGCGCCGGCCCGTGCCGCGGCACCCATCGAGGTCGGCGCCGCCGGGCCATTCTCGGCCACAAAGCCATAGGGCATGGCAAGCGCCTGCATCAGCTCGACGGCCCGCGCGAAGCGCTCGGGCGGCCCCTGACGCTCGATCAACGCACACGGCAGATGCGCCATGGAGGTGCCGCCCGCGTGCAGATCGAAGACCACGTCGTGGCGTGGGAACAGATCGTTCTCGAGGAAATGGGCGATGCGTGCTGTTGGCGTGCCTCCGGCATCGCCCGGAAAGGCCCGGTTGAGATTGCCGTCGTCGTACGGCGAGCGGCGCCGCGCCGCCATGACCGCCGGCAGGTTGGCCATGGGCAGGATGGTAATCTCGCCGCGCACGGCGGCGGGCGTGAGGCGGCGCATCAGCCGCGCCAGCAGCAGCTCGCCCTCATATTCGTCGCCATGGTTGCCCGACATCAGCAGCACCCGCGGCCCGGCACCGTTGCGGATGCGGCAGATCGGAATGTGGATGTGGAAGTAGGGCGAGCGGTCGATGGAATACGGCAGGCGCAGATGACCGAACTGCCTGCCGTCGGCGTCGAAGTCGATCGAGTGGATGAGGCCGGTGTGCATGGAGCAGACCTTGGTGCGAGCGGGCGGACGCCCGTGAGGCGGCCGCGGCCAGAGCCGCGGCCTCGGCAAGGCTCAGAGCGCAGCGATCGCCGTCATCTCCACGCGCAGGTCCGGATTGGCAAGGCGAGCCTCGACGCAAGCCCGGGCCGGCGGATTGGCCGGATCGATCCAGGCGTCGTAGACGGCGTTCATGGCGTCGAAATCGCTGATGTGCGGCAGGAAGACGTTGACGGCCAGGAGCTTCGACTTGTCGGAGCCGGCTTCAGCCAGAAGCGCCTCGATCTTGGCGAGCACGGAGCGGGTCTGCTCCTCGAGCGAGCCCTTGGGGTTATCGGCCACCTGGCCCGCGATGTAGACGGTCCCATTGTGCACGACGGCCTGGCTCATGCGCTTGCCGGCCTGATAACGCTGGATCATCTTCGGATCTCTCTTTTTTCGGGTGGGTGGCGGCGCGGGCTCCCGCGCCGCCGGAAACGTCACATGTGCGGCAGTTCCTGCGCTTCCTTGAACCAGCGCTTCTGCAGCTCGGCGAGCTTGCCGTTCATGCGGTTGTAGAAAAGCGTCGTGTTGATCCAGTTGAGCAGGTTCTGCTCGCCCTGGCGCACCGCGATATGGGCCGGCGACTGGCGGATGAGGAACTTGAGCTCCACTTCCTTGCCCGGGTTATCCTCCGACACCTTGATCGCGATGGCGCTGTTCTCGGCAAAAGCCTGGGCCTGCCCGGCAAGGTAGGCGGCGACAGCAGCCGGCGCATCCTCGAAGCGCACCAGCTTGGCGCCGGGGGCGTTGTCGGTCAGCCAGACATCGAGCGTCGTGCCCTTGCCGACGGCGATGGTGACGTCCTTCAGGTCTTCCGGCGTCTTGGCGGAGGGCATGTCCTTCGGTCCGTAGACCCCAAGGTTCACCGCAGCGTACGGCTGGGAGAACATGACCTGCTGGGCGCGTTCCGGCGTGGCGCCTGCGGCCGCGATCAGGATGTCGACCTTGTCGGCGAGCAAGCTCGGAATGCGGCTGGCGCCCGTCACCGGCACGAGCTCCAGCTTCACGCCCATGTCGGCGGCAAGCAGCTTGGCAAGATCAATGTCGAGGCCGGTGGGCTCGCCCTTGTCGTCCTTGAAACCCCAGGGGGCGACATCCATCAGGACGCCGACGCGGAGCTTGCCGGCGCTGATCACGTCCTGCAGCTTGTCCGCGCGCGCCGCATTCGGCATGGCCAGCGCCGCGCAGGCGATCGCCGCGGCGGCGAGTGTTGCGATAATCCTCATCCTTGTTCTCCTCTGACTCCTGACGATTCTCCCCGGGCGCCAGGCGGGCGCCTATTTCACGGAGCTGATGAAGTTCTTGAGCTCAGGGGTCTTCGGGTCCGCAAAGAGCTCTGCGGGGTTGCCCTGCTCCCAGACCCTGCCCTGGTGCATGAAGACGAGCTTGGTGGCGACGGTGCGGGCAAACCCCATCTCATGCGTGACGAGGATCATGGTCATGCCCTGGCGCGCCATGTCCTCCATCNCCTTCAGCACCTCGCCGACGAGCTCCGGGTCGAGCGCGGACGTGACCTCGTCGAACAGCATGAGATGCGGCGACATGGCGAGGCAGCGGGCGATCGCCACACGCTGCTGCTGGCCGCCGGACAGCTGCTCTGGCCATGCGTCGATCTTGTCCGCGAGGCCGACGCGCGCGAGCACGTCAAGCGCCAGATCCCGCGCCTTTTCCTTCGGCACCTTGCCGGTCAGCACCGGCGCGAGCGTGATGTTGCGCTCCACGGTAAGGTGCGGAAAAAGGTTGAAGGCCTGGAAGACGATGCCGACCCGCTGGCGCAGCTGGCGGAGGTTGGGCATGTCGGCGGCAATCCGCTCGCCCTCGATGCGAATCTCNCCCCGGTCGATGGTCTCCAAGGCGTTGATGCAGCGCAGCAACGTGGACTTGCCGGAGCCCGAGCGGCCGATGATGGTGACGATGTCGCCCTTCTCGACGTCGAGCGTGATGCCCTTCAGCACCTCGACGCTGCCGAAGCTCTTGTGGACGTCGCGGATTTCAACGAGCGCCATTGAGACGGGCCTCCAGTTTGCGCGACCAGACCGTGAGGGGCAGGCACAGCGCGAAATAGATCGCCGCCACGACCGAGTAGACGAGCAGCGGCTGGAAGGTTGCGGCGCTCGCCATCTGTCCGGCGCGGGCAAGCTCAACGAAGCCGACGACAGAGGCGAGCGAAGTGTTCTTGATGAGCTGCACCAGGAAGCCGACCGTCGGCGGCAGCGCCATGCGGAAGGCCTGTGGGGCGATCACGTAGCGGAACTGCTGCCAGCGCGTCAGCCCAAGGCAGGCCGCTGCCTCCCATTGGGTCTGCTTCACCGCCTGGATGCCGCCGCGCCAGATCTCGCCCAGGAAGACGGCGGTATAGGCCGTGAAGGCGACGCCGACGGCGACGAGGGCCGGCACCTCGACGCCGAGGAACACCGGCATGCCGAAGTAGAAGAACATCAGCAGGCCGAGCAGCGGCACGCCCTGCACGAGCTGCAGAATGCCGGCTGCAAGCCAGCGCAGCGGCGCGATGCGGCTTGAGCGCATCAGCGCCAGCATCAGCGCGAGCGGGCCGCCGCAGGCGAGCGCCAGGGCAACGAGAACCACCGTCCAGCGCAGGGCCGAGAACAGCGAGAGGAGATCGGCTTCGTTGAACGTGCGCATGGGATCCTCAGCGCCGCATCGGCCAGCGAAAGATGAGCCGTTCGAGCCCTGCAAAGGCGAGCTTGAAGGCCATGACGAGCGCGAAGTAGATGGCGCAGATGACGGCGTAGACTTCGAAGCTGCGGAACGTGCGGCTCTCGATGAAACCACCGACGTGGAACAGCTCCTCCGCCGAGACCTGCGACGCAAGCGAGGTGCCGAGCAGCAGCAGCACGAACTGGCTCGTGAAGGCCGGATAGATGGTGCGCAGCGCCGGCAGGAGGACGATGTGGCGGAAAACCTGCCAGCGGGTGAGCCCGAGGCATTGGCCCGCCTCAAGTTGCGCGCGCGGAATGGCGTCGAGCCCCGCGCGGATGATCTCGATGGCATAGGCGCCGAAATAGATGCTCAGTGCCACCGCCGCCGCCTCGAAGGGCGGCAGGCGCAGGCCGAGGCTCGGCAGCACGAAGAAGATGATGAAGAGCTGGATGAGCGCCGGCGTATTGCGGATGACCTCGATATAGCCGCGGATGGCCCAGCGCACCGGCCGCGGCCCGCCGCGCACCAGGACGGCACCGCCGACGCCGATCAGGGTGCCCGCGCCGGCCGCGATCACCGTCAGGAGCAGCGTCATCAGCGTGCCCTGCGCGAGCAGATCTTCGTAACGCCAGAGCTGGCTGAAGTTCAGCGTCATGGCCGGTCTCAGCCGAAGAATGTCGGATAGACACTCGCCNCCCGCCCGTCGGGGCCGAGGCCGAAGACGAGCCGCCAGCGGTCCAGGCAGGTGCAGGGATGCGAGATGCCGAAGGCGACGATGTCGCCCACCGCGAGGGCAGCATTGTCCGGCACCTGCAGGAAGGCGTGCTGGTCGTTGAGCTTGACGACGGCAGCACTCTCAAGACGGCCGAGTGGCACCCCGTCGCGAAAGGCCTCCAGCGGCACGGGCATGCCCTGGTCGAAGGAAACGTCGCGCATCCCCATGCCGCAGATGGCGAGGCCCGGCTCCGGCCGCGACAGCACCTCCGCCCACAGTCGCAGAGCCGGGCGGAATGCCTCGGCCGCCTTGACGAACTTGCCGTCGATCGCGAAACTGCCGCGGGCATCCAGCCCTGCGAGCGCGCGGGCATAGACCCCGTGGTCATGGAAGAATATGGCGCCGCTGCGCAGGACGAGGGAGGCGTTGCCGTCGTCCCGGACGCACGGACCGAGCATCGCCACCACTTCGTCGAAGTAGGACGAGCCGCCGGCCGTAGCGATGAGGTGACGGCCAGGTGCGGCCGCGCGCACGCGGGCAAAGGCCTCCCCCGCCAGCGCCAGCAGGGCACCGATCGCCTCCCGCGTCGCGGCCGCATCGGCGCTCGCCACAGCCCCTTCGTAGGCCGCGACGCCATCGAGAACCAGGCAATCGTCCGCCCCGGCGACGGCGGCGATGGTCGCCTCTACGGCCCCCAGATGCCGCGCTCCGGCGCGAGCGCCGCCCACCTCGACAAGAACAGGCAGGATGCGCCCGGCAAGGCGCGCCGCCTCCGCGAGCGCCGCGACGCAGGCGGGCGAATCCGCGAATGCACGCAGCTCGACGCCCGGCCAGGCCTTGAGGAAGGCGCCGAGATGGCGGGCGCCGGAGCGCCCGCCGATTTCGTTGGCGAGCAGCAGACGGCTGATGCCCGCACGGGCCATGACGGACGCCTGCTGCACGTTGGCAACCGTCGCACCCCAGGCACCACGATTGACGAGCGCGCGGGCAAGCGCCGGCGCCATCGGCGTCTTGGCATGGGGAGCGATGAGGACGCCCTGCGAGCGGGCATAGGCGAACATCAGCTCGCAATTGCCGGCGAAAGCCTCCTCGTCCAGCGTCAACACCGGCAGCGGCATGTCCCCGGCCGCAGGCCGCCAGCCGAACGCCGCCACGGCATCGAGATCCACCGGCCCGCAATCGACGGGAATGCCGCGGAAGCGGCTGTCGATATCGCCCCACACGGCATCGGCGCGCTGCATGTTACCCCGCTCGATTCGCGAATGACAACGTTATCATAGCCGATTTGGCGTGAATGACAACGTTGTCACTGCATGTTTGCGCGGCGCGCGCGGACGGCAGGACAGGCAGCGGGCAAAAAGGCCCTGAGCAGATCGTCGTCTGGGGGGGNGAGACAGCCGCTCAGGGCAGGGAAGGATTGGCGTCGGGCTGGAGGAACGCCAGCATGAACACTTATCTGCAAAATCTACCGCGAACAATTATCAATAACAAGCGTGGCCAACAGAATTCATTTNCCTGCCAATAGTAATGCGCCCCGGACATTTTCCGGGGCGCATGAATGTTTTCCGGCGCGTCGATCACTTCAGGACGTCAGTGCGCCGGCCGTCATGCCCTGGACCATGTACTTCTGCAGGAAGATGAAGGCGACGACGAGCGGAAGGCTGGCGAGGACCGAGAAGGCCATCATCATGTTCCACTCGGTGACGAATTCGGCCATCAGGCTGTAGATGGCCATGGTCAGCACGCGGTTCTCCCAGGACTCGATCAGCACCACGGCGAAGAGGAATTCGTTCCAGGCGAGCAGGAACGTGTAGAGGCCCGCGCCGACGAAGGCGGGATAGGACATCGGCACCAGCGTGCGGAAGATTGCGCCCAGGCGCGAGCAGCCGTCCACCATCGCCGCTTCCTCGATGTCGCGCGGGATGTTGAGGAAGTAGCTGCGCAGCATGAGGATGCAGAAGGGCAGCGTGAAGGTGAGATAGACGATCACCAGCGCCGTGCGCGTATCGTAGAGCCCCAAGGTGATGAAGATGCGGAAATAGGGGATGCACAGGAGCACGAGCGGGAACATCTGCGTCGTGATCAGGAACATCAGCACCGCGCGCTGGCCGGCGAAGCGGAAGCGCGCCAGTGCATAGGCCGCCATCGCCCCGAGCACCAGCGACAGCGCTGTGACCACGAGCGAGATGACCATCGTGTTGGCGAAGACGACGAGATAGCGCGGGGTCGTGAAGATCTTGGCGTAGGGCTCCCACGTGAAGATCTCCGGAATCCAGTCCGGAGGCATCCGCGTCACTTCGAGGTTTGGGCGCACCGAAACGGTGGCCATCCAGGCGAGAGGGAAGAACACGATGACGATGGCGAGGACGAGCAGCACATAGGCCGCAAAGCGCGCCAGCCGCTCGCGGTTGCGCAGGCCGAGGTAGTAGGGAGAGACGACGGCCGGTTCGGTCGCGGGCCTCGGCATGTCACTGCTCCTTGCTCAGGGTACGGCGCACATAGACGGCGCTGACGACGAAGAGAACGATGAACATCACCATCGCTTCCGCCGAGGCGTAGCCGAAGCGCAGCTTCTGGAACCCGTCGAAGTAGATCACCGTCGCCAGCACCTCGGAGGCGTGGGCGGGCCCGCCGCCAGTCATGACGAAGACCGGGTCGAAGGCGCGGAAGGTCCAGATGGAATCGAGCAGCACGATGGTGGTGATGACGCCGCGCAGTTGCGGCAGCGTGATGTGCCAGAACTTCTGCAGCCCCGAGGCCCCATCGATGTCCGCCGCCTCGTAGAGATGCTTCGGGATGGCCTGCAGCCCGGCGAGCAGCATGACCATGAAGAATGGGAAGGCGCGCCAAACATTCATGGCCGTGACCGAGCCGAGCGCCGTCGAGGGATCGCCGAGCCAGGACGGGGCGAAGTTGATGTCGATGAGCCCGAGGCGGGCCAGCACGCCGTTGAGGACGCCGAAGGGNGCGAGCATCAGCACCCAGATCATGCCTGCCACGGTGGGCGCCAGCAGCCAGGGCACGATCAACAGGCCCCGCGCCAGCGAGCGGAAGGTCTGGTTGAGCTGCATGTTAAGCAGCAGGGCGAGCCCGAGGCCGATGACGAGATGCAGCACGACGCTCGCCGCAGTGAACACAACCGTCTGGCCGAAGGCCTTCCAGAACAACGGGTCGTCGAGCAGCGCGACATAGTTGCCAAGCCCGACCCACGTCTCCCGCTTAAGGTTACTGTCGTAGAAACTGAGGCGGATGACGTCGCCGAGCGGATAGATGAGCAGGGCGACGAGGATCAGCAGCGATGGCCACAGGAAGGAATAGGCCAGGATCTCGTCGCGAAAACGGTTTCGGAAGGTGGACATGGCTCNCCCGGCCGTTGTCGGGAACCGGCCGCCGTCACGGCGGCGCGGCCCCTGGACATATTAAGAGGTCGGCAGGGACCCGCCGCCGCGGGCCCCGAGAGGAGCCGTCGATTTATTTGACCGCGTCGAAGATCTTGTTCCACTCGGCCGCGGCATCGTCGAGGGCCTGCTTCGCAGTCTTCTTGCCCTGCACGACGTTCTGCACCTCGGTGGTCATGATCTTGTTCATCTGCACCGCGTTCGGCATGACAAGGAACGGCGACTGGGCATTCGCCCGATTGATCTGCGTGACGAAGGCGGCGAACTCCGTCTTCTCCTTGAACCAGTCCTCGTTCATGACGTCCGTGCGGGCCGGCAGGGCGCCGGTGCCCTTGGACCAGAGGGCCATGCCCTTGGGGCCGGACATCCACTTGACGAAGGTCCAGGCGGCATCCTTGTCCTTGGCCTGGGTGGTCACAGTGTTGAGCGAGCCGCGCACCATTGTGCCGGTGGTCTTGCCCTCGGGCAGCGGCGCGATCTTGTAGTTGAGGTTGGGGTTGAGCTGACGCTGGATGGCGATGCCCCACGGCCCCTCGAACATCATGGCGACGTTACCGGAGGCGAAGTTGGCGCGCTTCTCCTTCTCGCCGTTGCTAAGGACGCCAGGGACGCTGACCTTGTCGTTGTTGATCAGCCCCGCGTACCACTCGATGGCGGCGACACCCTCGGGGCTGTTGAAGGCGGCCTTGTTGGTCTCGGAATCGATGAGCTTGCCGCCCGCCTGCAGGATCAGCGGATAGATATCGTAGGTCATGTTTGTCGGCGGCTCCGACTGGAGCGTCGCCGTGATCGCGAACTGGCGCTTCTCCGGGTTCGTGAGCTTGCGCGCCATCTCGGCGAACTCGTCCCACGTCTTCGGCGGCTCCGAGAGGCCTGCGGCCTTGAACAGGTCGGNGTTGTAGAACAGCGCAACGGCGCCGCTCTCGATGGGCAGGTAATACTGCTTGCCGCGCCACTTCTGGTGGAAGGCGGACGCAATGTTATTGAAGAACTCCGGTGGCTCTTTGGCGATGAGGTCGTCGAGCGGCTCGAGCATGCCGAGATCGGCGAACTCGGCCACCCAGTCCACCTGCACCAACAGCACGTCGGCGAGGTTGCCGGCCTGGTGCTGCACGATGGCCCGATCGTGGAAGCCCGTGAAGGGCGCATCGACGGGAACGAGCGTGATGTCGGGATGGTCCTTCTCGAAGGCTGCCTTGAGTTCGGCCATGAACTTCTCGCCGACCTCCGTGCCCTTCCACTGGCTCCAGCGCACCTCGCGCTGCTGGGCTACAGACGATGTCGACATGGCGAGCGACGCCGCAAGGGCGGTCGCGGCCGCGGTCAACCACACCGATCCGCGTCTCTTGTTCATGATCGTCCTCCTCAGATGGGCGTTTCCTCTGTCTCACCGGGGGGCTCTCGGCCCTTGCCGGNCCCCCTTCTCATCGACCCGCCGGTTCAGTCAGCGGGCGATTTTCGCGATCACCTCGGGCTTTGCGGCATGCACCTTCACCGGGCGGGCATGTTCGCGCACCAGCTGGCGGGTGCCGCCGACGTTCATCCAGGTGAACATGTTGCGGAACATCTCCTCGAGCGAGGCCATGATGTCCGCCTGAATGTCCTGCGGCAGCTCCCAGAAGCGCTTCTTCATGACTTTCCACGCCTTCTTGCGGGTGTTGTAGAGGAACTGCACGTCGTTCTCGTCCGGCCGCCGCTCGGAGGCGTGGTTGGCGAAGGTGTAGTCCCTGATCTCGTCCTTCACCGCCTGCGGCAGGCGCGGGTGGTCGAAGATGAGGTTGTTGAAGCCGAGCGCCAGGTGAATCTCGATGGCGCCGGTGCCGGGGAAGCGGGCGAGCTGCTCGCCCGACAGCGTCGAGGCCCCGTGCTGCACCGCGCCGCCCATGCCGTACTCCGACCGGCACAGGTCCGAAATCGTGCGCACAAGCTCGTAATCCACATTCACCGGGGCGAGCGTACCGTCCGGCAACATCTTGCCGCCGTGGTGCGTGCCCGAGTTGATGCTGATCTTGCTGACGGGCGCTATGGTGCCGCCGCCGGCGGCGAGGGCCTCCCGGTAAACGGCCATGAACTCCCGCAGCTCCTCGGGCGTGGTGTTCTCGTGGCCCACCTCGCCGATTTCGGCGCCGAGCGAGATGGTCACGCCCTCGGGCTCGATGGAGCGCACGAAGCGCGTGAAATACGCCGTCAGCTCCGCATTGAGGCGCTGCTGGTCGCGCACAGTGGGCAGCGAGAGGTCGACCACCGTCGAGGCATCGATGTCGATGCTGTAGAAGCCGGCCGCCACCTGCTCGCGCATCACGGCCTCGAGCCGCGCGATCTCGGCAGCACTGTCCCTGGCATAGGCGGCGGCGTTGACCTGGTCGTGGTCGGCCTGCAGAAAGACCGGCCCCTCGTGCCCCTCGCGCAGGGCGGCGGCGAGCACGGCGGCAGTGTATTCCACCGGCGGCTGCGCAGCATAAATCGACTCGGCCACCGCCTGTTCGAAAATGAACAGTGCCGCATCCATCGCCCGCGCCGCGCGGAACACCGCCCGGCAGGTCTGGTAGCTCCAGCCGCGCAGGTTCATGGCCGGGACAGTGCGCCCCTCCCAGCGTCCGGCAGCGCGAGCGAGATAGAGTTCCTGCACCGACGCCGGCACAATGCCGGCAGCAAGCGCCGCCTCGCGGATCGCCCAGATGGCGAGCGCCCGGGCATCCGGCTCACCGAGCGCCGCGGTTTCAGCCCAGCGGTCGATCATGTCCGGCGGCGGCCGGCGGCTCGCCGAGAAATCCCCGCCCCTGGCGAGATCGACGTCGATGCTGCGGAGATCCTCGACGAGCGCGGCAACGGTGGAACAGCCCATGGTCGATACCTTCCCGGATGATGATCGAACGGCGTCACGAAGCAGAAGGAGCCTTTCGGGAGAGCCCGGCTCTGACAGCCTCTGTCATGCGTCGTGATTGTTTTCGACCATCAGTTAGGCACCATTTTTTCAGATTCGCAACATACGTTTTCGCTTTGTGACTCATGCCCGAACGACCTCGGCGGCCGGCGCCTGCTCGCCTTCGGCCAGCAGCCCGAGGACCGCGGCCCGGTCTGGCATGCCGTCCCAGCCACGTCCGCGGGCGCCCTTGATCGCCGCCGCAGCCGCGGCGAAGCGGGCCGCCGCGATTGGCGCCATGCCCTCGCTCAAGGCCAGGGCATACGCCCCGTGGAAGACGTCACCGCAGCCCGTGGTGTCAGCCATGGGGATGCGGAAGGCAGGCACGTGCACGAGGTCGCCGTCGACCAGCCACAAACTGCCCTCGGCTCCCAGCGTGACGGCGAAAATATGGTCCGGGGCGGCGCGGGCGCAGCGGCGCAGCAGATGCTCCGCCGGCCCGTCACCCGCGTAGTCCCTGAGGCCCTCGCTGGAGAAGACGACGTGCCCGGCCTTGGCGAGCAGCCGCTCGCCATCGGCCGCGAGGCCGCCGTCGGCGTCGAAGACGGTGGGAATGTGCCGCCGCCTTGCCCTGTCCAGCACCACCTCCGCCGCTGCCGGCCAGCGGCTGTCGACAAGGACGGCCGCCGTGTCGTCCAGCGGGTCGTCCGGCAGAACCGAGGGATCGGTCGCGAGGCTGCGCCGGTCGGAGACGATACTGCGCTCCCCGCGCGCATCGACAAGAACGATGGCGCGCAGCGTGCGGCCAGCCGGCAGCTGCGCGACGCCGCTGCAGTCGACGCCGCACTCTCGCATCTGCCGCAAGGCATCGCGTCCCGCATCGTCCTGGCCGACACGACCCCAGTAGGCGGCATGGCCGCCGAGCCGGGCGATGGCCACGGCCGCCGTCGCGGCAGGACCGCCGAAGCGCGTTTCGTAGTCGATCACGCCGGTCTTGATGCCGGATGCCGGCAGCTCGCCGACCCGAAAAACTTCGTCATGAACGAGATTGCCGACACAGACGATCCGCCCCATGGCGCGTTTCAGCTCCCCACGACTGCCGCCGCGGCCGGCGGCTTTTTCGGTTCCGCTCACGCGGCCCGCATGTTCTTGTTTGCTCCCTCCGGCGCGGAGGCGTTATGGTCCTGCAGCCGGATGCCACTCATGATGAGCATTCCGTTTTCGTTTTCGCAAGTCCATTTTCTTTTTCGAGCATTGCGGGCGCCCTTAGGGCGCGCTATGGCAAGAACATGGCTGCACTGATCACCCGACACGACCGAATTCTCGAGACGCTCGAGGTTCAGGGCTACCTGACGATCGAGGAAATGGCGGAGATGTTCGCGGTATCGCCCCAGACCATCCGCCGCGATATCCGCGACCTCGCCGAGCGGGGGCTCCTGCGCCGCCACCACGGCGGCGCGAGCATCAACCGCAGCACCGCCAACGCCGCCTACAACCTGCGCTACGAGGAAACAGCGGCCGAAAAGGCGGCTATCGCCGAGGCTGCGGCCCGCCTCGTCAAGCCGGGCAACTCGCTGTTCCTGACGCCGGGCACCACCGTCGACGCCTTCGCGCGCGCATTGGCCCGCTGCCAGCCGGCCGGGCTGCGCATCGTCACCAACAGCATCTCGGCGGCGACGATCCTCGCCGACTGTCCGGACGTGTCCATCCAGGTCACGGGCGGGCGGTGGTCAAAATTCAACGGCGCCGTCTGCGGCATGTACGCAGCCGAGTTCGTCGAGCAGTATCGGTGCGACCTGCTGGTGACGAGCATCGGCGGCATCGATTCGGAAGGGAATCTGCTGGAATACCGGGACGAGGAGGTCGTCGTCGGTCGCAGCATGCTGCGCAACGCCCGCCGCCGGGTGCTGCTCGCCGACCATACGAAATTCGGGCGGGTCGCCATGGCGCGCCTCGCCCACCTGCGTGACTTCAACGTACTCGTCACCGACAGGCAGCCCGTGGGCGTCATCAAGGCGATGATCGAGGAGGCGCGCTGCGAGCTGTTGATCGCCCAGATGGAGCCGGAGCTCGAAAGGAAGCGGGCGTAGGCGTGGCCGGCCAGCCGATGCGCCTCAGCGCTGCGATGACATCCGCCACGGCGAAGGGCGGGCTCGCCAGTACCTTGCTGCGCTCGCCTTCCGCCAGGGCCGGCACCACCCGCGCCATCGAAGCCTGCGCCAGCACCACGACGTCACTGCGCGCGACGAGCGCCCCAAGGGCGTCGGCCACGCGCTGGTCGTGTTCCTCGCGGTCNCCCGCCATCAGGGCGTCGTAGGCGCCATCCACCAGCACGGCTTCGACCTCGACCGCACTGCCTTCCGCCTGCGCCGTCTCCTCGACGAGAGCGGTTGTAGGATGCAGCGTGGTCGGCAAGGTCGCGATGACGCCGNCCCGCCGGCCGCGGCGCACCGCCTCCCGCGCCATCGCGGCATCGACGCGGACGATGGGGATGCCGATCTGCGGTGCGACGACGGCGCCGAGCGCACCGATGGACGAACAGGCGTTGAAGAGGAGCCGGGCCCCCTGATCCTTCGCCGCGCGGCAATAGCCGGCCCAGCGCGGCAGCACTGCCTCGAGGCGCCCGCCGTTGTCGCGAAGCTCCGGCAGGATCGAATCGTCGAGGATGTTGACGATGCGCACGTCCGGCACCTGGGCGCGGATGAGGCCGGGAAAGAGGTCGAGCGTGGCCGGGGACGTATGGATGATGCCGAGGGTCACTGTCATGCGGACCTCGCAGGAGAAGGAGTGCGGTGCCGTGCATGGCGCGGCTGCGCGGCTGGACGGGAGTGCCACTATTCATCTCCCGCGCCGCACGTTCAAGCGCCGGCGCCGCTTCCGCGAAGGGGCCGCTTCCTGCCCGCTTGCCTTTCGCCACGAGCCCGGCAAAGTCGCGTCGATCGTCCCAACGCCGGTTTGCCCGCATGTCCGTTCCCGATTCGGCATCAGCCATTTCCATCGCCTTCGCTACGCTCGCGGACACTGCCGATGTCGCGCAGCTCATCGCGGCCATGGACGCCCATTACCGCCCGGGCGAGACACTGCCGCCGGTGGACGATTATCGCGCGATGGTGGCGGCGACGCTGCGCGAGCGGGAGGGCACGCGCTTCGTCATCGCCCGCGGGGCGGACGGCACGCCTTTCGGGCTCGCCTGCATCGCCGTGATTCGGCCGGGCCGTGACCTCAACGGGCTCGTCTATCTCAAGGATCTCTTCGTCGTGGAGCAGGCGCGCGGCCGGGGGCTCGGCCGCAGCCTCATGGCCTTCCTGGCCCGCTTTGCGACGGAGAACGGCATCGGCCGCATCGACTTCACCACCGACAGGGACAACGAGGGCGCCCAGCGGCTCTATGCGGCGCTCGGTGCCCGCGTGATGGAGAAGATCTATTACACACTGCCCGGCGAGCAGCTCGCCGCGCTCGCCACCGAGATGCCCTAAGGCTATTCCGTCGCCGACTGGCAGGCAGGAAATCATTCAATTGGCATTTTGGCCGCCGGCTGGCAGCATCGGCCGGCAGGAGGAGAGACCATGCCAGCCGACACGCCCCGCCCGGCCAATCCCGCGCCACCCGCACCAGACTTTCCCTGGCCCGAGGGGAAGCGCTCCGCATTCTTCCTGGGCTTCGACGTCGATGCCGAATCGGTCTGGCTCGGCATGGACCGGCGCAATGCCGAACGCCTCGTCACCATGTCCTACGGCGGCTACGAGGCGCGTGTCGGCATTGCGAAGCTCCTCGAACTGCTCGCCCGCCACGATGCGAAGGGGACCTTCTTCATCACCGGCTGGACGGTGGAGGCCCATCCCGCCGCCTGCGAGGCTATCCTGAAGGCTGGGCACGAGATCGCCCACCACGGCTACTGGCACTTGCGCCCGGAACCCGGCGACGACGAGACCATGCGCGAGGAGGNGGAACGCGGCTTCGAGGCGCTGAAGCGCGTCCTCGGCGTGATACCCGTGGGCTATCGCGCGCCGTCGGGCGAGAGCTGTGTGGCCCTGCTGAAGATGCTGCGCGACCGGGGCATCCGCTATTCGAGCTCCTGGCGCGACGACATCAGGCCCTATCGCCATCTCCTGCCGGACGGGCCCGGACCCATCGAGATCCCGGTCAACTACAGCCTCGACGACTGGAACTTCGGCATCACGCACCGCATGAGCCCGCGCGCACTCTTCAGCCGCGAGGCCGTGCTCTCGATCTGGCGTGACGAGTTCGAGCAGACACACGCTTGGGGCGGCGTCACCACCATGATGCTGCACCCGCAGGTATCGGGACGGCCGATGCGCTACCGCCTGCTCGACGAGTTCCTCACCTATGTGGCGGGCTTCGACGATGTCTGGTGGGCGACGGGCCGCGACATCGCCGACCACTACGAGCGCTGCGAGGCGGCGCGCGGCGTCTGAGCCGGCGGCGCCGGCCGGGATGCGCTCTCCGTCTCGCGCGCCTCCGCCAGCGCCCACTCGCAGAAGGTGGCAAGATCGGCGCTGCGCGGACGGTCGAGCGGCGTCGTCAGCCAGTAGCAGTTTCTGCTCATGTAACCGAGCCCCGCCGGGTTGACGAGCTGCCCGCTGGCGAGCTCGTCGAGGATGAGGCTGCGCGGAACAAGCGCCAGCCCCTGCCCGGCGATGGCGGCGCGGATGACGAGAGAATAATAGCCGAGCCGCACCAAGCGCTCGGCACGCACCTCGCCGATGCCGTGGCTCGTGGCGAAGTCGCTCCAGTGCAGCGGCGTCTGCCGGTGCTCCAGGATCGGGAAGCGCCAGGCATCCTCCGGCGCGGCAATGCCCCCGCCGCGGGCGATGAACTGTGGCGAGCCGACGAGGAGGACCTCGCGGCCGAGGAAATAGTCCGCCTGCCAACCCGGCCACTGCCCGTCGCCGAAGCGGAAGACAACGTCCGCCTCTGCTATCGTGTCGCTGGCGGCGAAGGNGCTGAACTGCACCTCGATGTCCGGATGGGCCTCCACGAAGCGCGAGAAGCGCGGCATGAACCACCGGTCGCCGAGAATTGGCAGCACGTGCAGCCTGAGCGCCGGCCGCGACGAACGCAGGCCCGCCACGCGCGCCGCCGCCGTCTCCAGCGCGCCGAGCGCAACCCGCGCCTGGGCAATGTAGATCACGCCCGCCTCGGTCGGCGCCAGCCCGCGGCTCGTGCGCGTGAAGAGCGCCAGGCCGACGAGATCTTCCAGGGCCTTGAGCTGCTTGCTCACGGCGCTCTGCGTGAGGTTGAGGGCCTGGGCTGCGGCAGAAACGGTGCCGTGCTGGGCGAGCGCCACCACGACGCGCAGTCCGGTCGTCGTCGGCAGATGCGGGCGCGTCATGGCCCTACTCCTATTCCATTTTGGACTAATGTTTCGGAAATCAATTCAATTGTCCAGTTTTCGGGCCGATGCCAGCATTGATTGCGACAGGAGGATTACGCATGACCGAACCCGTGAGACTGTGGGGTGCGCGCTTCCGTTCGCCGCCGTCCGAGGCCCTGATGAATCTGTCGCGGTCCCCGGCGAACTACTTCCGCCTGGTGCCCGAGGACCTGATGTCGTCCGTGGCCCATGCCCGCGAGCTGATGCGCGCCGGCATCCTCACCGAGGCGGAGGCGGAGGAGATCATCGCCGCCCTCAAGGCGATCGGGGAGGACTGGCGCGCCGGGCGCATCGCCCCCTCGCCGGCCGATGAGGACGTGCACACCTTCCTCGAGCGCATGCTAAAAGACCGGCTCGGCCCCCTCGGTGGCAAGCTCCGCGCCGGCCGCTCGCGCAACGACCAGGCGGCTAACGACCTCAAGCTGCACCTGCGCAGCGCCGCGCGCCGGCTCGCCAGCCACGTGCTCGCCCTGCAGGACGCGCTGATCACGCAGGCGGAAGAGCACCGCGACACGCTCTGCCCCGGTTTCACCCACCTGCAGCCCGCCCAGCCCGTCACCTTCGCCCAGCAGCTTCTCGCCCACGCGCAGGGCTTCTCGCGCGACATCGACCGCTTCCGCGACTTCGACCGGCGCGCCGCCCGCTCGCCCCTCGGCGCCGCCGCGCTGGCCGGCTCCGCCATCGCGCTGCATCCGGAGCTGTCGGCCAGGGAGCTCGGCTACGACGCGCCCTGCGAGAATTCCATCGACGCCGTCGGCAGCCGCGACCATGTGGCGGAATTCCTGTTCGTCACGGCGATGCTCGGCGTCAACCTCTCGCGCCTGGCCGAGGAAGTCTTCCTCTGGTCGTCGAAGCAGTTCCGCTGGGTCGATCTCGACGATGGCTATGCGACGGGTTCTTCGATCATGCCGCAGAAGAAGAATCCGGACATCGCCGAGCTGACGCGCGGGCGGGCCGCGCGCCTCATCGCTGTGCTCAATGGCGTCCTCGTGGCGCTCAAGGGCCTGCCCTTCGCCTACAACCGCGACCTTGCGGAGGACAAGTGGGCGAGCTTCGAGGCCATCGACACGCTCGAGCTCGTGCTGCCCGCCATGGCCGGCATGATCGCCACCATGAAGGTCGACCGCGAACGTCTGGCCGAGCAGGCGACCGAAGGCTTCACGCTGGCGACGGAAGTGGCCGACTGGCTGTCGCAGAACGGCGTCCCCTTCAGCGAGGCGCACGAGATCACCGGCGCCCTCGTGCGCTATTGTGAGGAGAAGGCTATCGACCTGTCCGAGCTGACGCCGGCGGACCTCGCCGCGGTCGATGCCCGGCTCGGCCCCGGCGTGCTGCCGCGGCTGACGCCCGAAGCAGCCGTCGCAGCCCGCACCGGCTACGGCGGTACCTCGCCGGTCCGCGTCGGCGAGCAGATCGAACGGCTGAAAAGAACCGTCGAGGCGCAGCGGCAATGGGCCGAGAGCGCCTGAGACACCAAACTTCCGGGGGATAGCATCGTCATCGGCACCGACGGCTCCGATGACGATGCTAGGAACGATCCCTGATCGAAGGCCCTTGCGGCCACGGCGGGATCCAAGAGAACGAGAAGAGCCGATGACAGACACCGTCTACCAGATCAGCCATCTCGTGCACGTGCCACGCCGGCACTATGGCCGGATGGTCGCGGCCGCCCTGGTCGTGGCGGCGCTGGCCGCCATCGCCCACGCCTTCGCCGTCGGACAGATCGAGTGGAACTACGTCGGCGAGTTCCTGACCGTGCCGGCGATCATGACCGGCCTCGTCAATACCATCGTCATGGCGATCCTCGCCATGGTTGTCGGTATTGCCCTGGGCGTCATCTTCGCCATCATGCGGTTGTCAGAAAATCCGGTGCTGTCCTACACGGCACTCGGCTACATCTGGCTGTTCCGCGCAGTACCGGCGCTGCTGCAGCTGCTGTTGTGGTTCAACCTTGCCCTCGTCTTCCCGACCATGGGCATCCCGGGCGTCTTCTCGGTGCCGACGGTGGACGTGATGACGCCGTTCGTCGCCGCCCTTCTCGGCCTCGGCATCCAGCAGGGCGCCTTCACGGCCGAGGTGGTGCGCGCCGGCCTCCTCTCCGTCGACCGCGGCCAGTACGAGGCTGCCCAGACGCTCGGCATGACGCGGCTCAAGATGCTGCGCCGGATCATCATGCCCCAGGCGATGCGCGTCATCATCCCGCCGGTGGGCAACGAATTCATCGGCATGGTCAAGCTGACGTCGCTCGCCAGCGTCATCCAGTATGCCGAGATCCTGCACAGCGCGCAGAACATCTACTACGCCAACTCGCGCGTCATCGAGCTGCTGATCGTCGCCGCCTTCTGGTACCTCATCGTGGTGACGATACTCAGCCTCATCCAGGGCCGCATCGAGAAGTACTTCTCCAAGGGTGCGGCTCCCGCCGCCAGCACGAAGTGACGGGAGGGTCTCGCATGGCCATTCGCACCACCCCCGCCGCTGCCGACCAGAACATGCTGCCCGCCGACCCGATCGTGGTCGCAGCGGACGTGCGCAAGCGCTTCGGCAGCAACGAGGTGCTCAAGGGCATCGACCTCCGGGTGCCGAAGGGCGAGGTGCTCTGCATCATCGGCCCCTCCGGCTCTGGCAAGAGCACCTTCCTGCGCTGCATCAACCAGCTCGAGCGCATCGACGGCGGCGCCATCTGGGTGGCGGGCGAGCTCGTCGGCTACCGGCGCGAGGGCAACTTCCTCTACGAGCTGACGGATGCCGAAATCGCGCGCCAGCGGCGCCGCATCGGCATGGTCTTCCAGCGCTTCAACCTCTTCCCCCNCCTCACCGCCCTCGAGAACATCATCGAGGGCCCGGTGCAGGTTCTGGGCGAGAAGCCGGCCGAGGCGCGGGAACGGGCCGAGGCGCTCCTGGCACGCGTCGGCCTCGCCGACAAGCGCGACGCCTATCCGGCCCACCTCTCCGGCGGTCAGCAGCAGCGCGTCGCCATCGCCCGCGCCCTCGCCATGCGGCCGGAACTGCTCCTCTTCGACGAGCCCACCTCGGCGCTCGATCCGGAGCTCGTCGGCGAGGTGCTGGGCGTGATGCGCGACCTCGCCGGCACAGGCATGACGATGATCGTGGTCACCCACGAGCTCGGCTTCGCCCGCGAGGTCAGCAACCGGGTCGCCTTCATGGACCAGGGGCAGCTCGTCGAGATCGGNGATGCGCGCCAGGTGCTGTCCGATCCCCAACAGGCGCGCACGCGCGCTTTCATTTCCGCCGTCCACAAGTAAGACAAGCACTTCTAGAGAAACGGAGATCTCTGATGAAGACACGTACCCTCGTCCTGTCCGCGCTCGCGCTCGCCCTCGCCGGCGGCGCGGCCATGGCCCAGGCCCTGCCCGAGCGCATCGCGGCGAAGAAGCAGATCGTCGTCGCCAACGTGCCGAACTATCCCCCGCTCGAGTTCAAGGATCCGAAGACCGGCACGCTGACCGGCCTCGACATCGACCTCGGCAACGCCATCGGCAAGAAGCTCGGCGTCGAGATCAAGTGGGAGGAAATCGGCTTCGAGCAGATGGTGAGCTCGCTCACCACCGGCCGCGCCGACATGATCCTCAGCGGCATGAGCGACCTGCCGAGCCGCCACGAGACGCTCGACTTCGTCGACTATCTCAACTCCGGCGCCCAGTTCTACACGACGGCCGATCGCGCCTCCGAATTCAAGGAACCCGAGGACCTCTGCGGCAAGACCGTCGGCGCCAGCCGCCGCACCTCCTTCCCCAACGAGATGGCGAAGTGGAGCAAGGAGAACTGCGAGGACAAGGGCAAGCCCGGCCTCAAGATCGTCGGCACGGAAGGCTCGGCGGATGCCCGCACGCAGCTGCGGCAGAAGCGCCTCGACGCCGCGGTGCAGGGCAGCGAGACCCTTCCCTATCTGCTCAACCTCGAGCCGAACACCTACGCCATCGTCGGCAAGCCCTTCACCTCCGTCTACCAGGGCATGGGCTTCGCCAAGAAGGACACCGAGCTGCGTGACGCCGTCGCTGCCGCCCTCAAGGAGCTGATGGCCGACGGCACCTATGACGAGATCCTCAAGAAGTGGGACCTCCTCGACGCCAAGCTCGACAAGGTGATGATCAACGGCGGGGCCAACAAGTAAGCCCCATCCCCCCTCGCGCCGGGCGGGTTTCCGCCCGGCGTCCTCTTTGCCGAGTGTCCATGACCACGTCCGCCAGTGCAGACAACCTGCGCGCCGCTGTGCTTGCGCGCTTCGTCGTCCACGCCACGCCCGCCGATCTGCCGGCCGCGATCCGCGACAAGGCTGTCCGGCACATCCTCGACACGCTCGCCTGTGGCATCGCCGGCGCCGCCTCGCGCGAGGCCCAGGCGTGCCTTGCCCTCGTCGAGGCGAGCGAGGAGCCGGGGCCTGCCGCTGCCTGGGGCACCAACCGGCGGCTTTCCGCGCGCTCGGCCGCGCTCGTCAACGGCATTGCCTGCCATGCCTTCGAGCTCGACGACACGGGGGGTTGCGACCATTCCGGCGCGGTCGTCGTGCCCGCGGCCATGGCCACGGTCGCGATGTCGGAACGGCCGATCTCCGGCGACGAATTCATCCTCGCCGTGACGCTCGGCTATGATGTCGCCCGGCGCGTGCTGGAAGCCTGCGGCGGCTATGAGCCGCACAACAACGCCGGCTGGCACTCGACCGCCACCTGCGGCACCTTCGGCGCCGCCGTCGCCGCCGGACGGCTGATGCAGCTCGACACGACGCGCATGGGCTACGCCCTCGGCCACGCCGCGAGCTTCAGCGGCGGCCTGTGGGCCTTCATCCACGACGGCAGCCAGACGAAGCGCGTGCATGCCGGCCGCGCCGCCGAAGCCGGGCTGCTCGCCGCGATGCTGGCCCGCGCCGGCGTCACCGGCCCCTCCGCCATTTTCGAGGACCGCTGGGGCGGCTTCCTCGCCACCTTCGCATCCGCCTCGGCGCAGCCGGAGGCGCTCACCATCGGCCTCGGCGAGCGCTGGCGCATGGAGCGCGTGTCACTGAAGCCCTATGCGTCCTGCCGCGGCACGCATTCCTCCATCGATGCCCTTGGCCTTCTCCTCGACGAGAACGGCCTCGGCCGCGACGACGTGGAGCGCATCGAGGNGCGCCTCAGCCGCTTTCTCCTCGACATGTGCGGCGGCCGGACTGTCGACGCCCTGCCAGAGGCGCAGATGAGCCTGCCCTACGCGCTGGCGGCGCGCCTCGTGCTGGGGCACGCCGGCCTCGATGCCTACCGCGCCGCGCACCGGGCCGACCCGGCACTGCGGGCGGCCATGGAGCGCGTCGCGCTCATCGTCGACGAGGCCCTGCCCGCCGCCGACGAGCCCTTCGTGCGCATCTCGACGCGTGACGGGCGCTTCTTCGAGACACGCGTGACAAGCCCGCTCGGCTCGCCGGCCAATCCGGTGGGCGAGGCCGCCTATTTCGACAAGGTGCGCGGCCTTTGCGGCATGGCGCTGGCGGCCCCCGCGGTGGAGCGCCTCGTCGCCGGGGTGCTCGACCTGTGGGGCGACCCCGACATGCGCTGGCTCGGCGAAGCTCTTGGCGCCCCGCGCCAGCCGCCCGTCTTCGAGTGAGACCACGCTGCGCCGGTTATACCGGCGCGTGGTCAAGGCCGCGGCTCTTCAGGTCCGCGGGCGAGGAGACGCAGTTGAAGGTCAGAAGGCGTGCCGTGGCCGGCGACACCGTGCGGTTGACCGCAAAGACGGTGATGGCGCACGGTGAGAGCGGCGCGAGGCTCGCGGGCGCAAGCCCGACGAGAAGATCGCAGGCAGCGCGCACCACGCCCTCGTGCGTCACGATCACGGCATCGTCCTGCGCGCGGGCGATGACATCCGAAATTGCCGCCCCGACACGGGCGCGAAAGGCTTCCCAGGTCTCGCCACCGGGCGGCGTGAGTCTGCCGAGGCGCCAATCGCGATAGGCGTAGCGGTCCTCGGCCTCGATGTCGCTGATGTAGCGACCCGTCCATTCGCCGAGATCCATCTCGCGCAGGCGCGGATCCGTCTCGGCTCCCGTGAAGCCGAGGATCTCGGCCGTGCGGCGCGCGCGGCCGAGGTCGGAGGTAACGACGAGGCCGGGCGGCGGCTCGGCCGCGAAGAAGGCGGCGGCCCGCCGGGCCTGCTCCTGGCCGCGTTCCGAAAGCGGGGCGTCCGCATGGCCCTGCAGGCGGCGCTCGGCGTTCCACACCGTCTCGCCGTGACGCACAAGGATCAGTCGCATGGATGATGTCCGGCTCAGGCGGAGACCGCCACGTCGATGAGGGCGGGCAGCTCGGCCATGTTGTCGAGGAGACGTTCGGCGCCGAGCTCGTGATGCGGCCGGTGGCTGTAGCCATAGGTCACGGCGAAGGCACGCACGCCGGCGGCGTGCGCAGCCTCCACGTCATGATAATTGTCACCGACCATGATCGCCGCCTCGGGCGGAACCGCGAGCTGCGAGAGGGCAGCAAGGAGCGGTGCCGGGTGCGGCTTGCGCTCCGGCAGGCTGTCGCCGCCAACGACCGCGCCGAAGAAACCGGTGAGGTCGAGCGCCGCAAGGATGTCCATGGTCGCCGCGTAGGGCTTGTTGGTGACGACCGCGAGCTTCAGCCCGCGCCGGCTGAGCTCCTCCAGCGCCTCGCGCACGCCGGGGTAGGGCACCGTGTGGCGGGAGGCGCCGGCCTCGTAGATGGCGAGGAAACGGCCGACATGGGCGGAGAGGCGCCCGAGATCTCCCCCCGTCGCGACGAGGGCCCGCTCGACGAGCTTCGCCGCCCCGTCACCAATCATCGACTTGACTTTTTCGAGGCTGACCTGCGGCAGCCCCTCCTCCGCAAGGAAGATGTTGAGGACATCCGTCAGGTCACGGACACTGTCGACGAGCGTGCCGTCGAGGTCGAAGAGGATGGCCTTGGGCGTCATGAAAGGTTCTCGATGGGACAGGATCGGGATCGGGAAGGCTCCGGCCGGGGAGACTGCGCGGCGGCGGACTGGCCGCCGCGCTTCTGGTCCGTCGCGAGCCGCTTGCGAAGGCGCGGACCGCTCCGCATCGCTTCAGGATGCGAGCCAGACGGCCGCATCGAGGGAGAGGCCGACCTCCACGGCAGCACCCGGCTTGTGGATGGCCTCGCCCGACTGGAATGGCACATCGATGGAGACCTCCGTGGAGCCGAGCCTGACACCGTAGCGGACCGTCGAGCCCAGGAACTCGCTGTGCAGGACAGTGCCCGGCAGGGAAACGTCGCGCGCTCCCGTCGCCCCAAGCGAGGCGTGCTGCGGGCGGAAGACGAGCTTCGCGCCCTGCGGCACCTTTGCATCGGCCGGAATCGGCAGGCGCAGGCCACCGTCAATCTCGAACACGCGCTGGCCGCCCTCCTCGATGACGCGGCCGGGGACGATGTTGGCCGTGCCGAGGAAACTCGCGACGAACAGGTTGGCCGGCTTCTCATAGAGCTCCATGGGCGAACCGACCTGCTGCACGGCACCGTCGTTCATCACGGCGATGCGGTCGCAGATCGTGTTCGCCTCCTCCTGGTCGTGCGTGACGAAAATCGTCGTCAGGCCGAGCCGCTGCTGCAGGTCGCGCAGCTCGCGCCGCACCTGCACGCGCATCTTGGCATCGAGGTTGGAGAGCGGCTCGTCAAGCAGCAGCACCTTGGGCTCGATGGCGATGGTCCGCGCCNCCGCGGCGCGCTGCTGCTGGCCGCCCGAGAGCTGCGAGGGCCGCCGGTCGGCGAGGTGGGCGAGGCCGACGAGCTCGAGCGCGGAGGTCACGCGCCGTTCGATCTCGGCCTTCGGCACCTTGCGCTCCTCGAGGCCGAAGGCGACGTTGCGCCTCACGGTCATGTGCGGCCACAGGGCATAGGACTGGAAGACCATGCCGACGTCGCGCTTCCACGGCGGCAGATGGGACACGTCCTGCCCGCCGACCAGCACCTCGCCGCTGTCGGCGCGGTTGAAACCGGCGATCAGGCGCAGCAGCGTGGTCTTGCCGCAGCCCGAGGGGCCGAGGAAGGCGAAGAACTCGCCGGGCTTGATGTGAAGGTTGATGCCCTTGAGCACGTGGTTGGTGCCGTAGGACAGATCGACGTTGCGGATTTCCACGTCGACGGCCTTGGTGTCGAGCGCAGAAGCGGAAACGGGCTGGTTCATTGACGTTGTCCCTTGGGGCCGGCTCGGTCGGGGCGGGGGCGCATCAGCGCCCCGCCCCCTTGGCCTTCTGGCTCTTCTCGATGATGAGGTGGGAGGCGAAGGTGCACAGGGCGACAAGCAGCACGGCGATGACGCCGAGAGCCGCGCCCGGGCCACGCCCGGCTGCCGACTGCATGAAGACGTAGAGCCCGTAGGCGAGCGGCGCGTCCGCGTTCGACTGCACGAGCATCAGCGTCGCCGACAGTTCCACCGCCGCCGTGGCGAAGCTCGTCACGAAGCCGGCCAGGATGCCGCCGGCCATGAGCGGCAGCACGATGCGGCGCACGGTGCGCATCTTGGTGGCGCCGAGGTTTTCTGCCGCCTCCTCGAGGGAAACGGAGATCTGCTGCAGGGCGGCATAGCAGGCGCGCAGCGCATAGGGCAGCCGCCGGATGGCGAGCGCCAGCACGATGACGATCCACAGCGTCGCCAGCGGCGTGCCGTCCGGCAGCTGCACGCCGTAGAAGGNGCGCAGGTAGCCGATGCCGAGCACGACGCCCGGGATGGCGAGCGCCGCCGTCGCCGCCCAGTCGAGCCACTGCCGGCCGACGAGCCTGGTGCGCAGCACGAGATAGGCGATGGCCGTGCCGAGCACCACGTCGACGAGGCCGGCGAGCGTGGCATAGATCAGCGTGTTCTTCACGTAGAGGAAGCTCTCGCCGAACACGCGCCCGTAATGCGCCAGCGTGAAGCCGTCCGGCAGCGGGCTGAAGGACCACACCGTGGCGAACGACAGGAGCAGCAGGCCGATGTGCGGCGCAAGCACGAGCAGGAGGATGAGAAGCACGGCCGCATAGGCCAGCACGCTCTCCCACGGCCGCATCCGCCGCTTGGCGAGGCCGCCGCCGCCGCGCTGCACGGTGGCGTAATCCTTGCCGCGCATGGCGCGCGACGACACCCACATCGCCAGGATCGACATCGCGATGAGCACGACCGCGATGACATACCCCATGGGATCGGCAATGCCGATGGAGGTGACGCGCAGATAGGCCTGCGGCGCCAGCATGTCCTTGACGTTGAGGAGCAGCGGCGTCGCCAGGTCATCGAAGACCTTGACGAAGACAAGCGACGCGCCGGCGACATAGCCCGGCATGGCAAGCGGGAAGACGATGCGGCGGAACAGGCGGAAGCCCGAGCAGCCGAGGTTCTGTGCCGCCTCCTCCATCGCCCGGTCGATGTTGCGCAGCGCCGCCGACAGGTTGATGAGGATGAAGGGGAAATAGTGCACCGCCTGCACGAAGATGACCCCGTTCAGCCCCTCCATGAAGGGGATACGGAAGCCGAACCAGTCGTTGAGCAGCAGGTTGACGGTGCCGTTGCGGCCGAAGAGCAGGAGCATCGCCACCGCGCCGACGAAGGGCGGCATGATGAGCGGCAGGAAGCCCAGCGTCTGGATGATCATCGCGCCGCGGAACTCGAAGCGCGTCGTGATGTAGGCGAGCGGCAGGGCGAAGACGGACGCCACGACCACCGACATCGCCGAGACATAGACCGAGTTCCAGAAGGAACGGATGAAGAGGTCCGTCCGCGCGAAATCGAGAAAATTGACGAGCGTGAAGGTGTTCGTGCCCTTTTCGGTAAAGGCGACGTAGATCACCGTCGCCACTGGAATGATGAGGAAAAGGGCGAGAAAGACGGCAATACCGAGGGCAAGGGCGAGCTGCCCCGGCGTCGCGGACGTCATGAAATGCCGGAAAGGCCTGGACGGCGCATGCGCTCGCCCGGCGGTCGTGGCGTCAGCCATGGACGCTCCCTCGAATCAACATGGAAAGGTGCGGACGGCCCCGCGGGGCCGTCCGGTCGAGAAGGGGATCAGCGCAGGCGCTTCAGCGCCTCCTCGGCCTTCGCCTGGGCCTTGGCGTAGTTTTCCTTGGCGAAGGCGGCCCACTGCTGCTCGAGCTCGGCCTGGCGGGCGCCCTTCTGCTTGCCGCCGGTGAAGGCGCCGGTGATCTCGGGCGAGGAGGCCTGCTCCTCCGTGACCGGCATGGCGGCGATGAGATCCCTCGCTTCCTTGATGAGGGCGCGGGCCTCGGCGTCATCCTTCTTGGCGAGCGCCGCCTCGGCGTCGTGGATGGCCTTCGTGGCCGCCTTCAGGGCGTCGAGCTGGAAGGTGATGGTCTGGTCGTAGAGCACGTCGACGACGTTGGAGCGCTTCTCCGACACGTTCACGTCGAACTTCACCCGTGCGCCGAGCGACGGATCCTTGAAGGGGTTCGGGTAGTCCGCCGGCGCCTTCTCGTACACCGCCGGGTTGATCGGCAGACGGCGGATGCTCGGCTCGAGCAGAACCTCCTGGCCCGCAGGCGAGACGAGGAAGTCGACGAAGGCCTGGGCGCCTTCCTTGTTCGGCGCATTCGCGACCACGGCAACGTTCGCCGGCACGATGGTCGTCACCGTCGGATAGACGAACTTCACCGGGAAGCCTGAAGCCTGCGAGGAAAAGGCGAAGAAGTCGATGACGATGCCGAAGCCGACCTGACCGGAGTTGACGGCCTCCGGCACGCCGAAGGAGCGCTCGGTGATCTCGCGGAAGTTGCCGGATATCTCCTTGATCGTGCGCCAGCCCTGGTCCCAGCCTTCNCCCTGCAGGATGGTCTCGATGGTCAGGTGCGTCGTGCCGGAGCGCGACGGCGCCGCCATGGAGACATGGTCGAAGTAGACCGGCTTGGCGAGGTCCTGCCATTCCTTCGGCTCGGGCAGATCATTGGCCTTGGCATAGCGCTCGTTCCACATGATGCCGTAGCCCGAGGCAGCGAACCCGGAGTAGAAGCCGTCCGGATCGTTGATCGGATAGGAGCCGATCTTGTCAGGAATGCCCTCGGCCTTCGGCTTGTAGGGCTCGAGCAGGCCCTTGCCCTTCAGCACCTCGAACGCGTCGGGAGCGGAAGCCCAGAACAGGTCCACCTGGTTGTTGGCCTTCGTCTCCTCGAGATATTTCACGCCGGCATTGGTGTTGCGGTTCTGCACGTCGAGCGTGAGACCCGGATGAGCCTTCTCGAAGGCCTGTTTGATCGGGTCCGTCACATCCTTGGAGAAGGAGGTCACGACCGTGACCTTGCCGGTCTGAGCGAAGGCAACACCCGTGAACAGGGCAGCACCGACGAGCGCCGCGGCGGCGGCGTAATGGCGTGGCATCTTGTTCCTCCCATAAAGGGCTGTTCTGCTGGCCGCCAGTGGCGGCTCGCTGCCGCTGAGCAACAAGCGGGCCAGAATGCGCAAGGACCGGCCTGCCAAAGGTTACGCTTGAAACGGTCACCCTTCCGGCCGGCGATCTCGAGTAATCGATGTAACGGCGGCGCCAGCCGATGGGTCAGAAGGGTAACATCAGCTGTCGACGGCGGCGCCGCGGCCGAGATCGTACTTCTTCATCTTCAGGTAAAGCGTCTTGCGCGTGATGCCGAGCGCCTCGGCCGTGACGCCGATGCGGCCCGCAAAGCGCGCCAGCGTCTCCTCGATGATGCGCTTCTCGGCTGCTTCCATCTGCTGCTCCAGCGTCAGCTGGCCCGTGGTGCCGGGGGACGGCTCGCGCGGCTCGTCGTCGTCAAGCCCGAGCAGATAACGCTCGGCAGCGTTGCGCAGCTCGCGCACGTTGCCCGGCCAGTCCTGCTGCCGCAGCCGCTCGACGAACGCAGGGTCGAGCGTCGGCGCCGCCCTGCCCTGCCGCTGGGCGGCGAGATCGAGAAAATGGGCGAAGAGCAGCGGCACGTCCTCGCGCCTCTCGCGCAGCGGCGGCAGCCGCACGGTGACGACGTTGAGGCGGTAGACCAGATCCTCGCGAAAGGCACCACGCGCAGCGAGTTCCGCGAGATCGACCTTGGTGGCGGCGATGACGCGCAGATCGACCGGGATCTCCTTGTTCGATCCGAGCCGCTCTATGGTGCGCTCCTGCAGCACGCGCAGCAAGCGGACCTGCGCCGACAGTGGCATCGACTCGATCTCGTCGAGAAAGAGCGTGCCGCCGCTCGCATGCTCGATCTTACCGATGCGCCGCTCACGCGCGCCGGTGAAGGCCCCCGGCTCGTGGCCGAAGAGCTCGCTCTCGATCATCGTCTCGGGGATAGCGCCGCAGTTGACGGCGACGAACCGCCCCCTGGCGCGACGGCCGAAGTCGTGCAGGGCGCGCGCGGCCACCTCCTTGCCCGTGCCCGTCTCGCCGAAAAGAAGCACGTCCGTCTCCGCATCGGCCAGCCGGCGCAGGCTGCGCCTGAGCCGCTCGACGGCGGCCGAGCGGCCGACGAGCCGGCTGGCGAAGGGGTCGCGTTCGGCCGCTCCTGCCCTGAGGGTGCGGTTCTCGAGAACGAGTGCGCGGTGGGCAAGGGCGCGCCGCAGCGTCTCGACGAGCCGAACCGGATCGGCCGGTTTCTCGATGAAATCCCAGGCGCCGGCCCGCACCGCCTTGACGGCCATCGGCACGTCGGCATGGCCCGTCACGAGCACCACCGGGATGTCGGCGTCGATGCTGCGCACCGCCTCAAGCAGGCCGAAGCCGTCGAGTCCCGGCATGCGCACGTCGCTGAGGACCACGACCGGCCGGTCGGCGCCCAAGAGGTCCAGCGCCTCGCGCGCCGAGCCGACGGCGATGACGCCGATCCCGTCGAGCTCGAGCGTCAGCCGGTACGCATCGCGCACCTCCGCATCGTCCTCCACCAGAACGACGCCTGTTTCCAACCTGTCCGCCATGCTCATGCCCGCCCTGCTGCGGCAAGATCGACCACGAATGTCGTGCCGTCCGGTCCTGTTTCGGCCAGCGAGAGGGCGCCGCCGAAGTCCTTGACGATGTTGTAGGACATCGAAAGCCCGAGGCCGAGCCCCAGCCCGACCGGCTTGGTCGTGAAGAACGGATCGAAGATCGCCTCGCGGGCCGCCGCGTCTATTCCTGCGCCGGTGTCACTGACCCTGAGCAGGACACGCCCGTCCTTTGCCTGCACGCTGATCTCGATGCGCCGCTCCTCGCGCCCGCGCAGCGCATCGAGTGCATTGGAAACGAGGTTGACGATGACCTGCTCGAGGCGGATCTCCTCCGCCTCGACCACAACCGACCCCTCGGGAAACGCGAGCCGCACCTCCACCTGTTCCTCGTCGATGCGCTGCGCGAAGAGGCTCAGCGCGCCCTCGACAACGGCCTTCAGGTCCACCGGCTCGAGGGTTGACGCCGGGCGGCGGGCGAAGCGCTTGAGATGGCCGATGAGCTCCGCCATGCGGGCCGTGAGCCCCTGGATGCGCTCGAGGCTCGCCCGCGCCTCCTCTAAACGACCGCGCTCCATCAGGATGGCGCTGTTGTGCGCGTGCGAGCGGATGGCGGCAAGCGGCTGGTTCAGCTCGTGGCTGATGCCCGCCGCCATCTGGCCGAGGGCAGCGAGCTTGGCGGCCTGGACGAGATCGTCACGCGTCTGCCGGAACACGGCGAGCGCCCTGGCGAGGTCGCCAAGCTCGTCGTCGGTCGGTGGCGGCAGCACGGGCATGGTGGGTCCGCTGGCGATCGTCGTCGCGGCAAGCGTCAGGCCTTCCAGCCGCGCAACAAGGCTGCGGCGCACATAGAACCAGCCGACCACGATCGCAATGGCGAGAGAGGTGATGGCTATGGCGAGCAGGAGATTGCGCCCGACGACAATGGCCTCGGCCGAGCGCTCCGCCGCGCGCCGCGCGATCGCCTCCGTGCGGCTCACCTCCTGCGAGATGAGCGCGCCGAGCCGCGTGACGAGGCGCCGGTTCTCGGCCAGCAGCGCCTGCGCCTCGGCAATGGCCGCAAGCTCCTGCCGCTTGAGAGCCGCGAGCCCGGTTTTCGCGTCCGAGAGAGCGAGGAGGCGCGCCACGATCTGGCTCACCGTGACAGTATCGGTCCAGTTCGCCAGCGCCTTCGTCTCGATGTCGAGCTGGTCGGCGATCTCGCCGATGAAGTGGCTCGTCGCGTCGAGATCCTCCACCGTCGGTACGGTCGCGAGCCGCCCGAGGAGGCCGACCACGAGATTGGCGTGGGCGTTGATGGTGAGCAGGGCCTCGCTCTTGCGGCTCTCCTCGCGCAGGGTGCGGCGCCCCGCCTGCGCGGCGTCACCAGGCCCCACCCTGTCGATGGCCGATTCCATGTTGAAACGGGCGTCCTCGATCAGGGGCTCGACCTCCTCGATGAGGTCCGCCTGCAGCCAGCGCAACTCCTCGCTCATCGCCCGCGCCCGTTCGCCAAGCGGGAAGCGCCGCTCCGCCACGCGGTCGATGGCCTCCAGATTTGCCTCGATGCCCTCGCTCACGAGGATGAGCTCCGGCGACAGCGAATCCTCGCTGCTGCGCGTGTCGAGGACGGCGCGCAGCACGCCGAGCCGCTCGACGAGCGTCTTGCGGATGGCGTCGTAGGTTTCGCGCCGCTCGGCCACGGCGAGGTCCGGGGTGCTGGCGATGACGTTCGCCCCCGCCTCGGCGAGGCGGGCCGAGAAGGCGAGCGCCGGCAGATGGTCGGTGGCGACCGCTTCCAGCTCCTCGCTCAGCCGGGCATAGGACAGCCACCCGACGATGCAGGCGCCGACGGCAAGCCCGCCGACCCCGAGGAAGGCGAGCAGAAGGCGCCCGCCGATTCCCAGTCGTCTCCTTCGGATCATCGCGGCAAGGCCCCCGCAGTCGTGGCGCGTGCCTCGAGCCGGGCGGTGACGGCGGCAAGCGCACGGGCTGCCTGCTGCATGTTGTCGTCGACGGCTGCCTTGATGCGCGCCTCGAGCTGCGCCTGCGGCTCCGGGACGGGGACGCCGCGGCGCACGCGTTCCAGCTTCCGCCAGCGCTCCAGGTCCATGGCCTCGCCCGCGTCCACGGGCGGGCGCGTCAGGGCGGCCCGCGCCTCGCCGACGAGGCGCGCCAGCTCCGCATCGCCGCCGCGCACGAGCGCCGTCTCCGCCGCCCTCACCATCCGCCACAGCCGCACAAGCTCGGCACGGCGGAAGGTGATCATCTCGTCGAAGATGATGTTGACGAGTTCGTAGCGGGCGGCGGAAAGGCGCGGATCGTACAGGCCGTGCGCAAAGAGCCCCTCGCGCTGGAAGGGGCTGTTCCCTTCGGCCGAGCCAGGCGCGTAGGCCGACGGGGAGATGGGCAGCCGGGCGATGGCCGGATCAAGCAGGATCGCCTGGCCCTCGGGCGACAGCACCAGATCGACGAAACGCTCGGCGCCCTCACGGTTGTCCGCNCCCGCCATCACCGCGATGCTCGCCGGCACGAACAGCGTCTCCTCCGGCAGGGCGAAGGCCGTCGAGCCCCTGGGCAGGCCATCCTGGTTCACGAGGAAGTCGATGGACGGCCCGATGCCGAAGCGCCCGCGCGCGACCCCGGCCGAGACGCCGAAGCTGCGGGCCGTGACGGTGGCAAGGTTGCCGCCGATCTCGGACCACAGGGCCCAGCCCCGCTCCCAGCCGTAGACCTGCAGGATGGCCTCGACCATGAGGTGCATCGTGCCGGAGCGCGACGGCGCGCTGATGCCGATGTGCCCGGCATAGATCGGCGCCGCAAGGTCCGACCAGCCGCGCGGCACCGGCAGCCCCCTCTCGGCGAGGTAGTCGGGATTGTAGACGAAACCGTAGCCCGACAGTGCAAAGCCGAGATAGGCGCCGTCCGGATCGTTGACCGGATAGCCGGCGATGCGCTCCGGCGCGCCGGTGGGGCGGGGATCGAGGTGCGCCAGAAGGCCGGCGGCCTTCAGGATCTCGAAGGCGTCGGGTGCCGACGCCCACAGTACGTCGGCCTTCTGGTGGCCGCCCATGATGCCGGCCACCGCCGCGGTTGTCTTGCGATGCACGAACTCGATCGTGCTGCCGGGATGGCGTGCCTCGAAGGCACGCCTGTAGGGCTCGACGAACTGCGGGGGAAAGGAGGTAAGGNCCCGCACGGGCCGCGCGTCCGGCCCGGCCGCTGCCGGGAGGATGAGGTGAAAGACGACGGCAAGGCTGGCGGCGAGGACGCGGAACATGGCCCCCTTGCTATATTGCAGGTCGCGACGGAAAGCTCCTCTTCTCACGAAGACGGGGTGTTGTCACGGCCTGCCCGGCGCCTCACCGGCCGAGGCGCAGGCCTGCACCGGCCTCCAGTGCCCGCCTGTACACGAGGGCCGCGACGGCGAGATCAGCGAGGGCAAAGCCGCGGAAGAGGAACATCGACCGCCCGCCCGGCCGGGGGCGCCCGCCCTCCCCTGCGCACAGCATGGCGAGATCCGCGTCATAGCCGGGTTCCGGCCGCGCCGAGAGGATCGGGGCATAGTCGCCGGCCTGGCTGCGGTCGTCGATGGCGAGCGTGTCGAACGCGGCAAGGCTCTCGCCGATCCAGCTGCGGCCGACATCGACGGCAGCGACGAAGGCGCCCGGCTTCAGGCGGCGGGCGTCGAGAAACGGCCGGAAGCCCGGCCGCATCGGCACGCTGGTGACGACGATGTCGCAGGCGGCGAGAAGGCCGTCGCAATCCTCGGTGGCGACGGCGTCGAGGCCCATGGCCCGCGCCTTCGCGACGAGGCGCTCGGCCGAGGTGCGCGTGCGGCTGAAGGCCTGCACCGCGACGAGCGACGGCAGGGCGGCGCGGAACGCGGCAAGATGATTCCCGGCCTGCAAGCCGCAGCCGACGAAGCCGATGGTACGGCTGCCGGGCGAGACGAGATGCATGGCGGCCGCGGCCGACATGGCCGCGGTGCGCACGCCGGTGAAGGCGTTTCCGTCCATCACGGCGAGCAAACGGCCCGTGGCGAAGTCGTTCAGCGACAGGCAGGCATCGATGCCGTGCTCGGTGAGGCCGTACCACTTGTTGACGGCGAAGCCGAGCGCCGGCGAGGCGGCGCACATCGACTGGAAGGCATGGCCCGGGCGCACGTCGAGCGACAGCTTGGGCCGCGACAGGGCCGGCTCGGCCCGGTGGGCGGCAAAGGCCGCGGCAACCGCCTCGCGCNCCGCCGCAACGTCGCCCGTCAGGGCCGTGACCGTCACCTCGTCGAGATAAAGAACCGTGCGTTCCATCGCTTCGCCTCGTCGGGCACCGCGGCCATCGAGGCGCCGCAGCGCACGGGATGCTGCGGGCCGCCGCCGGCGATGGCGACGCCCTTCGGGCCCAAGGCCCCCCTTACTCGGCGGCGGCTGGGCGATCGAACTCCCGCCGGAACTTCTCGTCCTCCGCGACAGTGCCGCGGAAGCGCGCGATGGAGAAGGGCTCGAGCGGCGTCTCGGTGCGACCGTCGCAGATCATCTCGCTGAGACACAGCCCGACACCCGGACCGATCTGGAAGCCGTGGCCGCAGAAGCCGAAGGCATGGAAGAGCCCTTCCGTCGTCGCACTCGGCCCGATGACGGGGATCATGTCCGGCAGGTAACCCTCGATGCCGGACCAGACCCGGATGACGTGGCAGTGGCGCAGCGCCGGCACCACGGCCGCAAGGTGCCGCATGGCCGCGAGCGTCTTCGACGGCGGCACGGGCGCGCGGTTGCGGATCGGGTCCGCCGCCGTGCGTGGATAGCCGGCGAGAATGATGTTGCCGCGCGGGATCTGCCGGAAGATGACCGTGCCGTCCACCGCCTGCACGGAGGGGAAGAGGAAATAGGGGAAAGGCTCGGTGACGAACTGGGGCGGCCCGGCGGGAAAGAGCGGCGCGCTCTCGCCGAACATTTCGGCGATCTCTCCGGCCCATGCGCCGGCGGAGTTGACGAGATGGTCGCTGCCGAAGCTGCGGCCGTCGGCCGTCTCGACGATGAAGCCGNCCCCGTCGCGGCGTGCATGCGTCACCGTGCAGTGTTCCAGGATCTCGACGCCGAGCGCCTTGGCGGCGCGGGCCACAGCAGGGGTGACAAGGCGCGGGTTGGCGGTGGCATCGCGCGGCGAGAAGGTGGCCGCCACCGCCCTGGTGCTCAGCCAAGGATAGCGCCGGGTGAGATCGGCGGGGCCGAGATGCTCGATGGTCAGGCCGTAGCTCTCGCTGACCGCCGCATAGGCCTCGAGCTTCTCGCGCTCGGCGGCGTTGAAGGCGATGTAGAGGTGGCCGCTCTGGTGAAATTCGCAGCGGTCACCGATGAGGTTCTCGATGTCCTCCCACAGCGCCTGCGACCGCAGGGACAGGGGATACTGGCCGGGGAAGCGGCCCTGCAGGCGCAGGTTGCCGAAATTGGTGCCGCTCGACTGTGCCCCGACCACGCCCTTCTCGATCAGCACCACCTTGCGGCCGCGGCGCGCGAGGAAGAAGGCGGTCCACGCACCGATGAGTCCGCCGCCGACGACGACGACATCCGCCTGGCGCTTCGTCATGCGCGCTCCTCCGCAAGAAGGCCGATGGGAATCGGCTTGACCGGCGCCTGCCCGCGCAGCCTGCCCACCGCCTCGGCCTCCAGCCCGGCATGGGCGGCCGCGATCTCCTGCAGCGCCGGGCCGCACACGCGGCCCTGGCAGCGGCCCATGCCGCAGCGTGTGATGGCCTTGACGCGGTTGACGTCCACGGGGCCGAGGTCGGCATCCATCGCGCGGCGGATGTCCCCTGCCGTCACATGCTCGCAGCGGCAGACGGTAACCTCGTCCGGCACGCGCGAGAGCGCCGGACCCGGCCAGCGAAAGGCCCGCGCGAGGCCGTGCTGGAAGCGGCGCAGACGGGCGAGCCGCCGGCGCAGGGCCGGGCGCTCGTCGACGGATGGCCGCAGGCCGAGGTCGTGCAGCACGGCGAGCGCAGCGAGGGTGCCGCTCGCCTCTGCGGCATCGGCACCGCCGATCGTCGCGCCGTCGCCAGCCAGATAGAGCCCCTCACCCGCCCGGCCGTCCTCATCCGTCACCGGCAGCCACAGCCGGAAGTGGGCATCGAAGGCGAAACGGGCACCCGCCAGCTCGGCGAGCTGCGTCTCCGGCTTGAGGCCGTAGCCGAGCGCCACCGCATCGCAGGTGATGCGGCGCTCACGACCCCGCCCGTCAAGGAAGCGCAGCGCCGTTACCTCCCTGTCGCCCTCGATGGCCAGCGGCGTCACGCCGTGGAACAGAGGCACGCGGGCGGATTTCAGGGCGGCGAGATAGGCGATGCCGCGCGCCAGGGTGCGCGGCACCGCGGCGAGCCGGGGCAGGGCTGCGATCTTGTCACGGAAGGGCGAGGTGTCGCAGACGGCGACGACCTGCGCGCTGAGCTTGCGGTATTGCAGCGCCGCAAGCGAGAGGAGCGGCGAAGCGCCGAGAAAGGCCACCCGGCGGCCGATGAGGCAGCCCTGGTCCTTCAGCACCGCCTGTGCGCCACCGAGAGTGAAGACACCCGGCAGGGTCCATCCCGGCAGCGGCGCGACGCGGTCCATGGCGCCGGTGGCGATGACGAGCACATCAAAGGGAATCGTCATCTGGCGGCCGTCGCGCATGCAGTGGAGCCTGCGCTCCTCGATGCCCCACACGAGCGTGCGGGGACGGTAGTCGATGAGCGGCAGCAGCTCCGCGAAATCCGCGTGCAGGGCCCTGTACTTCCCGGCCTCGGTGCCCATGAGGGCATCCATATCGAGCGCAAGGCCCGGCGAGGGATGGCGATAGCCCTGCCCGCCGGCCTGGCGGCCCTCGTCGACGAGAATGGGCCTGAGCCCCTGTGCCGCCAGAACGCCCGCCGCGCGGATGCCGGCGGGGCCGGCGCCGACGATGACGACCTCAGCCATGGGGGAAGCGCTCCATCGGCGGAGCCGTCAAGATGGCCATGCCCGGCGCGACAGGCGTGGTGCAGGCGCGCAGGCGCTCGCCCTTCTCACTCCACACCCAACAGTCCTGACAGGCGCCCATCAGGCAGAAGCCGGCCCGCGCGCCACCGTCGAACTCGTGCTGCCGCAGGGACGGCTGCGTCACGAGGATCGCGGCGAGGAGACTGTCACCGGACCAAGCCTCGGCTGGCCGACCGTCGATGGTAAAGCGCACCCGCTCCGCGTCGCGTGGCACGGCACGTATGAAGCGCCCTTCGGCCGTCGGGTCGCGCCCGCCGCCACCGCCCATGGCTGCCCCTTTCTTTTATTGTATTGTAATAATTCTTATTAGATATACGAAAGAGCGAACGCGGTGACCTGTCAAGGCCCTCGCGATCAGTTGCGCGAGATGGCCCGGGCGGCAGCGACGACAAGGGGGCTGAACCGCCCGACGGCCTCCTCCTCCGTGTATCGGGCATAGGACACGGCGATGTTGACGGCNCCCTCCGGGCGGCCATGCTCGTCGAGAATGGCCGCCGCGATCGAGGCGTCGCCGTTGTAGACCTCGCTGAAGGCGGTGGCGAAGCCGCGTTCGGCCGAGAGGCGGAGCTTGGCCGCGAGATCCTCGCGCCGACAGGNGGTGTGCGCCGTGTAGGCCTTGAGCTCGGAGCGGTCGATGATGTCGAGCGCCTCCTCCTCCGGCAGGCGCGAGAGCATGGCGATCCCCGGCGCAGTGCAATAGGCCGGCATCCGCGTGCCGATGATCACGTCGGTGTTGAGCATGTGCCGGCTCATGAAGCGCGCGACGAAGATGATGTGCGTATCGTCGAGCACCGTGAGGTTGACCGTTTCCTCCGTCTCCTTGCTGAGGTGCATGAGATAGGGCATCGCCCGCTCGATCAGCCGGTTGCCGCGCAGAAAGTGATAGCCGAGGTCCAGGCTTTTCGGCGTCAGCTCGAATCGCTTCGTCTCCGAGTCCTTGCGCAGGTAGCCGAGGCGCGCGAGCGTGTGCGTAAAGCGCTGGGCGGCACTGACATCCATCTGCGTTGCGGCCGCGACCTGCGAGAGGCTCATCGTCTGGCGCTGGCCGCCGAAGGCCTCGAGCACACGGAAGGCTTTTTCGACCGACATCACCATCAGGGCGTCGCCGCTGGCCCGGCTGCCCGCGGTCCCGCCCCGCCTGGCTGGCTTCGTGTTCGTGTCAGCCATCTTCCCCTCTCTCNCCGAACTGCGCCCCAGTTTCACAAATGCCGTTGACAACGCCAGCCCGTTCGATGAACATTCAATAGACTTTATCGCATGTCAATATTTCCTATCAAAGGAGAGAGACGCCGATGCCGGAGTTCGTGCTCACGGAGAAGCGGGGAAATGTCGGCATCGTCACGCTGAACCGTCCCCAGGTGCTCAACGCCTGGAACACGGCCATGCGCGTCGAGCTCATCGAGGCCTTCGACGCCATGGAGGCGGATGCCGCCGTGCGTGCGATCATCCTGACCGGCGCAGGCGATCGCGCCTTCGGAGCGGGGCAAGACCTCAACGAGACGAAGACCTTCGATGCCGACCGTGCGGAGGAGTGGGTTGGCGAGTGGGAGCGGCTCTACGACCGCATCCGCTCGCTGTCGAAGCCCATCATCGCCGCCGTCAACGGCGTGGCTGCCGGCTCGGCCTTCCAGGTGGCGCTGCTGTGCGACCTGCGCATCGGCCACCCCGGGGTCAAGATGGGCCAGCCGGAGATCAACTCCGGCATCGCCAGCACGACGGGCCCGTGGATCATGCGCGAGATCATCGGCCTTGCGCACACCATCGACCTCACGCTCACCGGCCGCATGATGGACGCCGAGGAATGCTATCGCATCGGCGTCCTCAACCGCATCGTTCCGCAGGACAAGGTCATGGAGGAGGCGCTCGCGCTCGCCGAGCATCTCGCAGAGAAGCCGCCGACGGCCATGCGTCTCAATCGCCAGCGCTTCCGCGAGATGACGGAGGCGGGCTTCCGCGATGCGCTCGCGGCCGGCGTGCGCATCCAGCGCGAGGCCTACGCGTCCGGCGAGCCCGCCAGAATGATGGAAAAGTTTCTCGCCAGTCGGGCGGCAAGAAAGGGCTGATCCTTCTCTGCCCGTTCAACCAGTGGGGATCAAGACAGGCCAACATGCCTGCAGGAGGGCTTCCATGAACAAGGACAAAAAGTATCTCGACCGTCGCAGCCTTCTGAAGGCGGGCGCCGGCGCCGGTCTCGCGGTACTTGCGACGCCGGCCATCATCGGTCGCGCCAGGGCGGCGACGCAGCTCACTGTCGCGGACCCGGGTGGCCCCTTCGGGCCGGCCTACCGCAAGGCCTTCTACGACCCGTTCGAGCAGAAGACCGGCATCCGCATCGTCAACGTGGCACGTGAGGCCGAGCCGACGGCCCAGTTCAAGGCCATCGTGGAGACGGGCTCCTACACCTGGGACGTCTGCACGCTGACCCTTTCGGCGCGCGACATCCTGACGAAGGAGGGGCTGCTGGAGCCGATCGGTTTCTCGCATTCCGACGTTCCGAGCCTGATGCCCCTCGCCATCTCGCCCTTCTGGCTCGGCGTCGACGTCTACGCGGCGGNCCTCGCCTATCGCACCGACCGCATAAAGAAGGCGCCGGAAAGCTGGGCCGATTTCTGGGATCTCGAGCAGTTCCCCGGTCGCCGCTCCCTGCGCAAGAATCCCATCGACACGCTCGAGGAGGCGCTGCTGGCCGACGGCGTACCGCTCGAGAAGCTCTACCCGCTTGACGCCGACCGCGCCTTCAAGAAGCTCGACCAGATCAAGTCGCACATCGACGTGTGGTGGACCGGCGGCGCCCAGTCCACGCAGCTCCTGCAGAGCGGCGAGGTGGACATGATCGCCGGCTGGAGCGCCCGCTTCCAGGCGGCCATCGATGGCGGCGCGCCGGCCAAGATCGTCTGGAACCAGGGCCTCTACTCCATCGAGGGCTGGGGTATCCCCAAGGGCTGCCCGCGCGCCGAGGCCGCCCGCCAGTTCGTGCGCTTCTGCGCCGAGGCGGCCCAGCAGGCGATCTTCACCGAGACGCTCGCCTACGGGCCGACGAACCTGAGCGCCTATGACTTCATCCCCGACGAACGCGCAGCGCATCTGCCGACGTCGCCGTGGAACCTCGGCCAGATGACGATCGCCAACGAGGACTGGTGGAGTGCCAATCGTTCGGCCATGACCGAGCGCTTCAACAGCTGGCTGCTGAGCTGAACCGCGTCGTCCTTGTGCGACACGTAGTATCCTGATTGTACTGCATGTTCCGGCCCTTCCCGGCCGGGACATGCATCGGAGGTTGCCGTGACGGCGACGGAAATGATCCATTCCACGCCCCGGTCCGTCGGCGGCGCGATGCCCAAGCTCCTCATCGACGGCTTGTCCAAGCGGTACGGGAACGTGACGGCTCTTGAGCCGACGCAGCTAGCCGTGGAGAAGGGCGAGTTCCTGACCCTTCTCGGTCCCTCCGGATCGGGCAAGACCACGCTGCTCCAGCTCATTTGTGGCCTTGTGGAGCGCTCGAGCGGCCGGCTCTTCATCGACGGTGTGGATCAGTCGGACACGCCGGTCCACCAGCGCGATATCGGCCTCGTCTTCCAGCACTATGCGCTCTTTCCGCACCTGACGGTGGCGGAGAACGTGGCCTTTCCGCTCAAGATGCGCGGCTGCGCCCCCGGCGAGATCAGCCGGCGCGTCAAGGATGCCCTCGAGATGGTCCATCTCGGCCATCTCGGCGACCGCTTTCCGCGCATGCTCTCGGGCGGCCAGCAGCAGCGCGTGGCGCTCGCACGCTGCTTCGTCTACCAGCCCTCGATCATCCTCATGGACGAGCCGCTGGGCGCCCTCGACAAGAAGCTGCGCGACCACATGCAGATCGAGATCAAGCGCCTGCACCGCGAGACGGGCACGACGATCATCTACGTCACGCACGATCAGGAAGAGGCGCTCGCCATGTCGGACCGCATCTGCCTGATGAACCACGCGCGCATTGAGCAGATCGGCGCCCCGCACGAGATCTACACCCGCCCGCGCACCGCCTTCGCAGCCGATTTCATCGGCATTTCCAACATCTTCCGCGGCGAGTTCGTCCATGACGCCGGCCGGCCGCGGCTTGCCACGCCGCACGGCATCTTCAACCTGCCGGAGGACGTCAGTGCCACCGGCAAGGGCGGTGCGCTCGTGGTGCGCCCGGAGCACCTGCGCATCGGCGCTGCGTCCCCCAACCGCATCACCGGCGCCGTATCCGAGATCGTCTACGCCGGATCCGAGACGCGCGTCATTGCCGATCTCGGCGGCAGCACCCAGGCCATTCTGCGGCTGTGGCCGGGCGATCCCGTGCCGCAGATCGGCGAGACGATCACCGCGGGCTGGGACGCCAACAGCGCGGCCTTCGTACCATGACGATGGCGCTCTCCATGACGGACACGAGCCCGCGCCCCTGGCGTCCGAGCCCGCTGTGGCTCGCCGTGCCGGGCTTTGTGCTGCTCGTCGTCTTCTTCGCCTTCCCCGTCGCGCGGCTTCTCGTCCTCAGCGTGCAGGACGCGCAGACGGGCGGCTTCAGCCTCGCCTCCTTCGCGCGCATCACGACGACGGATGTCTACATCCGCGTCCTCGGCATCACCTTCAAGATCGCGGGCTACACGGCCATCTTCTCGCTTCTGCTCGGCTACCCGCTCGCCTACTGGCTGGCGCGCATGCCGGATGCCGTGCGCGGGCGCCTGCTGCTCTTCGTGATGGTGCCGTTCTGGACGAGCTATCTCGTCAAGACGTTCGCCTTCATGCTGCTGCTCGGCCGCACCGGCGTCATCAACGATCTGCTCCTTGGCACAGGCATCGTTTCGCAGCCGCTGCCGCTCATTAACAATGAGTTCGGCGTGATGGTCGGCATGGTGCATGCCATGGTGCCGCTCGCTGTCATGACCATGCTGCCGGTGATGACCGGCATCGACCGGCGCCTGGTGCAGGCGGCGCAGACCCTTGGCGCCTCGCCCGTCCACGCCTTCTGGCTCGTCTATTTCAAGCTGTCGCTGCCCGGCGTCGCCGCGGCGGGCCTGCTCGTCTTCATCTCCTCGCTCGGCTTCTTCATCGTGCCCGCCTTCCTCGGCGGCCGGCGCGAGACGATGCTGGCCCAGCTCATCATCGCCCAGGNGCAGGAGCTGCTGAACTGGTCCTTCGCCGGTGCGCTCGCCGCCATGATGCTGCTGGCGGCGCTGGTCTCCTGCTGGGTCTACGACCGCGTCTTCGGCCTTTCAACGGTGACCGGCCAGGGCTCCGATGGCAAGGAAGCCAGCGGCCGCCTGCGCCTTGCGGGCCTGGCCTTGCTGCACGGCCTCGCCAGCGTGTGCGCGCTGATCGCCATGCCGGTGAACCGCCTGTTCGGCCCGCGGGCCGGGCGGGCCATGCTGCCGGCCGTCTCCTGGGCAGTCATCGCCTTCCTGGTCGCGCCGACGCTCATCGTCATCCCGATCGCCTTCNCCTCGTCGCAGTTCCTCGAGTTCCCGCCGCCAGGCTTCAGCCTGCGCTGGTTCGAGACCTATTTCTCCTCGCCGCTGTGGGTGCAGGCCACGGTTCGTTCGTTCCTCGTCGCCGGCGCGACGGCAGCGGCGGCGACGGTCATCGGCGGGCTCGCGGCGCTGGCGCTCGCGCGCGGCAACAGCCGGTGGAACGGCGCCATCTTCGCCTTCTTCCTCGCGCCGATGATCGTGCCGCGCATCGTCATCGCGGTCGGGCTGTTCTACCTTTTCGCGCAGATCGGTCTCGTGGCGACCGACCTCGGCCTCGTCATCGGCCACACGGTGCTGGCCATTCCCTTCACGCTCGTCACCATCGCGGCGGTGCTGAAGAGCTACGACNCCCGCCTCGATCAGGCGGCGGCGACGCTCGGCGCCAACCGGCTGCGCACGCTATTCCTCATCACCGTGCCGCTGGTGAAGGGTGGCCTCATCGCCGCCTTCCTCTTTGCCTTCATCACCTCCTTCGACGAACTGACCATCGCCATCTTCGTCAGCGGCGGGGTGAAGACGACGCTGCCCAAGCAGATCTGGGACGACATGATCCTGCAGCTCAACCCGACGCTGGCGGCGGTTTCCGTCGTGGTCTTCGCGATCGTGACGGTGCTGCTCCTCGTCGCCGAGCGGGTTCGCCGCTCGCCCTGAACCGCCGGCCGCGCGAAGCGGCTGGCAACCCGTGCAACACGCGCCGCGGCGCGCGGCCTTCGCACCGAAGGGCTCCGCGCCTTGCTGGACTGCGGCTTCGATCGAGCAAGAGACGCTGACGATGGCTTTGACCGACGATGGACTGGCCGGGCTTTCCCCCGAAGGGCTCCGCTTTGCCGGCCTCCTGGAGGAACGCGCGGCGCGCGATCCGGACGGCATCTACGCCCGCTTCAACGGCGTGCCGCTGACCTTCGGCCGCTTGGCCGCAGAAGCAGCGGCCTTCGCGGCCGAACTCGCCGCGCGCGGCATCGGGCCGGGAGACCGCGTGGCCGTGATGCTGCGCAACAGCCCGGCAACGCTCGCCGTCGTGTTCGGCCTGCTGCGTGCCGGCATTGCCTGGGTACCTGTCAACGTGCAGCAGCGTGGCGACGGCCTCGCCTATCTTCTCTCCCACGCCGCCCCGAAGCTCCTCATCGTCGAGCGCAACCTCGTCGAGACGGTCATGGATGCGACGGGNGACAAATGCCCGCCGCTGATGCTCAACGGCACGCCGGAGGAGCCGGCCGCCCTCCAGGCGGTGCTCAGCACGGGCCAGCCGTTCGACGGGCCGCTGCCGGAGCCCGAGACCACCGGCGCCATCATGTACACGTCCGGCACGACAGGCAGGCCCAAGGGGGTCATCGTCTCGCACCGGATGCTGCGGCTCGCCTCCGAGGCCGTTTCGCGCGTGTCGGTGGCACGGCCGGGCGACGTCTTCTTCGTCTGGGAGCCGCTCTACCACATCGGCGGCGCGCAGCTGCTGCTGCTGCCGATGACCCACGGCATCACGCTTGCCATGGTGGACCGCTTCAGCGCCAGCCGCTTCTGGAGCCAGGTCATCGCCGAGGGCGCCACCCACATCCACTATCTCGGCGGTATCCTGCAGATCCTGCTCAAGCAGCCGGAAGGGCCGCAGGACCGGGCGCACAAGGTGCGCATCGCCTGGGGCGGCGGCTGTCCCACCGAAATCTGGCAGCGTTTCCAGGAACGCTTCGGGGTCGAGATCCGCGAGTGCTACGGCATGACCGAGGCCTCGAGCATCACCACCTTCAACGACAGCGGCACCGTCGGCTCCGTCGGCACGCCCCTGCCCTGGTTCAAGGTGCTGCTCCTCGACGAGAACGGCAAACCCGTCGCCCCCGGCGAGCGCGGGGAGATCGTGGTCGAGACGAGCCTGCCTGGCGCCCTCTTCGAGGGCTATCTCGACAATCCGGAAGCAACTGCCAAGGCGCTGCGGAATGGCCGCCTGCACACCGGCGATGTCGGCTCTTGCGACGCGCACGGCAACCTGCGCTTCCACGGGCGCATGACCGACAGCGTGCGCTGCCGCGGCGAGAATGTCTCCGCCTGGGAGGTGGAGCACGTGGCGGCCGAGCACCCGGACGTGGAGGACTGTGCCATGATCGGCGTCCAGGCCGATGTCGGCGAGCAGGACATCAAGCTCTTCGTCAAGCCACGTCCCGGTTGCCGCATCGACGAGGCAGAGCTGTCGCGCTGGCTGGGCGCCCGCCTCGCGCCCTATCAGAACCCGCGCTACATCGCCATCGTCGACGATTTCGAGCGCACGGCGAGCCAGCGCATCATGAAGCACAAGCTGTCCACGAGCCGCGACGACTGCTGGGACCGGCTTGCTGCACAGGAGGCCTGACATGGACGAACGTTGCGACATCCTGCTGTGCGGCACCGGCGGTTTCGCCGCCCGCATCGCCTTCGACATCGCCGCGACGGCCCGCCGCCCGGTCTCGGTCGTCATCGCCGGCCGCAACGCCGCGCGGCTCGACTGGCTGGTGCTGGCCGCCAATGCCCGCGCGGCCATCTTCGGCGCGCCGGCCAGCTTCCGCGGCCACCGGACCGACCTTCTCGCTCGCGACGCCGCCCCGGCCCTTATCGGCGCGACCCGGCCGAAGGTCGTCGTGCAGGCCGCCTCGGTGCAGACCTCGCAGGTGATCGCAACGACGGGTGACGCCTGGTCCCGGCTCGTCGCCGAGGGCGGCCTCAGCGCCACGGCCGTCTTCCAGACGGTCATCTCTGCCCGCGTCGCGGCGGCCATCACCGCCTCGGGCGGCGGCACGATGCTGGTCAACTGCTGCTTCCCGGATGTCGTCAACGGGCTCATCGCCGCGCTCGGCCACAAGGTCGCCTGCGGCATGGGCAACGTCGCCATCCTCTCCAACGCCTTCTCCGGCGCCCGCGGTATCACCGATCCGGCCCGCATCCAGGTGCTGGCCCACTACCAGAATCTCGCGCCCTTCCGCCGCGCCCCCGAGACGCGCTCCGGCCCGGCGCCGCGGGTGTGGATCGACGGACAGGAGGTGGCGGATGTCTACGGCTCGTTCGCCGACATCCGCCTGACACCGGAACCGGTCATCGACATCTCGGGCGCGAGCGGCGTGCCGCTGGTGCTGGCGATGGCCGCCGGTGAGGACTGGATCGGCCACGTGCCCGGCCCGGACGGACGGCCGGGCGGCTATCCCGTCGCGCTGCGCGCGGGCCGGCTCTCGCTGCGCCTGCCGCAGGGAATGACGGAGGACGAGGCAGTGGCGTGGAACCGCGCCTACGAGGAGCGCGGCGGCCTCGTCATCGAGGGCGGGCGTGCTGTCTACACGGGCGCGCTGCGCGATGCCCTGGCGCGGCACTCGCCGGCGCTGGCGGAAGGTTTCGCCATCCGGGACATCGAGAGCGTCCACGCCGAGATGCGTGCCCTGCGCGACCGCCTCGAGCAGACGCGCTGAGGGCCGGCTCGCCGGCCCGTCAGGCGGCGAGCTGGAAGCGCTCGAAGCGGTGCAACTCCTCGTCGATCGCCACCTTCAGGCCGGCGCGCGTCGCCTCGGCGAACCAGGTCCACTGCTGGATCAGCAGCCGGCCGTTCTCACGGTCGGTCTTGAGGTCGATGGCGGCGACGATCTCGTCGCCGAAGAGCACGGGCAGCGCGAAATAGCCGAGACGGCGCCTGTCCCTGGGCACATAGGCCTCGAAGCGGTGCTGGTAGCCGAAGAAGAGCTGCGTGCGCCTGCGCTGGATCATCAGCGGGTCGAAGGGTGAGAGGATGTGGACCTGGCCGGACGGTAGGGCCGCCATGTCGAGCNCCTCCGGCCGCGCCCAGTGGACAAGCTTCTCCTCTCCCGCGAGAACGACGGGCACGAGTTCCCTGCGGCGCACCCGGGCCTCGATGACGCGCCGCACCGCCGGTTTGCTGGGCGCATCGAGATAACAGATGGAATCGAGGCTCACGATGCCCTGCGCGCGGAGCGCACGGTCAAGCAGATAGGCCGCCCGCTCCCGCTCCGAGGCCGCTTTCGGCAGCGTGTCCCAGCCGAAGTGCCGCTCCATCAGCTCGTAGGTCTTGACCATGCCACTGCGGGCACTGACCGTCAGGACACCCGTGAAGAAGGCGAGCTGCAATGCCCGCTTGGACGGCTTGCGGCTGGCCCAGGGGTGATCCTTCTCGACGAGGACATCGTCCTCAATGTCGCGGATGGTCAGCGGGCCCTCGTCCTCGATGAGCCGCAGCACCCGCGCGAGATCCGCCTTCTTCACCGAGGCAAACCATGGCCGCGGCTTGCGGCGGTAGCGCTTCATGGCGCCGAGATAGAAGCGCAGATCCCGCGTCGGCACGTATGAGAGGGCGTGCGTCCAGTATTCGAAGACGCTCTTGTCGATGCTCTGCGCCCGGGCGAGATCCTCCCGCCGGTAGGCGGGGATGCGCGTCCACAGGATGTGGTGATGGCAGCGCTCGATGACGTTGATGGTGTCGATCTGCACGTAGCCAAGGTGCTCGACCGCGGCCTTCGTCGCCTCCGGCCCCGCACCGAAGGGCTCGGGCGTGTCGAGCCGCTGCGCGGCGATCCAGATGTGCCTGGCCACCGCCTTCGGCAGGACGTGCGGTGTCGTCTTCGCGGGCGCCATGACGCCGACGATAGCCGATTCGGCCCGGTGCGGAGCGCTAGCGGCGGCCGCCCACCTCGTCGATGTGCTTCAGCAGGTCGGCCGGATCCTCATAGACGCGGAAGGCACCGGCCTGGCGCAGCTCGTCCGGACCGTAGCCGCCGCTGAGCAGGCCGACGCCGAGCGCGCGGCAGCGCGTTGCCGCCAGCATGTCCCAGATGGCATCACCGACGACGACAGCCGTCTCGATGGGCGCGGCGAGCCGGGCCGCGGCGGCGACGAAGAGGTCGGGATCAGGCTTGGCATATTTCACCTGGTCGCGCGTCACGACCGGCACCTTGGCGGGGTCGACGCCGAGCGCCTCGATGTTGAGCGATGCCGTCTCCATCCGGCCGCTGGTGGCGATCGCCCAGGGAATGCCGTTGTCGGTGAGCCAGGCGAGCAGTTCGCGCGCGCCGGGCAGCGGCCGCACCTGGCCGGCGAGGCGCTTGTAGGCCGCCGCATGGCCCTTGCGCAGGCGGTCGACGCGCTCGGCCGAAATATCCATTCCCGTCTCGCGCAGGAGCTGGTTGGTGAAGAGACCACCGCTCATNCCGATCTTGCGGTGGATGCGCCAGACGGACAGGTCGATGCCCTCGGCATCGAGCGCCTCCTTCCAGGCGAGGACATGCTGATAGACGCTGTCGACGAGCGTTCCGTCGAGATCGAACAGGAAGACGGGTTCGATACGCATGGGTCGCACCTCGCGGCTGGTCGGAGCTTATACCGTCTTCTCACGACGCGTCGGGCTTGTCACCGCTCAATGGCGCGGGACCGACGCCGGCGTGCCGTTCGAGCGCGGCACCGAAGGCGCGCGCCGCCGGGCCGAGCGGCGCGTCCGTCCGGTGCACCAGATAGGCGGTGACGATGGCCTCTCCGCCCGGCCCGAAGGCCGTCGCGTTGAGCCGCACCAGCCGGCCTTCGGCGAGATCGCGCGCCACGAGCCACAGCGGCAAGCGCCCCCAGCCCAGGCCGCCGAGGATGAGGGCGTGCTTCACCTCCTGGCTGTCGACGCGCCATGTGCCCGGCGAAAGGACGCCGAAGTCGCGCCCCTGCGACAGGGGCGAGGGGTCCTCGAGGACGATCTGCAGTTGATCGGCGAGATCCTCCATGCCGAGCGGCTCCCGCGGGTCGCGCCGGGCGAGCGGATGGGAGGCGGCGGCGACAGCGACGAAGGCGAGCCGCGTCAGGATGCGGCGCGCGATGCGCGGGTCGGGAAAGTCGCCGCCCACGTTGATGCCGAGTGTCGAGCGGCCTTCGCGCACGGCGACCAACGGCCCGCCGAGCGGCTGGAAGGACACGCGCACGCCGACGGAAGGGTGGCTCGCCCTGAGGTCGCGCAAAGCAGCGGCCACGACGGGCAGGGAAAAGAGCGTGTCGACCACGATCGGCAGCTCGATCTCGAGATCCTGCGAGAGGCCGCGTGCCCGGGCGCGCAGGAAATCGACCTTGAGCAGCGCCGCCCGCGCATCCTCGAGCAACGCCCTGCCCTCCCGTGTCAGCACCGGGCGCCGGCCCGAGCGGTCGAACAGGGCGAGGCCGAGCTCCGCCTCGAGATTGGCCATCGCGTGGCTGACGGCCGACTGCACGCGGCCGAGGCGCGCGGCGGCCGCGCGGAAGCTGCCGGCCTCGGCGACGGCGACGAAAACCCGGAGCTGGTCGAGGGTCAATGCATCCAGCATGATCTATATCTTCGATCAATCGAAGCGAATTTTTCTCACTTATATCGATCGATGCAAGGGTCCATCTCTTCTGCGACACGTCGAGAGGTGGACGACATGCGAACACGCGAAGATGCTTCCGTGACGGCGGGCGGGCACGGCAACGAGGTACGACCGCGGGTGCTCGTTCTCTACTATTCGTCCTACGGCCATGTCGCGACCCTCGCCGCGGCGGTCGCCGAGGGGGCCTGCGGGGCCGGGGCCCAGGTCGCGGTCAAGCGCGTGCCCGAGCTGGTGCCCGACGAGGTGGCGCGCCGGGCCGGCTACGACCTGACGCAGGAGGCCCCCGTCGCCACGGTGGCCGAGCTCGCCGACTATGATGCCATCGTCATCGGCACGCCCACCCGCTTCGGCAACATGGCGGCGCAGATGAAGAACTTCCTCGACCAGGCCGGTGGCCTCTGGGCGCGGGACGCGCTGGTCGGCAAGGTCGGCGCCGTCTTCACCTCGACCGGCAGCCAGCACGGCGGGCAGGAGACGACGATCCTGACGGCGCATGTGGTCATGATGCACCTCGGCATGGTCGTCGTCGGCCTGCCCTACACGTTCAAGGGCCAATTGCGCATGGACGAGATCACAGGCGGCTCGCCCTACGGCGCCTCCACGCTCGCCGACGACGGCAGCGGAGGCGACCGGCGCCCGAGCGAGAACGAGCTCGCCGGCGCACGCTTCCAGGGCCGCCACGTCGCGGAGATCGCCGGCCTTCTCGCCCTCGGTCGCGTCCGTCACGAGATCCGCGCGCGGGAGGACGCATGACCGGCGGGCGCGGCACGACCGGCCTCATCGTCGGCGCGGGCATCGTGTCCGCCTTCCAGGTGGGCAAGGCGCCGCTGGCGCTGGACGCCGTGCGGGCGGATCTCGAACTGTCCCTCGCCGTCGCCGGCTGGCTGCTCTCGGCCTTCGCCATCGTGGGCGCCGTGGCGGGCATGGCCATCGGGCTCGCGGCAGGGCGCGCCGGCATGCGCCGGCTCGCCGTCGGCGGGCTCCTCCTGCAGGCGCTCGGCAGCGCCATCGGGGGCGGCGCCGGCGGCGCGCCCCTCCTTCTCGCGAGCCGCGCCGTCGAAGGCCTCGGCTTCCTCGCGGTCATCGTCGCGGCCCCGGCGCTTCTCGCGGCGATCACGCCTGCGCCCCGCGCCGGCCCGGTCTTCGCACTGTGGAGCACGTTCATGCCGGTGGGCATGACCATCATCCTCGTCGCGGCGCCGCTGCTGCCCGTCCTCGGCTGGCGCGGGTTGTGGCTCGCCAATGCCGCGCTGCTCGCGGGCTATGCCCTCGTCGTCGCCCTGCGCACGAAGGGCCTTTCCCTGCCTCCACCGGCGGAGCACATCGGCGAAGATGCACGCGACACGCTAAGCAGACGTGGACCGTGGCTGCTCGCCGGATTGTTCACTGTCTTCTGCACGGCCTTTTTCGCCGCCTTCGGCTTCCTGCCGACGATCCTCGGCGAGCGCCTGGCCGTCTCCCCGCCGGCGGCGAGCCTGCTGACCGCGCTGGCCATCCTCGCCAGTGCCGGCGGCAATCTTTTCTGCGGCCGCCTCATCGCCCGGGGCTGGAGCGGCCGGGGCCTTCTCGTCATCGGCTTCGCGGCCATGGCTGTCTGCGGCATCGGCATCTTCACCCCGTCGATGCCGGCCGCCGGCGCCTATGTGTCATGCCTCATGTTCTCGGCCATCTCCGGCCTCATCCCCGTCGTCCTCTTCGATGCCGCGCCGCATCACGCGCCGCGGCCGGACCGTGCGGCCGCCAGCATGGGGCTGCTGATGCAGGGCAACAACCTCGGGCTGCTCGTGGGCCCGGCCGCGGCGGGGCTCCTCGCCGGAAGCCTCGGCTGGCCGACCCTTGCCGCCCTCGTGGCCGTCGTCGCGCTCGCCGGCATCGCGCTTGCGGCGATGCTGCCGCCGCGGCGGGCGGACGTCAGCGCCGCGGCGAAGCCGTCGGCCGCTCCCAGTTGAAGGCGGCGAGGCGCGGATCGTCGGCGAAGGCCTCGCGGCCGAATTCGAGGCCGCTCGCAGGAAAGTCGCAGACCGCCTGCACGCCGCTCGGCCCGAGCCGCATGCGCCAGGTCTGCCGCTCGAGCGGGCGCGGCTCGGAGAAGGCGGCGCAGGTCAGCACCGCGACATTGGCACCCCGCTCGGGATCGCGCACCGATTCATAGCGGATGACGGCGATATCCGCCTCCCGCGCCGCATCGGCGAGCTCCTGGCAGGCGTCATAGGCGAGAAGGTTGGTCCACAGCGCCCTGTCGCGCACGAGCGGCGGCGCCGTGAGGTCGAGCGCCCGCGCCGCGGCAACGGCGGCCGAGAAGGCCGTGTAGTCGGTCGTGTTCGCCGGCCAGGGCGTCATCGGCGATTCGGCAAAGAAGAGGAGGCGGTAGAAGGCCATCTCGGCCACGGCGGTGCGTGGCGCCTCGGCGGCGTAGTAGACGCCGGCGGTGCGGCCGGCGCGGCGAAAGCGCGAGCCTTTGGGATATTCCGCGCCGTAGCGGAACGGCGTTGCCAGCAGATAGTCGAGGTGCCGGCACTCGGGCGGCAGTGCCGGCTTCGTCTCCTCGATGAGGTCCTCGAGAAGCTTCTGCTCATCGAGGTTGTCGACGAGCTTGAGCGTCGAGACGCGGTGCTGCGCCTCGATGAGCCGCCAGCAACGCCCCGCGTGCGGACGCGCTTCAGACGAGAGCGCGGCGGGCGTCCAGATAGGCGATGACATCGACGAGACCGGCGACGGTGCCGATCCGGTCGAGCGGCCGGGCACCGAGAAGTGTGTTGGGATTGCGCAGCCAGGCGCGGGCGACGGTCTCGTCCCCGCCGACGATCGCATCGAGCGAGCGGAAGAGGCGCACGAACAAAACCGACAGCTCGAAGGTCTTGGTGCCGGCCTCCAGCACGTAGTCCCCGCGCTTCATGCGCGAGACGGTGGCTTCGCTCAGGCCCACGATGCCGGCGAGCGCCCGGGCCGTAATGTCGAGCCGGTCGGCCGCCCGCAAGAGCGCCTTCGTCAGCACCGTGCCCGGGTCGGGCACATCGGCTCGCCGCTCGAGGATCTGCGCCATGGGTCCTTCTTTCAACTGCTTCTTTCCACGGAAAACATGAATAGCATAAATTTCTATGGAATGGAAATGGTCACCGGCTCTGCGCCCTAAGCCGCGCCACCTCGGCACGGATGGGTGCAAACGGCCCGTAGCGGTGCTGGCTTTCCGAAAAGCCGTCGGCATAGGGGCCGTAGGGCGTGTCCACCGGCTTGTCGAGCTTGTCCGGGAAGTCGGCGGCGAGGTCCGCCTTGCGCGGCCGCGGCTGCGAGACGACGAAGGCGGCGACATCCCAGGCGTCCTCGGGGGCGAGCCGCGGCATCACCCAGCTCGTGCCGTTCGGCATGTTGTCGTGCACGAAATTGGCGATGGTGACGAGGCGGTTCATGCCGGCCCCGTCGTTGAAGCTGTCCTCGCCCCAAAGCGGCGGCGTCGCATAGCCGAGCGCATCACCCCTGACGCCGCGCCGCACGCCTTCGCCGCCGGGGCCATGGCACAGGGCGCAGTTGGCGCGGTAGACCTCGGCGCCGCGCGCCGGATCGGCCGGCCGGTCGAGCTCCGCCATCGCCTGAAGGCCCTGCCCCGCGACAGCGGCATCCTTCGGCAGGCCGTTGGAGAGCACGCGGATATAGGCGACGAGCGCCTGCATCTCGCGACCTTCCGCCGGCAGGGGCCGGCCGTTCATGGACCGCGTCATGCAACTGTTGACGCGGTCCTCGATCGACACCTCCTCGCCACGCCGGGTGCTGTAGCGCGGGTAGTCGACGAAGGCGCCCACGAGGAGCAGGCCGAACTTCTTGCGCCCTTCGTCGAGGTGACAGTTGCGGCAGGCGAGATTGTTGCCCGCATAGCGCCGGGAAGCATCCGCTACCTCCGGCCCGATATGGGCATAGGTCGCCGCTACCAGCGAGCGGCCGTAGCGGACGAGCCGGCCGTTCTCGTCATCCGGCAGATGGTCGATGTCCGGCACGCTCCAGACGGTGACGGGCGCCACCGGCGGGCTCTGGGCTTGCGCTCGCTCCGCCCGGGCGAATGCCCGGCCCCCGCCGTCCATGCAAGCCGAAGCGGCCGGCAAGAGCAAGGCCGCAGGCAGCCGAACCTGCACCGCTGGAACAATGGGCCGCCGTTCCCATTTCTTGAGGGAGCCCGCCGCGAACCCGGGCTCACGATCCGTGGCTCCCGACCGAGGGGAGAAGAAGCGATGCTGCCGTCCCGCCGCTCCGTCCTTCACGCCTTCCTTTCGGCGCCCGCGGCCTCCCTGCTCGCCTCGGCTTCCGCCGGTGCGCAACCGGCACCCGCCCCCCTCACGCGCACGCCTTCCTGCGACGGGCTTGAGCCGACGCCACCGGTTACCGAGGGTCCTTTCTACAAGCCCGACACGCCACAGCGCCGCAACTTCGCCGATGACGTGCCCGACGGCGAGCGGATCACGCTCGCCGGCTTCGTGCTCGACGAACAATGCCGGCCGCAGGCGCAGGCCCTCGTCGAGCTCTGGCATGCGGACGACGAAGGGCGATACGACAATGCCGGTTACAGGCTGCGCGGCCACCAGTTCACCGACGATAACGGGCGCTGGTGGTTCACCACCATCATGCCCGCCGTCTACACCGGCCGCACGCGCCACTATCACGTCAAGGTGCAGCGCCGCGGCGGCGACGTGCTGACCACCCAGCTCTACTTTCCCGGCGAGCCGCGCAACACGCGTGACCGCCTGTTCGACGAGCGCCTCCTGATGCGTGTCGAGGAGACGGCCGACGGAAAGTTCGCCCGTTACGACTTCGTCGTCTGACGCCGGCAAGGCGGCATCGTCGATCCACGAGATTTGCGCAGATCATCATATGTATTGATCGCGCCATCGGCATCCGTCAGGCTTTCTCCGATCATATCCGCGATCCATTGCGGCCCTGAAGGGTTGCAATGCGAGGCTATATCGCCTAACGTGCGCCGCATCATACATATGCAGCAATCATCAACTGCGCAGACGCATGTCTGCGCAATGCTTGTTGTATTTGGCATCGATTTTCTTGCACAAGAACAAGAAATATAAAGAATCAAATTCACGGAACCAAGAGGAAGAGCTAATGACAATCACGAAGACGATCGGCCTTGCCGCCGCAATGTCCCTGGCTGCCATCATCGGCGCCGCGGCGCCCGCTGCCGCCCAGAGCTGCGAGGTCGACAGGCCTGTTGTTTTCGGCGATCTCGACTGGGATTCGAACTTCTTTCACAATGCTGTCGCCCGCTTCATTCTGGAGAAGGGATACGGCTGCAAGACCGATTCGATCCCCGGCTCCACCATCCCGCTCTACACGGGTGCGGTGCGCGGCGACGTCGACGTCGTGATGGAGATCTGGTCGAACACGGCGCCGGAGGTGTGGCGCGAGGGCGTCAAGGACGGCAAGGCGGTCGAGGTCAGCGTCAACTATCCCGACGCCATCCAGGCCTGGTTCGTGCCGCGCTACCTCGTCGAAGGCGAGGATGCCCCCGCCAAGGACCTGAAGTCGGTGTCGGACCTGCCGAAGTTCAAGGAGCTGTTCAAGGATCCGGAGGAGCCGGAGAAGGGTCGCTTCTACAACTGCATCTCCGGCTGGGCCTGCGAGGTCATCAACACGAAGAAGCTCGCCGCCTACGACCTCAACGATTCCTACGTCAATTTCCGTCCCGGCACCGGCGCGGCGCTGATCGCGGCCATCGAGAGCAACATCAAGCGCAAGCGGCCCATCGTCTTCTACTACTGGGGCCCCACCTGGGTGCTCGGCAAGATCGGCGACCAGGTCGTCCAGCTCGAGGAGCCGGCCTATGACGACGCCGTCTGGAACACGCTGATGGAGACGAAGAACGCCGAGGACGTGGAGAAGGCGACCGCCTATCCGCTCACCAAGGTGCTCATCGGTGCCAATGCCGAGTTCGCCAAGCAGGCGCCGAACCTGATCGCCTTCCTCGAAAAGTACGAGACGACGAGCGCGCTCGTCTCCGAAGCCCTCGCCTACATGCAGGACAATGACGGCTCGGCCGAGAAGGCCGCCGAGAACTTCCTGAAGACCCGCGAGGATCTGTGGACGCAGTGGGTGCCGGCGGACGTCGCCGAGCGCGTCAAGCAGGCGCTCTGACTGCCCAAGCGCCTCGCCGCCGCCACCGGCGGTGAGGCGCCCCACCGGACACCTTTGGCATGAACATCTTTCCCGACATCCGCGGGCCGATCGCCTCCGCGACGAACGACCTCGTCGATTTCCTCGTCGTCGATTACGGCGACGCCTTCGAAGCCTTCTCAAACGTCCTCCTCCAGGGGCTGCTCTTCATCGAGCGCGGGCTGCGCGCCGTGCCGCCCTGGGCGATGATCCTGATCATCGCGGCCGTGGCGCTGGCGGCGAGCCGCAAGCCGCTCATGGCCGTCGGCGCCGCCGCCGGGCTGTGGTTCATAGGCGCGCTCGGGATGTGGGACCAGGCGATGCAGACGCTCGCCATCATCCTCGTGTCGGTCTGCTTCTGCATTCTCGTCGGCCTGCCGCTCGGCGTCCTCGCCGCCTCCTCGCGGATGTTCCGCCGCGGGCTCATCCCCGTGCTCGACCTGATGCAGACCATCCCGAGCTTCGTCTATCTCATCCCGGCGGCGATGCTCTTCGGCCTCGGCAAGGTGCCGGCGATCCTCGCCACCGTCATCTATGCCCTGCCGCCGCTCATCCGCCTCACCGACCTCGGCATCCGCGAGGTCGACGGCGAGGTCGTGGAGGCGAGCCGCGCCTTCGGCGCGACGCGTGCCCAGATCCTCACAGGGGTGCAGATTCCCCTGTCCATGCCGACCATCATGCAGGGCATCAACCAGACCACGATGCTGGCGCTGTCCATGGTTGTCATCGCCTCGATGATCGGCGCGCGAGGCGTCGGCGAGACGGTGCTGCTCGGCCTGCAGCGCAACGATTCCGGCACCGGCCTCGTCGGCGGCATCACCATCGTCATCCTCGCCGTCGTGATCGACCGCATCACCCAGGCCTACGGCCGGCGCCTGCAGCGCCACCGCAGCGCCGAGGCCTGAGAGGAGCCGCCATGCCGCTCATCGAACTCGACCATGTCGTCACCATCTTCGGCAACGATCCGGAGGGAGCCCTCGCGCGGGTGCGCGCCGGGGCCGACAAGAAGACGCTGCTCGCCGAGACGAACCACGTCCTCGGCCTCGACGACATCACGCTCTCCATCGAGGCGGGCGAGATCTTCGTCGTCATGGGCCTGTCCGGCTCGGGCAAGTCGACGCTGGTGCGCCACATCAACCGGCTGATCGATTCGACCGCCGGCGCGGTGCGCATCGACGGCACGGACATCATGGCCTTGTCGAAGAAGGAGCTCATCGCCCTGCGCCGCCGGCGCATCGCCATGGTCTTCCAGCGCTTCGGCCTGCTGCCGCACCGGCGGGTACTCGAAAACGCCGCCTACGGCCTCGAGATCCGCGGCCTCCCCAAGGCCGAGCGCGAGGCACGCTCCCGCGACTGGCTGGAGCGCGTCGGCCTCAAGGGCTACGAGGACCGGTATCCCGGGGAGCTGTCGGGCGGCATGCAGCAGCGTGTCGGCCTCGCCCGCGCGCTCGCCGCCGATACCGACATCATCCTCATGGACGAGGCCTTCTCGGCGCTCGATCCCCTCATCCGCAGCGAATTGCAGGACGAGCTCGTCGCCCTGCAGCGCGCGACGGGCAAGACCATCGTCTTCATCACCCACGATCTCGACGAGGCGCTGCGCCTCGCCGACCGCATCGCCATCCTCAAGGACGGGCGGCTCGTGCAGGTGGGTACGCCCACCGACATCCTGCTCTCGCCGGCCGACCCTTACGTCGAGGCCTTCGTGCGCGACGTGAACCGCGCCCGGGCGCTGACCGTCGACAGCCTGATGCAGCCGCCGGCCCTGCGCCTCAGCGAGGAGAGCATCGGCGAGGCGCTCGCCGCCATGCGCCGCACCAAGTCCGACGTCGCCTATGTGGTCGACGACGGGCGTTTTGCCGGCGTGGTGACGAAGGAAGGGCTGGAGCGTGCGGCGGTGACCCAGGGCGCCGGAGAGGCCGTCGCCGCCGTGGCGGAGGCCCATCCCGCCGTCACCGCCGACACGGCGATCGAGAGCGCCATCCCGACGCTGCTCGAGAGCCCCCATCCGCTGCCGGTCGTCACCGAGGACGGGGACCTCGCCGGCATCGTCCGTCCCGAAAGCGTGAGCGAGGTGCTCGTCAGCGAGCGCACCCAGGCGGATCTCGTCGAGAGTGCGGGCGCCGGCGAGGCGGCCGCGAGCCGCCGCGCCGATATCGACAGCGCGGCGTGAGCGGAGGCGGGCCCACGGCCCGCCTCACCGTTTCACCGCGGGAGCACGGCCTCGACCGCCGCCTTCGCCGCGGCGACGACCACATCCGCCTCCTCGCGCGTCAGGCACAGCGGCGGCGCGAAGCCGAGGATGTCGCCGTGCGGCATGGCGCGGCCGATGACGCCGCGCTCGAGAAGCGCCGCTGCGACGCGCGGGCCGACCTTCTCGGCAGCGTCGAAGAAGGCGCGATCGTCCTTGTCCTTCACGAACTCGACGGCCGCGAGCAGCCCCTCGCCGCGCACCTCGCCGACATGGGGATGGTCGGCGAGCGCCTCCTTGAGGCCCTTCAGGAAATAGGCGCCGACCTCCCCCGCATTGGCGACGAGTCCGAGCTCATCGACGAGCTCGAGATTGGCGACGCCCGCCGCGGCACAGAGCGGATGGGCCGAATAGGTCCAGCCATGGCCGATGGGGCCGAATTTGTCCGAGCCCTCCTCGAGCACGCGCCACACCTTCTCCGACACGATGACGCCCGAGAGCGGCGCATAGGCCGAGGTCAGCCCCTTCGCGATGGTGATGAGGTCCGGCCGGATGCCGTAGTGGTCGGAGCCGAACATCGAGCCGAGGCGTCCGAAGCCGGTCACCACCTCGTCGGCGATGAGCAGGACGTCGTATTTGGCGAGCACGGCCTGGATCTTCTCCCAGTAGCCCCTGGGCGGCGGCACGATGCCGCCGGTGCCGAGCACCGGCTCGCCGATGAAGGCCGCCACCGTCTCCGGCCCCTCGGCGAGGATCAGCTCCTCGAGCTTCTCGGCGCACCAGGCGGAGAACTGGTCCTCGTCCATGCTCCGGTCGGGACGGCGGAAGTAGTACGGCGCCTCGGTGTGAAGCACGGGCGGCAGCGGCAGGTCGAACTGGTTGTGGAAGGCGGCAAGGCCCGTGAGGCTTCCGGTCATCAGGCCGGAGCCGTGATAGCCGCGCCAGCGCGAGATGATCTTCTTCTTCTTAGGCCGGCCGAGCACGTTGTTGTAGTACCAGACGAGCTTGACGTTGGTCTCGTTGGCATCCGAGCCCGAGAGGCCGAAGAAGACGCGGCTCATGCCCTGCGGCGCGCGGTCGATGATCATCTTGGCGAGGCGGATCGACGGCTCGGAGCCGTGGCCGACATAGGCGTGATAGTAGGGCAGCTTCGCCGCCTGCTCGGCGATGGCCTCGGCGATCTTCTCCCGGCCGTAGCCGACATTAACACAATAGAGCCCGGCGAAGGCGTCGAGGCTGCGCCGGCCCTGCCGGTCGACGATATGGACGCCCTCGCCGCCGGCGATGATGCGGTTGGGGCTCTCGCCACGGGCGTGCTGCCCCATGTGGGTCGACGGGTGGAAGAAATGGTCCCGGTCCCAGGCGGTGAGTTCGTTGTCGGGCAGGATGGTCTTGTCGAGCATGGTCGTCTCCGGGATCAGGAAAGGTCGAGGCAGAGATATTTGAGGTCGGTGAAGGCTTCGAGGCCGTGGCGCGAGCCCTCGCGGCCGAGGCCCGAGAGCTTGACGCCGCCGAAGGGCACGGGCGGGCCGGTGAGCTTGACGCGGTTGACGGCCACCATGCCGTAGTCGAGCGCCCGGCCGAGGCGCAGGGCCCGCGCCCCATCCCGCGTCACCACGTAGGCGGCAAGGCCGTAGTCGCTGGCATTCGCCCGGGCGATCACCTCCGCTTCGTCTTCGAAGGGCGTGACGGGTGCGACCGGGGAGAAGGTCTCCTCGCGCATGATGACCGCTTCGTCCGGCACATCCACGAGCACGGTCGGCTGGAACAACAGGGTGCCCTCCTCCGCCTCCCCGCCGACGAGGCAGCGCGCCCCGCGCCGCACGGCATCGTCCACATGTGCCCTGGCCTTGGCGACCGCGCGCGCATGCATCAAGGGGCCGATATCGGTCCCCGACGCGAGGCCGGGGCCGACCTTGAGCGTCCTCACCCGCGCGGCGAAACGCTCGCAGAAGGCCGCGTAGAGGCCGCGCTGGACATAGATGCGGTTGGCGGCGAGGCAGTCCTGCCCCGAGGTGGCGAATTTGGCGTCGATCGCGATGGAAACGGCGCGGTCGAGGTCGGCATCGTCGAAGATGATGAGCGGGGCATGCCCGCCGAGCTCCAGCACCAGCCGTTTCATGCCGGCGGCGGCCTTGGCCGCCACCTGCCGGCCGATCTCGGTTGAGCCGGTGAAGCTCACCGCGCGCACCCGCTCGTCCTCGCAGAAGCGCCCGGCGATGGTGGCCGCATCGCCCGTCACGATGTTGAAGACGCCTCCGGGCAGGCCGGCCCGCTCGCCGAGCTCGGCGAGCGCCAGCGCCGACAAAGGCGTGTAGGAGGAGGGATGGGCGACCACGGTGCAGCCGGCGGCGAGCGCCGCGGCGGCCTTGCGCGTCAGCATGGCGGAGGGGAAGTTCCACGGCGTCAGCAGGGCGGCGACGCCGACCGGCTCGCGCCGCACCATCATCTCCGCGTCCGGAAGATGGCTGGTGACGCCCTCGGCATTCACCCGCACCGCCTCTTCGGCATACCAGGCGACGAAGGAGGCGGCATAGTCGATCTCGCCGCGGGCCTCGGCGAGCGGCTTGCCCTGCTCCATCACCATGATGACGGCGAGGTCCTCGCGCGCCGCCATGATGAGGTCGTACCAGGCCCTGAGCCGCGCCGCCCGCTCCTGCGGCAGCAGCGCCCGCCAGGCGGGGAAGGCGCGATGCGCCGCCGCAACGGCCGCGTCGGCGGCATCGGCCCCGAGCGCGGCCACACGGGCGACGAGCGTGCCGTCGGCAGGATCGTTCACATCGAAGACGGCCCCGTCGGGCGCTGCCGTCCAGCGTCCGTCGACATAGCCGAGCGTGCGTACGAGCCGCTGGTCCTTCAGGCGGCCGTAGCCCGGGTGATGCTCGACGGCACGCGCCGTCGCGGCAAGAGCGTTCATGGTTCTCCTCCGGCGAAGTCCTTCACCGCAAGGCTAGCCGCGGCGGCGCCGAGACTTGGTCCGTTCTCGCCTGCCGCCGCCGAGGAAGTTTCGGTATTTCGGCCGGGCGGCGAAAGACTCTCGCCGCCTCAGCCGAGCACCGACTGCAGGAACTCGCGCGTGCGCGGCTCGGCCGGGGCCGTGAAGATGCGCTCGGGCTCACCCTCCTCGACGATGCGGCCCTTGTCGAAGAAGCAGACCCGGTCCGACACCTCGCGCGCGAAGCGCATCTCGTGCGTGACGAGCAGCATGGTGAGGTCGTGCTCGCTGGCGAGATTACGGATGACGCCGAGCACCTCGCCCACGAGCTGCGGGTCGAGCGCCGAGGTCGGCTCGTCGAAGAGCAGCACGCGCGGGCGCATGGCGAGCGCGCGGGCGATCGCGACGCGCTGCTGCTGACCGCCGGAGAGCTGGGCGGGATATTGGTCCTTCTTGTCGGCGAGGCCGACCATGCGCAGCAGGTCGATGGCACGGCACTCGGCCTCGGCACGCGACAGGCCGAGCACGGCGACCGGCGCCTCGGTGACGTTGCGCAGCACGCTCATGTGCGGGAAGAGGTTGAAGCTCTGGAACACCATGCCGACGTGGCTGCGGATCTGGTGCAGGTGCCGGTCGCTGGCGCGGAAGGGGCCCTTGCCGTTCGGCTCGTGATAGGGAATGCCGGCGAGCGTCAGCTGTCCTTCCTGGAAAGGCTCCAGCGTCATGAGGATGCGCAGCACCGTCGACTTGCCCGAGCCCGAGGGACCGATGAGCGTCACCTTCTCGCCCGACGCGACGGAGAAGTTGAAGTCGTCGAGCACGGTGAGCGCGCCGAAGCGCTTGGTCACACCCCGGAACTCGATGACGGGCGCGGCGGCGGCGCTCGCCGCATCCGGCTGTTGTGCAAGGACCTTGTTCATCGCAGCGGTATCCCGGCTTTCGGCAGCACCTTCTCAAGTCGATGGATGCCGGCCGAGCAGATGAGGGTGAGCAGAAGGAAGATGATGCCGACCATCGACAGCGGCACGAGATATTCGAAGGTGCGCTCGCCGATCATGTTGGCGAGGCCGAGCATCTCGAGCACGGTGACGACGGAGAGCACAGGCGTCTCCTTGAGCATGGCGACGAGGTAGTTTCCCATGGTCGGGACGATGCGCGGCACCATCTGCGGGATGACGATGTCGCGATAGGTCTGCCAGCGCGTCATGTTGAGCGCCGTCGCGGCCTCCCACTGCCCGCGCGGGATGGCCTCGATGCCACCGCGGTAGACCTCCGACGTATAGGCGGAATATTGCAGGCCGAGCGCGATGACGCCGGTGAGGAAGGCCGGCAAAGTGATCCCGTAGTCGGGCAGCACGTAGTAGAGGAAGAAGAGCTGCACGAGGAGCGGCGTGTCGCGCAGGAACTCGACGACGAAGGCCGTCGTCAGGGCCACCGCCTTGATGCGGCTGCGGCGCAGGAGCGCGAAGGCGAGGCCGAGCACGAGGGCGAGCGCGAAGCCGGCCGCCGCCGCCTGCAGCGTCACGGTGAGACCGATCAGCAGGATCGGCAGGATGGACGCCGCATAGGTGAGCGGCGTCGTGAGATCCCATGTGTAGCCGTACATCATGCGTGCGCCGCCCTCGGAAAGGCCGCCCCGCGCCGCACCATCCGCTCGATAAGGCGCATGGCGAGCATGAGCACCAGCGACATCAGGAAGTAGCCGACGAGCGTCAGCGTGTAGACGGTGGCGCTGTCGAGCGTGATGTTGCGGATCGACTGGGCGCGGAAGGTCAGGTCCGCGATGGAGATGAGCGAGACGAGCGAGGAGAGCTTCAGCGTCTCGATGGCGAGATTGCCGAAGGCCGGCATCATCTCGACGATCGCCTGCGGCAGGCAGATGCGCATGAGCGTGTGCACGCGCCCGAAGTTGAGCGCCCGCGCCGCCTCGCGCTGCGCCACCGGCACGGCATTGAGCGCTCCGCGCACGATCTCCGAGCCATAGGCACCGACGTGGAGCGACAGGCCGACGATGCCTGTCGTCACCGGATCGAAGGACAGGCCGACGAGCGGCAGGGCGTAATAGAGCCAGAAGAGCTGCACGAGCAGGGAGGTGCCGCGAAACACCTCGGTGTAGCACAGCGCGAGCGTCGAGACGGCGCGCCCGCCCTCGACGCGGGCGATGCCGGCGGCGAAGGCGAGCGCCGCCCCGATGGCGATGGAGGCCAGCGTGATCCATGCGGTCACGAGGGCGCCCTGCGCCAGGGATGGCAGATAGGTGAGCCAGTCCATCGCGGCCCTCCCGGTCGGACGTCGTGGACGGGAATATCGCGCCCGGCCCGACCGGGCGCGACGCTGCGCTCTAGCCCAGGGTCACTTGCCGGCGCACAGGTCGGCGACGTTCTTCTCGGACGCCGCCTTGATGCTCTCCTCGCTGAGGCCGTAGGAGGCGAGGATCTTCTTGTACTCGTCCGTCTTGCGGAACTCGACGAGCTCCCTGTTGAAGGCGTCGTGAAGGTCCTTGTCCTCGGGGCGGAAGGCGAAGCCGCCATAGTTGCGCACCGGCTTGTTGTCGACGACCGGGTCGGTGAAGGGCTTCACCTGCTCGACCGCGGCCTGGCCCTTGGCGAGGTTGGCGACGGTGAGCTCGGTCGCCGCATAGGCATCGGTGCGGCTCTGCACGGTGGCGAGCGCATCGGCATTGGCCGTGATGAACACCACCTGCTCGTCCTTGACGCCGACGGCGCGCAGGAAGTCGATGTTGTTGGCGCCGGAAACGACGGCCACCTTCAGCGACGGGTCCTTGGCGATGTCGGCATAGGTCGTCAGGCCCTTCGGGTTGCCCTTCTTGACGAGCAGGCCCTCGCCGTAGCTCGAGTTCGGCTCCGTGAAGGCCACCTGCTTGCAGCGCTCGGGCGAGATGTTCTGCTCGGCCGCGACGAAGTCGTAGCGGTTGGCCTTGAGGCCGGGGATCAGGGTGCCGAAGGGCGTCACCGTCCAGTTGATCTCGGTGATGCCCATGCGCTTCAGCACGGCGATGGCGACCTCCGGGCCGATGCCGGCGGCGGAGCCGTCCGCCGTCATGTAGCCGTAGGGCACCTCGTTGGCGGTGGCGGCGCGGATGTAGCCCTGGGACTTGATCTCGTCGAGGCTCGCGGCCTGGGCGGTGCCGAGGCCGAGAACGAGGGCGATGGCGGCGGCGCCGGTGGCAAGGAACGGGTTCATCGATCTTCTCCTCTGGTCTTCAATCGTCCGCATGCCGATTGGCTCGGCTTTCGGCGCTGCCGCCGGCGGAAATGGCTTGGCCGCTAGCGCGGCGAGCGGGTCAGGGCGCCTCCTCGATCGTTGCAGTGACGAAGAGGCAGTCGCCCGGCTTGACGAGGCCGGGAAAATGCCGCGCCGCGAGGATGCCGCCGTGCTTCGCGCGCATCGCGAGGGGGGCGAGCCCCGTGCGCGCGATGGGGTGGATCAGCGCGACCACCTCCCCTTCCGAAACCTCCTCGCCGAGGTCCCTGACGAAGGCGACGAGGCCCGCCTCCTCGGCGAAGACGAAGCAGTCGTCCGACGGCATGTCGAGGAAGCGGCTCGCGGCCGGCTCCGGCTGTCCGGCGAGGATGCCGGCGTGCCGCAGCACGTTGGCGACGCCGCGCCGGGCGATGGCGATGGTGCGCGCGCTTGCGGTGCCGCCACCGCCGAGCTCGGTGGTGACGAAGACCTTGCCCATCTCCTCGACGGTCGTGTCGTACATGCCGACCGCGTCGATCTCGCGCATGCGCATCGAATAGGGAGCGCCGAAGGCGGCCACTGCTGCGAAGCAGCGCGCCTCTTGCGCCTTGTCGGGCAGTTCGTGCGCGGCCGCATAGGGCACGAAATCGAGCGTGCGCCCGCCGGAATGGAAGTCGAGCACGATATCGGCGAGCGGCACGAGATGGCGGGNGAAGTAGTCCGCGATCTTCTCCGTCACCGTGCCGTCCGGCCGGCCGGGGAAGGAGCGGTTGAGATTGCCGCGGTCGATGGGCGAGGTGCGCGTGCCGGCCGCAAAGGCCGGGTAGTTCATGGCCGGCACGATGATGACGCGCCCGCTCACCTCCTCCGGCGTGAGGCGCTGCGCGAGGTCGAACAGCGCCGCCGGCCCCTCGTATTCGTCGCCGTGATTGCCACCGGTGACGAGGGCCGTCGGCCCTTCCCCGCCCGCGACGACGGTGATCGGGATCATCACCGAACCCCAGGCACTGTCGTCGCGGCTGTAGGGCAGGCGCAGGTGCCCGTGCCGCACGCCGGGTGCGGCAAGGTCGATGGTCGGCACGACCGGCGAGGGGCGCAGGGCGGGGTTCATGAGCACGGGTCTTCAGTCCCTGACGAAGAGCTGGCGCGGCACGTTCGACAGGCACGCGACGCCGTCTTCGGTGATGACGATGCTCTCGGTGATCTCGAGGCCCATGTCCTCGAGCCACAGCCCCGTCATGAAGTGGAAGGTCATGCCCGGCTCCAGGACCGTGCGATCGCCCGGCCTGAGGCTCATGGTGCGCTCGCCCCAGTCGGGCGGATAGCTGAGGCCGATCGGATAGCCGGTGCGGTTGTCCTTGACGATGCCGTAGCGCCTGAGCACCGCGAAGAAGGCATTGGCGATGTCCTCGCAGGTATTGCCGGGCTTCGCCGCTGCAAGCCCCGCCTCCATGCCCTCGAGCGTCGCCTTCTCCGCATCGAGGAAGGCCTGCGTCGGCCTGCCGAGAAAGACGGTGCGCGACAGCGGGCAGTGATAGCGCCTGTAGCAGCCGGCGATCTCGAAGAAGGTGCCCTCGCCCTCGCGCATCGGCGCGTCGTCCCAGGTCAGGTGCGGGGCGGAGGCATCGGCGCCCGAGGGCAGGAGCGGCACGATGGCGGGATAATCGCCGCCGTAGCCGTCCGCGCCGCGGATGCCGGCGTCGTAGATCTCGGCGACGAGGNCGCTCTTGCGCATGCCGGGCTTCACGACCTCCAGGATGCGCGCGTGCATCTTCTCGACGATGCGGCCCGCCTTGCGCATGTAGTCGAGCTCGGTCGTGCTCTTGACCGCGCGCTGCCAGTTGACGAGCGCCGTCGCATCCTTGAAGCGCACGTTCGGCAGGTGTTTCTGCAGCGAGGCGTAGGCGGCGGCGCTGAAATAGTAGTTGTCCATCTCGACGCCGACGGCGGCATTGCCCCAGCCGCGGTCCGTGATGATCTGCGACAGCAGGTCCATCGGATGGCGTTCGGTGGACTGCACGTAGTGGTCCGGATAGGCGAGGATGTTGTCGTCGCCGATCCAGGCCGTGCGCCGGGCGCCGTTGGCATCCTGCGTACGGCCGTACCAGACCGGCTCGCCGTCGCCGGCAACGAGCACGCACTGGNGCACATAGAAGGACCAGCCGTCGTAGCCGGTCAGCCAGTGCATGTTGGAAGGGTCGGTAACGATCAGGAGATCGATGCCCGCCTTCTCCATCGCCGCGCGCGTCTTGGCGAGGCGCGCGGCGTATTCCTCCCGCGAGAAGTTGAGTGTGGCTGCGCTCACGCGTCCGCTCCCGTCCTTGTCGTTGTGTCGAAGGCCATGCCGGCATCCGCTTCCACCGCACGGCGGTGGGCGAGGATGGCGATGGCCGTATCCTGCACGCCGGTGCCCGTCAGGTCGCACAGGGTGATCTCGTCCTCGCTCCGCCGGCCCGGAGCGAGGCCCGCGACGACGGCGCCGAGCTCGGCAAAGGCCGTCTCGTCGGTGATGACACCGGCGGCGATAGCGTGGTGCAGTTCGCCGAGCCGGCGCGTCTGCTTCAGGCTGTCGGCGACATAGGTGGCGCGGCCGAAGACCGCCGGGTCGATCTCGTTCTTGTGCTCGGCGTCCGAGCCCATGGCCGTGACATGCTGGCCGGGGCGGAGCCAGTCCGCCTTCAGGATCGGCGCCTCGGCCGGCGTCGTGGTGACGATCACATCGGCGCCGGTCACGGCGCTCTCAGCGTTCTCCGTCGCCGTGACGGCGATGCCGAGCTTGTCGGCCATGGCCGCCGCCGTCTCGCGCGCCTTCTCCGCGTCGCGCGCCCAGATGCGCGCCTCGGCGATCGGCCTGACCAGCGCCAGCGCCTCGAGCTGCAGGCGCGCCTGCACGCCCGCACCGAGGATGGCGGCGACACGCGCATCCGGCCGGGCGAGGTGCTTCGCCGCCACCGCGCCGGCCGCGGCGGTGCGCACGTCGGTGAGATAGCCGTTGTCGAGAAACAGCGCCTCGACGAGCCCCGTATGGGCGGAAAAGAGGATCATGAGCCCGTTGAGGCTCGGCAGACCGATCTTCGGATTGTCGAAGAAACCGGGGCTCACCTTGATGGCGAAGCTGCCGAGGCCGGGCACGTAGGCGCTCTTCACGTCCACCTCGCCGCGGTGTTCGGGGATGTCGATGCGCATGATCGGCGGCATCGCCACGGCCTTCGTCGCAAGCGCGGCGAAGGCCCCCTCCACCGCATCGACGGCGCTCCTGTCGAGGGCGACGATGCGGCGCAGCTCAGCCTCGCCCAGGATCAGCATGCGGCTCACGCGGCACCTCCTTCCGCCACGATGGCGCGATGGCGCTCCGGATCGATGTTGCGCCCGGTGACGAGCGCGACGACCGGGCCGTCAGCCGCGATCCGGCCGGCGAGGATGGCGGCGACGCCGACCGCACCCGCGCCCTCCACCACCTCGCCCTCGGCATGGAAGGCGTGGCAGATGCCGGCGGCGATCTCCGCCTCGTCGATGAGCACGACATCGTCCAGCAGCGCCCGGCACATGGCGAAGGTGTAGCGGTTGGCAAGCCCGATGCCGCCGCCGAGGGAATCGGCCAGCGTCTCCACCTCCTCCACGGCGACGGGCCGGCCGGCCCCGAGGCTCGCGTGCATGGCCGCGCCGCGCGCCATGGAGATGCCGATCACGCGCACGGACGGCTTCACGCCCTTGACCGCCGCCGCCACGCCCGCGGCGAGCCCGCCGCCGGACAGCGGCACGAGCATCGTGGCGATGTCCGGCAATTCTTCCACCACCTCGAGGCCGAGGGTGCCCTGGCCGGCGATGACATCCGGATGGTCGAAAGGCGGGATGGCCGTCAGCCCCTCCTCGCGCACGAGGCGGTCCACCTCGACCTGGGCGTCGTCCTGCGAGCGGCCGACGATGCGCACCTCGGCGCCGAGCGCCCGCACGGCCTCAACCTTGTTGGCCGGCACGAGGGCCGAGAGGCAGACGACGGCACGCACGCCGAGCGCCTTCGCCGCATGGGCGAGCGCGCGGCCGTGGTTGCCGGTCGAGGCCGTTGCGACGCCGCGCCGGCGCGCATCATCACCAAGCGCAAGGAGCGCGTTGGTGGCACCGCGCAGCTTGAAGCTGCCGGTCTCCTGCCGGCTGTCGAGCTTGAGGAAGACGGGCGCGCCCAGCCGCCCCGTCAGGCTCGGCGAATGCACCAGCGGCGTCGCCGATACCCTTCCCGCAAGCGCACCTCGCGCGCGCTCGATCGCGGCAAGGCCGACCGGCGGAGCGTCGATGGGTGGCGCGTCGATTGACCTGGGCCCGGCAGATGACATGGGCGAAGGCAGCTCCCGTCACTGGTTCGGGAGCATGCTCGGACCCCGCATGTATCATGTCAATCGAAACATTAAATCATTACAATTTTTCGTCAGGCGATGGCGTCGACGTCGTAGATGGGCGGCAACTGGGCGAAGGTGTCGCGCACCGCCTCCAGCGTCTCGCGCAAGGCCGCGTGCGACAGGCGCCCGCCGAGGCAGATGCGGATGCCGCCCGCCGGCCGCTCTTCGCTGGCGACGAACGGATCGGAGGGCGTCACGGCGATGCCGCGGCGCGCCAGCTGGCGCACCAGCCCCTCCTCGCTCCAGTGCGGCGGCACGGCGAGCCAGGCGCTGAGCGAGAGCGGGTGGCTGCCGGCCACATAGGAGCCGAGCACCTCGGCGACGATCGCCTGGCGCGCCTGCGCCTCGGCCCTTTGCAGGGCCACGAGCTCGTCCGCTGTGCCGTCCTCCACCCAGCGCGTCGCGATCTCCGCCGCGAGGTTGGTGGCGCTCCAGCTCGTCACGCGCAGGATGCTGGCGACACGGATGGCATATTGCGGCGGTACCACGAGATAGCCTACGCGCAGCCCCGTCAGCACCGACTTGGTGAAGCTGGTGACGAAAAAGGCAAGGTCCGGCAGGAGCTCGGCATAGGCCGGCAGCGGCTCGGCGACCAGCGGCTTGTAGACCTCGTCCTCGATGATGAAGACGCTGTGCCGGCGTGCCACCTCGGCGATCTGCCGGCGCCGCTCGGCTCCGGCCACGTGGCTCGTCGGATTGCCGAGGGTGGGCACCATGACGAGCGCGGCGACGTCCCCGCTGCGGCAGGCGGTCTCGAAAGCCTCCACCAGCACGCCCTCCCGGTCGGTCGGCAGGCCGCGCAAGGTGAAACCGAGCACATTGGCGAGGCCGATGATGCCGTGGTCGGTCAGGCTCTCCGTCAGCACCACGTCCCCGCGCCGCACCACGGCGGCGACGGCGAGGAAGAGGCCGTGCGCCGCGCCGTTGGTGATGAGGATGCGGTTGCGATCCGTGCTGACGCCGAGCCGCGCCACCCATTGCTGGCCGGCGGCGCGATGCGCGTCGAGCCCGGCGATGGGCCGGCACGGGCGCATGAAGGTGCTGTTGTCCGCCTCGGCGAGCATGGTCATCATGGCCCGCGAGGCGCGCTCGTGCGCCTCCGTGTAGACGGCGCGGATGATGGACAGGTCCGCCTTGTCGCCCGGGCTGCGGTCGAGCATGAAGCGGTCGGCCTGCTCGGTGATGCGGCTGCGCACGAAGGTGCCACGTCCCACCTCGCCGCTCAGGTAGCCGAGGCGCTCAGCCTCCTTGTAGCTGATGCTGACCGTCTGCACGGAAACGCCGATGCGGCGCGCCAGCTCCCGGTGCGTCGGCATGCGCGCGCGCGGCGGCAGGAGGCCGGCCTCGATATCGGCGATGATCGCCTCGGTGAGCAGCTTGTGCTTGGTCGCGCCGGGCCGGCGCGGCAGCAGCGGATGCCATCCCCCGGCCGATCCGGATGCCGCGTCTCCATGGCCCGCCTCGCCGCCGGCGTCAATTTCGATGTGTCGCACCATGGATTGACCCGCTACAATGCCGCTTCGACATCATTACAATATCCGGCTGCGGGACGCGATGGCAAAACTCGACAGGATCGACCTCAACATCCTTTCCGTGCTGCAGCGCGACGGGCGCATCACGAAGCTGAGGCTCGCCGAGGCGGTCAACCTGTCGCCGACCGCCTGCTGGGAGCGGCTGAAGCGGCTCGAGGAGATCGGCCTCATCCGCGGCTACGAGGCGCGGCTCGACCTGGAGCGCATCGGCCGCTTCACGACCGTGCTCGTCGAGGTGACGCTGCGCAGCCACGCGCAGGCCGACTTCCGCCGCTTCGAAGATGCGATCGCGCGCGAGCCGCAGATCGTCGCCTGCGACGCCACCGGCGGCGGCGTCGACTACATCATGCGCGTCATGACGCGCGATATCGACAGCTATCAGCGCCTCATCGACCGGCTGCTGACGGCCGAGATCGGCATCGAGCGCTATTTCACCTATGTGGTGACCAAGACGATCAAGGCCGCCCCACCGAGCGTCGCCGAGATCGCCGCGACGGCCACGTAAGGCGCGATCAGCCCTGTCCGGGTGTGCCTGCGAAAGCCGCCGGGTTCTTCACCTCGATCTCGATGAAGGACAGCGGATGGTCGGAGCCGTTCATCACGTCGTGCTCGACGCCCGCCTGCCGCATGTAGGACTGGCCGGCGACGAGGTGGTTGTCGTGCACCTCCTTGCCGTCGTGGATGCGCAGGATGCCGTCCGTCAGCAGCACGACGAAATAGGGCCAGCCGTGGCTGTGCCAGCCGGTCACGGCGCCCGGCGCGAAATCCCAGCGCGTGATGCGGATGTTGGCGTCGTCGACCTGCACGGTGGGAACGGCGGGAACGGTGCATTTGAAGGCCATCGGATCACCTCACGGGACAGGTTTCAGGACAGGCGCGGACGGGGCAGCACCGCCGCCGCCGCTGCGACGAGGAGGGCAAGGCCGAGCCAGTCGGTGGCGGCCGGACGCTCGCCAATGAGGAGCATGGATCCGAGGACGCCGACGACGGGAACGAGCAGCGTGCCGAGGCTCATGGTGCCGGCCGGCACGCGCGCCAGCGCCGAAAACCAGACGAGATAGGCGAGCGCCTGGGCAAGGAGCACGTGATAGGCGAGCGCCGCGAGCACCTTCGGCCCCGGCAGGACAGGCGCCGGCAACCCCTCGAAGGCGAGCATGCCGGCAGCCGCCGCGGCGGCGCCGATGAGGAGCTGCCAGCCGGCGATGACGAGGGCGGAGGCGGGAACGGGATGGCGCTTGCCGATGACGGTGCCGAGCGCCCAGGCCATGCCGGCACCGAGCGCCAGCAGGAGCCCATAGGACCAGGCGCCGGCGAGGACGAGCGGCACGCCGAGCGCCGCAAGGCCGAGGACACCGAGCACAAGGCCCGCGCGCTTGCGCCCGTCGAGGCGCTCGCCGAGGAGCAGCCGGGCGAAGAGCGCGGCCCACAGTGGCATGGTGAAGGTCAGGATCGCCGCGCGGGAGGTCGGCGCCGCGAGCTGCGCGAAAGCGAGTAGGATGTTGAAGGCGGCGATCGAGAGAAGGCCGGTCAGGACAAGCACCGGCACCGCCCGCGCCGGCACCAGGAGCGGCAGGCCGCGCATCCGGGCGACGCCCATCAGCACCNCCCCGCCCAGCGAAAGGCCGATGGTGCGCAGCGTCCACGGCGCGATCTCGTCGAGCGCGATGCGCACCGCCGGCCAGTTGAAGCCCCACAGCAGGGCGAGCAGCAGGACGGCGCCGAGGTGGCGCCCTTCGAGCGCCGCGGGGGTGGACGTGTCGGACGCGGCGCCCGTCGCGCTCATGAAACGATCCCGCCGAGTACCTCGTCCACCGCGGCGAGGAAGATGTCCGCATCGGCCTCGGAGAACACCAGCGGCGGGCGGATCTTGAGGACGTTGCCGCCGGGGCCGGAGGCACTGATGAGGATGCGCCGCTCGCGCAGGCCGTTGACGAGGCGCGCGGCGATGTCGCCCGCCGGGGCGCGGCTCTCCCGGTCGCGCACCAGCTCCACGCCCACGAACAGCCCCGCGCCGCGCACGTCACCGATCGCCTCATATCGCCGGGCGAGTTCATCGAACCCCGCCCTGAGGCGGGCGCCGACCCGCTGGGNATTCTCGAGCAGTCGCTCCTTCTCGATGACGTCGAGAACCGCCATGCCCGCCGCGCAGGAGACGGGATTGCCGCCGAAGGTGTTGAAGTAGCGCACGGTGCGGCCGAAGGTCTCGACGACCTCGGGGCGCACGACGAGCCCGGCGACGGGATGGCCGTTGCCCATGGGCTTGCCGAGGCTGACCATGTCGGGCGTGATGCCGTGGCGCGCAAAGCCCCACATGTGCGAGCCGGTGCGGCCGAAGCCCGGCTGCACCTCGTCGGCGATGAAGACACCGCCCGCCCGGCGGATCACCTCCACCGCCGGCGCGAGGAAGCCGGGCGGGTCGGCAAAGATTCCGTCGCTCGAGAAGATCGTGTCGACGATGAGGCCCGCGGGGCGGATGCCCGCCCGCTTCATGTCGGCAATGGCCGCCTCCACGTCCTCCGCAAAGCGCGCCCCGATGTCACCCTGCCCGCGATAGCTGTCGGGCGCCGGCACGGTGCGCACCGCCTCGCCGAGCGGCGCGCCCGGCCCGAGGGAGGGCGACATGCCAGCGAGCGTACCGGTGACGCCGTGATAGGCGTAGCGGGTGACGATGAAGCCCGTGCCGCCGGTGTGGGCCCGGGCAATGCGCAGGGCGAGGTCGTTGGCCTCGCTGCCCGTGCAGGTGAACATCACATGGCCGAGCGCGGGCGGGAACAGCGCCAGCAGCCGCTCGGCATAGTCGAGCACCAGGTCGTTGAGATAGCGCGTGTGCGTGTTGAGGATCGCCGCCTGCCGCGCGATCGCCTCCACCACATGCGGGTGGCAGTGCCCGACGCAGGCAACGTTGTTGTAGACGTCAAGATAGGCGTTTCCGTCCGGGTCGTAGAGCCGCGCCCCCTCCCCCCGCACCACGTGTACGGGGTTCTCATAGAACAGCCGGTAGGCAGGCCCCAGCAGCCGCTCGCGGCGGGCGATCATCTGCCTCTCGCGTTCGGGCACCGCTCCGGCGCCAGCCGGATTGTAGGCATTGATCATGGTCATGGGATTTCTCCCCTCGCAACGGCAGTGAGGAAGGTGCGGGCCTCGTCGCGCGTGAGCGCGGCGATGCGCTGCAGGCCGGCCCAGGCGGCGGCGTTGTTGCGCAGGATATAGGCGGCGTTCTCCGGGTAGCGGGCCGCACGCCAGCCACCTATCGAAACGATGAGCACGAGCCGGGCGGCGATGAGGTCGAACAGCACCGCGAGCTCGTCCTCATTGAGCGGCATGGCCTGCGCGTAGCCCGCCACAACGTCCGCGGCGCCGGCGAGCGGATGGCCCTCGTCGACGAGCTGGTAGGCGGCCGCGACGGCCACCTCCTGCACCAGCGGTGCCCGCACTGCGTCGCCGAAATCGATGAGCCCGGTCACCACATCCGGCGCATCCGGCGCGACGAGAAGATTGTGCGGATTACCGTCATTGTGGATCACCTGCCGCCGCAGGCCCGGCAGCACAGGCAGCGCATGGTCCTCGAACGCGTCAAGGAATCGCCGCGGCAGGCCGTGGTCGCGGCCCGGCGGCAGGNGGACAAAGAGGTCGCGCACCTTGGCCGCCTGCTGCAGGTCCCACAGGAGAGCCTGGTCGCCCGCGGGGTGGGCGAAGTCACCGAGCGCCCGGTCGAGCCGCGCGAGCAGCGCGCCGATCGCCCGTCGCTGGGCCGCGCTGCGCGGCGCCTCGGGCAGCGGCAGGCCGTCGAGATAGGAGAGGACGCGCAGGATGCGCGTGCCGTCCGGCCCGGAAATCTCGACCATGAGCGCGCCGTCCAGGGTCGGCACCGGCTCCGGCAAGGGCAGAAACGGATCACGCGAGCGCGCATGCTGCAGCGCCCGCATCTGGAAGTCGATGGCCTCCGGCTCCTCCGCCGGGTTGCCGAGCTTGAGCACGAAGCGCCGGCCGTCCGCATCGGTGATGAGGACGTTGCTGTCACGCTCGCCGGTCAGCGGCCGGGCTTTGACGACGAGACCGAAATGCTCCCGTGCCAGGCGCTCCGCCTCGGCGGCGTCGAGCTGCGAAACGCCGGTTGCCAGAAGGTCGCCCGCCGCCGGCGGGGTGCGTGAGGTCGACATCGTGCCCATCCGTCGCACGGTGCGTCAGCGGTCGGCCCGGGCAACAGCGGCATGCAGCAGCACGTTGACGCCGGGGGCCAGCTCCTCGAGGCTCGCGAACTCATTGTTGTTGTGGGTGATGCCGCCGCGGCAGGGGGTGAAGATCATCGCCGTCGGACAGATCCGCGCCAGGAAATAGGCGTCGTGCCCTGCCTGGCTCGGCAGGTCGCGGTGCGTGAAGCCGAGAGCCTGGGCCGTCTCGCGCACGCTCGCCACCATCTCCTCGTCGAAGATGCGCCCGCCCCACTGCCAGCGGTCGAGGATCTCGGCCGTGCAGCCGGCGCGCGCCGCCGCCTCGCCGATGGCACGCGTCACGCGCTCGGCCATCACGGCCGCCGTGGCCGGATCATCGTGGCGCACGTCGCAGACGCATTCGGCCCAGTCGGAGAGGATGCCGGCCTTGTTGGGCCAGGCCACCAGACGCGCCGCTGTCGCCTTGCCACCGGTTGCCGCCACCTCCCAGCCGAGGTCGTCGACTGCGACGAGCAGGCGCGCGGCAGCGACGAGCGCGTTGCGCCGCTTCTCCATGGCGCACGGACCGGTGTGGGCCGTCTCGCCGCGGAAGCCGACAAGGAAGCCGTGCGACGAATAGGCGTGGGTGACGACGCCCACCTGCACCTTCTCCGCGTCGAGGATCGGCCCCTGCTCGATGTGCAGCTCGAAATAGGCGTCGAGCGGGCGGCCGCCGACCGGCGCCTCGCCGAGATAGCCGATGCGCTTCAGCTCCTCGCCGAAGGTCGGGCCGTCGTCGGCCGGCCGGCTGTGCACAAAGTCGAGGCTGTAGGCACCGGCGAAGCAGCCGGAAGCCGTCATCGGCGGCGAGAAGCGGGCCCCCTCCTCGTTGGTCCAGTTGACGATCTCAATGGGCCGGCGCGTGACGTGACCGATGTCGTTGAGCCGGCGCACCACCTCGAGCGCGCCGAGCACGCCGACGATGCCGTCGAAGCGGCCGCCGTTGGCCTGGGTGTCGAGATGGCTGCCCATGACAACCGGCGGCAGGTCGTTCTCCCTCCCCGCGCGGCGGGCGAAGATGTTGCCGACCTTGTCGACCGTCACCGTCAGGCCCGCCTCGCGGCACCAGCTCACGAAAAGGTCGCGCATCTGCTTGTCGGCGTCGGTCAGCGCCAGGCGCGACAGGCCGCCCTCGCGCCCCACGCCGATCTCGGCCGAACGTTCGATGGTCGTCCAGAAGCGCTGGGCATCAATGCGCGTGTCACGCGGGAGGGTCGAGGAGGTTGCCATGGCGAAACTCTCGGAACGTCAGTCGGAAGGGAAAGCAATCACATCGGCGCCGAGGATGACGTCGCTGCCGCAGGTGATGTCGCGCTGGATGGCAGCGCGCGCCCCGGCAGGATCTGACCGGCGTATGGCGTCGAGCACCGCAGGGTGATGCTCGATCATCGCGCGCCCGCCGCGCTCGTAGGCGGCGGAGATGATCGGCCCGATCTTGAGCCACAGGCGATGCAGGATGGCTCGCAGCTGCCCGAGGCCGGCGACCTCGGCGAGCGCGAAGTGAAACACCTGGTTGAGGGCAACCGCCTCCTCCACGTGGCCTTCGGTGAAGGCGCGCTCGTTGTCGGCGAGGATGGAGGCGAGACGCGCAATGTCGTCGATCGTCGCCTTGCGCGCCGCATCTTCCGCCGCGAGCCCCTCGAGCTCGAGGCGGATGCGGCGGATCTCGAGATATTCGTCGAGCTTGAGCACGGGCACGCGGATGTCGCGCGGGCTGCGCTGCACGAGCGCCCCGTCCTGCACCAGCCGCAGGATGGCGTCGCGCACGGGGGTGACGCTCGTGCCCATCTCCCCGGCGATGTCACGGATCTTCAGGCGCTCGCTGGGCCGCAGCTCGCCACGGACCAGCGCGTCGGCGATGCGCTGGTATACCGCTTCGCCGAGGCGCACGTGCTCGATCGCGTCGAAGGCGTGGTGCCCGATGCGCGCGCCCGTGCTATGGCGGTAGCGGTCGTTCACAGGCCCTATCCCGCAAGACCGCTCAGGAACTGCTCCAGGCAATCGCCGATCACGGAGACCTGGTAGCCGCCCTCCTGCACGACGACCGTCGGCAGGCCGGCCGCGGCGACCAGCCGGCCGATGCCGGCGAAGCCCTCCGTCGTGACGGACAGGACGCTGAGCGGATCGGCCTGGTGGCTGTCGTAGCCAAGCGCGATGACAAGCGCCTCGGCGCCGAAGTCAGCCACCGCCTCGAGCCCCCGCGCCACGGCAGCCTGGAAGGCCTTGTCGCCGCTGCCGGCCTCGAGCGGCAGGTTGAGGTTGAAGCCCTCGCCCTCGCCCGAGCCGCGCTCGTCGGCGTAGCCGATGTAGAAGGGGTAGTAGATCTGCGGATCGGCGTGGACGGACACCGTCAGCACGTCGGAGCGGCGGTAGAAGATCTCCTGCGTGCCGTCGCCGTGATGGGCGTCGACATCGAGGATGGCCACCTTGCCGAAACGCGAGCGCAGGCGCTGTGCGGCGATGGCCGAGTTGTTGAGATAGCAGAAGCCGGTGGCCCGGTCCGTGCGGGAGTGGTGACCGGAGGGACGGCAGAGCGCATAGGCGAAACGCTCGCCGCCGATGACGGCATCGGCCGCGGCGGTCGCCGTATGGGTGGAGCGAAGCACCGAGCGCCAGGTGTGCGGCCCGATAGGCACAGCAAGATCGCCGAGATAGTAGCCCGCCTCGGCCACGATGTGGCTGGTGCGGCAGGGCGGCCGGCCGTCGCGGTCAGGGCTGCCGTTCCAGTAGGGCGAGACGTTGGGCAGCACCTCCGGCCCGGCGTTGGGCAGCTTGACCCAGCGCTCGTAGGCCGTCGCCAGGAAGTCGAGATAGTGCGCCTTGTGGATGGTGAGCGCCGGTGCCGTGCCGAAGTCCTGCGGCGTCTCAGGCGTGATGCCCTTCCGCGCCAGCGCCCCGATCAGCGCCTCCGTGCGGCTTGGCAGATCGGTCGGGTCGGCGATGCGTCCGACCCGCATAAACTGCTTGGGATCGTGAAGATGCTGCTCGGGGTGAAAGAAAGCACGCATGCGCTCGGTTCCTCGGCTCCGCGGCCTCGCCCGGTCAGGCGACGGCCGCGCGGGGGTTCCAGTGGCGGCCAGGGATGGCCGCGATCAGTTGCTGGGTGTAGGCATGGCGGGGCGCGTTGAAGACCTCGCCCGGCGGGCCGAACTCGACGATGGCGCCGCGATACATCACCGCGATCTTGTCGCAGACCTCGGCCGCCACCCTCAGATCGTGGGTGATGAAGATGATGGCGATGTTCAGCTTCTTCTGCAGGTCCTGCAGCAGGTCGAGAACCTGCGCCTGCACTGACACGTCGAGCGCCGAGACGCTTTCGTCGGCCACGAGCAACTCCGGGTCGAGCGCGAGCGCGCGGGCGATGCCGACGCGCTGGCGCTGGCCGCCGGAGAACTCGTGGGGATAGCGATCGTAAGCGGAGGGGTCGAGCCCGACGAGCGACAGGAGCTCGCGCGCCTTCTTCTCGGCCTCGGCCAGCGGCATACCGTTCGCCACCGGACCGTCCGTCAGGATGCGGCCGATGGTCTGGCGCGGGTTGAGCGAGGCGAAGGGGTCCTGGAACACCATCTGCAGGTGCCGCCGCAGGGGCCGGAACGCCGCCTGCGACAGCGGCACGATATCCTTGCCGCGATAGAGGATCTGCCCGCCGTCGACGTCGGTGAGCTTCAGGATGCAGCGCCCGAGCGTCGACTTGCCGGAGCCGGATTCGCCCACGACGCCGAGCGTTTCGCCGCGGCGCAGCGTGAAGCTCACGTCGTCGACGGCCTTGACGATGCGCGGGCGCGTGAACAGACCACCGCCGCTGCGGTAGGTCTTGCGCAGGCCCCGCACCTCGAGCAGCACATCGCCATCGGCATCGGCGCGAGTCGCGTTCTCGTCCGGATGCGGCACCGCCGCGATGAGGCGGCGCGTGTAGGGATGCTTGGGCCGGTTGAGCACCTCGTCCGCCGTCCCCTGCTCCACGACGAGGCCCTTCTCCATCACCACCACCTTGTCGGCGATGTCGGCCACGACGCCGAAGTCGTGGGTGATGAAGAGCACGCCCATGCCCTTGGCACGCTGGATGCGGCGGATGAGATCGAGGATCTGCGCCTGCGTCGTCACGTCGAGTGCCGTCGTCGGCTCGTCGGCGATGAGCATCGCCGGCTCGAGGGCGAGCGCCATGGCGATCATGACGCGCTGGCGCTGGCCGCCGGACAGGCGGAAGGGATAGGAATGGCGCAGGCTCGCCGGGTCCGGCAGGCCGACGTAGTCGAGCAGCTCGAGCACGCGCTGCTCGCGGCTCGCGGCGTCGCCCTCCCCGTGCACCAGCATGACCTCGGCGATCTGGTCGCCCACGGTCATCAGCGGGTTGAGGGCTGACAGCGGCTCCTGGAAGATCATGGAGACCGTGCGGCCGCGCTCGCGGGCAAGCTCCGCCTCGCTCATGGCGAGCAGATCGCGCCCCTTGAGGAGGATGCGTCCGGACGACGGCTTCAGGTAGGACGGCAGCAGCCCCATGATGGCATTGGCCGTCATCGACTTGCCGGAGCCGGATTCGCCCACGACACAGAGGATCTCTCCGGCATTGAGCGTATAGGACAGATTCTCGACGGCGTACTTGCGGTCGAGCCCCGCCGGCAGCTCGATCGACAGGTTCTCGACCTGGAGAAGGGGGGNGGTCGCGTTCATCGTCTCGTCCTCACCCCTTGCGGCCACGCAGATGCGGGTTCATGGCGTCGTTCAGCCCCTCGCCGATGAGGTTGATGGCGAGGACGGTGATGAGGATGGCGAGGCCCGGGAAGACGCTGAGCCACCAGGCCTCACGCAGCATCGTGCGCGCCGCGCCGATCATGAAGCCCCAGCTCATCATGTTGCGGTCGCCGAGTCCGAGGAAGGACAGCGAACTCTCCGTCAGGATGGCGGTCGCCACCATCAGCGAGGCCGTGACGATGATGGGCGAGATGGCGTTGGGCAGGATCTGGGTGGCCATGATGCGCGGCCCCGTCTGGCCCACGACCACCGCAGCCTGGACGAACTCGCGCGAGCGCAGGCTCAGGAACTCGCCGCGCACCAGCCGCGCCACCGGCGGCCAGGACACGACAGCGATGGCAAGCGTGATGGAGGGGATGTTGGGGCTGAAGATCGCCACCAGCACCACGGCCATGGCGAAGGCCGGGATGGTCTGGAAGAACTCGGTGAAGCGCATCAGCATGTCGTCCACGCGGCCGCCGTAGAAGCCGGCAAGCGCACCGATGGCAACGCCGATGACAACGGCAACCGCCGTGGAGATGATGCCAATGAGGAGCGAGACGCGCGCGCCATAGGCGATGCCAGCGGCGATGTCGCGGCCGAGCAGGTCCGTGCCGAGCGGATAGGCCGGATCCTCGAAGGGCGGCAGCAGCGGCTCGGCCACGCCCTGCCACGGGCTGCCGGGATAGAGGATCGGAGCGGCGAGCGCGACGAAGACGACGACCGCGAGAATGGCGAGGCCGATCAGCGCGCCGATGTTCTGCGCATAGCGGCGAAAGAAGCTCATGGCCGTTACCTTGCGGTTTCGATGCGCGGATCGACGAAGCGGTAGAGCAGATCCGTCACGAGGTTCACGAGCACGACGACGATCGCCGTCACGAGAAAGACGCCGAGCAGCACCGGATAGTCCCGCTGCATCAGCGCATCGAACATGAGGCGGCCAATGCCAGGCCAGGCGAAGACCGTCTCGGTGAGCACGGCGCCGCCGACAAGCTGGCCGGCCTGGACGCTGGCGAAGGTGAAGACCGGCAGGATGGCGTTGCGCAACACGTGGCGGCGGATGATGCGCCCCTTGGGCACACCCTTGGCGCGCGCGGTCTTCACAAAATCGAGGTTCATCACCTCGAGCATCGAGGCACGGGTGAGGCGCGTGTAGACGGCCGTGAAGAAGAGGCCGAGCGTCACCGTGGGCAGCACGAGGTGGTGGGCAATGTCGACGACCCGCGCCCAGCCCGTGTAGTTGGCGCCGATCGTCTCCATGTCGAAGGGCGGCAGCAGGTCGAGATGGATGGAGAAGACGAGCACCGCCATCAGCGCCACCCAGAACAGGGGCGTGGCGTAGAAGATGAGCGCTCCCGTCATGATGAGGCTGTCGCCGAAGCTGCCGCGCTTGTAGGCGGCAAGAACGCCGAGCACGACGCCGAGGATGAGCGAGAAGATGAAGGCGCTGCCCGTCAGCAGCAGCGTCGCCGGCAGGCGCTCCATGATGAGCTGTGCCACCGGCACCTGGTTGCGGTACGAATAGCCGAGGTCGCCCGACAGGATGTTCTGGAGATAGCTCCAGAGCTGCACGTAGACGGGCTGGTCGAGCCCGAACTGGGCACGCAGCTGTGCAATGAACTGCTCGTCTCCGGCCCCCGCCTCGCCGGCCAGCACCGAAGCGGGATCACCCGGCGCGAGCTGGATCAGCAGGAAGTTGAGGATCACCACGCCGAGGACCACGATGACGGCCTTGACGAGGCGCTGGATGAGGAATTCGAGCGTCTTCACGCCTTACTCCGGTTTGCCTGGGCGGCAGCGGCAGGGGGCATGGCCGGAAGAGCCGGCCCGCCCGGCGCCGCGCACGGCGCCGGGCTCCTGGAGCGGCCAGCGTTACTGGGCGATCCAGGTCTCGTCCATGGACTCGTTCACGCCGATGCCGGTGCGCACGAGTTCCTTCACCTTGTCGCGCCAGATGGTGACGTTGCGCTGCTCAAAGAGCAGACCGAGCGGCATGTCGTCGGTGATGATCTTCTGCGCCTCGGCATAGGCAGCCTTGGCCTCCGCCTCATCCACCGCGCTCGCAGCCTTCAGGAACAGCTCGTCCACCACCGGGTTCTCATAGCCCTCGTTGTTGGCGAAGGGCGTGCCCTTGATGATGTTGGACGACAGGTAGTGGCGGGCGACGCCAAGCGCCGGGTCACCATACTGGTACGTGTAGTTAAAGGTGAGGTCGAAGTCCCAGTCGGACACCGCCTTCGACCAGCCGCCGGCGTCGATGGAGACAAGCTCGGCCTTGAAGCCCAGCTGCTCGAGCTGCTGCTTCACGTACTCGGCGGTGCGGTCCCACTGCGCGCCGTAGGGGATCGGCATAACGCGGATGGTGTGCTCCTGCGGCTTGATGCCGGACTGGGCGAGCAGCTCCTTCGCCTTGGCCATGTCGAAGGGATACTTCACGACGTCGTCCGTGAAGAAGCGGGTCGTCGACGCGAAGGGGCTGACCGCGGTCTTGCCGAGTCCGAACCAGATGTTGCGGACGATGAAGTCGCGGTCGATCGCGTGCATGATCGCCTTGCGCGCGAGCTTGTTGTTGAACGGCGGCCTGCGCAGGTTCCACTCGATGAAGGCGAGCGGGGAGTACATCTCCCAGCCGTCCGTCGTGGTCTGCACGCCGTCGAGCTTTGACAGGCGGCGCACCTCGAAACCTTCCACGTCGCCGCCGCGCAGCACGTCCACCGTGCCCTTCTCGAAGGCGACGGCACGCGAGGCCGCATCGGGAATGATGCGGAAGTAGAGCTCGTCGATGCGCGGCAGGCCGGGCTTCCAGTAGTCCTCGTTCTTCACGAGGTGGATGTAGGAGCCGCGCTTCCACTCCTTGAGCTTGAAGGGACCCGTGCCAATGGGCGTGTTGTTGGCCGGGTTGGTGCGGTAGTCGGTGCCGTCGTAGATGTGCTTCGGCACGACCGGGAAGGAGCTCAGCTCGAAGGCGTAGAGGAAGGCCGAGAAGGGCCGCTTGAGCTTGAAGACCACCTTGTCGGGCGACGGCGAGGTGATGCTCTCGACATAGGTGTTGACGATGTAGCGCCAGCGCGGATGCGCCTCGCGCAGGAACTTGTCGGCGGTGAAGATGACGTCATCGACCGTGAACGGCTTGCCGTCGTGCCACTTCACGCCTTCCTGCAGGGTGAAGGTGTAGGTAAGGCCGTCCTTGGAGACCTCCCAGGCCTTGGCGAGCGACGGCTGGAGCGACAGATCCTTCCCGTAGCTCAGGAGGCCCTGGTAGATCTGGCCGCCTACGTAGAGCGTCGGGCCCTGCGTGTTGAGCCCGACCATGAGGGTCGGCGGCTCGGGCTGGGCGATCATGTTGAGCGTGCCGCCCGATGTCGGCTTCTCCTGGGCGCCCGCCGCAGCGGCGAACGTGAGACCGGCAAGGCCTACGAGCCCTGCGATCAATCGGCTAGATTTCTTCATCCACTCCCCCTTTTTGGTTGCCCTGCCTTGCGGCTTGGCCTTGCCAGGGCATCGCAAGGCCTGTGCCAAACCGGTGCGCGACGAAGACGGGAGTGAAGCTGCGCGGGGCGGACATGCCGCCCCCTGCGTTCGTCTCCTCCCGACGGGCGGCGGCGGCCTCGTGGCCGTTCTCGCCGGCACCCCCGTCAGCCTTGCGCCTGCTGCCCAAGGATGGGGCAGACGCCGCTCAATTAGGATGCATCATACAACATGAACGTCAATTATATTTGACGCCCGCGAGGTGGCTGCCCCCAGGATCAGACAACTGCTTCAATGAGGAAGGGGCCGCGCTGGCGCAGGGCTCCGTCGAAGAGACGGATAAAATCCTCAACGGTTTCCGCGCGTCCGGCCTCCACGCCCATGCCGCGCGCCATCGACACCCAGTCCAGCGCCGGCTCATCGAGCGTCAGCATGCGCCGGGCGTTGCGGCCGAAGTGGTTGACACCCACGTTGCGCATCTCGCCTTCGAGGATCGCATAGCTGCGGTTGGCGAAGACGACGGTGACGACGTCGAGGTTCTCGCGCGCCTGGGTCCACAGGCCCTGAACCGTGTACATGCCGCTGCCGTCCGCCTGCAGCCCCACCACCTTGCGGTTGGGGCAGGCCACCGCGGCGCCGGCCGCGAGCGGGATGCCGATGCCGATCGCGCCGCCGGTGATTCGCAGATAATCGTGCGCGGCCGCATCGCGGGACAGCGCGAAGAACTTGGCCCCTGCCGTGATGCTCTCGTCGCAGACGATGGCGCCTTCCGGCAGCATGCGCGCCACGACGAGAGCCACCGCGTCGCTCGTGAGGGCGCCGCTCGGAAAGCCCTCGTCGTCGGCAAAGCCTTGGCTCACGCGCACTGGTGCGTTGGGCGCGATGCCGAGCTCGTCCGCCAGCCACGCGAGCGCCTCGAAGAGGTCGTCACCCGGGCGCGCGAGATCGACGATCGCGCAGTCTTCGCGCACGAGAAGCCCTGGCTTGCCCGGATAGGCGAAGAAGGCGACCGGCACCTTGGCACCGACGACGATCATGGCGTCGATGTCGGCGAGGGCGGCGAGCGCCATGTCCNCCGGATAGGGCACGTTATCGATGCAGACCCGCCCCGCCCCGCGCTCCACGCGGCTGTTGGAAGTCTGCATCAGCAGGCGCGCACCCGTCGCGGAAGCGATCCTGTCGGCAATGGCGAGGGCGTCGGCGCGCAGCGCGCGGCCGGTCATGAGCAACGCGACGCGCTTGCCCGAGCGCAGCGTCTCGGCCGCCTGGCGCACGGCCTCGCGGGAGACCGAGCGGAACGGCGGCAGCGCGGCGCGGCGCGGCGGCGGCCCGGGCGGCACATCCCCCCAGGCGGCATCCGCCGGCAGCACGAGCGTTGCGACGCCCGGCAGACGCATGGCCGCCTCGTAGGCTTCCAGCGTCTTGGCCTCCACCTCCTCGGCCCGTTCGATGCGCCCAAACCACTGCGACATCGGGCGCGCGAGGCTTTCAATGTCGCTCGTCAGCGGCGCGTCATGCTTGAGGAAGTAGGTGGCGTGATCGCCCACGACGTTGATCATGGGCGTGCGGGCCCGCCGCGCGTTGTGCAGATTGGCGAGCCCGTTGGCGAGCCCCGGCCCGAGATGGAGGAGCGTGGCCGCCGGCTTGTCCGCCATGCGCGCATAGCCATCGGCGGCACCGGTCACGACGCCTTCGAACAGGCCGAGCACGCAGCGCATTTCGGGGCGGCGGTCGAGCGCCGCCACGAAATGCATCTCGGACGTACCGGGGTTGGCGAAACACACGTCGATATCGTTGGCGAGCAGCGTCTCGCACAACCGGTCGGCGCCGTTCATGTCATCCTCTCGGAAAGGGGTTTCTCGCGTTCAGACGCCGACAGCCTCTGCCAGCGCCGCCCCGAGGATATCGAGTCCTTCGCTGACCTGCGCCTCCGGAATCGTCAGGGGCGCCAGAAGGCGGATGATGTTGCCATCCGGCCCGCAGGTGAGAAGGATGAGCCCCTTTTCCTGCGCCTTGGCCACGAGTCGGCCGGCGAGTGCCCCGTCGGGCTCGCGCGTCGCGCGGTCCTTGACCAGCTCGAAGGCCACCATGGCGCCGAGGCCGCGCACGTCGCCGATGGCGTTGAAGCTGTTGCGCCGCGCCATCGCCTCAAGCCGCTCGCGCATCATGGCGCCGATCTTCTCGGCGCGCTCGCACAGCTTCTCCTCCTCGACCACGTCGAGCACCGCATGGGCGGCGGCAATGCCGATGGGGCTGCCGCCATAGGTGCCGCCGAGGCCGCCCGGCTGGGCCGCGTCCATGATCTCGGCCCGGCCGGTGACCGCCGCGAGCGGGAAGCCGCCGCCGAGGCCCTTGGCCATGGTAATGAGGTCCGGCACCACGCCGGCATGCTCGACCGCGAACATGCGGCCCGTACGGGCGATGCCGGTCTGGATCTCGTCGGCGATGAGCAGGATGCCGTGCTCGTCGCAGAGTGCGCGCAGCGCCTTCAGGAAGTCGAACGGCGCCGGATAGAAGCCGCCCTCGCCCTGCACCGGCTCGATGATGATGGCAGCGACCCGGGCCGGATCGACGTCGCTCTGGAAGAGCTGCTGCAGGCCCTTCAGCGCCTCGGTAGTGCCCACGCCGTGGTAGGTCTTCGGATAGGGCACGTGGAAAACATCAGCCGGAAACGGACCGAAGCCCTTCTTGTAGGGCGCGACCTTGCCCGTAAGCGCCATGCCCAGCAGCGTGCGGCCGTGGAAGGCGCCGCCAAAGGCGACGACGGCCGGACGGCCCGTGTAGGCGCGCGCGATCTTCACCGCGTTCTCCACCGCCTCGGCGCCGGTGGTGACGAACATCGTCTTCTTCGGATGATCGCCCGGCGTCAGGGCGTTGAGGCGCTCGGCGAGGCGGATGTAGCTCTCGTAGGGCGCGACATGGAAGCAGGTGTGGGTGAACTTTTCCGCCTGATCCTTCACCGCCGCAATGATGCGCGGATGACGGTGGCCCGTGTTGAGCACCGCGATGCCGGCGGCAAAGTCGATATAGCGCTTGCCGTCCACATCCCACAGCTCGGCGTTCTCCGCCCGTGCTGCATAGATCGGCTTGGTGGCGATGCCCTGGGGCACGGCCTCCTTGTGGCGTTTGCTGAGTGTCTGCGTCGTCATGGCCCTGGTCCCTGCCGCGGCTGCCGGTTATCGGTCCGCTCAAAATATTGAGCACGTCGCGGAAGGCAAGCCTCTCGACGGCGCGGAACACAGCCGATGCCGGGCCGACCGGACGCGCGCAACCGCTCCTTTCCCGCGCTCGAATCTGCCCTGTCCCACACTCCGGAACCGGACTGACGGCGCGGGAGCCGCCAGTCGCCGATGTCGGCCGCCTTTTCCGGCCGGGCAGGACATGTTGCCGCGGGTCGTATCGTTCCCCCGCTTGCGGCGAAGCTGCAACCATCCTACCACTGTCGCGCATAGAATTTTGAGCGTCCAGCGGCACCGACCGCTGCACAACCTCAAGAGGGCGAAGCCATGAAGGACCATCTGCAGTTCTACATCGACGGTGCCTGGGTACCGGCCTCGGGCGGGCGCACGCTCGAGGTCGTCAACCCGGCGACCGAGGAGGCCTACGCCCGCATCGCGCTCGGCGAGACCGCCGACGTGGACAAGGCCGTCGCCGCCGCCAAGCGCGCGTTCGAGCGCTTCTCCCGCNCCAGCCGCAAGGAGCGCGTCGAGCTGCTCGAATCGGTGATCGAGGTCTACAAGAAGCGTTACGACGACATCGCCGAGGCCATCAGCGACGAGATGGGAGCGCCGATGAGCTTCGCCCGGCAGGCGCAGGCGGCCGCCGGCCTCGGCCATCTGTCGGAGGNGCTGCGCGTCCTGCGTGACTACGAGTTCGACGAGATCATCAACGAGACCGTGGTGACGCGCGAGCCGGTGGGCGTGTGCGGCTTCATCACGCCCTGGAACTGGCCGCTCAACCAGATCGGCTGCAAGGNGGGCCCGGCGCTGGCAGCCGGCTGCACCATGGTGCTCAAGCCGAGCGAGATCGCGCCCATCTCCGCCATCGTCTTCACCGAGGTCATGCACGAGGCCGGCGTGCCGGCCGGCGTCTACAACATGGTCAACGGCGACGGGCCGACGGTGGGCCAGGCGCTCGCCTCCCATCCCGACATCGACATGGTGTCCTTCACCGGCTCGACGCGCGCGGGCATCGCCGTGGCGCGGGCGGCAGCCGACACGGTCAAGCGCGTGGCGCAGGAGCTGGGCGGCAAGTCGCCCAACATCATCCTGCCCGATGCCGACATCGTGCGCGCCGTCACCCACGGCACGCGCCAGTGCTTCTCCAACAGCGGCCAGTCGTGCAACGCGCCCACGCGCATGCTGGTGCCTGCCGACCGGCAGGAGGAGGCCATCGCCGTGGCACGCGAGGNGGCAGCCGCCACCGTGGTGGGCGACCCGCGCGACGAGGGCACGACCATCGGCCCGGTCGTCAGCAAGGCGCAGTTCGACAAGATCCAGCGCCTGATCGAGCAGGGCATTGCCGAGGGCGCGCGGCTCGTCGCCGGCGGCCCCGGCCGGCCGGAGCACCTCAACCGCGGCTACTACGTGCGCCCGACCGTCTTCGCCGACGTGCGCAACGACATGACGATCGCGCGCGAGGAGATCTTCGGCCCGGTGCTCTCCATCCTGCCCTACCGTGACGAGGAGGAGGCGATCGCTATCGCCAACGACACGATCTATGGCCTGTCGAGCTATGTCACCTCGGGCGACCTTGACCACGCCCGCGCCGTGGCGCGCCGCATCCGCGCAGGCATGGTGCACATCAACGGCTCTCCCGCCGACCTCGCCGCTCCCTTCGGCGGCTACAAGCAGTCCGGCAACGGCCGCGAGTGGGGCCGCTACGGCCTCGAGGACTTCCTCGAGGNGAAGGCGATGTTCGGCTACAACCCGAAGAACGCGTGAAGGACGGGGGGCGGCCGCGTGCCGCCCCCTTCGCCTCAGAGGTAAGGCGGCGTGCAGGCGCTGACGACGGTGCAGCGGCTCTTGCCGACATTGCGGAAGCGGTGCGGGATGCGGCTGTCGAAGAGATAGGCGTCGCCCGCCTTGAGGACGCGGACCTCGTCCCCCACGGTCNCCTCGAGCTCGCCCGACAGGACCACCCCGCCCTCGTGCGAATCGTGCACGAGCATGGTCAGGCCCGTGTCGGCGCCCGGCTCGTAGCTCTCGTGCAGGATCTGCAGGTTGTGGGCATGGGCATCGCCGACCTGGCGCAGCGTGAGCTTGCCCCGCGGACGCGTGCCGCTGGCCTTGTGCAGGCGCGAGGTAAGGTCCACCAGTTCGTCCGGAGCGAAGAACACCTTGTTCCTGACCGGCCGGTCCTCCTCGAAGAACTGGGCCATGGTCATGGGGATGCCTTCGAGGATCTTGCGCAACGAGGCGACGGACGGGCTGTTCTTGTTCTGCTCGATGAGCGAGATGAGTCCGTGCGTCACGCCCGCGCGGGACGCCAGCTCGCGCTGCGACAGGCCAGCGGCTTGCCTGATCTGTCTGAGACGGGCGCCCACGTCGAATGTCATCTCGTTCCTCCGGCGCATCGGCGCCGGCCGCGGGGCGGCTCTGGCCCGCGGCACAGCGCCTTCGATCCATCCAAGAGGGCAAATGCCCCAACAGAGCAAATGCCCGAACCGCCGCCGTTCGTCCAGACGGGCTGCGCGGCGCGATCCGGCGCGCTGATTCCCCTCCCTTCAGGTTAGGCGTCCTGCAACCGGCGGTATAGACGGGACTGCCCTCGCCATGCCGGCGAGGCGCGTCCGTCTAGCAACGGGCCGAGGAACGGTTGGGCCCGAAGGNGACGGGCAGTATGACCTGGCGCTCGGCGAAGCGACCGGACGCAAGCCGCGTCACGATCGCCTCCCCCGCCCGCTGGCCGATGAGGAAGGCCGGCGAGAATACCGTCGTCAGCGTCGGGGTTGCATAGCGCCAGATGTCGAAGCCGTTGAAACCGGTGACGCGCNCCTCCTCCGGCACACGATGCCCGCGGGCGGTGAGCAGGTTCATGGCGGCGATTGCCATCTGGTCGTTGCCGCCGATGACGACGTCCGGCACTCCCTTCCTGGCGATGTAGGCCGAGAAGGCGCGCTGCGTGTCGAGATAGCTTTCGTCCCCGCAATGCACGAGGTCGAGCCGCGGCGGGTCGGCCAGCTGCGCGAGCACGGCCCGGACACCCGCCTCGCGCCGCTCCATCGCCGACCAGACGGCGTCCGGCACCAGCATGGTGATCTGCCGCGCCCCGCTTTCGAGCACGTGGCGGGCGACGGTAACGCCGCCGCCGAAATCGTCCTGCGCGACGGCACAGGCATCCGGCAAGTCGAGTCCGCCGCCCTCGATGTCGGGCAGATTCTCCTGCAGCAGTACGAGCGGCTGGCCGAGCGCGGCAAGATCGGCCAGCAGCCTGCGCCGCTCGTCGCGCGTGCCGGCAAGAAAGACGCACAGGGCATCGGTCTCGATGCGCTGCATCATCGGCAGCATCGCCAGCTTCTCCGGCAACGCGCCGTGCAGCACGATGCTGTAGCCGCCGGCCGACAGGCTCACGTTGAGGCCGGCGAGCACGGCCGCGATGAACGGGTCGGCAAGATAGTGCGGCGTTGGGTCGACAATGACGACCCCCACCGCCATGCGTCTGTCGGTCCTCAGCCGCCGGGCGCTCGCGTGCGGGCGGTAGTCGAGCGCCCGGCAGACTTCGAGGACGCGCGCGAAAGTCTCGCGGCTCATCTGGTCCGTGCGCCCGTTGATGACGTTGGACACCGTCATCGGGGTGACGCCCGCCGCGGCGGCGACGTCGCGGATGGTTACGGCCTTGCGTTTCATCCGACAGGCGAGGAGGCCCCTCAGAGGATGCCGTAGCGGGCGAAGACATCGGCCAGCGAATGGCCGGCCCTGAGATCGGCGAGCGTATTGCGCTCACCCGACACCTTCTCGTTGGCGAGCTTCAGCACCTCGTCCTCCACGTCGCGCGGCACGACGACGACACCGTCCGCATCGCCGAAGACAAGGTCGCCGGGCCGGACCTCGACGCCGCCGCATTCGATCGGCACGTCGATGGCGGTGACGACGCCGCGGCCCTTGCTGTCGAGCGGCGCGATGCCGCCGTGGAAGACGGGAAAGCCCATGGCCCGGATCGCTCGCGTGTCGCGCACGCAGCCGTCCATGAGGGCGCCGGCCGCGCCGCGGACGGACGCCGCGGTGCTGAGAAGCTCGCCCCACGGCGCGATGCGGCCCGACCTGCCGCAGGCGAAGACCGGAATCTCGTCGCGCGCGAGGCTGTCGACCAGCGCGATCTCGAGCGCATAGGGGTTCTCGCCGGGCGTGACGTGGAACACCTCGGTGTAGAGGGCCGTCCGCGCCCGGCCGACCATGACGGAGGCATCGTCAAGCGGGCGGATGAAGCTCGGCAGGGCCTGCCGCCTGCGGCCGACCTGATCGAGACAGTCGGACAGCACGGCCGTGAAGAAGCGGCTGCGGATTTCCTCGATGCTGAACAGTGACATGCGTTCCCCCCTGGCTGCCGGCAATGATGCCCGTTATGGCGATCTTTAACGTTATAGCGCCGGTTCGCAAGCCTCGACGGTACGCGAACGCCCGGTGCACCGGGGGAATGAGGTCAGTTCCGCCCGGACAGCGGCCGGGCGGCACCGTTGAGCTCCGGGTGCTCAGGGAACGCGCGCTGATCGTCACCGCAGCTCATCGCACGTCGTGTCCCGTGCCATCGTCTTCTGGCCGACGGCATCCATTCTCTGCGTCGCCTTCAGCGGCCTGATGAGACGATGCGCCCACTCTGACGCGGCGAGCCCTGAAAAGATCAGCACGGCGCCTGCCATTCCAAGCTCATGGGGCTCGAATAACTGGAGCATGACCGCGCCGAATACCCCCGAGATGGCCACAGCCACATAGATCGTGGCGGCATTCAGCGAGAGCAGGATGGGCGCCATCGCCGGCGCGATGGAGACGAGGCGATGCTGTTGCGGGACGAGCATGCCCCACCCGCATGCGCCCCAGACGAGCAGTGCCAAAATGCTTGCAGAGAGCGCTGCGCTCGAAAGTGACAGGAAGGCGAAATCGATGCCGACAATGACGATGGCGACATTGAGGACCAAGCGACTCCCGAAGCGATCGGTCAGCGCTCCAGCCGCGATGTTGCCGACGACGGCCGCCGCTCCCCACACCGCGATCAGCATCGCAAGCACTTCGCCGCGCCCGGCCGTGGCACGGGCAAAAACGATGCTGATGTAGCTGTAGACGGTGTACAGTCCCGTCAGCACGAGCAGCGTGGTCGCGAGGGTCAGCAGGACACGGGCGTTCCGAAGGGGAGACAGCCGTTCGCGCAGGGTCAGCCGGGCGGTTGCGGCGACCGCCGGAAGGAGAGTGGCGATAGCCAGCGTAGCCAGCACGCCGAGCGTGGCGACGACCCACATCGTCGCCCTCCAGCTCCCAACATTTCCGACCAGCGTTCCGAGGGGAGCTCCCAGGGCAGTGGCGCCGCTCAGTCCCGCCATGACGATCGCAAGCGCCCGACCTCGCGCTTCGGGAGGAACAAGCATGACCGCCACGGCGCTTGCAGCAGGCATGTAGATCGCGCCTCCCAGGCCGGCGATCACCCGGCTTGCCAAGATCAACCCGAAATCGGCCAGCACGGCCGTCATCACGTTCCCGGCGGTGAAGATCGCCAGACCACATCCGAGCACGAGCCGACGCGACCAGTGCGATGTCAGCGCGGCCATGACCGGCGTCATGATCGCGTAGGAAACGGCATAGGCCGTGATCAACTGCCCCGCCGCCTCGATGCTCACGTTCAGGCTCTGCGCGATCTCAGGCAGAATGCCCGCAACCACGAAACTGTCCGTGCCGATTGCGAAAGCCCCCAACGCGAGCGGGATGACGCGCATATCCATTTCGACACCCTATTGTAACCGTATTAGTTACATCAATCGACATGAAAAGGTGCCCCCGCCTTCATGGCCACTGCACCGGATCACCGGTCTTTCGCGAGAATCCGGTCCAGAATGTCTTTGATCGTCACCTCAGCCAGCTGCTTCTGCAGCACCGCATCGAGGGCGTCGTAAACTTGTGTGAGCACAGGCTGAATTCCCCGCCCGACCGGACAGGCCTGGTTGGGAGGGGACGCATGCATGGCGAATAACGACCCGTCTTCGACCGCGCGATAAATATCGGACAGGGTGATCGCATCGGCGCTTGTCGCCAATGTCCNCCCCGCATTTGCACCACGGTGACTCTTGACCAGCCCCTTCCTTGCCAGGGCACCCAGCAGCCGCCTTATGACAACCGGATTGGTGTTGACACTGCGGGCAATTCTCTCGGACGTAACCGGATCGGCACGCCCCGTCTCCACAAGCGCCATCCAGGCAAGAATGTGCGTCGCGATGGTCAGCCGACTGTTGGAACTCATGCTTACACCCTGTCGTAACAGTATTTGTTACAACGCGTGCTCGTCAAGCGGTTCTGCAGTGTGCAAGGCGCCGACGGGCATCGGTCCGGGGGGCGGAGCGCCACCGCCCCGCTCGAGCTGCAGGGGCGCGTCCCGCGGCCGCCAGCCCGGCCGCCGCATGCAAGCCATGCGGGGAGGGAATATGCGGCGGGGCATCTTCGGTCATAGATTGACGCACCGCTCGCGGGCGGTCCGACCTGCCGGCTGCGTGACAACGCAAACGTTGCGGCACGCAGCTTGCACCTGCCCGCCCATGGACCATTCTCGGGTGCCCTCCGTACCAAGACGGGGCATCGCCGGCAGCGTCGACGAGGTCGGAAATTATGGTGCACATCGTCCTCTTCAATCCGAATTCGAACGAGGCAACGACCGACACCATGGTCGCCATCGCCCGCGAGGCGGCGGGGACTTCGGCGATGATCACGGGCCGCACGGCGCCCTTCGGTGCGCGCATGATCGTTGATCAGGCGGCATTGTCGAAGAGCGGCGAGGCCATCGCGCAGATGGCGCAGGACCTCGCCGAGGAAATCGCGGCTGGGAAGCAGCGCGTCGATGCGGTGATCGTCTCGGCCTTCGGCGACCCCGGCCTCGACGCGGCGCGGGAAATCCTGCCCTGCCCCGTCATCGGTATCGGGGAATCGGGGATGGCCGAGGCCGCGGCGGGTGGACGCGCCTTTTCCGTTGTCACGACGACGCCCGGCCTCGTCGAGGCCATCAACGCGCGCGCGGCGGCGCTCGGCTATAGCGCACAGTTCCGCGGCACGCGCCTCACCGAAGGGGACCCGACGGAGCTGACCGCCGCGCCGGCGCGGCTCGAGGCCGCGCTCGCCGCCGCCGTCGATGCCGCCGTGGAGGAGGACGGCGCCGAGGCCGTGATCATCGGCGGCGGGCCGCTCGCCCGCGTCGCCAAGCTGCTCACCCCCCGTTCATCCGTCCCCATCATCGAGCCGGTGCCAGCCGCCGTGCGCCGGGCAATCGGCCTGGCGAGCGCGGCCGCCTAGAGCGGCTTCAGCCTCGCCTCGATCGCTGCCCGCTGCGGCTCGAGGAAGGGCGGCAGGGCGAGCTTCTCGCCGAGACTGTTGAGCGGCTCGTCGACCGCAAAGCCCGGACCGTCCGTGGCGATCTCGAAGAGAATGCCGTTCGGCTCGCGGAAATAGAGCGAGCGGAAATAGTAGCGCTCCACCTCGCCGCTGTTCGGCAGGCGGAAGGCCCGGAGCCGCTCTGCCCAGGCCGTGAGCCCCTCCCTGTCCGGCGTCCGGAAGGCGACATGGTGGACGCCGCCCGCCCCCTGCACCGCCGGCCCGAGGCCGGGCTCGACGAGGACATGCAGCTCGGCGGAGGGGCCGCCGTTTCCCATGGCGAAGACGTGCAGCGTCGTGCCGTCGACGGGATGAACCCGCTCCGGCCGCATGCCGAGCACTTCGGTGAGGATGAACTGCGTCGGCGCGAGATCGGGCACGGAGAGCGTGATCGGCCCGAGACCGCGGATCTGGTGATGCGCCGGCACGGGGCTGCCCGGCCACGGATGGGCCTGCCCGGAACCGCCGTCGCTGACGAGATGGAGGCGCTGGCCTTCCGGATCCTCGAAGGCAAGCGCCGGGCGCCCCGCCCGCTCGCCGATGTCGCCGACCGTGCAGCCGGCCTCGGCAAGGCGTTCGCGCCACCAGGCGAGACTTTCCTCGCCGCCAACCCTGAGACCCGTGCCGACGATGGCGTGGGTGCCGCGCCGCTCGCGCCCCACCGGCCAGTCGAAAAAGGTCACATCCGAGCCGGGCGAGGCGGCACCGTCGCCATAGAAGAGGTGGTAGGCGGAGGTGTCGTCCTGGTTCACCGTCTTCTTGACGAGGCGCATTCCCAGCACGCCGGTGTAGAATCGGTGGTTCTCGCGCGCCTGCGCCGTAATCGCCGTCAGGTGGTGGATACCCGTCAGCACATGGTCCATGGCCGTCCTCCCGGCTCGTCGCTTCAAGCCAACCGACTATCGGCCAGACAGCGGGCATTGCAATGCCGACACGGGAACCTGCCCGACGACAGGACGGAGCGGACGAGCCAGCAGGAAGACCCGCCGACGGCCGGCTCGGATGGGCCAGCCGCCGTCGCGGGGCGAATCAGACGAGCCCGGCCGCGCGCGGGTCGCGGTCGGCAAGGCGCCGCAGGAGATAGTCGATCTCCGCCACGGCCGCCTCGCTGAGACGCGCGCCCGGCTTGCGCTGCGCGTCGGAGGCGAGGATGCCGCGCCGCATCATGACATACTTGCGCACGGCGAGGCCGATGCCCGGCTGCTGCTCGTAGCGCAGCAGCGGCAGGNGCGCGTCGAAGATGTCATGCGCCGCATTGCGCTCGCCGCGCGCCTGCAGGCGCACCACGTCGATCAGCATCTCGGGAAAGGCATAGCCGGTGTTGGCGCCGTCGGCACCGCGCTCCATCTCGAAGTCGAGGAAAAGGCCGCCGTTGCCGCACAGGATCGAGATCGGCCGCATGGAACCGTCGGCCTCGAAGCGGCGGAGCGTCGAGATCTTCTCGAGGCCCGGCCAGTCCTCGTGCTTCAGCATCACGCAGGAGGGATTGTCCATGACGATGCGGCGGATGACGCCAGGCGTCATGACGACCGAAAGCGTCAGCGGATAGTCCTGGATGACGAAGGGNACATCGGCGCCGATCGCCTCCACCGCCTGGGCGTAGTAGGTGACGATCTGGTCGTCTGTGCGCAGCGATGACGGCGGCGCGATCATCACGCCCGCCGCGCCGAGATCCATGGCCGTGCGCGCCAGGGCGCGCATGGCGGCAAAGCCCGGCGCCGAGACGCCGACGATGACGGGCAGGTTGCCCACGCGCGCGATGCAGCGCTTGACGAGGGCAACCGATTCCTCGGCCTCCAGCTTGGGCGCCTCGCCCATGATGCCGAGCACGGTCAGGCCGTCGGCGCCGATCTCGCGGTAGAAGTCGAACAGCCGGTCCACGCTCGCCCAGTCAATCTCGCCCGAGGGAAGGAAGGGCGTCGGCGCGATGGGAAACACGCCGCGGGCTTCGTTGGTGAGTGGCATGATCGTCTCCTTGGCGGACATTCGGAGCGGCTTCGGTCAAGCCGCCGGCCATACATCGGCCCTAGCGTCTCGAAATAAAATCTCTATTGTTCTTTGTTTAGAACGTAGATTTTCTGTTCGATGGACACCCGCTTTCTCGAAAGCCTTGTCGCCGTGGCGGACCACGGCTCCATGGCCGAAGCCGCCCGGCGCCTCGCCATCACGCCCGCCGCCGTGGCGCAGCGCATCAGGGCGCTCGAGGCCGAGCTGGGCACGACCCTCCTCGTCCGCGCAGGCCGCACCATGCGGCCGACGGAGGCAGGCGCCGCCGTCATCGAGCGGGCGCGCCTCCTCCTCGCCGACGAGCGCGAGCTGAAGGCGCTCGCCCTCGCCGATACGCCGGCCGGCGAATTGCGTATCGGCGCCATCGCCACCGCCGTCACCGGCATCCTGCCGGGCGTGCTCGCCCGCCTCGCGGCCAACTACCCGCAGGTCGAGATCTACGTGCAGCCCGGCAACTCGATCGAACTGTACGACCGGGTCATCGGCGGCGAACTCGATGCCGCCCTCGTCGTGGAGCCGCCCTTTGCCCCGCCCAAGACGCTCGCCTTCGCCCTCATCCGGGAAGAGCCCTTCGTCCTCGTCGCGCCGCGCGCCTGGGCGGACAGGGACCCGCTGCGCCTGCTCGCGGGCGAGCCCTTCATCCGCTACGACCGCAACCACTGGGGCGGCCGGCTCGTCGACGGCGCGCTGCGCCGCCTCGGCATCCGCCCGCGCGAGCGCTTCGAGCTGGACGCGCTCGATGCGATCGCTGTGCTGGTCGACCGCGGCCTCGGCGTCGCACTGTTGCCCGACTGGCCACCGCCGTGGCCTGAGGGCCTTGCCATCGCCAGGCTGCCGGTACCGGGCCTCGACATCTCGCGGCGCATCGGCGTCATCTGGCCACGCAGCTCGCGACGCCGGAGGCTGATTGAGGCCCTCATCGGCGAGGCGCGCAGACGCTAGCCAGCCGCCGGCCGGCCGAGAGGGCGCAGCGGCGGCGCCGGCGGCAGGAGGGCGCGAATGTCGCTGAAGGGAAAGCGTGGCGTGAACGAGAAGGCCTCCGCAAAGGCACAGCCGTCATAGCCGCACTGCAGCGCGCGGAAGCGGTTCCAGCCCGTCACCGCCTCGATGAAGCGCTGCGGGCGCTGCGAGACGTGCTCGGCGATGGCGGCGCACTTGGCGTCAAAATGCGCCGAGATATCGACATAGATCGTGGGCGAGGCATCGACGCCAAGCATCGTGTCGGCGAACAGCACAGGCACCCGGAAGCGCGCCGCGTCGCTCACCATCCGGCTCAGCGCCCGATGGTCCGGGTGGTAGTCGTTCGGCGCGTGCGTCACGACGAGATCCGGTGCCATCTGGGCGATCAGGGCCTCGATGCGGCCAGGCACCGCCCGGTCCTCGGCCAGTGCGCCGTCCGCCGCGTCGAGGAAGACAGGCGAGACGCCGAGGACGGCCGCCCCGGCCGTCGCCTCGGCGCGGCGGGTGCGGCGCAGCATCTGCGCCCCCCCCTCCCCTCCGGCGGCACCGTCTGTCGCGACGACCCAGCCGATCTCGTGCCCCGCCGCCCGGTAGACGGCGAGGAGGCCGAAGAAGAAGATCTCGACATCGTCCGGATGGGCGCCGAAGCCGATGATGCGCATGGCTTTTCCCCACGCTCAGGCGGCGGCGCTCGTTGCGAGCGTTTCGATCACGATGGCCGCTGTCCACGTGAAGTTGCCGCCGCCGAGGCCCTCACCGGTCAGCGGATCGTAATATTCGGCAAAGCCGTTCTCGACCAGCGCCAGGCTGTCCGCCCGCACCGCCGCCGCATCCTCGGGAAAGCCGCAGCGGTCGAGCCCGTCGGCGAGGAGATAGTTGATGATGAGCCAGCAGGGCCCCCGCCAGTAGCGTTTCGCCTCGAAGCGCGGATCGGCTGGATCGTGGGTCGGCACGCCCCGCCGCACGCGCGAGCGCAGGGTGCGGATGCGGTCGCGCATCGCGATGCGCTTGCCCTCGTCGCCGAGCCCGGCGAGCAGCGGCAGCAGCCCGCCCACCGAGGGGCTCGTGACGAGCTGTCCGGCCACGCGGTCGAACGGCAGGTACTGGCCGAGGTCCGGGCTCCACAGGCTGTCGAAGGCCGCCCGCGCCCGTGCCGCCCGCGCCTCGGCCTCGGCAGCCAGCTCAGTCTCGCCGAAGCGTCTGGCGAGATGGGCGATGTCCTCCTCGGAGCGGACGAGGATGGCGTTGATGGCGGGGTCGACAACCCGGAACGGGGAGGCGTCGTGCAGCACGCGGTTGTCCCAGCCAAGGCTGCGGAAGTGCTGCACGAGCCACAGGTAGCGGTCGTACTCGGCCTTTCGCGGCCGCTCGGCGGGGTCGACATGCTGGGTGTCGCGCCGGACGTAGGGCTCCACCCCGTCGGTCGGCACCCGTGCCAGGGCCTCGTCCCAGTCGATGCTGTTGTCGCGGCCCGATTCCCAGGGGTGGAGGATGGCGACAAGACCAGAGCCGGCAGGGTCACGCATGGCATGGAACCAGCGGTGCCAGGCGGCAATCTTCGGCAACAGGAGCCGCGCCTTCTCCTCCGCGAGGGCCCTGTCCGCCGCCGTCTCGACGAGCCGGCGCAGCACGAGGCCGGCCACCGGCGGCTGCGTGATGCCCGAGGTCGGCGTCGGCCGGCCCGTGCGCCAGACCTCGGGGCCGGGGAAGTAGCTGTCGTCCGGCGTGTGAAAGACGATGTGCGGCACCATGCCGTCCGGCCACTGGTGCGCGAAGAGCGTCTCGATCTCCAGGAAGGCGCGGCGCTCGTCGCTGTGCCGCTGGCCAAGCGCGGTGAGGCAGGAGTCCCAGTTCCACTGGAAGGGATAGAGGCCCTTGGTCGGCACGGTATAGGCGCCGCGGTCGTTGTCACGCACGATGGCGGCGGCCTGCGCGCGCAGGGCCTCAAGGGAAGGGGTGGTCATCTCATGCTCCGGTGGCGGGTTCGGGCTGGGTCGTCTGGGTCAGGCTCACCCCGCTGTCGGCGTCGAACCAGCGCACCCGGCCGGGGCGCGGCGCGAGCGTCAGGGTCTCCCCAGGGCGAACGGCAAGGTCGTTGTCGAGCACGACGCGGAAGAGGTGGCCGGCGAGATCCATGGTCACGAGCTGGTGCGGACCGAGCGGTTCCACCACCCGGACGCGGCCGGAAAGCCCCTCCCCGGCCGGCACCAGATCCTCGGGCCGGATGCCGAACAGCAGCGCGGCGTCGGCGGCGGGCGCATCGCGGAAGAGGTGGCCGGCGACGCGCGCCCCCTCCCCTTCCCGCTCGGCCGGCAGGAAGTTCATGGGCGGGTTGCCGATGAAGCCGCCGACAAAACGTGTCGCGGGGTGGTGATAGACCTCGGTGGCCGGGGCCGCCTGGACGATGCGGCCCTCGTGCATGACGGCGATGCGGTCAGCGAGGCTCATCGCCTCCACCTGGTCATGGGTGACGTAGATGGTGGTGGTGCGGCTCTCCTGCAGCACACCCTTGAGCTCGGCGCGCATCTCGAGCCGCAGCAGGGCGTCGAGGTTGGACAGGGGCTCGTCCATCAGCAACACGGCGGGCTCGACGGCGAGCGCACGGGCGACGGCGACGCGCTGGCGCTGGCCGCCGGAGAGCTGGCCGGAATAGCGCTTCAGCAGCTCCTCGATGTGCAGCAGCTCGGCGACGCGGCGCACCCTGCGCTCGATCTCGGCCGCCGGCACCTTCTGCATGGCGAGGCCAAAGCCGATGTTGTCGAACACCGTTATGTGCGGAAAGACGGCGTAGTTCTGGAACACCATGGCGATGCCGCGCCGGCGCGGCGGCAGGTCGTCCNCCCGCCGGCCGCCGATGGTCACCGTGCCCTGGCTCGCCTTCTCAAGCCCGGCGACGATGCGCAGGAGCGTCGTCTTGCCCGAGCCTGAGGCGCCGAGAAGGACGACGAACTCCCCGTCGGCCACCGTGAGGTTCACGGCATGCAGGGCCTGGTGGTTGCCGAAGCGCTTGGCGACCTGCCTGATGTCGATGTCGGCCATTCGGTTGCCCTTTGCCCATCGCCTAGCGGTTGGCGATGCCCCAGAGGGAAAAGAGGTACTTGCGCACCGCGAAGAGGAAGAGGAGCGCCGGCACGATGAGAACGGCCCCGCCGGCGAACTTGAGCGGCAGGGGCGAGACGTCGAGGCTCTGCAGGAGGAATGCCGTCAGCGTCTTGTTCTCGATGGTGAGCACCGCTGCCGCGAAGACCTCGTTCCACGAGATGACGAAGGCAAAGATGCCGGCCGCCGCGATGCCCGGCAGCGCCAGCGGCAGCACCACCTTGCGGAAGGCGGAGAGCCGCGAGCAGCCGAGCGTCCAGGCCGCCTCCTCGAGCTCCTCGGGAATGCTGAGGAAGAGCGAAGCCATGATGAGCACCGCGAAGGGCATGGCGAGCGTCGTGTGGACGAGCGCGAGGCCGATAATGGTGTCGTCGAGGCCGACGCGGATGAAGAGCACCGTCAGCGGCAGCGCCAGCAGCGGCAGCGGGAAGGCCCGCGTCATCAGCACCGCGAGGCGGAAGAGGTTGGCGCCGGGAAACCGGAAGCGCGCCAGCGCGTAGCCGGCCGGCGCCCCGAGCCCGATGGACATGACCATCGTCAGCCCTGCCACGAGGAAGGAGTTGAGCAGCGCCCTCGGCACGCCGGCGTAGTTGGCGAAGAAGGCGAGGCTCGAAAGATCGAACTCCGGCACCAGCGACTTCGGCCAGGCCGACACCGCCGCGACGGAGCCGAAGGCATTGACGACGAGGAGGTAGATCGGCACGAGCACCCAGGCCACGAGTACTGCAACGGCGCTTGCCATGAGGAGGCGGCCGCTGCGGCGCGGCTCCGCCCGAGCCGGGGCCTCCGCTTCCGTCGTTGCGAGACTGGTCATGCCGCAGCCTCCCGCGTGCGGTCGCGCAGCGCCCACAGGAAGAAGACCGTGAAGGCGAGCGAGATGGCCAGGATGACGATGGCATAGGCCGAGGCCACCTTGTGGTCCCGAAGGTCGAACTGCCAGGAATAGGTCTCGCCCATCAGTACCGGCAGGTTGTTGCCGGCGAGCACGGCGACGACGGCGAAGACCTCGAAGGCAAGGATCGTGCGCAGGATCAGCGCCGTCTGCAGGCTGGGTCTGAGCAGCGGCAGCGTGATGAGGAAGAAGCGCTTCAACGGCCCTGCGCCGAAGACCTCGGCCGCCTCGTCATACTCCTTCGGGATAAGCCCCATGCCGGCGACGAGGATGACGAGCACGATGGCCGTGGCGCGCCACACCTCCGCCACCACCACCGCCGCGAACAGGGCCGCCGTGTTGCGGTAGTCGAGCAGGTTCTGTGGCCCGGAGATAAGCCCGAGGCCGTAGAGGATGCTGTTGAGGAAGCCGTTCTGCTCGAGCAGCGCGAACCAGATGAGCCCGGCCGCGAGGTCGGAGATGCCGAGCGGGATGGTGAAGACGTAGAGCACCACGTCCCGCCCGCGCTCCAGCCGCGTGACGAGGCTCGCCATGACGAGCGCGAGCGTGATCTGGACGGGCACGACGACGAGGGCGAGGCCGAGCGTGTTGGCGAGCGCGGGCCCGAACTTCCAGTCATCGGCCATGGTCCTGAAATGGGCGAGGGTGAAGCCCTCCTCGCCCGTGAAGGCCTCGACTACCACCTGCACGAAGGGCACGAAGAAGAAGGCCGCGAGAAACAGGCTCGCCGGCAGGATGAGCACGTAGGGCAGCACCTTCTCGCCGCTCGCCAGCCTAAGCATGCGCATGCCTCCGTGAGGGCGGCCCGGCGCGGCGCGCGGACCGCCCCGAATGGTCGCGACGGATCACTCGACCGGGCAAGGGCCTTCACTCGCCTTGTCCGGTGCCCAGCACGGCGCCTTGCTCTCAGCCATGATGTCCCTGAGCGTCGCCGCCTGGTCGTCGAGCACGGCGTGCACGTCCTGCCCGCGCAGCACGATGCGCTGGAAAGTGTCGAGGAAGACCTTGTTGAACTTGCCGTCGAGGCTGCCGAGGCCGATGGGCAGCAGGCTCGGCAACGCATCCGGCGCGGCGGACTGGGCTGCCACCGCCGCTCCCGACATCTTCACCGCGGCCGGCATGTCGTCGGGCAGCGCCACCTCGACCACGGGGAAGAAGCTCGTCGCCCTCAGCGTCGCGATCTGCGTCTCGGGCTTCAGCATGTAGGCGGCGAGCGCCTTGGCCTCCTCGACGTTCGGCGAGGTTCTGGGGATGGCGATGCCGGCAACGACCGGCATGAAGCCGCGTCCCGCGGGGCCGGCCGGAGCCGGGAAGGTGACGAACTGGTCCGGCTTCTGGTTGAGTGCGTCCTGCAGGCGGGCCGTGTGCTCCCAGGCGACCCACACCTCGCCGGTGAGCAGCGGCTCCTGCATGAAGCCGTAATTAGTCGAGGCGGGGTTCACCTCCGCCCACAGCGTCTTGAAGGCGTTCCACATCGCCTCCGCCTCGCCGGAGCGGAACTTCGTCACCACCGAGCCGGTGTAGGAGGGGTAGAGGTAGCCCTGGAGGAAGCGGTGCAGCAGGCCTTTGGGCCCGGCCGGCAGCCCGATCTTCGGCGATCCGGTGGCCTCGCGCATCGCCTTGCCCCAGGCAATGAGCTCGTCATAGGTGAGCTTCTGGATGTCGGCGCCCTCCGGCAGGTATTTCAGGGCCTCCTTGTTGGCGGCCATGACGTAGCTCGCCTGCATCCAGGGCACATATTTCTGCTCGGCCGTGCCGTAGGTGCCGAGCGACAGGAGCGTGGGGTTGACCCTGGCGTCGCCCGCGGCGGCGAGCACGTCCTTCAGGTCGATCAGATCGGCTGACAGCGAGGCGAGCTCGCCGTGCAGGCCGCCGAGCAGCGCGATGGTGCCCTTGCCGGCCTTCAGCTCCGCTTGGATGCGGGTGAAGAAGGGGCCCGCGTCGTTGCCGTAGTACTCGACGGGCTTGCCGAAGCCGCCGAGCACCTCGGAGCGCATCTTCTGCGTCTCCTCGACGGGCTTGGCCTGGGTCGACCAGAACAGCAGCCCCTGCGCCTCGGCCCTGACCGCGACGCCCAGAGCGAGCGCCAGCGCAGCGAGCGCGATCTTCCTTCCCGGTTTTCTCAGCGTCATGTCACGTCCTCCCTGGGGTCGGGCGAAGCGCTTGTTGTTGGTCTTGCGCTCGCGCCGTTGCGGCTGTCCGCCGCGTTCATCCCGCCCCGGCCGGCGCGGGCCCGTGGCTCGCGCGTGGCACGAAGCGCGGCTTGACGAGATGTCCCCTGATGCCGGCCTCGCCCTGCTCGAGACGCTCGACCACCATGGCGGCGATCGTCCCCGCGCCCTCGGCGATGTTCTGGCTGAAGGTCGTCAGCGGCGGGTCGGCATAGGCGGCGACCGGCGTGTCGTCGAAGCCGACCACCGTGAGCGCCTGCGGCACAGCGATGCCTTCGCGCCGGGCCTCTTCGAGCACGGCAAGCGCAAGCTGATCCTTGAGACCGACGACGGCCGTGGGCCGCGGGTCGGAATTGATGAGCGCCGCCGCCGCCCGCGCCATCGCGCCTGCATCGCCGAGCGGCGCCGCCATCACCACCGGCGGCGGCAGATCCGCCTCCGCAAGCGCCCGCTCCAGGCCGCGCCGGCGCAGGAAGGCATAGGTATAGTCCTTCGCCGGCCCCAGCATGGCAAAGCGGCGGTGGCCAAGGGCGATGAGCCTGCGGCCGAGATCGTAGAAGGCGCCTTCGCCGTCGGTGTCGAGCCACGAATAGGCCTCGGTGCTGGCCAGCGTGCGCCCGTGTGCCACGAAGGGCACGCCGCGCTCGATGAGGAAGGTGACACGCGGGTCCTCGCAGGNGAGGCGATAGAGGACGACTGCGTCCGCCCTGCGGCTCTCGACGACGCGGCGCAGAACGGCAAGGTCATCCTGCCCCGCCGGAACGGTCGCGAGGAAAAGGTCGCGCCCGCGCTGCGTGAGACCGCCGGCGAGACCGGCGAGAAAGTCCGCCAAATAGGGGTCGACGAGCGCGTGCGGTTCGATCGGCAGCAGCATGCCGACGAAATTGCTGCGGCCTGACACGAGCATCCGGCCAACCTGGTTCGGCACGTAGCCGAAGGCGTCGGCCGCCTCGCGGACGCGCTGGCGCGTCTGTTCACTCACGTCCGGATAGCCCGCGAGTGCCCTCGATACCGTCGTGATCGACAGGTCGAGATGGGCCGCAAGCTCCTTGAGGCGCAGACGCTTCGTTTCCGTCCTGTTCGTCGGTGCGTGCATCGCTCGTCCAAAACGTTTTGGAAGCGTGCCGCCAACTGCCTAACCTGTCAAGCGGGCATTGTCTCAGCCAAAGGCAGCGAAGGTCGCGCCACACGTCAGCATCACGGCCAAGGCCATCAAGAAAATTGGCGGGAACCATGGATGAAATGGCCGCTCTCTGACGTCCACTCTCCCCTTCGCTGCGTGTCCTGGGCACCATGACCACATCGGCGATGGCATCGGCGTGCTGGTCAAAGAACGCGCTTGGACCTGAACGCTGTGGCGCGTTCCTTCCTCGTCATGGCCCATGTCCCGACCGGGCGAACAAGCGGTGCTCTGGACGACGGGGCGGATCTTTCAGGTCGCGAAGCTGCGATTGTCCTGGAAAAGGAGGCATCGGGAGGCGTTCTGCCGGATGCTCGGCACGACGCGGTGAAGGGAGGGAGCCGATGGCTTCTCCGGCAGTGTTATCCGTTACCTTGAGGGTGGCGTTTGGCGGTTGTGTTGCCGCAAGTCTGGCACGCAGGAGGGCCTTGATCATGGGGGCAACCGAGAAGGCACCCGTTTTGGCCCGGGTCGTCAGGGAATGGAGATAGGCCCGGGGGCTGCGGATCTGGTCGTGTCGCTCGAGGATGGCTGCGACGACGACGGAAGCCGTTCTTGATCCGAGAATCTGGCAGCTCTCGTGCCAGGTGTGCTGGCCAATGCCGAGAAAGAGGCGGATGAGTTCTGCTGTCTTGAGCAGATCGCTCCAGCTGGAAATGGGCGTGCTGCTGTAGCTGGAAATCGTCGGGCAGGCCGTCAGGACATCCGGCAGGCGGATATCGCCCGGATTGCCATTGCCTTGTTGCGAGGTTGGGGCGGAGGCGTAAGCCGTTGCAGCGATCTGCGCGCTTTCAGAATCTGGATTCTCTGCAGGGGGAGTCTGTTGGTGGCGCTCAATTTGGGACTCATTGGCGCTCAAATTTTGAAAATTTGCATTTTCTTTCAGTGACTTATGCACTTCCTGGCAGAGGCGCTGCAGGGCAGTGGCCGTCGCTTCGAGAACGTCACTTGGAGTCGTTGCGGGGAGCGGAGCGGAGAGGTCGGCGAAGCGTACCGCAAGATCATGCCAGGGGCCTGGCAGCTTTTCCTGCTCGGCGAAGGCGATGAGCTTGCGGATGTCGCGGCGCAACAGCGTGATGCGCTCCCGCAGGAGGCGGATGGCGTGACGATGGGCCCGCACTTCCTCGGCAATGCGCTCGAACTCGCTCGCCCGGCTGATGAGTGGCGACAGGTCGAAGCCGTATGCGGTCTCGATGACGCCGCCGGGGCCCTTGCGGGCATAGCGCTTGCCGTTGGGACTGTCGCGCCGGATGATGAGACCGGCCTCGATGAGCGCAGCGAGATGGCGCCTGAGGGTCGCAGCCGCCATGCCGTGGGCACGCAGGGAGAGTTCGCGGTTGGAGGGAAAGACGACGAGATCGCTTCCCGACGTCAGCACCGTTTCCGGATGAAAGGACAGAAGGGCGTGCAGGACGGCGAGCGAGCGGTCGCTGACGCCGAGCCTTGCCTTGCCTTCCGTGATATCGCGAAAGACCTGCCATTTCTGGACCTGGCCTTCGGCGGGAGCCGAGCGGACAGCGACCTGCCTGGCCAACTGGCCAAACGTCATCGGCCGCCGCCCGAAGGGCGTCGTAAAATAGGCGTCGCTCATCTTCCTGCTCCTCGCAGGCAAAAGATTTTTGCTCGCCGAAACGACACCGACTCTTGACTGCGATTCGCGGAAGTGCGATTCTCACGGTCGCTACACACATGAGAAAGGGCTTCCGGAGCGGAGACGTTTCGGGGGCCTTTTCTTTTGCGGTGCTTGCTCCTCTGGTGGTTACACGTCGTATTGGTCGACAGCCCTCAGCGCCGGCCTTTTCCCTGCGCCGCGTATTGAGCAAACAGCGCGGGAATCTGGTCGAGCACGAAGGCTGCAAAATCCTCGTCGAGTGCGCGGGCAAAGGTGAGCTTCAGAGCCCGGCCCTTGCGCTCCGCGTCGGCAATCTTGGCGCCCTCGGACGTCACGATGGCCTGGGGCGCCGCTCGATGTCCCCTCCCCTCTTCTGCCTGGATCGCGGCGGCCAGAACCTGCAGGAACCGTCCATCCGAATCGGACTGGCCGAAGGTGGGGCTTGCGATGAGGCGGCGCACACGGTCGAGGGCTCCGGGCTGCGTAAGGCGTGCCGCAAGCGCCTGCCAGCGCGGGCGGCCGATCTTCGGCGCGCGGCCGATGGCGGCAATGACATCCTCGGGAATTTCGTTGGCGACGGAGATGAGCTTCGAGACCTCCGCGCGGTCAACAGTGAGTGCCTCCTGGATCACCGAGCGCTCGTGACCGGCCCGCTCGAGGCGCAGGGCGAAGACGGCCCGCTCGATGAAGGACAGATCCTGACGCGCCGAGTTCTCGATGCCCTGAGCGATGACGAGATCGGTGTCGGAGAGCGCGCGGACGATCGCACGGACCTTGAGCCCGAGTTCGCGCGCCGCGCGGACGCGACGGTGGCCGAAAGCCGTCTGGTAGCGCCCTTCCTGCGTCGGGTGGCGGCGCAGCAGGACGGGCACTTCCTGCCCGTTGGTGCGGATGGAAGCCTTGAGCTGCTCGAACTCCTCGCCGTCGTCGGCGAAGCGGTCGCTGTAGGGCGACGGATCGATGAGATCGGGGTCGATCTCGATGACATTCGCTCCGGTGGCGAGTGCCTCGCGCAGCACCTCGTTCTCGCGCTCAATGCCGGAGAAGGATTCCTTCATCGAGCGGATGGAGCCGGCGGCAACGCGCGGCAAGGGCGGGACAGCGTTGTCAGCTGACAACGCCTGTGCCTGCGGCGCACCGAACAGAGCCCTGAGCGTATCGGATCGTTTCGTCATCGGCCCCAAACCGCGTTGATGAGCTGGACGATTTCGGCATTCACGGCATCGACGGATTCAAGCGCCCGGTCATAGGCCGCCCGGCCGACTGAGCCGCGTTCAAGCTCATAGAGCGACTGCTTGGTGAGGCCGGCGTTGGCGATGGCGGTCGACTTCCAGGCGGTCGCCCTGAGCACGTCTTCGCCAAACAGGCTGCGCAACAGTGCCACGATCTGCGTCTCCGGCACGTCGTTCGGGTCGTGCCGCGTGATCACGTAGCGGATGAAGTCATGGTCGAGCCTGCCGCCGTATTCCTCGACCACCGACATGAGGTCGGATGTCATGAGGAGGAACTGGTTCATCGACGCGACGTCGACCATCTGCGGATGGACGGTAACGAGCATCGAGGTCGCGGCATTGAGCGCGCCGAGCGTTAGGTAACCGAGCTGCGGCGGGCAGTCGATGACGACGATGTCGTAGTCGTCCTCCACCTCGCTGATCGCTGCGGCGACGCGGCGGAAGAAGAGGTTCTGGCCGCGGGCGTTGGGATCGCGCATGGCGCGCGGCGTGTGATGCTCGAACTCCATGAGCTCGAGATTGCCGGGTACAATGGAGACGCCGTCGAAATAGGTATTGAGGATGNCCTCCCGCATCGGCCGGCGCTGGTCGTCGTAGCGGATGGCGCCGTAAAGCGTCTGATTCTCGCCGATGTCGAATTCGGGCTGGTAGCCGAACATGGCCGACAGGGAGGCCTGCGGGTCGAGATCAATGGCGAGGACGCGGAAGCCCCGCAGCGCGAGGTATTGCGAGAGATAGAGGGAGGTCGTCGTCTTGGCTGATCCGCCCTTGAAATTGGCGACGGCGATGATCTGCAGCTTGTCTCCAGGTCGCCGCGTCGGCAGGAAATGCAAAGCCTCGCGCGGGCGGGCTGCCGCAAGATAGCGGCGCAGTTCGTTGATCTGGGCGAGTGTATAGGCCCGCCGTCCGCCAGAGAGAATGGTGGGCATCGGTCCGAGGCCATCGAGCGACAGCTGGCGGAGGTAGCCGTCGGAGACGCCGAGAATGCGCGCGACCTCGCCGGAGCTAAAGGAGCGCAGCGTCTTCTTGGCCATCGGTGGGAAAAGCGTCGCGCCGAGGCTGCGCAGCTGGGCCGACAGCACGCTGGCGTGGCGCGCGATCCGGGCCGATGCCGTCTCCGGTCTGGTCTGTGTCTCGACGTTCGTCTGCATGTCCCACCGTTCTGAGACGGAAATCTGACGTTTAACGCTCTTAATCCGTCTCGCAGAGGAGACACGATTCTGCGTCGTGCGGCAAGAAGATTAAGGTTAACGAAACCTTAACGAAGATTTGGGCCGTGTTGTCGAAGCGGTCTCCTTGATGAAGGCGTTTGCGCCCCGTCTCGGTTTTGAAACTGTCGGAGTATCGACGGTTCGCCAGGGCGTTGTCAGCTGACAACGGACGGGATGGTCTGGGCCCGTCATCGCATCCGGACACAGTCAGCTCCGGCTTCGCAATCTGGCCGCGGCGGGCGCTTGTCGGCTTGGACTTGCCGCGAGACGTGTGGTGCCGCTGTGGCGCCGCCGGCCGGTCATTGGGCGAGCCAAACAGGCACCGGCTGGCGGCTTATCGGATGATGTCCCTGGGCGTGGTGTAGCAGGATAGCGTCGGTCACCAGTGTTTTTCCGGTAGGGTCGGGTTGTTCAAGCTCAACCTGATGGAAAGTCCACCGATGACCGACGATATGATGAACCTGCGCTCGCTCGTTGAGAAGAGTGCTGACGCCGATTTGCTGCGCGAGATGATCGGCTTTGCCGCCGAGAAGCTGATGGAATTGGAGGTCGGCGCGAAGACGGGTGCTGCCTATGGCGAGAAGAATGCGCTCCGGCTGGCCCAGCGCAACGGCTACCGCGACCGAGATTGGGAGACCCGGGCCGGAACAGTAGAACTTCGCATTCCGAAGCTCCGCACCGGCAGTTACTTTCCGAGCTTCCTGGAGCCGCGTCGCATGGCCGAAAAAGCCCTGACCGCGGTGATCCAGGAAGCCTACATCCAAGGTGTGTCGACCCGCTCGGTCGATGACCTGGTCAAGGCGATGGGCATGAGCGGCATCTCCAAGAGCCAGGTCTCCCGGCTCTGCGAGGAGATCGACGACAAGGTCAAAGCCTTCCTCTCACGGCCGATCGAGGGTGAGTGGCCCTACCTCTGGATAGACGCCACTTATCTCAAGGTCCGGCGTGGTGGCCGCATTGTCTCTGTCGCGGTCATCATCGCCGTGGGCGTCAACACCGACGGCCGGCGCGAGGTTCTGGGCATGGAGTGCACGTCCGAGGCAGAACCGATCTGGACAGAATTCCTGCGCAAGCTGACAAGACGGGGCTTGAGCGGCGTCAAGCTCGTCGTCTCCGATGCCCATGAAGGCATCAAGGCCGCCGTCTCCAAGGTCCTGTTGGCCACCTGGCAGCGCTGCAGGGTGCACTTCATGAGAAACGCACTGGCCCATGCAGGAAAGAGTGGACGACGCGTTGTCTCCGCCTTCATTGCCACGGCCTTTGCTCAGGACACGCCGGAGGCCGCAAGCGCCCAGTGGAGAGCTGTGGCCGACCAGATCAGGCCGAAGGTGCCCAAGCTCGCCACCCTCATGGACAACGCCGAGCAAGATGTGCTGGCCTACATGACCTTTCCCAAACAACACTGGACCAAGCTTCACTCGACAAATCCGATCGAACGCCTCAACGGCGAGATCAAGCGGCGAACCGAAGTCGTGGGAATCTTTCCAAACGACGAGGCCATCGTGCGCCTCGTCGGTGCGTTGTTGCTCGAGCAAAATGATGAGTGGGCGGTCCAGCGATCCAGATACCTGTCCCTTGAGACAATCGCCGCAATGAGCGATGATCCGCTCATCAGCCTGCCCGCTGCGGCAAGCTGATCCGGCACAGTTCGGAAGGCACGGCGATCGCATAAGCTACACCCACCTCTCGGGACATCATCCAGCGAGCTCACGAGCCGGATCGAGTGGGGATGTTGAGGCTTGCCAAGCTGACATCCCCACCAACATCCCCACAAAAATATCGCGCAAAATCAATGACATTGGGGATGTTGGGGATGTGGGGGATGTTTATACCTACGCGCGAGCGAACGCGTATGCGTGCGTGAAAAATAATAAAGAGAAGGGCGAAAAACATCCCCAACCTCCCCAACATCCCCAAACCCATTGTTGGGACGAGGAAATTTCCGGGGGATGTGCATGGGGATGTTCCGAGGACGCATCGCAACATCCCCACACCCCCGATTGGCTGAAGGAGGTGCTGTGATGCGCCACCCCGAAGCCACCAGCGCCCTGCCACAATCGCAACCAAGCCGCGCGAGCGACGATGACGGCCGGCTGCGCAAAGGCCTGTCTCGGTTACCGAGTCGGCAACCGATCCGTCCCGCCCCGACCGCGGTCATAGCCATTGATCCCATAGCCATTGATCCATTGACGGAGACTTCCATGGCCTCGACGCGCCTGCCCGTTGCCGATCTCGATGCAAGCGCATCGACGATCGGGACCACAGCGCCGCCCGGCGCCCTCCTCGCGCTCGACCTCGGCACCACCACCGGCTGGGCGCTGCAGCTTATCGACGGCGCCGTCCACAGCGGCACCGTCTCCTTCCGCCCGAGCCGTTTCGACGGCGGCGGCATGCGGTTCGCGCTTTCGCGGCTGGCTCGATCGCGTTCTCACCGATGCCGCCGGCATCGGCGCGATCTACTTCGAGGAGGTGCGCCGCCACATCGGCACCGATGCGGCGCAGCTCTATGGCGGCTTCCCTGCCACGCTCACCGCCTGGTGCGAGCAGCACGCCGTTCCCTACGAGGGCGTGCCAGTCGGCAGCATCAAGCGCCACGTCACCGGCAAGGGCAATGCCGACAAGAGTGCGGTGATCGCCGCCGTCCGCGCGCGCGGATTCTCGCCCGCCGACGACAACGAAGCCGATGCTCTCGCGATCCTGCTCTGGGCGATCGAGACGCGGGGAGGCGCGTCATGAAGGGCGATGCCATGCTGAGACGTGCAGCCGCCGTGGTCGGTGAGCGTCGCGCGCTCTACGGCGATCCACGGCGGTCCATGGAGGCGGTCGCCCGTCGCTGGTCGATCACGCTCGGGCATCCCGTGATGCTGGCGCCGGTGGTGCTGTGCCTCATCGATCTCAAGCTCGCGCGATTTGCCTGCGATCCGAGTCACGAAGACTCGATCGTCGATGTCGCAGGCTATGCCGCGGTGCTGGGGGAGGTCGCTCCATGAGGTGGATGCCCAAGGGCTACGGCGGCAAGCGCCGCTCGATCGAGGAACTCAAGCGCGACGGCTGGCGCGAGCAGAACATCCTCGTCGTGAGCCCGCACGATCCGCGCCTCACCTGGCTTGAGCGCGAGCTCGTCCGCCAGCTCGGCGAGAGGCTCTACGGCGAGCGCCACAGCGGCAGGGAGCATCGCCATGGTTGACTGGACGCGCGAGCGGGTCGAAGCGCGGCTCCGCGAAGCAGCCGATGTGATGCGGCGGCTGCCGCCGGTGCGCGTGCAGGGCTATTACAATCTGTGGCCCAAGATCCGGCACGAGTTCGCCGATCTCGTTGGCCAAGAGCCGCCGCGCCTCAAGCGCCCGCCGCCGGCGCCGGACGCCATCTCCCGCATGGAGGAGGCGCTCGACTGGCTGCGTTGGCTCGAAGCCGAGGACGGGAAACTCGTCTGGGCACGCGCCGAGCGCACACCCTGGAAGATGATCTGCTGGCGGTTCGGGATCGCGCGCGCCACCGCGCACCGGCGCTGGGAGTATGCCTTGAGCGTGATCACGTGGCGGCTCAATGGCAGGCGCCTTCCGGCGAAGCGGTCGCGGCGGTTCGTCGTTGAAGGCACGCGCGCCCTGTCAAGATGATTTCTGCGCGTGAGACAATTTTCGATGAGACATCGGCGGGGGAGACAGACCGCGGCGAATTCGGCTATGCGAAGCGCTAGGCTCGGGCGAGACGCGCGCGGAAGACTACCGCCTCCACGGCCCGCCGGGCCACAGAGTTACGCCGGTATTTGATCCGCCTGCCAACGGGATGGCCGGCAGCAGCAAACAGAGCCTTTAAACTGTCAGCCCGCAGGCGGCGCTGATTGGCGCGGACAACATGGCTCCNCCGTGCCAAGCGCCACGATCGCTTCTGCGCCCTGTTTTTCATGCGGCGCGCGGCGCAACCTCCTGCTCGATCTTGCGACGGACAGTGCGATTGGCGACATCGAGATCGTAGCGCGCTTGCAGATTGATCCAGAATTCCGGCGACGTCCCGAAATAGCGTCCAAGCCGCAGGGCGGTATCGGTCGTGATCGCGCGCCGGCCGAGCACGATGTCATTGATGCGCGACCGTGGCGCCTTGATCGCATTGGCAAGCTCGTAGACGCTGATCTCCATCGGAGTCAGAAATTCGTCACGGAGGATCGTGCCCGGATGGACAGGCGGCAGGCGTCGGCCGGAGCGCACGTCAGAGAAGTCGATTGCCCCTTTGTCGATATCTTGACGCTTGATGCTCATCTGTCTTGCTCCTCAATGGTAGTCGGCAATCTCGACATCGAATGCCTCACCGTCTCGCCATACAAAGCATATCCGCCATTGATCATTGATGCGGATGCTGTGTTGGCCCTTGCGGTCGCCCGCCAAGGCTTCCAGCCTGTTGCCCGGCGGCTGGCGCAGGTCGTCAAGTCGCTTGGCGGCGTCGATCGCCAAGAGCTTGGCTCGGGCTCGCTCCTGAATCTGCGGCGGCAGCCCGCGAACGGCATAGCCCGCAAAGATCGCAGCGGTGCGTTTGTCGCCGAACGTCTTGATCACGCCGGAACGTACCGCACCACGTTACGTAATGTCAATCGGAACGTACCGCAAGGGAGTACGGTATTTGCCTAACCATCTGAAATCACGGTTCCTTCCTGGCCGCATTGGTATGCGGGGGGGCGATGGCCCGGAATTCCGCCACCGCCAGGCAAAATTTTTGGGAAGCCACCTTCCCGGAAGCCACCCCGACGCGTTGGTAACGCTTTGACGGATTGCGGCTTTTTCGGCTGAGGCGAGTGGCTTCCAGGNGGCTTCCGCAGTCCAGCATGGAATCCACCGCAAGGGGGCCAACTCGCCATAACTATCGGACTTCACGCGGTTTTCCGGACGCGGCGCGGGCCGAACGTCTGGCTCCAGGAAGCCACCTCGGAAGCCACCGAGAGGCCACGCGCACCTCCGCGCTGGTCGAAGGCGGCGCAGTCGGTTTCCAAGCACGCCAATCACAACGATGACCTTGCGCTTTGCGCCGGAACGGATCGAGTTCTGGCCGCTCGAGCGGCTTTCCGCCTATCCGCGCAACCCGCGCACGCACTCGGATGAGCAGGTGGCGCAGATCGCCGCCAGCATCGTCGAATTCGGCTGGACCAATCCGGTGCTGGTCGCGGGCGACGGCACGGTGATCGCCGGGCACGGTCGCCTCGAGGCGGCGCGCCGTCTCGGGCTCGATGCCGTGCCGGTCGTGGTGCTCAATCATCTGACCGAGGCGCAGCGCCGCGCCTACGTGATCGCCGACAACAAGCTCGCGCTCAATGCCGGCTGGAACGAGGAGCTGCTGGCAGCGGAGCTGCATGCGCTGAACGGCGAGGGCTTCGATCTCGCGCTCACCGGCTTCGACGAGGGCGAGCTCGAGCATCTGATGGCGCCGCTCGATGAGGCGGAGGCGACGGCGGGCGATGCGAACGAGGCGGACGACGACGCCGACGTCTTGTCCTCCCCGCCGCGCCATCCGGTCACGCGGCCGGGCGACCTGTGGCTCATGGGTGCGCATCGCCTGTTGTGCGGCGACAGCACGGAGGCGGATTGCGTCGCGCGGGNGATGGATGGCGAACGCGCCGCGCTCCTGTTCACGAGCCCGCCCTATGCGCAGCAGCGCGACTATGCGACCGGCGGCATTCGCGACTGGGACGCGCTGATGCGGGGGGGGCTTCGGCCACCTCGACACGGTCATGGCCGCAAACGGCCAGGTGCTCGTCAATCTCGGGCTCGTCCACCGCAACAACGAGTGGCTGCCCTATTGGCAGGACTGGCTCGACTGGATGCGCGAGCAGGGCTGGCGGCGCTTTGCCCTCTCTGTCTGGGACCAGGGGCCGGGCCTGCCGGGGGACTGGAACGGGCGGCTGGCGCCTGCCTTCGAGCTCGTGTTCCACTTCAATCGCAAGGCGCGCAAGCCGAACAAGATCGTGCCCTGCAAGTGGGCGGGGCACATCAACGATGCCCATGGCGGCATGCGCCACCGCGACGACCACGTCGGGGAGNGGACCCATGCCGGGCAGGGCGTGCAGGAGACGCGCATCCCCGACAACGTCATTCGCATCACGCGGCATAAGGCGCGCGGGATCGAGCATCCGGCGGTGTTTCCCGTGGCGCTGCCGGAATTCGTAATGCGCGCCTACAGCGACGAGGGCGAGGTCGTCTACGAGCCCTTCGCAGGCTCCGGCACGAGCCTCATCGCCGGTGAGCGGACCGGGCGGAAGGTGCGCGCGATCGAGCTTGCGCCGGCCTACGTCGACCTCGCGATCCTGCGCTGGCGGCGGCTCTTTCCCGATCAGCCCGTGATCCTCGATGGCGAAAGGCAAGACTTCGAAGCGGTCGCGAGGCGACGCGGCATCGACCTTGCGGCCGACTGATGCGCTGCAGGTCGAGCGCTGGCCCATCGAGCGGCTCCTGCCGTATGCGGCGAATGCCAGAACGCATTCGGACGAGCAGGTGGCCGAGATTGCGGGCTCGATCGCCGCCTTCGGCTTCAACGTGCCGTGCCTCGTGGACGAGCGCGGCGTGCTGATCGCGGGCTACGGCCGGCTCCTGGCTGCGCGGCGGCTTGGGCTCGACGATGTGCCGGTCATCCGGCTCAAGCATCTGACCGACGCACAGGCGCGTGCCTTCCGGATTGCCGACAACCGGATTGCCGAGAATGCCGGCTGGGACGAGGCGCTGCTTGCGGCCGAGCTGGCGCGCCTCAGAGACGATGGCCTCGGTCTCGGGCTCCTCGGCTTCGGGGAGGACGAGCTCGACCGCCTGCTCAAGGGGCTCGATGGCGAGGCAAACCAAACGGAGGCCGAGGACGAGGTCCCCGCGCCGCCTGCCGAGCCGGTCAGCCGCCCGGGCGATCTCTGGCGTCTCAGCCAGCACCGGCTGCTCTGCGGGGATGCCACCGTGGCAACGGATGTCGCGCGGCTGTTCGCCGGCGCGCGTCCGCACCTGATGGTGACGGACCCGCCCTATGGGGTCGACTACGATCCGGCCTGGCGCAACGAAGCCGGCGTGTCGGCGACGGGCCGCACCGGCAAGGTCGCAAACGACGACCGCGCCGACTGGCGCGCGGCTTGGGCGCTCTTTCCCGGCGACGTCGCCTATGTCTGGCACGCGGGCGTGCATGCCCGCACGGTCGCCGAGAGCCTGGACGCCTGCGGCTTTGCGATCCGCGCTGAGATCGTCTGGGTGAAGCCGCGCTTCGTGCTCGGCCGCGGCGATTATCACTGGCAGCACGAGCCGTGCTTCTACGCGGTCCGCAAGGGCGCGAACGGACACTGGCAGGGCGGGCGTGACCAGTCGACCGTCTGGCCCATTGCCGCGGCCGGCGCGGAGGACGAAGCAACCGTACACGGGACGCAGAAGCCGGTCGAATGCATGCGTCGGCCGATCGTGAACAACAGCGTGCGCGGCGACCTCGTCTATGAGCCGTTCGCGGGATCGGGCTCGACGCTGATTGCGGCCGAGTCGGTCGGCCGCGCCTGTCTCGCCATCGAGATCGACCCGCGCTACTGCGATGTCGCAATCGAGCGCTGGCAGCGGTTCACCGGCAAGTCGGCGCTGCTCGACGGCAGCGACCGCAGCTTCGACCAGGTCCGGAGCGATCGGCGCGCGGCATGAAGCAGAGCCGTTTGATGTCGCTGGTTGAGTCGATCGCCAATGTGGCGGTCGGCTATGGTCTTGCGCTTGTCACGCAGCTCATCGTGTTTCCCTGGTTCGGGATTGCGGCGTCGCTTGCCGAGCACCTGGCGATTGGGGCGGCCTTTAGCGGTGTGTCCATCCTGCGGTCGTACCTGCTGCGCCGGCTGTTCGAGCACTGGCGCGTTCGGCGCGAAGGGAGCGCGGCGGCGCCATTCCGATCATGAAATGATCAAGAGCGGCCCATCAAAGCAACCGAATGCTGATTATTCGCTTGGCTGCGGGTCAAAGCAGCGCCCCTATGTCGCCATCACGATGGAGATGGCGATGACCAGGACGATCCTTCCGACCGCCAATGAAGCCTGGGGCTTCTGGGGTACCTGCGGCCACAACGGTTACGACCAGGCCATGGCCTGGGAAGCAGCAAGCGATGCTCTGGCGACGGCTTTCGATCTGACGCCCGAGCAGGTGCGCGAGCTGCTGGACGCCCGCTTCGGGCGGCATCTCGCCGACGATTTGAGCTTCATTCCGGGCGGGCCGGTGAGCCGGGAGGCGATCGAGACTCACATCATGACGCGCCTTGCCGATCGGCGCTGGCGCAAGTGGTTTGAGCAGGCGGTTCGCGAAGCAAGGAGTGCCTGATCCTTTGCGCTGCCTCCCGCCTCAGCCCCGCGTCGCCGCCCGCGCGACCGGGGCTTAAGGCAGTAGGAGGGCAGCGATGGTCGCTGCCCGACTACGCATGGAGCCATCCATGGCACTTTCCGATACGCAGCTCGTCGTGCTTTCGGCCGCCTGCCAACGGCCGCACGCCAACGTCTATCCGCTTCCTCTCAAGCTTCCGGGCGGTGCTGCCGCCAAGGTGCTCGCGAGCCTCCTCAAGAAGGGTCTGATCGAGGAGGTTGAGGCCAAGCGCGAGGACACCGTCTGGCGCGAGCACCGAACGCGCAGGCACCTTACGTTGCGCGCAACGAAGGCTGCTTTCGAGGCGCTCGGCATTGTCGAGGCAAGCGAGCCTGGTGCGGCGGATGCGGGCGGCGAAGGAGGCGACGATCTGGTCCGATCGACGGCACGCAAGACCGAGAGCTTCGATGCGAATGACGCCGCGGGCGCTGCTGTTGCACGAGAGGAGGCCCTCAAAGCCAGCGCCTCCGACGACCTGGTTGACGAGACCGAGGCGAGTGCCAAAGCGGCAACGCCAGAGGGAACGGAAGAAACCAAAGACGGGGCGCGTGCCCCGCGCCGCGTGCGCGCCGACAGCAAGCAGGCCAAGCTCATCGAGATGCTCGAACGCCCCGAGGGCGCGACCATCGAGGAGATCGCCAAGGCTTTCGCTTGGCAGCCGCACACGGTGCGCGGGGCGATTGCCGGCGCGCTCAAGAGGAAGCTCGGCCTCAACGTTGCGTCGGAAAAAATAACGTCCGCGGACGGGTCTACCGCATTATCGAATGAGCGAAGCCCTCACTCATGACCAGGATTGAAGNAAGTCGCCGCCCGCAAGGTCGGCGACTTTGCGCGTGGTCGATCCAGCGACAAATGCCATGCAGGGAATGAGCGAGCGGCAATATGCGGCCCATGCCGGCATCTCGCGCGGCGCCGTGCAGAAGGCGCGTGCCGCGGGAAGGCTCGTCATGTTCCCCGATGGCTCGATCGACGCCCAGGCGTCCGACCTTCGGCGGACTGCCACGACCGATCCGAGCAAGCAGCGCGCGCAATCGGGCAAGCCAGCGCGCCTTGAGCCGGTCCCGGAGTCGGCGGTCGGCTCGGTGCGCGAGACGCTGAAGGAGCAGGGGCTGCCTGCGGGCGGCAACGTCACCTTCGTGCAGGCGCGCACGGCGCACGAGATCGCCAAGGCGCATCTGGCGCGCCTCAAGCTGCAGGAGCGCCGCGGCGCGCTCGTCGACCGGGCCCGGGCCACCGCGCTCGTCTTCCGGCTTGCGCGCGAGGAGCGCGATGCGTGGGCGAACTGGCCCGCACGGGTCGCGGCGCTGATGGCGGCCGAGCTCGGCGTCAACGCGCATGCGATGCAGAAGGCGCTCGAAGCCCATGTCCGCGCGCATCTTGCTGAGCTCGCCGAGGTGAAGCCGGAGTTTCGCTGAAGCGCCTTGGATGACCTCTTCGCCTTCGAGGGCGCGGATGAGCTGTGGCAATGCTGGCGCGCGGGGCTTGCCCCCGATCCGGCGCTCACCGTCTCGGAATGGGCCGACCGGCATCGGGGCTTAAGCCCGCGCGCCTCGGCCGAGCCCGGCCGCTACCGCACCGACCGGACGCCCTATATGCGCGCGATCATGGATGCGCTCTCGCCCGCGCATTCCGCGCGCCGCGTCGTCGTGATGAAGTCGGCGCAGGTGGGTTTCACCGAGGGCGGCAACAACTGGGTCGGCTACGTCATCCACCATGCGCCGGGGCCGATGCTCGCAGTGCAGCCGACGGTCGAGCTTGCCAAGCGTTTCTCGCGCCAGCGCATCGATCCGCTGATTGCCGAGAGCCCAAGCCTGCGCGAGCGGGNCAAGCCCGCCCGCGCCCGCGATGCCGGCAACACGGTGCTCTCGAAGGAGTTCCCGGCCGGGCTCCTCGTCATCACTGGCGCCAACAGCGCCGTCGGCCTGCGCTCGATGCCGGCGCGGTATCTCTTCCTCGACGAGGTGGATGCCTATCCGCCCTCGGCCGACGAGGAAGGCGACCCGGTCGCGCTCGCGGAAGCCCGCACGCGGACCTTCTCGTGGCGCTCCAAGGTCCTCATCGGCTCGACGCCGACGATCCATGGGGNGTCGCGGATCGAGCGCGAGTACGAGGCCTCCGACCGGCGGCGCTACTTCGTGCCGTGTCCCCGCTGCGGGGCCATGCAGTGGCTCAAGTTCGAGCGGCTGCGCTGGGAGCAGGGCAAGCCCGAGACGGCCCATTACCTCTGTGAAGCGTGCGAGGGGCGGAACGAGGAACACCACAAGACAGCCATGCTCGCGGCCGGCGAGTGGCGCTCCNCCGCCGTGCCGCAGGATCCAGGCACGATCGGCTTCCACATCTCGGCGCTCTATTCACCGGTCGGCTGGCTGTCCTGGGCGGATATCGCCCGGCTGTGGGAAGCGGCCAGCACCGACGAGGCCAAGCGCAGCTTCAAGAACGGCGTACTGGGCGAGACCTGGGTCGAGACCGGTGAGGCGCCCGACTGGCAGCGCCTCTATGAGCGGCGCGAGACCTGGCCGCTCGGGACCGTCCCGGACGGCGGCCTGTTCCTGACGGCGGGCGCCGACGTCCAGAAGGACCGCATCGAGGTCTCGGTCTGGGCCTGGGGCCGAGGCCTCGAGAGCTGGCTCGTCGACCATCTCGTCATTGATGGCGGGCCCGAGCGCGCCGAAGCCTGGGCGAGGCTATCGGCGCTCCTCAATCGCACCTGGCCGCATGAGCCGGGGGCCTGGCTCGGCCTTGCGAAGCTCGGCATCGACACCGGCTACGAGGCACCGGCGGTCTATGCCTGGGCCCGCGCCCACGGCTTCGCCCAGGTGGCGGCCGTCAAGGGCGTCGAGGGCTTCAACCGGGCGGCACCCGTGACGGGTCCGAGCTATGTCGACGTCACCGAAGGCGGCCGGAAGCTGCGCCGTGGCGCGCGGCTGTGGACCGTCGCGGTTGCCACTTTCAAGAGCGAGACCTACCGCTTCTTGCGCCTTGCCGCACCGACCGATGAGGAGCTTGCCGCGGGCGCGACCTTCCCGGCGGGCTACGTGCATCTGCCTCGTGGCGTCGAGGCCGAATGGGTCAAGCAGCTCGTTGCCGAGCAGCTCGTCACCGTCAAGACCAAGCGCGGCTTTGCCCGTCTCGAATGGCAGAAGCTGCGTGAGCGCAACGAGGCGCTCGACTGCCGCGTCTATGCCCGCGCCGCCGCCTGGATTGCGGAGGCCGATCGCTGGACGGAAGCCATGTGGCGCGATCTGGAGAGGCAAGTGGGCGCGGCCGCGGACAGCGATGAGGGCCGGAACTCACAGGATGCGCCCGATGAGGCCTCCGATGCGCAAGCAAGACCGGTCGCCGGCGTGGTCCGACGCGGGCCTAAGCGCCACGGCCGACGCGTGTTTCGGTCGAGCTACCTGAGCTGAGTCCCCATGACCCTCGAAGAGTTGATCGCGCAGCGCGAGGCACTGCTGGCCGCGCGGTTCCGCGGCGTGCGCACGGTCGAGGTGGACGGACGCCGCGTGACCTATGCGTCCGACGCCGAGATGGCGGCCGCCATCACGGATCTGGAGCGCCGGATCGCCGCGGTTCAGGAGGGTGGCCGCAAGCGCCGCATCCTCACATCGGCCTCGAAGGGTCTTTGAGTGCTCGCCGCCCTCAAAGCCTTCCGCCGCCGAGTCGGGGCGTTCATCGGCGGGTTCGAGGCGGGCCTGGCGAACCGGCGCCTCAAGGGTTTCCAGCCGAGCCGGGCGCATCTCAATACGCTGATCGCGGCGGCGGGATCCGACATCACCGCGCGCGCCCGCTGGCTCGTGCGCAACAACGGTTATGCGGCGAACGCCATCGAGAGCTGGGCCGGAAACGTCATCGGCGCCGGCATCAAGCCGTCCTCGCTGATCGCCGACCCGCAATTGAAGGCGCGCGCGCAGAAGCTCTGGCTCGATTGGACCGACGAGGCGGATGCCGAAGGCTTCACCGATTTCTACGGGCTGCAGCGGCGGGCCGCGCGCGAAGTGTTCATCGCCGGCGAGGNGTTCTTTCGGTTTCGCCCGCGCCGGCCGCAGGACGGGCTCACGGTGCCCCTGCAGCTGCAGATGCTCCCCTCCGAGATGCTGCCGCTCCATCGCACCGAGGTTGCGCAGAATGGCAACGTGATCCGGCAGGGCATCGAGTTCGATCGCATCGGGCGCCGTGTGGCCTATCACTTCCTGCGCCGGCACCCGAACGACATCACGGACCCTGGCCTTTCCGGCGAGACCGTCCGCATCCCCGCCGCCGAGATCATCCACGTGATCGATCCCGTGGAGGCGGGGCAGCTCCGCGGCGTCTCCCGCTTCGCGTCCACGATCGTCAAGCTCTTCCTGCTCGACCAGTTCGACGACGCGGAGCTCGACCGTAAGAAGGTCGCGGCGATGCATGCGTTGTTCATCACGNCCCCGGCCCCCGCCGAGCCGCTCGATGCCGCCGAGACGCGCACCGAGAACGACGAGCGCACGCTCGATTTGCAACCTGGGCAGATCATGCTGCTCGAGCCCGGCGAGGAGGTGCAGACCTCTTCGCCCGCGGAGTCGGGCCAGACCTACGAGCCCTTCCAGTACCGTACGCTGCTCCAGGTCTCGGCCGCGCTGGGCGTTCCTTACGCCTATCTCTCGAACGACATGCTGAAGGCGAACTACTCGAACTCGCGCCTGGCGCTGCTCGAGTTCCGCCGCCGCGTCGAGGCCTTTCAGCACGCGGTCATCGTCTGGCAGCTCTGCCGCCAAGTCTGGGCGCGTTTCATGGATACGGCGGCGCTTGCCGGCGCCATCGATCTTCCGGACTACGAGGCGCGCCGGCGCGAATACCTGGCGTGCACTTGGCTGCCGCCGAAGTGGGACTGGGTCGATCCCTTGAAGGACGCGCGCGCGGAGATCGAGCAGATCGCGGCGGGCTTGAAGAGTCGCACGCAGGCGCTCGCCGAGCGCGGCTACGACGCCGAGCAGGTGGATGCCGAGATCGCCGCCGACCGGGCGCGCGAGAAATCGCTGGGCTTGAACTTCGGGCCGGCGCCGGCCGCAAACGTCGTGTCGGAGTCGGGAAGTCGATCTACGGCTTCCGACGCGGTGGCGAACTAAACGGATCGAGCACGGAGACGCCCGTCGGCTCGAAATCCGATACGTTGCGGGTCACCACGGTGAGGCCGTGTTCGAGTGCGGTGGCGGCCACGGCCAAATCGAGACCTTTATTCCCGATCTGTTGCGATAGACGGCCCCAACGACGGGCGACCGCGACATCTACCGGAAGAATTCGACCCTCATAGGTCCGCAAAACAGTATCGACCCACACCGCCAGGCGTTCTGCAAATGACGGATCGAGTTGGCGCTGCCGTTCAATTCCACGCTCGATTTCGCCGATCGTCACCACGCTGACGAACAGGTCTTGGGATGAGACCTTTTCGAGCCAATGAACCACATTGTGATTGCGCTGCCGTCGAGGCTTGCGCAATTCGGAAAAGACGACGGTGTCGAGCAGAAACATCAGAAGCCCGGGTCGCGCATGCGCCCCTCGAGCCGTTCAAAGTCCTCGCCCCCGCTCGGCATCGCTAGAAGAAGCTCGGCGAAGCTCGGTGCCTTCAGGTGCTGCAACTTCCGCAAACGCTCGTATTCATCCGCGGCTATAACCACCACAGCCGGCTTGCCATGCTTGGTCACAGTCTGCGGCTTACGCCGTGCCGCCTCGACGACTTCGCTGAATCGGTTCTTGGCGTCCTGAACCGACCACGTGGCGTTTGCCATGGCTCACCTCAACTAGCTAGAATTTCTGGCTAGAATATAGGGCCCGCAGGCGGGCCGTCAAGGCCCCTTGGCTTCGCCAGAGCCGCCACCGAATGCTCGACCTNCCCCACGTGGCCTCGCGCCTGTTCGGGACGCCGCTGATGATCGCGCGCGCCAAGCTCGAGGCGATCCTCGCCGTGCTGACGCCGCGGCTCGCCGGCGGGAGAATCGAACCGATCGACCCACGACCCGAGCCAGCGCCGCTCACCGCGATCACGGCCGAAAGCATTGCCGTTATCGCGGTGATCGGCACGCTGGTTGCCCGCTCCGGCTATCTCGATGCCGCAAGCGGGCTTCGCTCGTACAGCGAGATCGGCGAGGCGATCGCGGGCGCCATGGCGGAGCCGAGCGTGCGCGGCGTGATCCTCGATGTCGATTCCGCAGGCGGGGAGGTCGGCGGCCTGTTCGATCTCGTCGATCGCATCCGCGCCCTCCGCGCGGCGAGCAACAAGCCGCTGTGGGCGGTGGCGAACGAGAGCGCGCTGTCGGCGGCCTATGCCATCGCGAGCGCCGCGGAGCGGCTCTATGTCACCCGCACCGGCGAGGTCGGCTCGATCGGCGTCGTCGCCGTGCACGTCGATGAAAGCGGCGCCGATGCCAAGGCGGGCCTGGCCTGGACCTTCATCTTTGCGGGCGAGCACAAGATCGACGCCAATCCCCACGAGCCGCTCTCCGAGCGCGCCCGCGCAACGATAAAGGCCGACGTCGACCGCCTCTATGCGGAGCTCTGTGCGCTCATTGCCTTGAACCGCGGCCTGACCGTGGAGGCCGTGCGCGCGACGAAGGCTGCGATCTATCGCGGCGAGCTTGCCATCCGCGCCGGTCTCGCCGACAGGCTCGGCACCCTCGATGCGGCCATCGCCGAGATGGCGGCCGAGCTCGCGCGCGGTGCGCCAACCGAGCGTGCCCTCATCATCCAGCCCCCGAACAGGAGCCCGTCCATGCAGATCGACCAACAATCCGTAGAGATCCGCGATGATCCGAACGCGGCGCAGGCAGAGCGGCAGTTGGCTTCTCGGCCGGCAACCATGCCTGCTCTGCAAACGCCGGCGGGAGCCCCGGGACTTGCCGTCGCGGCCGGCTCGGACGGAGCGCCCGAGCCCAACCCCGCCGAGAGGCTCCGCGCGGAATTTTCGGAGATCGTCGGCATCGCCGCGCAGGCGGCGCGCCTCGGCGTTGCCGTCGATGCGGCCGATGCCATCGCCAAGGGTGTCTCGCCGGACGCGCTGCGGCGCGCCGTGCTCGAGGAGCTCGCTGCGCGCGCCGAGGCAACGAGCGTGATTGCCGCCGCCCCNCCCGCCGCCGCGGCGAGCGACAGCCCGATCGTGCGGCGGGCCAAGGAGCGCGCCGCCGCAGCGGCCCGTCCCTGACCGTCGAGACTTCAAGGAGCCCCGACCATGCCCACGCTCACCATGGCGCCGACGCTCGGCGACCTCGTCAAATACGAGCTCAACGGCAACTACAATCGCGAGACCGTGACGCTCAAGGCCGGCACCAGCTACTTGCTCGGTGCCGTGCTCGGCAGGATCNCCGCCTCCGGCAAGTACCGCCTGTCGCCCGCATCCCCGGTCACGGGCGACGAGGGCGCCGAGACCGCCGTCGCCGTCTTGATCGAAGCCGTCGACGCAACCGCTGGTGACGCGGCCGGGCTCGTCATCGCCCGCGGTCCCGCGATCGTGTCCAAGGCCGCGCTCGTGTTCGACGCCTCCGTGGACCAGCCGGCCGAGAAGGCGGCCAAGCACGCCGAGCTTGCGGCAGTCGGCATCGTGCCGCGCGAGACCGCCTGATCCGCCCCTCGCAATTCGAACGCCACCCTCGGGCCTCGACGGAAATCCCGTCGGGGCCCGAACCATTCTGAGGAACCACAATGGCCCCGATGATCAATCCCTTCGACGCGGGCGGCTACTCGCTCGCCGAGATGACCCAAGCCATCAACATCCTGCCCAACATCTACACCCGGCTCGGCCAGCTCGGCCTGTTCCGCTTCGAGGGCATCACCCAGCGCAGCGTCATCATCGAGCAGGCCGAGGGCGTGCTCAACCTGCTCCCCNCCGTTCCCCTCGGCGGGCCGGCGACCGTCGCCAACCGCGACAGTCGCTCCATGCGCTCGTTCACGGTGCCGTGGATTCCCCACGACGACGTCATTACGCCTCAGGACATCCAAGGCGTCCGCGGCTTCGGGGTGGCGGACGCCGCTGACCCACTCGCCACCGTCATGGAGCGCAAGCTCACCCGCATGCGCGCCAAGTACGCCCAGACCCGGGAGTACATGGAGGTCAATGCGCTGCGCGGTGTGGTCAAGGATGGGGCCGGCATTCAACTCTACGATTACTTCGCCGAGTTCGGCCTCGCCCAGCAGTCGGTCGACTTCGTGCTCGGCACGGCCGGTACGAATGTGCAGGCCAAGTGCCGCGAGGNGCTGCGCGACATCGAGACCGAACTCAAGGGCGAGACCATGACCGGGGTGCTGGCCCTCGTCAGTCCGACCTTCTTCGACAAGCTGATCGGCCACGCCAAGGTCGAGGAAGCCTACAAGTACTTCTCCTCGACCGGTGCCCAGCCCCTGCGCGAGGACTCGCGCCGCCGCTTCCCCTTCGCCGGCATCGTGTTCGAGGAGTACAACGCCACGGTCACGCTCTCGACTGGTGCGACCGAGACCCTGATCCCGGCGAATGAAGGCATCGCCTTCCCGCTCGGNACCATGGACACCTTCGTGACCTATGGGGCGCCGGCGAACCTGATCGAGACCGTCAACACCGTGGGCCTTCCGATCTATGCGCGACAGATCGCGCGGCCCGACGGCAGTGCCATCGACATCAAGACAGAGGCCTCCATCCTGCCTGTCAACAAGCGTCCGCGCTTGGCCATTCGCATCCACACTAGCAACTGAGCGGAATGAGCGTGTTCGCGCAGGCGAGCGACGACCCGTTCGATGATCCCCATCTTGCGCTCGAGGNGCTGTGGCGCGCGAACGGCGCGGGCGCCGGCATTCCTGTCCGCGTCATCCTCCGCCGTCCGGACGCGGTGGTCGGCTTCGGCGACAGCCGCGCCGTACTGCCCTCCGTGTTGATCGACGTGCGCCGGTCGGACGTTGCCGCGCCGGCCGCGGGCGACACCGTCGAGATCGTGGGCGACGTCTACGAGATCATCGCCGCGCCGGTAGCGGACAGCCTCGGGCTCGTGTGGACGTGCGAAGCCGCCAAACAGGCTTGAGCTATGCGTTTCACGCTGCAGACCTCCGATATCGCCCGCGACCTCGCGGTGACCGAAGGCGACATTGCGCGGTCCGTGACCNCCGCGATGCGCCAGGTAACGGAAGGGCTGAAATCGGATCTGCGTGCGGACGTGGTCGATTCCGGCCTGGGGCAGCGGCTCGCCAACACCTGGCGCGGCAAGACGTTCCCCGAGAGCGGCGCGAGCATCGAGGCGGCGTCGTTCGTTTGGTCGAAGGCTCCCAACATTGTGGACGCATTCAACCGCGGCGTGCCGATCATCGCGAGGAACAGGCGCTTCCTTGCGGTTCCGACACCAGATGCCGGCGTCAGCCACACGACCGTCAAGAACAAGCGGCTCACGCCCGCGATATGGGAAACCGAAACCGGCGTGAAGCTCAGGTTCGTCCCTCGCGGTCGTCACGCGCTGCTTGTCNCCGATGCTCACTATGTCCGTCAGCCGCCACGCTGGCGGCGGCGAAAGTCGTTCAAGCCGATCCGCACACCGTTGATCGGCGGCCGGAGGTTCCTCGTGATCTTCGTGCTCGTGCCGATGGTCAATCCCGGCAAGCGCCTCGACATCGAAGGCATCGCGCAGCGATGGGCGAACCGCGTCGGGCCGCTCCTCGCGCAGCATTGGAGGTGACCGTGACGAGCCGCCGCGAGCAGGTGATTGAGGCGATCGTCGCGCTGATTGTCGCCGCGCTGCCGGACGCGGAGGTGAGGCGTAACCTCGCCAAGCCCGAGCGCATCCCGCCGGGCGGGCTGGTGATCGTGCGCGACGGCGACCCGGGCGAGCCGGAAGTCGTTCTGTCGCCGCTGACCTATCTCTACACGCACCGCGTTCCACTCGAGGTCGCGGTGCGCGATAGCGGCTTGCAGTCGCGCGAGCAGGCATTGGATGCGATGCTCGCCGCCATTGGAGCCGCCGTCGCAGCAAACCGCACCATCGGCGGCCTGTGCGACTTCATCGAGTCGGAGGCGCCGGCGACCGCCGACATCGAGACCTCGGGCGCGCAAGCCGTGCGCTGGGCCGATGCCGCGATCGTCGCGAGCTACGGAACGTCTGATCCGCTGAACTGATCTGGTCCATCTCAGGAGGTGTCTCATGGCTCGTGCCAGAGGCGCCAACGCCATCATGGCCGCGGCGTTCGAGACCACCTACGGCACGTCGCCGACAAGCGGCTACAAGAAGCTGCCGTTCGTCTCCTCGGCGCTTGGCGAGGAGCAGAACCTGATCGAGAGCGATCTCCTGGGCCTTGGCCGCGAACCGCTGCCGCCGAGCAAGGACGTCGCCAACAACGAGGGCGACGTGGTCGTGCCGGTTGACCTGCGCAACTTCGGTTACTGGCTCAAGCTCCTGCTCGGCGTGCCCACCACGACAGGGACCGGTCCGTACACCCACACCTACGTCTCGGGCGCGCTCGCGCTGCCGTCGATGGCGATCGAGATCGGGCTGCCCGACGTGCCGAGCTACGGCATGAACTTCGGCGTGCGCGCCAACACCATGACCATCCAGATGCAGCGCTCGGGGCTCCTCAATGCCACCATGGGCTTGATCGCGCAGGGCGAGACACGATCCGCCTCGTCCGGCGCAGGCACGCCGTCGGAGGCTGCGATCGAGCGCTTCTCGCAAGGGTTGGGCGAGATCAAGCGCAACGGCGTTGCGCTCGGCAACATCGTCTCGGCGGAGCTCACTTATTCCAACAATCTCGAAAAGGTCGAGGTGATCCGCCCGGACGGCCGGATCGAGGACGTCGAGCCCGCCATGGTCGCGGCGAACGGCAACGTTGTCGTGCGCTTCGCCGACACGACGCTGCTCGACCAGGCGATCAACGGCGCGCCGTGCGAGCTGTCGTTCGGCTGGGAGATCGACGCGGATCGGTCGTTGCTCTTCACGCTGCACGAGGTCTACCTGCCGCGCCCGAAGCTGCCGGTCAGCGGCCCGGGCGGTGTGCAGGCGACCTTCGCCTTCCAGGCGGCCAAGGACCCGGCTCTGGCGAATACGATGACCGTCGTGCTCGTCAACGACGTGCCGACATACTGAGGCGACGATGCTGAAGCTTTCCATCGATCGCGAGCCGTTCTGGCTCGACGTGATGCCGGGCGTGCGCATCAAGCTGCGGCCGGTCACGGTCGCCGCGATCCTCGCGGCCCGCGCAGCCGCCGCCGAGGTGCTGCGCAAGGGCGGCGAGGATGCGGAAACGCGAGCGGGCTTCGCCTTCACGCGCGGGCTCGCGCGCTCAGGNATCGTCGAGTGGGAAGGCATCGGGGACAAGGACGGCAACCCGGTCGCCCCGACGCCGGAGGCCATCGACGCCGCGCTCGAATGCTGGCCGGTTTTTGATGCGATCGACCGGTTCTACGTCGCGCCGGTCCTGCTGCAGGCCGAAGAAAAAAACGCCTGATCGCCCTCGCCGAATGGCACTTCGGCGGTGGCGACGGCTACTGCGCAGCGTGTCCAGAGACCTGCGCCGAATGCCCCTATGTCCGCAACGCGCCACGGACGCCTGAAGGGATCGCATCCTAGGAAGTCATCCGGCGCGCGGCGGGCCAAGTCCGCGTCGCGGCGGGCGGNGTCTACGCGATGGACTTCGGCGCGGTGTTGATCTTGGCCTCCGCGATGGGCGCGCTCAACCCGCTGCTTGCCAAGGTGCTGCCCGAGATCGAGCCGATCGTCGTGCGCGCCTACGCCAGGAATGCCGACTGAATGAGCACCACGCAGGTATCGATCCGCCTCAATATCGAGGGCAAGGCGGACGTCAAGCGCGCTTTCGACGAGGTCGCGGTCAGCGGCACGGCCGCATTCCGTGGCATCGCCTCCGCCATGGATGCGGCTGGCGCCGCCACCGACCGCGAGACGCAGCGCTTGCAGCGCCTTGCGCAGGCGGCGAAGCAGGCAGCGGCCGCCGAGCAGGCGCAGCGCGCATTCAACCAGTTCCTTGGGATCGGCACCGCGCCGCCGAAGTCTGCGCGCGAGTCGGCGGCTGTTTTCGAAGAGGCTGCAAAGGCAGCGGAAGATCTCGAACGGCGTACTGAGGCGCTGCGCGCGCAGATCGATCCGCTGGGCGCGGCGCAGAAACGGCTCAACGCCGAGCTCGCTGAGGCCGACGCGCTCTTCAAGGCGGGCGCGATCACCACCAAGGAGCAGGCCGCTGCGCATGCGCTCGCGCGTCAGCGGTTCGAGGCAACCGCCCGTGCGCTCGGCGCGGTTGGCGGCCAATCCCAGTTGACGGCCGCTCAGCTCTCGAACCTGACGTTCCAACTCAACGACGTGATTGTCGGGCTCGCGTCCGGCCAGCAGCCCCTGACCGTGCTGATCCAGCAGGGATCGCAGATCGCGCAGGTGATGGGGCCGGCCGGTCTTTCCGGCACGCTGAAGGGGCTGAGCCAGGCGCTTGCGTCGATCCTCACGCCCGCGCGGCTTGCGGGCGGCGCGATCGCGGCGGTCGCCATCGGCGCGGTGACCGCCTGGAACGCGTGGTTCGAGAGCCAGCCGAATGTCGTGACCGCGCTCGCCGGCGCGGGACGGATCGCCGGCGCGACGGTCGGCGACATCAACCGGATTGCGGAGGCTGGCGCCGCCGCCGGCAGGGNGTCGGCTGCTTCCGCGCGCGAGATGGCGGCCGAGTTCGCGCGGACCGGCAAGATCGGCAAGGAGCTCTTCGGCGATCTGATCGGAATCGCCAAGGACTACGCCACGACGGTCAACGCGGACCTCGGCGATGCCGTCAAGCAGCTCGCGCAGGCGTTCGCCGACCCGGCGCGCGGCGCCGAGACGCTCAACAATCAGCTCGGATTTCTCGACGATCGCNCCCGGCAGTACATTCGCCGGCTCGTCGAGCAGAACGACCGCACCGCCGCGCAGCGGGTCTTGCTCGAGGCCATGAGCGGCAGTCTCGCCAATGCCGAGCAGGCGACGACCGCGCTCGGCCGCGCCTGGGATGCTGTCAAGCGCGCGGCGTCGGATGCATTTGATGCACTCGGCCGCACCGTCGATCGCGCGACCGGCGGCGGTACGGCGGAAGAACAACTCGCCGGCATCGAACGCCGGATCGCGGCGCTATCCCGCGGCGGCGGCGCGCCGACGCGGGTTCTGAATGAGCTGCAACGGCAGGCTGACAAGCTCCGCGCCGACATCGCCGAGGCGCGCCGGCAGGCCGACCTCGGGCGCATCGAGGCCGAAGCGCGTGAGCTGTCCCTCCGCGTCGGCGAGGCCGTCCGCGACATCGTGCCCGGCACGGAGACGATCCGGCAGCTCGAATCCGTGCGCGCCTCGCTCGGCCGCCTGCTCGAAGACCCGCTCGCGGCCAAGCATGTCGGCAACCTGCGGGACGTGGAGGACGCCTATCGCCGCGTCACGCAGGCGCTCGAAAGCTACCGCGGCGAGAATGCGCGCTTCCTCGATCCGCTCGAACGAAAGCTTCGGCTGCAACAGATCGAGATCGCGCTGATCAATGCAACGACGCCGGCACAGAAGGCAGCGCTCGAAGCCGAGCGCGCCCGGATCGAGCTGATCGGACAGGCGATCACGCCCGAGCAGCAGGCGCTGGCGGTCGCGCAGGCGCGCAACCGCGTGCTCGCGGAAGCGTCCCGGTTCGTCCGCGACTACGCGCGCGACCAGCAGTTCTCGATCGAGCAGACGCAGGCCGAGATCGACTTTATCGGCCGGAGCGTCGAGGAAAAGGACAGGTTCATCGCGCGGCTCCGGGCCGAGCAAGATTTGCGCAGGCAGGGGATTTCGGCGGCGAGCGCCGAGGGCCAACTGATCCTCGCCAATGCCGAGCGCCAAGCCGCCCTCAACGCCCAGCTCGACCGCGCGGGAGCTGATGCAGGGCTGGCAGGGCGTCTTCGACTCCGCGATGAACCGCTTCGCCGACCTGCTCGCGCAGGGCAAGCTCGACTGGAAGTCCTGGGCGGACGCCGCGCGCGCCGCGATCATCGACATCAACAAGGAGATCATCAAGCTCGCGCTGATCAACCCGCTCAAGAACCTCCTCTTCGGCACCAATGCGGCGACGCTCGAAAATGCGGGTGGCATGCTCGGCAGTCTCCTTGCCGCGTTCCGGCTGCACGAGGGCGGCATCGTCGGTCTTGCCGGCGTGCCGGCGCTCGCACCGGCCGCGGCCTTCGCCCGCGCGCCGCGTTTCCATGATGGAGTGTTCCTCAAGCCCGACGAGGTGCCGGCGATCCTGCAGCGCGGCGAACGCGTTCTTTCGCGCGAGGAGGCTCGCCGCTACGAGCGCGGCGGCGGCATGGGCATGCCGGTTGTCAACGTCACGATCCAGACGCCGAGTCCGGCCGCCTTCGCGGCGAGCCGCACGCAGGTCGCGGCCGACCTGGCGCGCGCGGTGCGGCTTGGGATGCGCGGGATGTGAGGGCTAGGTTTTTTTCGAGATAGCCGCACGGCGGCGTTGGCGGACGGAAGCTCGATGTCCCGTCTGTCAATCGGAGTCCAACTTTGCTCCCGGAGTGGAGTGCGGAGCGCGGGGTTGGGCGGCCAGTCCGACTGCCAGCATATCGGCCGGCAAGGGTCAAAGCATGTACCCAACGAAACCGATTTTGTTGGCCAAGACTAAAGGGATTGGAGATGCTCTCGGAGAATGGAATGTCGCGCGACACGCCGTCATTCGCTTAAACGCGCAGTTCCATGCGGAGAACCTCCGACTCCAGCCTCACTCCCTCCGCCATCCCTCTTTCCAACCTTGCTCTCCGGCAAAGCAAAATCGGCTGAAACCTCTAGGGGTTATCCCTCTTTCGCCCCCCCGTCTTTCCCGCGTGCGGACTGATCGGGCAGACCATCGCCACACGCGGCGCGCGGGTCAGGCTGGCGGCTATTATCGCCAGGGGCACGGCGGACATGCCGGGCTGCCCCAGCTATATCGTCGCCTGCGACATGGAGGATACCGGCCCCCTGTGGGTGACGGGAGGTGTGGAAGGTCAGGCAGAGCCCCACCCGCTCGCTCGACCTGCCGGCGGTGAGGGCGTCAATCGCCGAGGCGCGGCCGCTCATCGCCGCCTTCCGCAACCGCCGCGAGAGGCTGGCCATCGCCGGCGTGGACGAGGGCTCAGCCTGCGTCGGCGCGGCCTGCAAGCGCCACGTAGAATCCGGCGCCGTCACGGGCAGGAAGCGGCGTGAGCCGCGCCACCCAGCCCTTGCGCCGCGCCTCGAGCAGAAGGCGGCCGACGGGCTGGAACAGGGTCTCGCCGCTCGTCGGCGTCGCCGGATCGATGAGGACGGCGACGGACTTGCCGGCAGCGAAGCGGCTGCGCTCCAGCATCTCCTGGATGGAGGCGAGCGCCCGCTGGCGGGAGACGCCGCGCAGGTCAATCNCCGATTCGGCATCTGCGAGGCCGAGATTGCCGCGCAACTTGGCTGCATAGACGTCGTCAAAAAAGGGCATGGGCGCGACAACTCGGGCAAGGCGACGCAGGTGGGGAACGCCGACAACGGACGCGCGCGGCGCGGCCGCGAAGCGTTTCGTCGTCGACAGTCTGTCCACGCCCGCGCTGCCACGTCAACCGCGTCGGCTAGCCGCTGCCAGAGCGTGAGCCAAGCGGCCGGGCACGGCCTCAGCGCACGATGACGTTCTTGAACTGCCAAGGGTCGTCGTAGTCGACATCCTCGGGAAAGAGCACGCCCCGCCCCGTCACCGGCGTCCAGTCGGTATACCGGCCGACGACGGGCCCGAGGTAGGGCCGCTGCACCTCGAGACAGCGGCGAAAATCCATCTCGTCGGCCTCGACGACGCCGCGGTCGGGATTCTCCAGCGCCCAGACCATGCCGGCCAGCACGGCCGAGGTCACCTGCAGGCCCGTCGCGTTCTGGTAGGGCGCGAGGCGGCGCGTCTCCTCGATGGAGAGCTGCGAACCGTACCAGTAGGCGTTGCGCGCATGGCCGTAGAGCAGCACGCCGAGCTCGTCGATGCCGTCGACGATCTCCTCCTCGTCCAGGATGTGCCACACGTCCTGGNCCTTCCACTGCCCGCCCGCCATCTCGTGCAGGGACAGCACGGCATCGTCGCAGGGATGGTAGGCATAGTGGCAAGTGGGGCGGAAGAGCACCCGCCCGCCCTCCCGGGCGGNGAAGTAGTCCGCGATCGAGATCGCCTCGTTGTGGGTGATGAGCCAGCCGTGCTGGGCGTCGGCTGTGGGCGTCCACGAGCGCACGAGCGTGCCCGCTCCGGGGCGCGTCAGATAGATGCCGGCGCCGCAGCCGAAATCGTGCGCACGCGCCTCGGGCGGCAGCGCCTTCTCATGCGTGCCCCAGCCCAGCTCCGCCGGCTGCAGCCCCTCGGCGATGAAGCCGTCGACCGACCAGGTGTTGACGAAGGTGCCGCGCTCCTTCGGCTTCCTGGCACGCTGAGTATCGCGCTCGGCGATGTGGATGCCCTTGACGCCGGCCTTCATCATGAGCAGCGCCCACTCCTTTCGGCTCGTCGGCTCGGGCTCGTCGAGCCCGAGGTCGGCGACGAGGTTGAGGAGCGCCTGCTTGACCAGCCACGACACCATGCCGGGGTTGGCGCCGCAGCAGTTCACGGCCGTGCGCCCGGGGCCGAGCGCCCCCTTCATCTCCAGCACGGATTCGCGCAGCGCGTAGTTGGAGCGCTGCGACATGGTGAGGCGCGGGTCGGTGTAGAAGCCGGCCCACGGCTCAGCCACGGTGTCGATGTAGAACGCGTCGCACTCGCGCGCGAGGCGCATCATCTCGGTGGAGGACACGTCGACTGACAGGTTGACGAGGAAGCCCGGCCCGGGCCCGGCTGTGAGCAGGGGCTTGAGAAGGCGATCAAAATTCTCGCGCGTGACCGCCTCGTTGATGAAGCGGATGCCGCGCTCGTCGAGCACGCTGCGGTTCTTCTCATCGGGATCGATGACCACGAACTTCGACCGGTCGTGCGCGATGTGACGCTCGATCAGCGGCAGGGTGCCCTTGCCGATGGAACCGAAGCCGATCATGACGATGGGGCCGTCGATGCGGGCATGCACGGGCCAGTCGGTCATCTCTTCCCCTCCTGCTGGCGGCGATGTCCCGCGATCGGGACGGGCGAAACGGCTGCAAGTCGCACGAAGCCATGTCCGTGCGACGCGATCAATCGGAAATGCCGGATCAGGCCGCGCGGGCGAGCCCTTCATCNCCCTGCTTCGCAGCGGCGACGAGCTCGCCGAGGTCGGGCAGGGCCGCCGGCTGGCCCGTCGGCGAGACGAGCCCGCGCGCCCCGGCGAGCGCTCCGGGGACGAGCTCCAGCCCGAGGAAACGCTCGCACGCGAAAGGCCCCGGCAGCCACAGGCCGGCGGTATGCGCCGCCGAGAAGCCGAAGCGCGCATAGTAGGACGCATCGCCCACAAGCAGGATCGCGCGATGGCCCAGTGCCGCCGCATCGGCGATGGCCCGGCGCATCAGCGCCCCGCCGATGCCGGCCGAGCGCATGTCGGCTGCCACCGCAAGCGGCCCGAGCAGAAGGGCCGGACGCGCCGGCCCGGCCGTCACGTGCCACAGCCGCAGGGTTCCGACGAGGCGCCCGTCATGGCGCGCGACCAGGGCCAGCCCCTCGGCCGGCAGGCGCCCTTCCCTCAGGCGCTCGGACGTCTTGCCGAAACGCGCCTCGCCGAAGGCCTCGTCAAGCAGCGCCTCGCGCGCCGCGGCGTCGCGCGGCTGCTCCCGTTCGATGATCATGGCAATGCCTTCCCCGTCCCGCGCGCGAGACGATGCGTGCGACACTGGTCGCTGCTGAGGAAGGGGAGCCGGCAGCCCGGCTCCCGACGACGGCGAAGCCGGAACCCGTCCTGGGCTGCGGCTCAGATGTGGTACGCCTTGAGCGGTGGGAAGCCGTTGAAGGCGACTGCCGAGTAGGTCGTCGTATAGGCGCCCGTGCCTTCGATGAGGATCTTGTCACCAATCGACAGGCTCACCGGCAGCGGATAGGGCACCTTCTCGTAGAGCACATCGGCGGAATCGCACGTCGGCCCTGCGAGCACGCACGGCTCCACCGCATCGCCATCGCGCGGCGTGCGGATGGGATAGCGGATCGCCTCATCCATCGTCTCGGCGAGGCCGCCGAACTTGCCGATGTCGAGATAGACCCAGCGGATGTCGTCGTCCGCGCTCTTGCGGGAGATGAGCACCACCTCGGCCTCGATGACGCCGGCGTTGCCGACCATGCCGCGGCCCGGCTCGATGATCGTCTCCGGAATCGCGTTGCCGAAGTGACGGCACAGCGCCTGGAAAATCGATGCGCCATAGGCCTCGACCGCCGGCACATCCTTGAGGTAGCGCGTCGGAAAACCGCCGCCGAGGTTGACCATCGACAGGTTGAAGCCGCGCTCGGCGCACTCGCGGAAGATGCCAGCCGACGAAGCGAGAGCCTGGTCCCAGGCCTCGGTGTTGGCCTGCTGCGACCCGACGTGGAAAGACACGCCATAGGCCTCGAGGCCAAGGCGATGGGCGTACTCCAGCACGTCGACGGCCATCGACGGCTCGCAACCGAACTTGCGCGACAGCGGCCACTCTGCGCCCGCACCGTCGCACAGGATGCGGCAAAAGACCTTGGAGCCGGGCGCAGCACGGGCGACCTTCTCCACCTCTTCCGTGCAGTCGACGGCATAGAGGCGCACACCAAGCTCGTAGGCGCGCGCGATGTCGCGCTCCTTCTTGATGGTGTTGCCGTAGGAGATGCGGTCAGGCGTCGCGCCGGCAGCCAGGGCCATCTCGATTTCGGCCACGGATGCCGTGTCGAAGCAGGAGCCGAGACCGGCGAGCAGCTTCAGCACCTCGGGCGAGGGGTTGGCCTTGACGGCGTAGAACACGCGCGTGTCGGGCAGCGCGCGCGCAAAGCTGAGGTAGTTCTCGCGCACCACCTCGAGATCCACGACGAGGCAAGGGCCGTCTTCTCGTCGGCTGCGCAGGAATTCGCGAATGCGCTCGGTCATCGACCTGCTCCCAAAGCTCAAACGGGGGGCGGACAACCNCCCGGCATGACACAGGTGCGATAGCCTCCGCCGCCACGCTGTGGAGACGTGACGGCGCCGAGGGGTTTCACACCCGAACGTGCTGCCTACGCTTTGGAAGGGATTGCCTTCCGCACGCCTGGCAATGATGGACAAGCCTCTTCGGTAGCCCGAGCCGACCTTTGGAGGGTCGGTAGAGACCAAAAAAGCCCGTTCCGTCGTTGCTTTAAGCCGCGTCCCCCGCGGAGAGCGGAGTGCGCCGGTTTCGCCTCCGGCTGCCAGTCAAGTGTTCGAAGCCTGCGCTTCGGGCGGCTGTCCGGCCTCTTGTCCGGATGCCCACCGACCGGCACGCGACCACAGGCACGTGCGAAATTGGGCATGCGTTTAATAGTATCCTTGCCCGTCTCTCTCAAGACCTGCGGCAGGCCAAAATGACGAAAATTTTCGTGCGGTGGACGCAGCCCCGCCTTGATGCTGCCGCATGGGCGGATTGATGGGATCTTAAAGGTGGGACTGACACCATTCCAGCGCCCATCCAATGGGATTCAACCCGCAAGCGAAGCAGATGACGATCGACCGACGCATATTCCTGAAGCTCGCCGCAACGGCCNCCGCCGCCGCTTCCCTGCCGCGGGCCGGTGTCGCCCAGCAGGTCGACCCCGCCATCCGCGGTCCGCAGGCTCGCCCTCCCTTCGGCTACGAGGACGTCATTCGCCGTGCGCGAGACCTCAGCTCCCTGCCCTACGAGCGTCCGACGAGCACGGTGGAGGACATGCTCGCCAAGCTCGATTTCGACGCCTATCGCGACATTCGCTTCCGGCCGGACAAGGCCCTGTTCGCCCAGAGCGGCAGCCCCTTCCGAATGCAGCTCTTTCATCCCGGCTTCCTCTTCCGCCAGCCGGTGACGATCAACGTGATTCGCGAGGGCGTGCCGACTCCGGTACCCTTCTCGGCCCAGATGTTCGACTACGGCCGCACCAAGCTCGACAAGCCGCTGCCGGTGAACACGGGCTTCGCGGGTTTCCGCCTGCACTATCCACTCAACAAGCCGCAGGTGTTCGACGAGGCCATCTCCTTCCTCGGCGCGAGCTACTTCCGCTTTCTCGGCCGCGGGCAGCATTATGGCCTTTCGGCGCGCGGGCTGGCCATCAACGCAGGCGGGGATCCCGAGGAGTTTCCGGTCTTCCGCGAGTTCTGGATCGAGACCCCGGCGCCCGACGCCGAGCGCGCTACAATTTACGCCCTGCTCGACAGCCCCTCGATTACCGGCGCCTTCCAGTTCCACCTCTATCCTGCGTCGCAGAGCGTGCTCGACGTGACGGCGACGCTGTTCCCGCGCACGAGCATTCCCAAGCTCGGCATCGCGCCGCTGACGTCGATGTTCTTCTCCGGCGAGAACGACAGGCACAGCGATTCGGGCTACCGGCCCGAGCTGCATGATTCGGATGGGCTGCTCATCCACTCCGGCTCGGGCGAGTGGATCTGGCGGCCCCTGCGCAATCCGCAGCGTCCGTCGATCTCCGCCTTCGTCGAGAACAACCCGCGCGGCTTCGGCCTGATGCAGCGCGACAGGCAGTTCTCGCACTATCAGGATCTCGACCTGCACTACCAGACGCGCCCGAGCTACTGGATCGAGCCACATGGCAACTGGGGCGAGGGCCATGTAGAGCTCGTCGAGCTGCCGACGGGCGACGAGACCAACGACAACATCGTCGCCTCGTGGATCCCGCGGCAGACGCCCGAGCGGGGGCAGGAGCTGACCTACGGCTACCGCATCACAGCCCTCGACCGGGAGACGGAGATGCACCCGGGCGGCAAGGTGCTGAACACCTTCGTCACCCTGCCGAAGGCGCACGGCTCGGACGAGCCCGTNCCGGCCGGCGCGCGGCGCTACCTCGTCGACTTCAACGGCGACGATCTGCCCTACTATCTCTCCGATCCGCAACTCGTGCAGGTCGACGCCAGCGTCTCCGCCGGCCAGGTCACGCGTGCCTTCGTACTGCCGAACCCGGCCATCGGCGGCTTCCGCGCCTCCATCGACATCGAGGTGCCAGAGGGCCAGACGGGCGACGTGCGCGCCTTCCTGCGCGCGGGCGGAAAGGCCCTGACGGAGACCTGGATCTATCCCTGGTCGAGCCAGTGAGGGCTTGATACCCTCACCTGCGCCACGGCTGCGGCGGCGGGCAGTCCGCCACCTCGCGCAACAGGGCGATGAAAGCCTCGGCGCCGTAGGCGGCCGCGGCCTCGCCCTTCTCCCGGCTGGCGCTCGCAGCATCGCCCATGGCGCCGGCCGCGTGAAGATCCTGGCTCATCCATCCGAAGGACGTGGACGTGCCGATGCCGATGTGGCGGTAACGCTGCTCCATGGCGACCGAGCGCGGCTCGAAGTTCTCAGCCTTGTCCATGTGCACGGTGTCGGGCCGGAAGGCGAGCATCAATGATGTCTCCACCTCGCCGGCATGGATGCCGTGCCGCAACTCCCGCGCATCGAAAAGGTCGGGATAGCCGAAGCGGTGCCACGAGGCCGCGACCACCAGCATGTCGCAGGCAATGCGCAGCTCGCGCGCCACGATCTCGATGACGGCGACATTGCCGCCGTGCGAATTGACAATGACGAGCTTGCGGCAGCCGGCGCGGGCAACGCTCTGGCCGATCTCCGTCCAGGCCCGGATGGCCGTCTCGGCCGAGAGCGTGAGCGTGCCCGGATAGGCGAGATGCTCGTTCGACTTGCCGACCGCCTGCACCGGCAGGAAGAGCACGGGCAGGTCATCCGGCAGGCGCTCGATCACCACATCGAGATAGCCCAGCATGATGTGGGTGTCGACGCCGACCGGCAGGTGCGGGCCGTGCTGCTCGACCGCGGCAACGGGCAGCACGGCGATGGCCTCGCCCATCGGCAGCCGGCGAAAGTCCTCGCTCGTCAGGTCGATCCAGTAGCGGGAGGGAAACATGCGGCAGATCCTCGGCATGAAGAAGGTGGGCCTTCCGGGCCTCATCGCGGCCGGGCGGCTGGCTGTCAGCCCTTGGCGGCGGCGATGATCTCCACCTCCACCTTGAATTCCTCGCGCGTGAAGCCGGAGACGATCATCAGCGTGGAGGCCGGCGGTGGCTCGCGCACGAAGCGGTCGCGCACCTCCATGTAGGGTTTCATGTAGGCCCGGTCGGTGACATAGGCGTTGATGCGCACCACATCGCCGAAATCCATGTCCGCCTCGGCGAGAATCGCGCCGAGGGCGCGGAAGCACAGCTCGGCCTGGGCGCCGGCATCCTCCGGCACCTCGTCGTTGACGCTGATGCCGAGCTGGCCGGAGGCGAACAGCATGCGGCTGCCGGCCTCGACCTCGACGGCATGGCTGTAGCGGGCGAAGGGGCGGCGGACGGCCGCCGGGCTGTGGGCCTTGTTCATTGCTGATCCGTCCCGTGCTCGGATGGCTGTCACACCATCGCGGACAGAGCGCGTCGCGGCAACGTCCGAATGGCGAAGATCGCCATCCAGCGGTGGAAGGCGCGCTCCGGCACGGGTCTTGCCAGCGCCGGCGGGGGTCGCCGTTGTGAATCTTGCCAAGACTCGCGCGAGCATCGCACAACTGGCGCCTGCGTTTCACAGGCTGCGCAAGAGGGAGGCAGCGCATGATCGGTTCAAAGGCACTGGCGGCGGGCGTGACCGCCTTGGCGATGCTCGCGGCGACGGGCGCCGAGGCGCTCGACAAGGTCCGCTTCGGCACCAACTGGGTCGCACAGGCCGAGCACGGCGGCTACTACCAGGCTCTCGTCGACGGCACCTATGCGAAATACGGGCTCGACGTGGAGATCGTCCCCGGCGGGCCGCAGTCCAACAACCGCATGCTGCTGCCGGTCGGCAAGCTCGACTTCTACATGGGCGGCAACATGATCCAGGCCTTCTCGGCCGTGCAGGAGAACATCCCGACCATCGTCGTCGCCGCGCATTTCCAGAAGGATCCTCAGGTCATCATCTCCCATCCCGGGCTCGACAAGTGGGAAGACCTGAAGAAGGCGACGCTGTTCATCTCCAAGGAAGGCCTCGCCTCCTTCTACCAGTGGATGGTCAGTCAGTACGGCTTCAAGGAGAGCCAGGTCCGTCCCTACAACTTCAACGCCGCCCCGTTCATCGCCGACAAGAACTCGGGCCAGCAGGGCTNCCTCACGTCCGAGCCGCTCGCCGTGGAGCGCGAGGCGGGCTTCAAGCCCAACGTCTTCCTGCTCGCCGACTACGGCTTCTCGACCTACGCCACGACCGTGGAGACGCGCCTCGACCTTGTGGAGAAGAACCCCGATCTCGTGCAGCGCTTCGTCGATGCCTCGGCCATCGGCTGGNACAACTATCTCTATGGCGACAACACAAAGGCGAACGAGGCCATCAAGCGCGACAACCCGGAGATGACTGACGAGCAGATCGCCTATTCCATCGCCAAGATAAAGGAATACGGCATCGTCGATTCGGGTGATGCGCTCGAGAAGGGCATCGGTGCGATGACCGACGAGCGCATGAAGGACTTCTTCGACAAGATGGTGAAGGCCGGCGTCGTGCCGGCGGATCTCGACTACAAGAAGAGCTACACTCTCCAGTTCGTCAACAAGGGCGTCGGCCTCGACCTGCGTCCCAGGAACTGAGGGACCGGCAAGCTGCCGGAGGCGACAGGCGCTTCCCCGGAGCGGTTGACGCGCCGGGGAGCAAAGTGCAACCACTGGCGCGGCTGACGCGGGGCGAATGCCCGCCCCGCCGCCCGGCGCGTGAGACCCCACGATGCTCGATATCCAATGACGCTCGCTTCGCTGTCACCCACCCTCGCGGACCGGGAGCCGGTCGTGTCCCTGCGGGGAGTGGGCAAGACGTTCTCCAACGGCACCGTGGCGCTCGAGAACCTCGATCTCGACGTCTACCCGGGCGAGTTCCTGTCGCTGCTCGGGCCTTCGGGCTGCGGCAAGTCGACTGCCCTGCGCCTGATGGCGGGCCTCGGCCGGCCGAGCCGCGGCCGGGTGTCCATCGCCAGCCATGATCCCGGCGAGCGCCGCGGCAACATCGGCTTCGTCTTCCAGGAGCCGACGCTCATGCCCTGGGCGACGGTGGCCGACAACGTCTGGCTGCCCCTGCGCCTCAAGGGCGTGTCGCGGGCCAAGGCGGATGCCACCATCCGCGACAGTCTCGCGCTCGTCGGCCTTGCCGCCTTCGCCGACGCCTACCCGCGGGAACTGTCCGGCGGCATGAAGATGCGCGTCTCCATCGCCCGCGCGCTCGCGACGAAGCCCGCCATCCTCCTCATGGACGAGCCGTTTGCGGCGCTCGACGAGATCACCCGTTTCAAGCTGAACGACGACCTCTTGCGCCTCAAGGCGGAGCTCGGCTGCACCGTGGTCTTCGTCACCCACTCGGTCTACGAGAGTGTCTACATGTCGAGCCGCATCGTGGTGATGGCGGCCCGGCCCGGACGCGTCATCTCGACCATCGACGTCGACGTGCCGATGCCGCGAAGCGACAGCTTTCGCTCCACGCCGCGCTATGCCGAGCTGTGCCGCGAGGCATCGGCGGCCCTGCACGGTGCCATGGCGCCCGACGACCATCTCTAGCAAGGCCACGATGAGCGCCTCGACAGACGATACGCCCCCTGCCTCCGGCGCCGCCCGCTTCGATGCGGCGCGCCTTGCCTCCGTCCTCCTGCCCGTCGCTATCCTCGTCCTTGCCATCGCCGGCTGGGAGGCGGTGGTGCAGATCAACGAGATCCCGCCCTACATCCTGCCGGCGCCGTCGCAGATCGCAGCAACACTGGTCAAGGACTGGCCGGTGCTGTTCGGCTCGTTGCTCGTGACGCTGCGCATCACGTTCCTTGCGCTGTTCGCGGCCGTCGTCGGGGGCGTCCTGCTCGCCATCCTCTTCGCCCAGTCGCGCTGGATCGAGCTGTCGTTCTTCCCCTTCGCGGTCATTCTGCAGGTGACGCCCATCGTCGCCATCGCGCCGCTCCTGCTCATCTATCTCGAGCCCGGCACGGCCGTGCTGGTGTGCGCTTTCCTCGTCGCCTTCTTCCCCATCCTGTCGAACACCGCGCTCGGCCTGGCCTCGGCCGACCACAACCTGCGCGACCTGTTCGACCTCTATGGCGCCTCGCGCTTCAAGCAACTCGTCTACCTGCGCCTGCCGGCTGCCCTGCCCTATTTCCTCGGCGGGCTGCGCATCGGCGGAGGGCTGGCGCTGATCGGCGCCATCGTGGCCGAGATAGCAGCCGGCACAGCCGGCCAGGGGTCGGGCCTGGCCTTCCGCATCATCGAATCGGGCTACCGGCTCAACGTCCCGCGCATGTTCGCCGCCCTCTTCCTGATCTCGGTGGCGGGCATCCTCATCTTCCTCATCTTCACCGCGCTGAGCCACCTCCTGCTGCACCGCTGGCACGAGAGCGCGCGCAGGCGGGAGGCATGACATGAGCCGCGGCTTTATTTCGCTTCCCGACACCCCGGTCTATGTGCTCGCCGATGCGACCGTGCCGGCGGCCGTGCTGCCGCCGGAGGCCGCGCGCGGCGCCGTGGAAGGGCTCGTGCGCTGCGACATCCACGTGGCGCGAGGCCGTATCACGCGCATCGTGCCTCAAGGGGGCGGTCCGGACGCTCCGTCCGAGGCGTCTGCCGTCCCCGTCCGCATCGACCTCGACGGCGGCATCGTCCTGCCGCGCCTTGTCGACGTGCACACCCACCTCGACAAGGGGCACATCTGGCCGCGCTCGCCGAACCCCGACGGCACCTTCATGGGCGCGCTCCACAGCGCCGGGCGCGACCGGGTCGCCTTCTGGAGCGCCGAAGACGTTGCCGCACGCATGGACTTTTCGCTGCGCGCGGCCTTCGCCCACGGCACCTGTGCCGTGCGCACGCACCTCGATTCCCTCGGGCCGCAGACCGCCATCTCCTGGCCGGTCTTCGCCGAGATGCGCGAGGCGTGGAAGGGGCGCATCACTTTGCAGGCCACCGCCCTTTTCACCTGTGACATCGTCACCAACGACGAGCCGCAGTTCCGTGACATCGTCTCCACGGTCGCCCGCCACGGCGGCGTCCTCGGCGGCGTTACCTTTCTGGGAGCTGCGCCAGACGCCGCGCTCGACCTGGCGCTCGACCGCATCTTCATGGCCGCGGCAGCCAACGGCCTCGACCTTGACTTCCACGTCGACGAGAGTGACGCGCCCGAGGCGCGCAGCCTTGAGCGCATCGCCGACGCTGCCCTGCGCCACCGCTTCCAGGGCCGCATCCTCGCCGGTCACTGCTGCTCGCTCGCGCTACAGGACGAGGCCGATGCCGCACGTGTCATCGACAAGCTCGGCGAGGCCGGCATCGCCGTCGTCTCGCTGCCGATGTGCAACATGTACCTGCAGGACCGTCGGCCGGGCCGCACGCCGCGCTGGCGCGGTGTTGCGCCGCTGCACGAGCTGAAAGCGGCGGGAGTGCCGGTGATGGTGGCGAGCGACAATACGCGCGATCCCTTCTACGCCTACGGCGACCTCGACATGATCGAGGTCTTCCGCGAGGCAACGCGCATCGCCCACCTCGACCACAGCGACGACAACTGGATCGCTGCGGTGACGACGACACCGGCGGCCGTGATGCGTCTTGCCGACGCCGGCCGTCTCTCCGAGGGTGGCGCTGCCGACTTCATATTGACGCGGGCGCGCAGCTGGACGGAACTTCTGGCACGACCACAGGCCGACCGCGTGGTCGTCGTGGGTGGGCGGACCATCGACGAGACCTTGCCGGACTATCGCGAACTCGACCGGCTGGTCGCAGCGCAACAAGAGGGACAACAGGACCGATGACCCACCGCTACGACATCGAGGGGCTCAAGACCCGCATCGAAGGTATCAAGACGGAGGAAAACCCGGCCCTCGTCCGCCAGAAGAGTCGCGATTTCTACTGGTATTCGCCCACACTCAAGCGCCAGCTCGAGAACGTGACCGGCGACATCCTCGTCTCGCCTGCGAACGAGGGCGAGGTGCTGCGCGTGCTCGCCGCCGCCTACGAGCTCGGCATCCCCGTCACGCCGCGCGGCACCGGCACGGGCAATTACGGCCAGGCGATGCCCCTCTCGGGCGGCATCATTCTCGACATGTCCGGCATGGACAAGGTCAAGGAGATCGGCCTCGGGCGCCTCGTGGCCGAACCTGGCGCCATGCTCGCCAAGATCGACCGGCAGACCCGCCCGCATTCGGGCCAGGAGCTGCGCCTCTTCCCCTCCACCTACGCAACGGCCTCGCTCGGCGGCTTCATCGCCGGCGGCTCGGGCGGCGTCGGCTCCATCCGCTGGGGCGGCCTGCGCGACGCAGGCAACATCCTGTCGCTCAAGGTCGCGACCATGGAGGCGACCCCGCGCATCCTGACGCTCACCGGCGACGACCTGCACAAGGTGGCCCATGCCTACGGCACCAACGGCATCATCACGGAGGTCTCCGTGCCGCTGGCGCCAGCCTATACCTGGGTCGACCTCATCGTCGGCTTTAACACGCTGGCGGAGGCGGCGGCCTATGCCAACGCGCTCGGCGAGCAGGACGGCCTGCTGCTGAAGGAACTCGCCGTCATCGCCGCGCCGGTGCCGCACGACGTCTTCCTGCGCCACCAGAAGTTCCTGCCGCGCGACAAGCACATCGCCGTCATCATGGTGGCGGAGCACGCGCTCGACGCGACCCTCGCCTTCACCCGCCGCTTCTCGGGGGCCGAGGTGCTGTTCCGCCAGGATGCGATGAGCCCGGAGGAGCTGCGCGGCCTGCCGCCGGCCTTCGAGCTCGCCTGGAACCACACGACCCTGCGCGCGCTGCGCGTCGACCCCAGCATCACCTATCTGCAGACGCTCTATCCCTTCCCGAACCAGCTCGAGCTCGTCGAGAAGGTCCATGCGCACTTCGGCGACGAGGTGATCGCGCATCTCGAATTCGTCCGCTTCGATGGCAAGATCACCTGCTTCGGCCTGCCGCTCGTGCGCTTCACCAGCGAGGAGCGCCTCGAGGAGATCATCCGCATCCACGAGGACATGGGCGTGCCCGTCTTCAACCCGCACCGCTACACGCTGGAGGAAGGGGGCATGAAACAGACCGACGCCGTGCAGCTCGCCTTCAAGCGCGAGGCTGACCCGCGCGGCCTGCTCAACCCCGGCAAGATGATCGCCTGGGAGAACCCGGACTACGACTATGCGTCGGGCCGGACCTATCTCTTCCCCGGCCTTGCCGACCGCGCCGCCTGACGGCCGATGCGCATTCTCCTCGTCTACTGCCACCCGTGCGCGGAAAGCTTCACGGCCGCTGTGCGCGATACGGCCCTCGCCACCCTGTCGCGCCGCGGCCACGAGGTGCACCTGCTCGACCTCTATGCCGAGGGCTTCGATCCGGTGATGAGCGCGGAGGAACGGCGGGGCTATCACACGCCCGGTGCCAACGAGGCACCGGTCGCCAACCACCTCGCCCTCGTGCGCTGGGCAGAGGGCCTCGTCTTCGTCCACCCCACGTGGTGGTATGGCCCGCCAGCCATGCTGAAGGGCTGGCTCGAGCGGGTCTTCGTGCCGCACGCCACCTTCCGGATGCCCGAGCGTGGCAAGCCAACCGTCGGCGCCCTGCACCACATCCGCCTCATCGCCGCCATCTCCACCCTCGGCAGCCCGCGCTGGTGGTGGTGGTTCATGGGCATGCCCGGCAGGCGCATGCTGCTGACCGGCATCGGCGCCCTGTGCGGCCTGAGGTGCAAGCGCCTCTGGCTCGGCCTGCATTCCATGGACACGGTGACGGAGGACGAACGCCGCCGCTTCCTCGCCAAGGTCGAGCGCGTTCTCGGCCGCATCTGACCGCGCCCATGCCGGTTGTCATTGAAGTGTCGCAACCGGGCGACCATTATTCTGACGGCAGGCAAGCCCTTCAATGGGCGAAACCGTTCGAGGCCCGCAATGAAACACCCGGTCGCCAAGAGTGTCGGGTGGGCCCTTGTCCACGCGGCCCGCCTCCACCGCACGCGCGTCGGCGAGCGGCTCAACCGCCTCGGCCTGTTTCCCGGCCAGGAGCAGGTGCTGCAGGCCCTCGCCGGTGGCAGGACGCTGACTATGGGCGAGCTGGCCAGCCTCCTCCGGGTGAAGCCGCCCACCGCCTCCAAGACCGTCGCGCGCCTTGCCGCCCAGGGCCTCGTCGAGCGCGCCACCGAGCCGGGCGATGCCCGCGTCGTCGTCGTGCGACTGACGGAAGAAGGCGCCCGCCGCGCATCGTCCATCGACAATCTCTGGAACGAGGTGGAGAACGAGCTGCTGCGCGGCCTCGACAACAAGGACCGCAAGCGCCTGCGCAAGCTGCTGCGCAAGGTGGCCAGGAATCTCGCCGCCAGTGGCACCGCAGACGGTGCCGAGGGCCTCGACGACGATCCGGACGACATGGAGGATACGCCGGCCGTCGCCTCGGTCGGCTGAACGCTCGCCGCAGCGCAGCAACGCGCAAGGTGCAGGGGAGCCCTGCGAGGGAACGCCTGCCTCCTCACCTGCTCCTGGTCTAGCGTCATGCAGGCTCGATCAAAACGGTTGAAACCGGCACATGACGTCGCAGGCTTCGCTCGACGCGGCGGATGAGAAGGCGCGCAGGGACCGGCTGCTCGCCATCNCGCTCATGTGCGGCGCCCTCATGTGCTTCGCCTGCCTCGACACGAGCGCCAAGTGGCTCAACCGCTACATGGACCCCATCCAGACGGTCTGGGTGCGCTACATCGGCAGCATCCTCTTTGTCACGGCGCTCATCAACCCGGTCACCCATCCTGGCGCCCTCAAGTCGAACCGGCTCGCGCTGCAGCTCGCGCGCTCGCTGCTGCTTTTCCTCTCGACGATTCTCAACTTCTTTGCCCTGCGCTACCTGCAGCTCGTCGAGACGATGTCGATCCTGTTCTCGACACCACTCATCGTGGCGCTCATTGCCGGCCCGCTCCTCGGCGAATGGGCGGGGCCCAGGCGGCTTGCCGCCATCGCCGTCGGTTTCGTCGGCGTCCTCGTCGTCACCCGGCCCGGCATCGGCGGGCTGCATCCGGCCGCGCTGCTCTCCGTCGCCGGCGCCTTCTGCTACGCCCTCTACAGCCTCGCCACCCGCGTTCTGGCCGCGCACGATTCGTCCGAGACGACGATGGTCTATTCCGGCTTCGCCGGGGTTGTGCTGACGACGCCGATCATTCCCTTCGTCTGGACGGCGCCGCCCTCGCTCATGGTCTGGCTCGTCATGTTCGCCGTCGGCGCCTTCGGCGCCCTCGGGCACTGGCTGCTGATCGTCGCCCATCGCTATGCCCCGGCGCCCGTGCTGGCGCCGTTCATCTACACACAGATCGTTTGGATGATCGCGCTCGGCCTCATCGTCTTCGGCGACGTGCCGGACGCATGGACCCTCACCGGCGCGGGCATCGTCGTCCTCTCAGGGCTTTATCTGCTCTATCGCGAGCGGGAGCAGAAGACGTCCGCAAGCCGGACGGCCGGCTGAGGTCACGCCTTTCCAGCACAGCAGTTCAAGAATGGATTCGCCAAATGGCCCCTTGACTTAATTCGATTGAAAATGCGTGCTTGCGAAAGGTGCGAGGCCCCGCCGACCGGGGCAGTCCGAGGGGGAAGCGCAGACTATGACCGTCGATGGCTTGATGAACGAGGGCCAGGAACGCGGCCGTGTAACGCTTCAGGTCATCGCCGACAAGCTCTCCCTTTCCACGGCGACAGTCTCGCTCGCCCTGCGAGACAGCGCCGTCGTGGCCGAGAGCACCAAGCAGCGCGTGCAGGAACTCGCCCGCGAGCTCGGCTATGTCTACAACCGCAGCGCCGCCAGCCTGCGCACCGCGCGCACCAACATCATCGCGGTCGCCTTCCACGACATCACCAACCCCTACTTCACCGAGCTGCTCAGCACCATCGAGGACACGGCGAGCCGCAACGGCCTCTCGATCCTGCTCGGCACCTATTCCGAAAGCCTGGAGAAGCAGAACAAGGTCTTCGCGACGCTTCGCGAATACAGGCCCGACGGCATGATCATCTGCCCTGCCGGCGGCACCACCAGCGCCAACCTGCGCCTCCTGACCTCGGCCGGCATCCCCGTCGTCCAGGTCTCGCGCGAGGTGCCGGGTACGACCCTCGACTTCGCGGGCTCCGACGATGCGCGCGGCATGGAGCTGGCTGTCGAGCACCTGCTCGCGCTCGGGCACCGGCGCATCGCGCTCATCGGCGGCAACACGCTGATCTCCACGGGCAACAACCGCAGGACCGGCTACCGCAACATGCTCGCCCGCCACGGCATCCGCTTCGATCCCACCCTCGTCGTGGAGGGCTTCGGCACGCGCGAGCTGGGCTTCCGCAGCATCCAGCGCCTGCTGCAGCTCGACGACCCGCCGACGGCCGCCGTGTGCTTCAATGATCTCGTCGCCTTCGGCGCCATGCTCGGCCTGCGCCACGCCGGACGCGAGGCGGGCGTCAACTTCTCCATCGTCGGCTGCGACGACGTCGCCGAGGCAGCGCAGTGGTACCCGGCCCTGACCACAATCCACAACCGCCAGCTCGAGATGGGCCAGAGCGCCGCCGAACTGCTCATCCGCCGCATCGCCGACCCGCAGGCCGACGTGCGCCGCGTCGTGCTGGAGCCGCGCCTCGTGGTACGCAACTCCACCTGCCCGCTGCGCTGACGGGGCCGACGCTCCGTCGCCCCGCACTCGCTGCCACCCGTCTTCCCAAAAAAGCGAATGCCCGCGACGGGCGCGGGCATCGCAGCGGACTGTGCCTGTCAGCCGTGTCTATTCCTTCACCGCGCCGGTCATCGACGAGACATAGTGCTCAACGAAGAAGGAATAGAGGATGACGACCGGCAGCGAGCCGATGAGCGCGCCGGCCATCAGCGAGCCCCATTCATAGACGTCCGAACGGACGAGCTCGGTCAGCACGCCCACCGGCACCGTCTTGTTCTCCGACGAGGCGATGAAGGTCAGCGCGTAGATGAACTCGTTCCACGACAGCGTGAAGGCGAAGATGCCGGCCGAGATGAGCCCCGGCACCGACAGCGGCAGCAGCACCTTGATGAGGATCTGCCAGCGCGAGGCGCCGTCGATCAGCGCGCACTCCTCGAGCTCGTAGGGGATGGAGCGGAAATAGCCCATCAGCAGCCATGTGCAGAACGGCACGAGGAAGGTCGGATAGGTAAAGATGAGCGCCAGCTTGGTGTCGTAGATGCCGAAGTTGAACACCATCAGCGCCAGCGGGATGAACAGGATCGACGGCGGCACCAGATAGGCGAGGAAGATGGCGAGGCCGACGAAGCGCGCCCCCCTGAAGCGCAGCCGCTCGATGGCATAGGCGGCGAACACCGAGGNGACGAGCGACACGAAGGTTGCCGCCACCGCGACGATAATCGTGTTCACGAGCCAGCCGGGATACGAGGTCTCGAACAGCAGGTAGCGGATGTGGTCGAGCGTCGGCTCCACCACCCAGAAGGGGCTGTAGTTGTTGTAGTCCGTCAGCTGCGCATTCGGTTTGATGGCGGTGATCGCCATCCAGTAGAACGGGAACAGCAGGACGAACAGGAAGACGAAAAGCGGCAGGTAGACCGTCACGAGCCGGCGCGGCAGGCGCTCGAGATAGCCCATCCCTCCCTCGTCGCCGACGAGGGGCTCGCGAACAGGCGCCGTTTGGGTGGAAGCGCTCATCGGTGTCTCCTCAATCGGCCCCGCCCTGCTGCCAGCGGCGGCGCTGCAGGCCGAAGTAGCTGAACAGGATGGCAGCGAGCAGGAAGGGGATCATGGCGACCGCGATCGCCGCGCCCTCGCCGAGCTGCCCGCCCGGAATGGCGCGCTGGAAGCTCAACGTCGCCATGAGATGCGTGGCGTTGAGCGGCCCGCCGCGCGTCAGCACGTAGATGAGCTGGAAGTCGGTGAAGGTGAACAGCACCGAGAAGGTCATCACGACGGCGATGATCGGCGTCAGCATGGGCAGCGTGATATAGCGGAAGCGCTGCCAGGACGTGGCGCCGTCCAGCGTCGCCGCCTCGTGCAGCGAGGGCGGAATGGTCTGCAGGCCGGCGAGCAGCGAGATGGCGACGAAGGGAATGCCGCGCCAGACGTTGGCCGCGATCACCGAAGCCCGCGCATTCGTCGCGTCACCGAGGAAGTTGATGGGCGCATCGATGAGGCCCATGCGCTGCAGCGCCCAGGAAATGATGGAGAACTGCGCGTCGTAGATCCACCAGAAGGCGATGGCCGACAGCACCGTCGGCACGACCCACGGCAGCAGCACGATGGCCCGGAAGAAGGCCTTGAACGGCAGCCGCTCGTTGAGGATCAGCGCCAGCCACAGCCCCAGTGCGAACTTCAGAACCGAGGCGACGGTGGTGTAGAGGATGGTGTTGAACACCGAGAGCCAGAAGATCTGGTCCTCCCACAGGAGCTCGTAGTTTTCCAGCCCCACGAAGACGCCGGCGCGGCCGATGCGCGTGTCGGTGAAGCCCAGCCAGACGCCGAGGCCGAGCGGATAGGTGAGGAAGACCAGCAGAAAAACGGCCGCTGGCAGCAGGAAGAGGAGGCCAAGGAAGTTGTGGTCGTGCGCGAGCCGGGACAGGCTCCAGCGCGACGAAGGGGCAGCCGTTATCGTATCGGCACTGACGGACATGCGCCGCTCTCCGGTTATTCTGAAAAACAGTCCGCCGCTCTGCCAGACAGGGAACCGCGACGGCCGTGAAGGGGCGGCGGCGATGCCGCCGCCCCTCCGATGATCACACCCGATAGTAGCGGTTGGCGCGCTGCTCGGCGCGCTTGGCGGCCTCCTCCGGCGTACGCTGGCCGGTCGCGGCCTCGGCGAACATGTCGACCAGCACGTAGTCGGCCATCACGGCAGCCGAGGCATAGCCGAGCGGGCCGGCATAACCGTTGGGCCGCAGCGTCTCGGATGCCTTCGCGTAGGGCTCGTGCAGCGGAGTCGCCTTCCAGATGGGGTTGCTGGCGTAGGCCTTCAGCGTCTGGCAGCAGTAGGCGTTCGAGCCCTCGATCCAGTTGTTCATCTGGTCGGCCTCGAACATGAACTGCAGATAGGCCTTCGCCGCCTCCGGATACTTCGTGTACTTGAAGATCACCGCCGTCGTCGTCTGGTGCAGCTCCACAGACTCGCCAACCGGGCCGATCGGCAGGTTGGTCGTCTTGATGTCCTCCGCCATCTCCGCCAGCTTCGGGTCGTTCTTGGCGGAGTAGTAGAGCGACACGCCGTTGGCCGTGAGCGAGATCTCACCCGCAAGGAAGGCGCGGTTGTTGTTGACGTCCAGCCAGCTCTCGGTACCGGGGATGAAGGTCTGGTAGAGCTCACGGGCGTATTTCAGCGCCTCGATGGTCTCCGGGCTGTTGATGACGACCTTGCCGTTCTCGTCGACCATCTTGCCGCCGTGGCTCCACAGCAGCCAGTGGGCATAGTTGTTGCCGTCGCCCACGGCCTTGCCGTGCGGGAAGCCCGCCGGGTGGCCGTTGGCCTTCAGCGCCTTGCACAGTTCCAGGAAGCCCTGGGTGTCCTTCGGGAACTCGCTGAAGCCGGCCTCCTTCACCCAGCTCTCGCGATAGCAGATGGCGTTGCCGATGGTGGCGAGCGGAATGCCGATGAACCGCCCGTCACGCTTGGCATAGCCCTCGGGGCCGGCATACCAGCCACCGTAGCGCGAGGCCAGGTCGTCGGCGAGGTCGGTCACGTCGAGGAGCTTGTCCGGATACTGGTGGGCGTCGTCGAACCACNCCCACATGATGTCCGGGCCGGAGCCGACGTTGGCCGCGACCGCCGCCTTCGGGCGGATGTCCTCCCAGCTCTCCTTGTCGATGCGGACCTCGACGCCGGTGAGTTCCGTGAACTTCTTGGTGTTGGCGAGCCAGGAATCCTCATCCCCCTTGACGAAGGGCGACCAGCGCAGCACGCGCAGCGAGGCTCCCGGCTCGGGCGTGAACTTCAGGGCCGACTGAGCGCGTGCCGGCCCGGAACCGAGCAGGGACATGCCGGCTGCACCGGCCGCGAGGCCGGCGCCGCCGAGAAGCAAATCGCGTCTTGAAATGGTCATGGGCAATCCTCCGATGTGATGGGACGCAACTCATTGCGCGGTGCGGCCGTCCCTTCGCCATTCTTCGTGACGACNCCGCCATCACGACCGCAGCCCCCGGGGCTGCGGCCGAAACCCTTAGAGGCGCTTACCCGTCTGCGCGTCGAACAGGTGCACGAGCTCCGGATTGGGCGCGAGCGGAATGGTGTCGCCCGGCCCGACGGTGACACGCTCGCGGAACACGCCGACGATGTCCTGCCCGCCCAGCTTGGCGAAGACCTGCGTCTCCGACCCCGTCGGCTCGACGACCACAACCTCGGCCGGGATACCGTTTTGCGCATCGATGACGAAATGTTCGGGGCGGATGCCGTAGACGGCCGGGCGACCGTCGGCACCGGCCGGCGCCGTGGCGAGTGGCAGCTCCAGGCCGCCCTCGGCCTTGAAGACAGCCTTGCCGTTGACCTTGATGCTGCCCTTGATGAAATTCATGGCCGGCGAGCCGATGAAGCCGGCGACGAACATGTTGGCCGGCCGGTCGTAGAGCTCCAGCGGCGCACCCATCTGCTCGACGATGCCGTCGTGCATCACGACGATCTTGTCGGCCATGGTCATGGCCTCGATCTGGTCATGCGTCACGTAGACGGTCGTCGTCCTGAGGCGCTGGTGCAGCTCCTTGATCTCGGTGCGCATCTGCACGCGCAGCTTGGCATCAAGGTTCGACAGCGGCTCGTCGAAGAGGAAGACCTGCGGGTCGCGCACGATGGCGCGGCCCATGGCGACGCGCTGGCGCTGGCCGCCGGAGAGCTGACGCGGATAGCGGTCGAGCAGGTGGCCGAGCCCCAGGATGTCCGCGGCCTTCTTCACGCGCTGTTCGATCTCGCTCTTGGGCGCGTTGCGCAGCTTGAGCGAGAACGCCATGTTGTCCGCCACCGTCATGTGCGGATAGAGCGCGTAGTTCTGGAACACCATGGCGATGTCCCGCTCCTTGGGCGGCACGTCGTTGACGACGCGGTCGCCAATGCGGATCTCGCCACCGGTGACGTTCTCCAGGCCTGCCACCATGCGCAACAGGGTCGACTTGCCGCATCCAGACGGGCCGACGAGAATCACGAACTCGCCGTCCGCGATGTCGATAGAAACGCCGTGGATGACCTGCGTCGCGCCAAACGCCTTGCGAACGTCTCGAATCTCAACCGATGCCATTTAAGTCGACCGTCCCTTTTGAGGCGGCTCTTCCGGCCGCAACACTACTCGCCCCGAAGCCTTGAGCGGCATCAGGACACGCGAAATCGTTCGTCAAACGCAGTTTCTGCGCAAGACGGAAACCTTGCCATCGCGAAAAGCTGAGATGCGCGACCTGTCGTGCACGCCGTCTCCCTCCCCTGGGCCCTTGAAGGCCGTTTCCCCTTCGCCGGTGATCCGGCTGTCATTGGTGTGCCGCATCTGCGCGACACCTTGTTGACCGTAACGCTAGCCGGGTCTCAACTTGAATTCAATCGTTTAAACGCTTAAGCCGGCGAAACCCAACGACAGCCAAGGAAACGCACCCGTGAGCAAGCCCGAGATTCTTCTTGTCCGCCCCATCATGCCGCTCATCGAAGAGGGGCTGACCAAGCACTTCACGCTGCACAAGCTGGCCGAGGTCGGGGACGAAACAGCCTTCTTCCGCGAGGTGGGCCCGCGCATCCGCGGCGTCGCCGCCGGCGGGGCCGGAAAGGCGGACCGGGCGCTCATCGAGAAGCTTCCTGCGCTTGAGATCATCGCCAACTTCGGCGTCGGCTACGACGGCATCGACGTGAAGGCGGCCGCCGAGCGGGGCATCATCGTCACCAACACCCCTGACGTGCTCACCGGCGAGGTGGCGGACCTGGCGCTGGGCCTGCTGCTCGCCACCGTCCGCCAGATTCCGCAGGTGGACCGCTACCTGCGTGCCGGCAAGTGGCTGGAGAAGCCCTATCCGCTCACCACCACCCTGCGCGAGCGCAAGATCGGCATCCTCGGCCTCGGCCGCATCGGCAAGGCCATCGCCAGGCGCTGCGAGGCCTTCGACCTCGAGATCGCCTATCACGGCCGCCGCCGGCAGGACGACGTGCCCTACCGCTACTACGACAACCTCGTCGACATGGCGCGCGACGTGGACGTGCTGATGGTGGTCGCGCCGGGCGGGGACGCAACCTATCACATCGTCAACGAGGAGGTGCTGAACGCCCTCGGGCCGAACGGCATCCTCATCAACGTCGGGCGCGGCACCGTCGTCGACGAGAAGGCGCTCATCGCCGCGCTGCGCGACGGCAGGATCCTCTCCGCCGGCCTCGACGTGTTCGAGAACGAGCCGCATGTGCCGGCCGAGCTCATCGCCATCGACCACGTGGTGCTGCTGCCCCACGTCGGTTCCGCCTCGGTCTACACGCGCAACGCCATGGGCCAGCTCGTCGTCGACAACCTCGTGTCGTGGTTCGAGGGCAAGGGCCCGAAGACGCCCGTCCCCGAGACGCCCTGGCCGCGCAAGTGACGGCAGGGCCGAACGAGCCAGGGCAGGTCGCGAAAGAGCGGCCTGCCAACCCGTGAGCAAAAGAAAAGGCCGGGCGATCCGCCCGGCCTTGTCGCATCAGATGCCCAGCTTGCCGCCGAGCTCGTCCTCGATGTGGACGCGGATGATCTCGTCGAAGGTCGTCTCGGCCCTGAAGCCGAGGGAGAGGGCGCGCCTCGCATCGAAGTTGCGCGGCCAGCCGGCCACGATCTTCATGATGACCGGGTCGGGCTCGCGGCGCACCAGCGCCACCGCCTTGTCGCCTGCCACACGGCGCAGCGCCTCGAGCTGCTCGCCCACCGTCACCGACAGGCCGGGCATGGTGATGTTGCGGCGCGGCCCCACTGCCTCGCCGTCGATGGTCGCGGCGTGGATGAGGAAACCGACGGCCGACCGCGGACTGGCGTGCCAGTGGCGCACGTCCTCGCTCACCGGCAGAACGGCCTCCATGCCGGACAGCGGCTCGCGGATGATGTTGGAGAAGAAGCCGGACGCCGCCTTGTTGGGCTTGCCTGGCCGCACGCAGATCGTCGGCAGGCGGATGCCGATGCCGTCGAAGAAGCCACGCCGCGTGTAGTCCGCCAGCAGCAGTTCGCCAATGGCCTTCTGCGCGCCGTAGCTTGTCAGCGGCGTTGTAAAGAACTCGTCACCGATCGCCTCCGGAAAGGGCGCGCCGAACACCGCGATGGAGGACGTGAAGACAAGCCGCGGCACGTATCCCTCGATGGCCCGCACAGCGTCGAAAAGATAGCGCGTGCCATCGAGGTTGATGCGGTAGCCCTTCTCGAAGTCCGCCTCGGCCTCGCCGGAGACGATCGCCGCGAGATGGAAGATGACGTCGGGCCGCTCTGCCACCAGCTTCTCGGCCTCGCCCGGCTGCGAGAAGTCGGAGGCCAGCGTCTTGACCGCGAAGGGCGCGCCAGCCGGCGCGGTCGGCTCCACGATGTCGTGCAGCGTGACGCGCGTGATCTCCCTGCCGCCGAGCGCGCCGTCCCGGACGAGGCGCTCCGTGAGCTTGCGGCCGACCATGCCGGCCGCGCCGAGGATGAGAATATGCATGCTTCCTGGATCCTTTCAGAAGGCCGCAGGGTCGGGACGGCGCGCACCGGAGGCGCCGCCGCACCGGCCCTGTGGATGTTCAGAGCGCGAAGCCGCCGTCGACGATGTGGATCTGCCCGGTGGTGAAGGCCGACTCGTCCGAAGCGAGGTAGACCGCAAGCGCGGCGATCTCCTCGGGCTTGCCGAGGCGCCCCATCGGCTGGCGATCGATAAAGGCCTGGCGCACGGCCTCGACGGCCTGGCCGGNCTTTTGCGCGAGCGTGGCGATGCGCTCGTCGAGCGAGGGCGATTCAACCGTGCCGGGGCAGATGGCGTTGGCGCGGATGCCCTTGCGGATGAAGTCCGCCGCCACGGCCTTGGTGAGGCCGATGACCGCCGCCTTGCTGGCGCCATAGACGTAGCGGTGCGGGATTCCGCGCACCGAGGAGGCGCCCGAGGCGATGTTGATGATGGAGCCCGCGCCCTTCTCCAGCATGGCCGGCAGGAAGGCCTTGATGGTGCGGTGCATGGACTTCACGTTGAGGTCGAAGGAGAAGTCCCAGTCCTCTTCCGAACACTCGAGGACGGTGCCGTGGTGAACGAAGCCGGCAGCGTTGACGAGCACATCGACGGNGCCGATCTCGGCGCGCAACGCTTCGACCGCCGGGGTGGAGCGCACGTCGAGCTGGCGGATCTCCGCGCCCTTCAGCCCCTGCAGCTTCTCTGTATAAAGATCGGTCGCCACCACCGACGCCCCTTCACGCACGAACGCCTCGGCAATCGCGCGGCCAATTCCCTGTCCCGCCGCCGTCACCAGCGCGCGCTTGCCCTCTAGCCTTCCGGCCATAGTCGCCTCCTCAGATGCTTGTTGTGGTCGTGGAAGCCGCCCCTTCGACCGGGGCGGTGATCGATCTTGCCATGTGGATGACCGTCCGGTCGGGCCGCACGTCCTCGCGCTCGATGGCGAAGCCCTTGCGGCCGTACCAGGCGATGTTCCGCTTGAGCGGCGCGCCCGTGTAGAGCCGGGCGACAGGCCGCTTCAACTCCGCCGCGCGGGCCAGCGCTGCCTCGACCAGGCGGTTGCCGATGCCGCGCCCCTGCGCATGGGGGGCGACAGCGATGCTCTCGATGAGCAGATCATCCTGCCGTGGCTCCAGGATGAGCGCACCGTCGAGCCGGCCTTCCTCCTCGAGCAGCCAGACCTCGTTGGTCGCGAGCACAATGCCGTAGTCCCACAGGAGCGGGATGGGCTCGCCCCCGAGGATCTCGCGGTTGCGCGCGTAGGAAGCGGCCTGCAGCGCCTCGAGCGCGGCGCGGTCCGCAAGGCTCGCGCGGCGCAGGCCCGAGGGCAGCGTGAGTGCGTTGTAGGCGGAGAGGCTCACGCGCTGGCGCCCCCCGGCGTCGAAGTTCTCCGGTGCGAGCCAGGCCTCGAAGGCGCGCTTGCGCACCGGCCATTCACTGTCGAGCATGGAGAACCAGGCCGTGTCCCGGTTCCTGCCCTTGACGATCATGTGCTGGCGGAAGACCCCCTCGAAGCTGAAGCCGAAGCGCAGCGCCGCCCGCCGGGAAGCGGCGTTGAGGGCATTGCACTTCCACTCGAAGCGGCGGTAGCCGAGATCCTCGAAGACGTGACGCCCGAGGAGGAAGATCGCCTCGGTTGCCGCGCGGGTGCGTTGCAGCGCCGGCGAGAAGACGATGTGCCCCACCTCGACGACCCCATGGGCGGGACGGATCTCCATCAGCGTCACGAGGCCGACGGCCCGGCCCGTGCCCCGGTCGATCACGGTGAAGTAGAACGGGTCGCTCAGCTCCTCCCGCCCCCCGAGCCATAGGGCAAAGGCCTTCTCGTCCGCGAAGGGGCCATAGGACATATAGTCCCACAGGCTGTCGTGGCCGGCGAAGGCTGCCCAGAGGTCTCCGGCATGGCGCCTGGCGTCGAGAGGCGCGACAACCACCGTCTGCCCCACGTGCTCGCAGCGCACCGGCATGCCGCGCGCCGGGCCAACGACGGGTGCATTCATCGCCTCGGCCTCCTGCCACGGGCAAGATCGTCGCGGAAGAAGCCGTTGATCTCGTCGAAGGGCACCGCCGGCGCGAGCGCGTCGAAGCGCCCCGTCGTCGCGACCTGGCGCGCAGCCTGCATGAAGGCCTGCCACGCGACACGGCACAGGGCCGAGCCGCCGCTCAGCCGCTTAACGCCAAGCGCCGCGAAATCGTCGAGCCCCATCGTCGTGCCCGCGGGGATGAGCACGTTGACGGGCTTGGGCGCGACGGCCTCGACGATGGCGCGGATCTCCTCCGGCGTCCGGCAGCCGGGAGCATAGAGGCAGTCGGCCCCGGCCTCGGAATAGGCAACAAGCCGGCGGATGGCCTCGTCGAGCGGCGCCTCATGGCCGACGAGCCAGCACTCAGCCCTGGCCGTCAGCACGACGCCCTTGCCGGCCTCGTCGATGGCCGCCCGTGCCGCCGCGATCCGCTCCTTGGCCAGGGACAGCTCGTAAAGCGGGCGGGACCGCTCGCCCGTCGCATCCTCTATGGAGAGACCGGCGACACCTGTCTCCACGCACAGCCGCACGTTCTTGGCGAGATCGCCGGGCTCATGGGCATAGCCCGACTCGAAGTCGGCATTCACCGGCACGTCGACAGCCTGAACGATCTCACGGATATGCGCCAGCATCAGATCACGCGGGACGGCCCAGTCGGTATCCGGGAAGCCCTGCGAGAAGGCGACGCCGGCACTCGTCGTGGCCAGCGCCTTGAAGCCGAGGCTCTGCAGGAAGCGGGCGGTGCCCACATCCCACGGATTCGGCATGATGAAGGCGCCGCCGGCCTCGTGCAGCCGGCGGAAGATGTGACGGCGGTCGTGGATGGAGCTCACTGCTCTCTCCTTCAGGAAGGGCGAGCCGGGTGAGAACAACGTCAGTGGTTGTCGCGCGGCACCCCGAAGGTTTGCGAAACCTTCTGATATTTCACCGCCGGCTTGAGCACCATGCCCTCTGAGAGCTGGTCCACCATCGAACGCTGGATCTCCTGCCACGGCGTCTGGCTGGGCGGATAGGGATAGCCGCCGTTCTTCTCCAGCTCTGCCCGACGGGCGGCCAGCTCCTCGTCGGAGATGAGAATGTCGGCCCTGCCCTTGCGCAGGTCGATACGCNCCCGGTCCCCGGTCCTGACCAGGGCCAGGCCGCCGCCGGCCGCCGCCTCGGGCGAGGCGTTGAGGATGGACGGCGAGCCCGACGTGCCGGACTGGCGCCCGTCCCCGACGCAGGGCAGCGAGGNGATGCCCTTCTTCAGCAGGTAGTCGGGCGCCTGCATGTTCACGACCTCGGCCGCCCCCGGATAGCCGATGGGCCCGGCCCCGCGCATGAAGAGGATGCAGTGCTCGTCGATGCCCAGCGCCGGGTCGTCGATGCGCTTGTGGTAGTCCTCCGGGCCGTCGAAGACGATCGCCCTCCCCTCGAAGGCGTCGGGATCGTCGGGATTCGAGAGATAGCGGTCGCGGAACTCCTTGGAGATCACGCTCGTCTTCATGATCGCCGAATCGAACAGGTTGCCCTTGAGCACGATGAAGCCGGCATCCTGCATCAGGGCATTGTCGAAGGTGCGGATCACGTCGCGATCCTCGGCCTCCCGGCCGCGGCAGTTCTCGCCGATGGTCTTGCCGTTGACGGTCAGCGCGTTCTCGTGGATGAGCCCGTGCTTCATCAGCTCATTGATCACTGCCGGCACGCCGCCGGCGCGGTGATATTCCTCGCCGAGATACTTGCCGGCCGGCTGCAGGTTGACGAGCAGCGGCACCTTGTGCCCCACCCGCTCCCAGTCCTCCACCGTCAGCGGCACGCCGATGTGCCGGGCAATGGCGTTGATGTGGATGGGCGCATTGGTAGAGCCGCCAATGGCCGAATTGACCACGATGGCGTTCTCGAAGGCCTCGCGCGTCAGAATGTCAGACGGCTTCAGGTCCTCCCACACCATCTCCACGATGCGCTTGCCGGTCTCGTAGGCGATCTGCCCGCGCTCGCGGTAGGGGGCGGGAATGGCGGCGCAGCCGGGCAGGCTCATGCCAAGCGCCTCGGCAAGCGAGTTCATGGTCGAGGCCGTGCCCATGGTGTTGCAATGGCCGACCGACGGCGCCGACGACGAGACAAGTTCGATAAACTTCTCATAGTCGATCTTGCCCTCGGCCAATAGCTCGCGTGCCTTCCACACGATGGTGCCGGAGCCCGTGCGCTCGCCGCGGAACCAGCCGTTGAGCATCGGCCCGCCCGAGAGCACGATGGCGGGGATGTTGACGGTCGCCGCAGCCATGAGGCAGGCCGGGGTCGTCTTGTCGCAACCCGTGGTCAGCACCACGCCGTCGAGCGGATAGCCGTAGAGCACCTCCACGAGGCCGAGATAGGCGAGGTTGCGGTCGAGCGAGGCTGTCGGGCGCTTGCCCGTCTCCTGGATGGGATGGACCGGGAATTCCATGGCCACGCCACCGGCAGCCCGGATGCCCTCGCGCACGCGCTGCGCCAGCTCCAGATGGTGGCGGTTGCAGGGCGAAAGGTCCGAGCCTGTCTGGGCGATGCCGATGATCGGCTTGCCAGACTGCAGCTCCTCCCGCGTCAGGCCATAGTTGAGGTAACGCTCGAGATAGAGCGCGGTCATGCCCGGATTGTCGGGATTGTCGAACCAGAGGCGCGACCGCAGCTTTGACTTGTCTCGGGCTTGCGCAGTCATGGCGTTTTCCTTCCCGTTCCCGGCCCTTTTGAAAAGGCACTATAAAACGATTTAGCCGTTTGATTTCCCTGCCAGCATCGCCCTAAATGCAGCGGAAAATCAATTGCCGGACCGATGCATTGGAGGCAGGGCTCCGTTGTCTCACACTGGCAGCGGACGGGGAATGGAGGCTTGGCAAGCGATCACGGGGGGCGGGCGCCCCAGTCATGAAGCTCCTTGCGGCAGCGGTGGCCACCGGCGCGCTCGCGCTCGCGGGACAGGCGCTCGCGGCCTGCCCAGAGCGGCCGCCGTGCCGCGGCTGCGGCTGCAAGGGCGGCCCCGGCTATCGCGGCCCGGACGGCCGCTGCGTCGGCTTCCGCGACCTCGCCAGGGTCTGCGGACCGCAGCCGGAGCTCAGATGCACCTTCGAGAACGCCCCGGGCGCCGGCGCCAACCGCGACTGTGCCCTTGGCAGACGAAAGACCAACCAGGACGCCAACTGAACAGGCAGGGAGTGAGAATGCCCAGGATCGTCGACGCCTTCGGGCGCATCGGAGAGGAGAATGCCTTCGCCGTGCTGGCGCGCGCCACGGCGCTCGCCGCCGAGGGGCGCGACATCATCAACCTCGGCATCGGCCAGCCGGACTTCCCGACCCCGCCCCACATCGTCGAGGCGGCGGTGAAGGCCCTGCGCGACGGGCACCACGGCTACACCCCGGCCACCGGCATCCTGCCGCTGCGCGAGGGCGTTGCTGCCGACATCCACCGGCGCCTTGGCGTATCGGTCTCGCCGGAAGAGGTGCTGATCGTGCCCGGCGGCAAGGTCACCATGTTCATGGCGATCCTCATGTTCGGCGAGCCGGGGGCCGAGATCCTCTATCCCGACCCGGGCTTCCCCATCTACCGGTCGATGATCGAGTTCACCGGTGCCAAGCCCGTGCCGGTGCCGATCCGCGAGGAGAACGGCTTTGCCTTCTCTGCCGAGGAGACCCTGTCGCTGATCACGCCGCGCACGCGGCTCGTCATCCTCAACTCCCCTGCCAACCCCACCGGCGGCGTCACGCCCAGGGCGGAGGTCGAGAAGCTCGTGGCGGGGCTTGCCGCCCATCCGCACGTGGCCGTGCTGTCGGACGAGATCTACGGCCAGATGACCTACGACGGCGAGGAGCACGTATCGCTGCTCGCCTATCCGCAGATCCGCGACCGGCTGATCTTGCTCGACGGCTGGTCGAAGACCTACGCCATGACCGGCTGGCGCATGGGCTACTCGGTCTGGCCGAAGCCCTTCTACGAGGCGGCGCGCAAGCTGGCCGTCAACTCCTATTCCTGCGTCAACGCCGCCGCCCAGTGGGCCGGTCTCGCCGCCCTCACCGGCCCGCAGGACTGCGTGCGCGAGATGGTGGCCGAGTTCGACCGACGGCGGAAAGTCGTCGTAGAGGGGCTCAACAAGCTGCCCGGCGTCTCCTGCGCCACGCCCAAGGGCGCCTTCTACGCCTTCCCGAACATCTCGCGCACGGGCTGGAAGGCCAAGGCGCTCGCCTCCGCCCTTCTCGAGCAGGCGGGCGTCGCCGTCATCGGCGGGCCGGACTTCGGCGTCCACGGCGAGGGCTTCATCCGCCTCTCCTACGCCAACTCCACGGAGAACATCCTGAAGGCGCTGGAGCGCATGGGCGACTTCCTCGCCTCGCACAAGGCGGCTTAGGCGCGGCAGCAGCCTGCCTGCCCCGGACGGCCGCATCCGCAAGGCGCGGCGCGGCGCGTCCGGGGNGGCCTGCCCTCAGGCCTTGGCCGCCGTCGCCGCCGCGTCGATGTGGGCGATGAGCGCCCTGTCGAGACCAAGCGCATCCCCGAGCTGGGCGAGAAACGCCTTCTCCTCCGGGGTGTCCGGCTCGATGGCGAGGCGCGCGGCCGTGTAGATCTCGCTCGCCAGCTCCGGCGTCCGGGCGGCGGAGGCAAGCGTCGTGATCGAGGCGGGATTGGCGAATTCGCTGTCGAGGAACTGCGTTGCCTCGATGTCGAAGCCGGCCTGCTTCAGCCCACCGATGATGCGGCCGCGCTCCTGGGTGTCGATGTGCCCGTCCGCAGCGGCGGCGGCGATCATCGCCCTCAGCAGCACCAGCGCCGTGTCCTGGGACGCCGAATCCGCGCTGAAGGGCGACTGCGAGGGCGGCGCCAGCATCGGCGTCCCGCCATCGGCCTGCGTGGCGGCGGATGCGGCCGGCTGCTGCCCGGCCTTCCAGTTGCGATAGGCGGTGTAGGCGAGGCCGCCGATCAGCGCGAGGCCGCCGAGCTTCGCGGCCGAGCCGGCCAGCTTGCGGCCGGATTTCGAGCCCATGAGCAGCCCCGCAAGCCCGCCGATGACGGCGCTCGTCGCCATGTTGCCCTGCGGGGTGTTGAGATAGCCCATCGCCTTTTCCGCGATGTTGCCGCCAGCGCCCGCCCCGCCGGTGAACTGCCCGAGCACGTCGTTCAGCATGTTTCCGAGGCCGGCATCGGCCGGCTTGCCATGGCTGCCGGCAGCAGCCGAACCGACCAGCGCATCGAGAAGCTTCTTGGCGTCGAACATCCCCTCTCTCCCTGTTGCGGGCGCTGCTCGCCGCCCTCTCTTCCCGGCAGGTAGGAAGAGCCGGCGACGATTGCCAGATGGCCCTTGCGCCGAACGATGACAAATCGCCCGGCCCCGACTCCCGCGCCCTCGCCGCGACAGGTCGTCAACGGCGACCGGCCGATGCCTTCCATGCCGTGCGCCCGACCTTCCGAACGCACGCGGGACGCTCGGATCGAGAGGATATCGTTACCGACGCGGGCGGGCTCGCCAAGACCCGCGATGACGGAGCCTGAAAATGCCTCGCGGCGCGAGGGCCGCGAGGCACTGCGACTACTCTGCCGGCGTCGCGCCGGCGGCAGGGGTACCGCTTGCGCCAGCCTTGCGCTCGCGCCGGCGGGCGCGGCGCTCGTCACGCCAGGCGGAGAAGTTGGCGATCGCCATCAGCGCAGCCGGCGTAACAATGAGCGTCAGGATCGTCGCGAAGCCGAGACCGAAGACGATGGCGGTCGACAGGTGCACCCACCACTGCGTCGACGGCGCGCCGACGAAGACGTCGCGGTTGACGAAGTCGATGTTGACGCCGAAGGCGATGGCCGCCACGCCGAGCACCGCCGTCACCGCCGTCAGCACCACTGGCCGCGCACGCTCCCGACAGGTCTCGATGATGGCGTCGTAGGGCGCCCAGCCCTCGCGCCGCAGCCGGTCATAGGTGTCAATGAGAACGATGTTGTTGTTCACGATGACACCCGCGTTGGCGATGATGCCAATACCGGTCATGACGACGCCGAAGGCCTGGCCCATGACGAGGAGGCCGACAAGCACACCGATGGTCGACAGGACAACCGCGGTCAGGACCAGGAAGACGCTGGTGAACTTGTTGAACTGCGCCAGCAGCACAGCGAAGATGAGGAACAGGGCCGCGCCGAAGGCCTTCATCAGGAAGGCGCCGGCCTTCTCGCGCTCCTCGTCCTCGCCCTTCATCTTGAAGGCGATGCCCTCGCCGAAGTTCTCCTTCGCGAGCGCCTCCATCACCGCCTGCTGAACCTGGGCGGTCTGCACGCCCTCGGCGACGTTGGCCGTCACCGTCACGACGCGCTGTCCGTTGACGCGGTTGATGAGGCCCACCTTCTGCTCCGGCACGCGCGTGACGAAGTTGCCGATCGGCACATAACCCGAGGGCGTGTTCATCCGCAGGTCATCGAGTTGGTCGATGCTGCGCCGGTTCTCCGGGAAGCGCACGAGGATGTCGACTGACTTGTCGGTGTGGTCGGGCCTGTACTCGGCCACCTTCACGCCGTTGGTAACGAGCTGCACGGCGGTGCCGACCGAGGCGGGATTGGCGCCGTACTTGGCGGCCTCCGCCTGGTTCACGTCGAGCCGCCAGTCGATGCCCGGCAGGGGCAGGCCGTCATCGACGTCACGCGTGTCGGGCATGGCGCGCAGCATCTCGGCCACGCGCGCCGCCGTGGGAAAGAGCTTGTCTGGATCGAGCGAGGTGATCTGCAGCGTGATGGGCTTGCCCGTCGGCGGCCCGGCCGCCGGCTTCGTCACCTCGATGATCACGCCCGGAATGTGCGCCGTCTTGCGGCGGATCTCCTCCATGATGACCGAGGCGGGACGGCGCTGGCGCCAGTCGACGAACTCGAACTGGATGGTGCCGACCGTATCCTCGGTGACCTCGTTGGAGCCGCGCTGGCCCTCGCCGGCGCGGGCATAGACAGTCTCCAGCTCCTCCATGTCGAGGAGCGTCTGCTCGACCTGCCGCACCAGCGCATCCTTCTCCGCGATGGAGAGGTTGCCGCGCGCACGCACCTGCACGAGCGCATAGTCGGGCTCCACCTCGGGGAAAAACTCGACGCCGTTGCCGTAGCGCGCATAGGCCTGGATCACGCCGATGAGCAGCAGCACCGCCAGGCCGAGCGTCGCCAGCGGATGGCGCAGGGCGAGGCGCACCGTGCGCATGTAGAAGCCACGGTCGGCGGCGCGCTCGTCCTTGACCTCGGTGGCACGGCCCATGAGGGCACCGAGCGTCGGGGTGAAGAAGAGGGCGACCGCCAGGGAGGCCGACAGCGTCGCGATGAGCGTCAGCGGCAGGTATTTCATGAACTCGCCGACGACGCCGGGCCAGAACATCAGCGGCGAGAAGGCGGCGATGCGCGTCGCCGTGGCGGCGATCACCGGCCCTGCCATGCGCTTGGCGGCCATCGAATAGGCGGCCTTGGCCGGCATGCCCTCCGCCATGCGCCGCTCGGCGAACTCCGACACGATGATGGCATCGTCCACGAGCATGCCCACGGCGAGGATGAGCGAGAACAGCACGACGATGTTCACCGTCAGCCCGGCAAGCTGCAGCCCGAGGATACCGGTGAGAAACGATGCCGGAATGGCGATGCCGATGAAAATCGACGCCCGGCCGCCGAGCGAAAAGAGCATGATGACGACGACCAGCAGAACGGCGGTGATGACGCTGTTCTGCAGCTCGTGCAGCATCGAGCGGATGTCTTTCGACTTGTCCTGTGTGAAGGTGACCTCGACGGTCTCGGGCCAGGTCTTCTGCAGGTCGAGCACCGTCTTCTTGACCGCGTCCACCGTCTCGATGAGGTTGGCGCCGGTGCGCTTGACGATCTCGAGCGTCATTGCCGGCTTGCCGTTGATGCGCGTGATGGAGGTCGGGTCCTTGAAGGTCGGCCGCACCTCGGCCACGTCGCCAAGCGTGACGACGGCGGACGGCGTCGCAGCCACGGGGATCTTCAGCACGTCCTCCGGCCGCTCGATCAGCGAGGGAACCTTCACGGCAAAGCGCCCCGAGGCGCTCTCGATGGCACCGGCAGCGACGAGGCTGTTGCCGGCCGAGAAGGACTGGACCAGCGTATCGAGCGAGATGCCGTAGCTCTTCATCAGCATCGGCTCGGCGATGATTTCCACCNCCTCGTCGCGCGCGCCGCGCAGATCGGCCGAGAGCACGCCCGGCACCTGCTCGATCGCCGTCTCGGCCTGGCGTGCGAGCTGCAGCAGCGTCCGCTCCGGCACGTTGCCGCCGAGCGCCACCACGAGGACAGGGAACAGCGAGAGATTGACCTCCTGCACCTTCGGCTCGTCTGCCTCGCGCGGCAGGTCGCTCTTGGCGTCGTCCACCTTGGCGCGCACATCGGCGAGCGCGACGTTGGAGTCGAAGCCGGCCTCGAACTCCACGAGCACGTAGCCGCCGCCCTCGAAGGCGGCCGCCCGCATCTCCTTGATGTGCGAGACCGACTTCAGCTGCGTCTCGAGCGGCCGCAGGATGAGCCGCTCGGCATCCTGCGGGCTGATGCCGCGCTGGGTCACGCTGACNTAGATGATCGGGACCTTGACGTCCGGCTCAGCCTCCTTGGGGATCGAGAGATAGGCCGAAAAGCCCGCGATGAGCAGGAACGCGAGCGTCGCAAGCGTGAGCCTGGCGTGGGAGATGGCATAATCGACAGGATTGGCCATGGGCCCGGTCCCCGAACGTTGCGGCGGAGAGGCCGCTCGCGCCGCTCCGCGGTAAAGATGCATGGTGCCCGGGCACCTGCCGGCGGCCCGGAGCGGGAAGGCGTCGGCCTCAGCCCTTGCCGATCACCGTCGCCGACGCCTCGACGGGCGTCACGCGCTGGCCTTCCTTGACGAAATCCTGGCCTTGCACGATGACGCGCTGCCCCGTCTCGAGGCCGCCCAGCCACACATGGTCAAGCCCGTCCTCGACGATCCTGACGGGCACGAAAGCCACCACGTCACCGGCGCCGACGACCCGCACCCCGAGGCGCCCCTCGGCCGAGAAGGTCAGCGCCGAGCGCGGCACATGGGCCGCCGGCTCGGGCGCAAGCTCGAGGATGACGTCGCAGGTCACGCCGTCCGGCAGCCGCCCGTCGGGATTGGCGAGCTCGATGTCGACGCGATAGGTGCGCGTCTGCGCACTCGCCGCCGCCGAGATGAAGCGCACACGCCCCTCGGCCTCGACGCCGTTCACCGTCTTGACCTTCGCGGTATCGCCCACCGCGATGCCGCCGAGCTGGCGCTCGGCGATCTCGACCACGGCGNGCATAGGATCGAGGCCGATGATCTCGGCCACCTTGGCGCCGATCTGCAGGGGCTGGCCGGTCTCGACAGGCACGTCGATGACCATGCCGTCAATGGGCGCGCGCACCTTGTTCTTGCTCAGCTCCGTCTCCGCTTGGGCGAGCGAGGCCTCCGCCGCGCGCAGCTCGGCCTCGAGCTGCGGCTTCTGCAGGGGGGCGAGGTTGCCCTGCTCGATGAGCTTGAGGCGTGCCCTGAGCTCCGTACGCCGCTGCTCCAGCTTGGCCTTGGCCTGCGCCACCAGCGCCTCGCGCGCCTCGTCGGAGATGACAGCGAGAATGTCGCCGGTCTTGACCTGCGCGCCGCGCCGCACGTTGAGCTGCTCGATGGTGCCGTCGGCGCGCGCGATGACATTGACGCGACGGTCGGCTTCCGTGCGTCCAGACAGGACGATGCGGCGCGCGTGATTCTCCACCGTCACCGGCAGGACAGCGACGCGGAAGAGCGACTGCTCCTGCGTCTCGGCCTGGGGAGCCAGCGCCGCCGTCTGCTCGCCGTCGCGGCCGAACACGCCGGATCCGATCCACGCGATGGCACCGAGCAGGATGACGAAGGCAAGAACTCGACTCGGCTTCATGAGGACGCCCCCGCGTCGCTGACGCCTTGCGACAGGGTGATGTGCCCCTTCAGCAAGGCGCCGATGATTGACAGAACATGACCGNCCTCCCGTCCGGCATCGAAGTCCGGCAGGGTGGCCCGACGCACGAACAGCCCATCGGCGAGCGTCGCGATCAGCACGGCTATGTCCCGCGCCTCGTTGAGCCGCGAGACAGAGCCGTTCTGCTGCGCAGCGGCGATCATGTCCGTCAGGTGTCCGATGAGATCGCCCTCGAACTCCTGCACCGTCGCCGCCACCTCGCGGTTGCGGGTCGCCTCCGCCCAGATCTCGAGGCCGAGGATCGCCCTTTCGCGCGGCTCCTCCTCGAAATGCTTGCGCCCCAGCTCGCGGAAGGCGGCGATGAAATCATCCCCCGGCCCGATGACGGACAGGTCCGACGCCATCTGCGCCCTGTCCCGCTCCGCAAGACCCGCGACGATGGCGTCCTTGGAGCGGAAATAGCGGTAGAGGTTGCCGGCGCTCATGCCCGCCTCGGCGGCAACGTCCTGCATCGTCGTGCGATGAAAGCCGCTGCGGACGAAGCACCGTTCGGCGGCATCGAGAATGCGCGCGCGCCTGTCGGCATTCGCGTCGTTCCCGGCAGGTCTCTCCCATTCGTCGTTACGCAAACTGCACCCGATGAGAATGAACGTTCATTCTCATATGAATCGGCGCGCTTCCGGTGTCAAGCGGGGATGCGCTTGCCCGGCGATCGTGGCAGCATCGTGGCCAAGCTGGAAAGGCGCCCGGCAAGGGGCGCCTTTCCAATCAGACTGCGCGAAAGCTCAAGCGGCACGGCGATCGTGCCGTCCCTCGCGGATCTCCTCGGCCAGCTTGCTGCAGAAGGCGTCGAGGTCACCGGGATTGCGGCTCGTGACGAGGCCCTGGTCGGTGACCACCGCGCTGTCCTCCCACTTGCCGCCGGCGTTGATGACGTCGGTCTTGATGGACCTGTAGGAGGTGACGCGGCGGCCGCGGACGATGTCGGCCTCGATCAGCAGCCACGGCGCATGGCAGATGGCGCCGATCACCTTCTTGTCCGTCCAGAAGCGACGGAGGAAGGCGAGCGCCTTCTCCTCCACCCGCAGCAGGTCGGGATTGATCTGGCCGCCGGGCAGCACCAGCGCGTCGTAATCCTCGGGCCGGGCTTCGTCGAGCGTCCTGTCGACCGGCACGGACCGGCCCCAGTCGTCGCCGTCCCAGCCCGTGATCTCGCCGGCCTTGAGAGAAACCACATCGACTTCGGCACCTGCCTCGCGCAGCCTGTCGCGCGGCACCTCGAGCTCCGACTGCTCGAAGCCGTCGGTGGCGAGGATGGCGACTCGCTTGCCGGAAATGTCCTGCATCCGTCTTCTCCGTTCGTTGTGGGGACAGCCCCCAACGAAGCGCGACGGCCTTCGTTCCGACGCCGGGGAGAAGAGGAGCGGCAGACCGGGCGGCGCCGGCCTCAGCCAGCGCTGGAGGCCGCCGCGCGCCGGCTGGCGAAAAACTGGCGCAGGACGATGGGGCTCGCCACGGCGATGCCGGCGAGCGTGCTCGGCAGCCCCGGTGCCGCGGTGGGCAGCGCCGCAAGGCCGATGACCCACCGCTCCCAGCCTGCGAGCGGGGCAAGCCCGTAACCCGCGAAGGCCGCCGAAAGCAGCGTGATGCCGACGATGCAGCCGGCCGTCGTCATCAGGAAATCGGGCCAGTTGAAGCCTTGCGTAACGATGAGCATGGACGGGCCGTAGACGAAGACGAAGGGCACCATCACCTTGCCGAGCGCCAGCCGGAAGGCCGTGTTGCCCGTGCGGAAGGGATCCGCGCCCGCCATGCTGGCGCCTGCATAGGCCGCCAGCGCCACGGGCGGTGTCACGTCCGCCAGCACGCCGTAGTAGAAGACGAAGAAGTGCGCGACGATGGGCTCGATGCTGAAGAGCGCCAGCGTCGGCGCCGCCACCGTCACCATGATGATGTAGTTGGCCGTCGTCGGCACGCCGCAGCCGAGCAGGATGCAGACGACGCCGGTCAGCACCAGGGTGAAGAAGAGCGTCAGCCCCTTCTCGCTCAGCAGTTCGCCGGGCACGACCGACATCACAGCCTGGCCGATCTGCGCCGCAAGGCTCGTGACGATGTACGAGATCTTGAAGCCGACACCCGTCAGCGTGACGACGCCAATGATGATGCCCACGGTTGCCGCCGCCGCGCCGACCGAGATGGCATACTTCGCGCCGACCACGAAGCCGTCGAGGATGTCGATGACAAGCGCCTTGTGCTTCTCGTCGCGCAGCCAGCCGACGACGCCGAGCCCGATGGCAAAGAGCACCATCGGCACGGAGAACCAGAGCTTGGTGACGAATCCGAAGGCCACCGCAAGCACCAGCGCCGCGAAATAGCCCACCGTGATCAACGGTACGCGCGCGAGCCCCACGACCATGCAGGCCGTGATGCCCCAGAAGGCAGCGAGGTAGGGCGTATAGCCCGAGAAAAGGATCGTCAGCAGCGCCGCAAGCGGCATGATCGTCTGCCAGCCCTGGCGCACCACCTTGACCGGGTTCGGCAGCTCGGCCGCGCTCAGTCCGCGCAGCCCGGCCTTCTTCGCCTCGAAATGCNCCTGCGTGAACACGCCGTAGAAGTGCATGAAGGCCGGCACCACGGCCGCCAGGATGACGCTGGTGTAGGCGATGCCGAGGAACTCGACCATGAGGAAGGCCGCAGCGCCCATGATGGGCGGCGTGATCTGCCCGCCGGTCGAGGCCGTCGATTCCACCGCCGCCGCGAAATGGCGCGGATAGCCGAGCCGGATCATGGCCGGAATGGTCAGCGAGCCCACGGTCACGGTGTTGGCGATGGACGAGCCGGAGATCATGCCGAAGAGGGCGGAGCCGAAGATCGAGATCTTGGCCGGCCCGCCGGCGTAGCGCCCGGCGAGGCAAGAGGCGAGATCAATGAACAGCTTGCCGAGGCCGATGCGCGTGGCCAGCACGCCGAACAGCACGTAGTGGAAGACATAGGTCGCCACCACGCCGAGCGGAATGCCGTAGATACCCTGGCTCGTGAGATAGAGGTGGTTGACGATGTTCGACCAGGATGCGCCGGGATGCTGGAAGATGCCCGGCATCAGCGCGCCGAAATAGGCGTAGGCCATGAGGCACACCGCGATGATCGGCAGTGGCCAGCCCACACCGCGACGGGTCGCCTCGATGAGCGTGATGATCATCAGCGTGCCCATGGTGACGTCGGTCGTGGTCGGGTTGCCGACGCGGAAGGCGAGATCGCTGAAGATCCACGGCACATAGAGGCTGGCAGCCACGGCGGCAACGGCGAGGCCCCAGTCGAGCAGCGAGATGCCGCCGGGGCGCCACCACTGCGACGGCGCCACCTTGTCCTGGTCGGACTTGCGGGCGGCGAAAACGAGGAAGATGAGGCCGACGACGAAGGCCATGTGGATGCCGCGGTGCGTCGTCTCCCGCAAGAGGCCGAAGCCCGCCGTGTAGTAGTGGAAGCACGACAGCGCGAAGAGCAGTCCCGCCACCAGCCATGCCACCGCGGGCCGCAGCGGGCGGAAACGCATCTCCGGATCCAACTTTTCCTCGAGCGAGCGACTCTCGGTTACTGCGTGGAGGCTTGCTTCGGCCATCGTCGGACCATCCCAGTCGTCGGCGCTTTGCTGCGCCTTGTGTTTTCGCGCGCCGCCCCGACGGGGGCAGCGCCCCTCAAAAAGAAGCCCTCCGCCGGGCGAGGCACCGCTGACCGCGGAACCGGCGGAGGGCCTCTCGATCGAACGGCCCTGTTACTTCAGAAGGCCGGCTTCCTTGTAGTACCGCTCGGCGCCCGGATGCAGCGGAATGCCCGCGCCGGCGAGTGCCGTCTCCTTGCGGATGAGCTTGCCCTTGGCATGGCCCGCGTCGAGCGCCTGACGGGCCTTGTCGCTCCACAGCGCCTTGGTGATCTCGTAGACGACGTCATCCGGCACCTTGGACGAGGTCACCCACTGCGCACCGACGGCCAGGGTCTCGACCTCACCGACACCCTTGTATGTGTCGGCCGGGATCTTGTCGGCAGCGAAGAACTTGTATTCGCTCATGATCTTCGCAGCGCCCTCGCCGTTGATCGGCACGAGGTCGATGCCGGATGCGCTCGTGGCCGCAAGCTCCGCAATGGCGCTCGTCGGATAGCCGCCGACGAAGAAGAAGGCGTCCATGCCGCCGTCGCGCATCTTCTCGGCGGCCTGGTTCGGCTTCAGGTAGTCCGCCTCGATGTCCTTCTCCGTCAGGCCCCAGCCGCTGAGGATGATCTTGGCGTCGACGAGCGTGCCCGAGCCCGGCTCGTCCAGCGACACCCGCTTGCCCTTGAGGTCGGCGACGGACTTGATGTTCGCCGCCTTGGAGGCGACGAGGNGGATGCTCTCGGGATAGAGGTTGGCGATGAGCCGCAGGACCTCGACCTTGCCCTTGCCCTCGAACAGGCCGGTGCCGGTGTAAGCCCAGTAGGCAACGTCCGCCTGGCTGAAGCCCGATTCGATGGCGCCGGAGGCGATGCCGTTGACGTTGGCCACCGAGCCGTTGGCCGCCTGCGCCGTCACGATGAGGTTGGGCGGATTGGAGACGACATTGGCGATGAGACCGCCGACCGGATAATAGGTGCCGGCGGTGCCGCCCGTGCCGATACGGAAGAAGGCCGGTCCCTGCGCGAAGGCCTCGCGCCCCGCGAGCGCAGCCGCTCCGAGCCCAAGCCCCAGACGCGCAACGTCACGACGCGAAAACAGTTTTTGCATAATCAGTTGCCTCCCGAAATGCGGGCTCCACCCGCTGTTCGCCGATGACGGCGCTGACGGCAGATTAGTCAGGACACGGTGAATTTGAAAGCCGCCCCCGTCGCATGCTCCACGACCGGATTGCGCGGCATCGTTGACAGGCGATGCGACGATGCCGCGAATAGCGCCATGGACGCTCGCCGGCCAACAATCGGGGAACATGCGCTCGATCCCTCCCTGCCCGCAGACGAGGCGGTGCGGGTTCTCGCGCGGGCCCTTCTCGCGGACATGACCCACGCCCTCGCCACCTTCGGCGCCGTGCCGGCGGCAGCCGCGCATGAGACGCGCAAGGGCATCAAGGCGCTGAGGGCGCTGCTGCGCCTCGCCGACCCGGCCTGCAAGCGGCTGGGCGGGATCGACAGGCGATTGCGGAGCAGTGCCGATCTGCTCGCCGGCGCGCGCGAGGCGCGTGTCCTCGCCGAAACGCTCCGAACCCTGGCGCCCCGTGCGCGTGGCGCGGCCGCCGCGCCGCTCGCCCGCCTGGCCCGCTGGGCAGGAGAGCGGGCCACCGCTGCCGAGGCCGAGGCTTTCGAGCACCGGCGCGTGGCGCAGGTGGAGGAGGCGTTGAACGAGATCGGCGAAAGTATCGGCGGCTGGCCTGTGCCGGGNAACTGGTCCGCATTGCTCGATGGCGCAAGACACGCGGCGCGCCGAGCGCGACGGCGCCTCGCGAAGGGCCTCGCTCGCCGCGATGCCGACGAGCTGCATGCGGCGCGGCGCTGGGTGGTGCGCCACCGCTACCATCTCGGCTTCCTCGCCGCTGCGGGACGGCACACGCAGACGCGCCGCTTGCGCATGCAGGACCTGCGCGATCTGCTCGGCCGTCACCACGATCTTCACGATGCCCGCCGCGCCATCACCGAGTCCGGCCTCGTCGGCATCACGGAACTTGCGGCTATCGAGAGGCTCGTCACGAAGGAGCAGCGACGGCTGGAGAAAAAGATCGGCCGCGCGGCCAACCGCCTCTTCGGTGGCAGGAACCGCCGTCTCACGAAGGCCCTGAAGGCCACTTTCGGCCAGCGGGCGGATTGACCACGCTCAGCCGGCCCGGGCGGTGGCCGGCTGCTCCATCGCGGCCCGCCATTCGGCATCGGCGCTGAAGTCAACGCCGTTGTCAACCGAGAGCACATGCGCGAGGCGCGTGCGTGCCCGGTTGATGCGGCTCTTGATCGTGCCGAGCGCGCAGCCGCAGATCTCCGCCGCTTCCTCGTAGGACATGCCGGCCGCACCGACGAGCACGAGCGCCTCGCGCTGGTCCGCCGGCAGGGTCATCAGCGCGGCGCGGAAATCGCACATGTTCATGTGGTCGAGCTGCGAAGGCGGCATGGCCTGTGCGGCGGCGGCCCGGCCGTCCACATCCTCCNCCTCGCGGCTGCGCTTGCGGTACTCGGAGTAGAAGGCATTGCGCAGGATCGTATAGAGCCAGGCGACCATGTTGGTGCCCTCGGTGAAGGAGCCGAGGTTGGCCCAGGCGCGGATAAGGGCCTCCTGCACGAGATCATCTGCGCGGTCGGGGTTGCCCGTCAGGGACAGCGCAAAGGCCCGCAGGCTCGGGATGGCCTTCAGCAGATCCTGCTTGGTCTTCTCAGTCGGCTGCATCGGCGGCTCCCTGTTGGCGATCGAGCGCTTCGAGAAGCTGGCAGAAGCGGTCCGGCACCGGCTCGTCGAGAATGTCGTCGTACATTGCCTTCAGGCAGCGCGTCAGATGCTCGGGCAGCGGTATCGCCGGCCGAGTGGCAGGAAACGGCGCAACAACCGTTCCGTTCGTGTCATCAGCCATGAAGCGTCCGCTTTCTCTCTTGCGTAGCTGAGGGGCTGCCCGGCCGCCGCCGGCGGCAGCATCACGGCGTCGGTTGCGGCCGTCTCCGGCCCTTCCGTCGCTCGCCATGGTCATCACGGTTTCTCCGTAAATGCTGTCACGATGATGTGTCCGTCCTGTGTCCATCCCCGTTTAACGTGACGCGAGCCGAGAAGTTCCAGGAAAAGCCGGCGCCCCCGAAGAACAGCGAACGGAACCAACCTCGTCGCCGCGACGTTCTTTCCGGTGAGCCGCCCGCCGCGGCTTTTCGCGACATTCCTCAGGAGGNGGAAATGAACTGGGATCAGGTCGAAGGTAACTGGAAGAAGTTCAAGGGCATGGCCCAGCAGCAGTGGGGCAAGCTCACCAACGACGACCTCGATGTCATCGAGGGCAAGCGGATGGAACTCGTCGGCCGGCTCCAGGAGCGCTACGGCTACGCCAAGGACGAGGCCGAACGCGAAATCGACAGCTGGCTCAACCGGAAGTAAGCGGGACCGAGCCCCATCGACGGGGAGGAGGAGAGGATGGCCACCAAGACAGAGGACGTGTCCGCCGAGGCGGTTGAGCTACGACGGGAGATCGACAACCTGCGGGGCGATATCGGCCGTCTGACCGAAGCTGTTTCCGCCCTCCTGCAGCGCGAGATCGCCGACACCGGCGAGCGCGTACGCGAGGCGGCGGGCGAGACGCTGAATCGCTTCTCGTCCACTGCCGAGGACATCGCCCGGGCCACGCGGGACGCGGCCGCGGGCGCCGAGCAGCGCCTGCGGTCGGCTGGCTCCGAGATCGAGCGCGGCATTGAGCGCAATCCGCTCACGGCCGTGTTGATCGCCGGTGGCATCGGCCTCATCCTCGGCATAATGAGCCGGCGCTGATGGGTGGCCTGTTCTCGCTCGTCACCAATGTCGCCCGCCGGCAGGTGGAGGAAACGGTTGCGCGCGCCGTGCGCAGCGTTGTCCTTACCTTGCTGGCGGCCGTCCTGCTCGGCATCGGCCTTGTCTTCGGGGCGATCGCCGCACACCGCTGGCTGGAAGGGCTCTACGGGCCGATCGTGGCCCCGCTGATCGTGGCGGGCACCTTCGTCGTCATCGCGGCCATCGTCCTTCTGGCGTCCCGTTCCGAGCGCGCGCCCCGGCGCCTCGCCAGCACACCGCGCACGAGCGCTGCGTCCGCGGGCGCACCACCCACGGCGGCATCCGCGTCGGACAAGCACACAACGCTGGAAGCCTCGGCGCTCGCCGCCGGGCGCGAGCTTGCGCAGTCGCTCGACGGCAAGCAGCTTGCGCTCGTGGCGCTGATCGCCGGTTTCGTTTCCGGCCGGCTCCTGGAAACGCGCAGCCCGGCAAAGCGGCAGGACTGATTCGGGCGGCCCCGGCTCTGGCCAGGGCCGCTCTGTCCGTCAGCTCGCCTCGGCGACGGAGCCGACGCCGGCCTGCTGCGAGCGCCGGTCGAAGAACAGCGCCTGGCTGATCACCGCCTTTACCGCATCCGGGCTGAACGGCTTGGTGACGAGGAAGGTCGGCTCGGGCCGTGCGCCCGTCAGCAGCCGCTCCGGATAGGCCGTGATGAAGATCACCGGCATCTCCGCCTCGGAGAGGATGTCGTTCACCGCATCAAGGCCGGACGAGCCGTCGGCGAGCTGGATGTCGGCGAGAACAAGCCCCGGCCGGCGGCGCTTCACCGCCTCGAGCGCTTCCTTGTGGGTACGGGCCACGTCGATGACGCGGTGACCGAGGCTCTCGACGAGCGCCTCGAGATCCATGGCGATGATCGGCTCATCCTCGATGATGAGAATGTCCGTCGCCAGCTGCTGGGAGAGTTCCCGGCCCGCTTCCGTGAGGAGGCCGGTGGCCTCGTCCTCGGAGCAGTCGAGCGCCTCGGCCACGTGCGCCGTTGAAAAGCCCTCCACGGCTGCGAGCAGGAAGGCGACACGCGGGCGCGGCGTCAGCTGCTCGAGCCGCGCGAAGCCTTCATCCTGCTGCCCGGGCGCAACGGGCGCTTCCACCCTCGGCTGGGCCGACTGCCACACCTTGAGGAAGACACGGTAAAGAGCGACGCGCAGGTCGATCCGCCGGTCGAGCGCAGCGGGATCGGCAAGGATCGCCTCCAACGTCGCAACGGCATAGGCATCACCGCCGCTCTGGCTGCCCGCGAGCACACGCGCGAACCGGCGCAGATAGGGCAGATGGGGAGCAATCGCTTGGGCCAGGGACATGAACAACCTCTGTTTCGTTGTCGTCAGCACNCCGCCGCAGCGGTGACGGCCCGCCCGCCTCATGCGGCGTCAGCCATCATGAGCAAACTAAGTCTATCCAAAAAAGTTCCGATGGGGCAGGAACAAATTAAAATCCCGTCCATTATTTGATGTAACGGGAAGATTGCAGACGGAACACGAGCAGGCATATGGGCGCTGACGAGGCCGCAAAGAGTGGTCGCNCCCGACGGCAGCAGGACCCCGCGACGGGCTCGCCCCTCTCCGTAGGGAGGGGGCCCGGCAGGCAGCGAACCCTCGACAGGGACATCCAGGCGCAGATCGGCCAGCAGTTGCGGGCGATCTACGATGATGTCCTGACTCAGGAAGTGCCCGACCGTTTCACGAAGCTGCTCGCCGAGCTCGACGCCCGGATAAGCGAGGCTGCTCCTGCCGCGGAAAAGCCGGACAAGAGCGGGCAAGAGCGATGAGGATCGGCCGAGGNGCTGGCAGTTTCCCCGACGATGGAAGCGCGTTGGCATGAACGGTCGCCATTGATGCCCGTAGCCTCCCGCATGTGCCCGGCGCGTCGGTCACGCTCATGGAGTTGACCGGCGCATCATGACCATCCTTCGCAACNCCGGCGCGAGCGCCCCCAACGACGACCGCCAGATCCATGCCATGGACGGAGTGAGCGGTCTCGGCCGCAGTTTGCGCGGCCGCCTCGTCGCGGCGCTGGCTCTTGTGCTGCTGCCTTCGGCGCTGATCGCGCTCGGCTGGACCGTGGCGCAGAACCGGCAGTTGCGGCAGGAGCGGATCGATGCCGCCGTCCAGGCCAACGCATATGTCTCGGCGCAGATCGACGAGGTGCTCAGGGAAGCGCAGCTTGCCGCCGCCGAACTCGAGGCGCAGCTCGAAAAAACCCGCGATGCGGCCGATCCCTGCAGCGCGGCTGCGCCGGTTCTCGGCTCCTACCCCGAAATGACGGCGGTCGCCGTCTTTGCCGGCGATGCACTGCGCTGCGCCTACGGCTTCGAGCGCGAGGCCCTCGTCGCCCGCGCCAGCGCGACGACGCGCGACCGGCTGTCGGCGCAGCTCGCGCAGGGGCTCACGGCCGTGATCGACAGCCCCGTCACCGGTGGCCCGGTGCTGGTGGCGAGCGCCATCGGCTCGGGGCGTGACCAGGATACGATCGCCATCTTCTCCGTCTCGCACATCGTCTTCGAGATTGCCCTGCGCTCGGCCCGGGTGCTGCAGGAGCGCGGCTCGATCGTCCTTTCGCCGTCGGACGGGCTGGTGGCCGAGTACCGTACCGAGAACATCCCCGCCGACTGGCTGCCGAGGAACGTCGTCTCCGCCCGGCAGTTCGGCAGCGGCTCCCACGTCTTCACGGGCGAGAGCCGCGGCGGCGAGGACTACCGCTACTTCGCCACCCGCTCGTCCCGCACGGGGGTGACGGTCCTCACCGGCTATCCCTCGGCATCCTTCTTCAGCAACGAGCAGCGCCAGCTATGGGGCGCCATCATGCCGCCGGTCATCATGCTGGTAGGCGCGACAATCGGCATCGTCTTCGCTGTCGACAGGCTGGTGCTGCGCTGGCTGCACTACCTCAAGCGCCTGACGCGGGTCTACGGCAGCGGGCGCTTCTCGGTCCGCGCCGTGCGGCTCGCCCATGCGCCGAGCGAGCTCGCGGAACTCGGCGAGGCCTTCGACAGCATGGCCGAGAAGGTCGCCCAGCACGCCGAGGCGCTGGCAACGGTGGCGGAGGAGAAGTCGCAGCTCCTGCGCGAGCTGCACCACCGGGTCAAGAACAACTTCCAGGTCATCGTCAGCCTGCTCAGCCTGCACAAACAGGCGCTCCCGGCGGAGCGGCGCGACGACATCCGCTTCATTGAGGATCACGTACAGGCCATGGCGGTGGCCTACCGCGTCTGCTACGCGCTGGGCGACGTCACGGATGCCCANCTTGCCGAACTGCTGGAGGACGTGGTGGACGGCCTGCGCCGCTCGGCCGCCCTGCCGGTGGACCAGGTGAGGGTCGAGGTGACCGCCCGCGACATCATGGTGGACCTCGACCGCGCCATCGGCATCGGCCTTTATCTCGCCGCGCTGCTGCCCGCCTATTTCGACGAGGCGCGGCGTAAGGGCCGATGCGTCGACATATCTGCCGTGCGGCGGGAGAACGGGCTTGTGCTGAGCTGCCGCTTCGCCGACGACGCCCCCGTCTGCGCCCTGCCCGCCCTGCGGGAACGGCTGACACGGGCCTACATCCGCCAGCTTGCGGCACGGCCGCTCGACGCCGACTGCGCCAGCGAGCGCAGCATCGTGCTCGCCATTCCGGCACCGAGGCCTGCCGCCGGCTGATCAGCCTTCGCCGAGCCGCCGCGACCAGTCCTCAACCTCGCCGCGCTCCAGCCGCCGGGTCGCCAGTGCCTTCCACGACGCTGGCAGGCGCGGCAGGCGCGCCAGCTCGGCGAGCGCCTCGCGGTCGAGCACATCGACGTAGAGAACGTGCAGCACGCGCGACAACGGCCAGCGCGGCTGCTGCCGCTCAACGAGTTCCATACGGTCGCCCGGCGTGACCAAGCCCGGTTCCAGCACCCGATAGTACCAGCCGGTGCGGCCGCTCTGCTGCACGCGGCGGGCCATGTCCTTACGGTCAAAACGGTGGTTCAGCTTCCAGCAGGGCTGGCGCGCCTGCGAGACCTGGAGCAGCGCGGTGCCGACGCGGAAGACATCGTCGATGCACACGTCCGCCTCGACGAGGCCCCGCGTACGCAGGTTCTCGCCGAAGGCGGCCCGCTGCGGCAGGAATACGGACATGTCGATGCCCTCGCCCGCCCAGGCGTCGTAGTGCTCCGCCGGATAGTGGTGCACCGCCTTGTCCAGCCCGCCGTGATTCCTGCGGTCGGCCTGCTCGTCGCCGGCGAGCCCCATGGCGCGGATCTCGACCGGCCCGTCGAGACGCCGCTTGTCGATGGCGCTGAAGGTGCCCTCGCGTGCGTAGGGCACCGCCTTGCCGGCAAAGACGGCCTCAATCGCGATCATCGGCCCGTTTCTCCTTTCCGCTCGCGTTGTAGCGGCTCGACGAGCGGGCCGGCATGTGCCACGGCGTCGCCGCCCTGCCCTATTCGGTGCCGAACAGCTCGGCGCAGCGGGAGAAGGAGAGGCCCGCCCCTTCCGTGTCCCGGTTGATCCGCACCGAGGTGATGATGCCCTGCGCATCCGTCACGATCTGCGCCTCGCAGAACAGCTCGACACGCTGCGCCGGCTGCACGATCACCGAAGTCGGCATGGCGAAGCGGAAGGAGGTCGACGTGCTGCGCGTGCGGGTGATCGTGGTGCCCGGCGCCGGATTAGACACGGTCGTCACCGTGCGCTCGGAGCGGGAGATCGGCTGTGAAAAGCCCTGCGTCTGCNCCCGCGCCGGCCGCACGTAGCTCGTCTCGCCGCCGCGCCAGGTGTAGATCGCCCCGCCATCCTCGAGCTCGTAGCGCGACTGCGGCGGGCCGTGCTCGATGAAGAAGTCGTCGGCCTTCTGGCCGATCCACTTGCCCCTGAGCGCCCTGCTGGCCTCCTCCGTCGTCTTGCAGCCTGCGAGCGCCGCGCCCATCGCGAGCGCCAGCGCGATTCGCGTCCATTTCATGAGCACCCCCCAGGTTCTGGCAAACCGGGAAGGTGTTCTTGCCGTCCCGCTGCGGAAAGACAAGGGGACAAAGGAACGCGGCCGGGACGGTGGCCGCCGGCCTCACAGGCGCCAGTGCAGGACGCCGCCGGGCAGGCTCCCCGGCACGATGGCCGAGCGCACGTCGATCACCACCGCGTCCGGAGCCAGCATCGACGCGAGAAAAGCGCCGCCGTCGGACAGATAGGCCCGGTGCGGCACGGCGAGCACCAAGCCGTCGAGCCGCTGCAGGGCTGCGAGGTCGGCAAGGGCGATGCCGTAGACACGCTCGGCCTCCCGCGCGTCGGCGAGCGCGTCATGCACGAGGGGACGGATGCCATACTCGCCGAGCTCGGCAATGATGTCCGGCACGCGGCTGTTGCGCAGGTCCGGCACATTCTCCTTGAAGGTGAGGCCGAGGATGGCGACGCGCGCCGTGCGCAGGTCACGCCCGCGCCCCAGAAGCAGCTTCACCAGCTTCTGGCCGATGAAATGGCCCATGGAGTCGTTGATGCGCCGCCCGGCGAGGATCATCTGCGGGTGGTAGCCGAGCGCCTCGGCCTTGGCGGTCAGGTAATAGGGATCGACCCCGATGCAATGGCCGCCCACGAGGCCCGGCGAGAAGCGCTGGAAGTTCCACTTCGTGGCCGCAGCGTCGAGCACGTCGCTGGTGGCGATGCCGACCCGGTCGAAGATGAGGGCGAGCTCGTTCATCAACGCGATGTTGAGATCGCGCTGGGTGTTCTCAATGACCTTCGCCGCCTCCGCCACCTTGATGGACGGCGCCTCATGGATACCGGCCCGCACCNCCGCGCCGTAGACCGCGGCCACGGTCGCAAGCGTTGCCTTGTCGGATCCGGAGACGACCTTGGTGATCGTGGTGAAGCGGTGGGCGCGATCGCCGGGGTTGATGCGCTCGGGCGAGTAGCCGACGGTGAAGTCGCGGCCGAAGACGAGGCCGCTCTCGGCCTCCAGCACAGGCACGCAATCCTCCTCGGTCGCACCGGGATAGACGGTCGATTCGTAGACGACGATGTCGCCCTTTTTCAGCGCGCGCCCCACGGCACGGGAGGCAGCGAGGAGCGGCCGCAGGTCGGGCAGGCGGTCCGGCGTGATCGGCGTCGGCACCGTGACGATGTGGAAGTCCGCCTCGCGCAGCGCCTCGGGATCGCTCGTCAGCCGCAGGGTGGGCGCCGCAAGCTCCTGCGGCTCGACCTCACCCGTGCGGTCGATTCCTTCGTTCAGCTCCGCGATGCGGCCTGCGTCGATGTCGAAGGCGATGACGCGAAAGCCNCCCGCCGCGAAGGCGCAGGCCACCGGCAGGCCGACATAGCCGAGACCGACGACCGAAATGGTCCGGTCCGGCCTGTCAGACACCGTAATACTCCCGATACCAGTCGACGAAGCGGCCGACACCGGTCTCAACGGGGGNGGACGGCGCATAGCCGGTGTCGCGCGCGAGGGCACTCGTGTCAGCGAAGGTGGCAGCCACGTCGCCGGGCTGCATCGGCAGCATGTTGCAGATCGCCCGGCGGCCCAGCTTCTCCTCGAGCACGCGGATAAAATCCATCAGGGGCACCGGGCTGCCGCGGCCTATGTTGTAGATGCGGAAGGGGGCGATGCCGCTCGACGAGGGGTCCGGATGCGGCGAGGCCGCATCCCAGGCGGGATCGGGCCGTGCCGGCCGGTCGAACACGCGCACCACGCCCTCCACGATGTCGTCGATATAGGTGAAGTCGCGGCGCATGTCGCCGTTGTTGTAGACGTCGATGGCCTCGCCCGAGAGGATGGCGCGCGTGAACTTGAACAGCGCCATGTCCGGTCGCCCCCACGGGCCGTAGACCGTGAAGAAGCGCAGCCCCGTGCACGGCAGTCCGTAGAGGTGCGCATAGGAATGTGCCATGACCTCATTCGCCCGCTTGGTGGCCGCGTAGAGGCTCATCGGATGGCCGACGCCGTGCTGCTCGCTGAACGGAAGGGCGGCATTGGCGCCGTAGACCGAACTCGTAGAGGCGTAGACCAGGTGCTCGACGCGCGCCTGCCGCGAACATTCGAGGATGTTGAGGAAGCCGACGAGATTGCTGCCCGCATAGGCGTGCGGATTGGAGACCGAATAGCGCACGCCCGCCTGGGCAGCAAGGTGGATGACGCCGCGCGGCCGGTGGCGGGCGAAGACATCCTCGAGCGCCGGCCTGTCGGCCACGTCGACACGCATCTCGACGAAGCCGGAGCGTCGGGCAAGGCGCGCCAGCCGCGCCTCCTTCAGCGCCGGGTCGTAATAGTCGTTCACGATGTCGAGGCCGACCACGGTTTCGCCGCGCGCCAGAAGCGCCTCGGCTGTGTGATACCCGATAAAGCCGGCCGCACCGGTGACGAGAATGGTCATATCGCTGGCCCGTCCGCTCGCCTGTCCGCGACCGAGGCGGACAGCGTTTCATAACCGCTGACGTGGCCTTTGCACAGACGGGCGGACCGGCCCTTCCGGGCAGTCTCCCACAAGGGCATGCGTGCCTTCCCGTTGCCCGGGCCTGCCCACGCGTTGCTCTTGACGACCGCTCGCCGGCATGCCCTCGTATGGCACAAAAACGGGGAACCAGCCATGTCGAGCACACGCATGCCCATCAACGCCGTAAGAAACTTCCTCTCCCGCAGCCTCTCCCGACGGGCGCTCGCCCGCGGCCTCGTCGGCGCCACCGCTGCCGTCCTCATCGCCTCTGCCAGTCCCGTCGCCCTGGCCGCTACGCCGAAGGACACGCTCGTCCTCGCATGGGCCATCGACGACATCATCACGCTCGATCCCGCCGAATCTTTCGAGATCAGCGCCGGCGAGATCATGGGCAACACCTATGACCGGCTGGTGCGCTTCGACGTGGCCGATCCCTCCAAGCTCTACGGCGACGTCGCCGAGAGCTGGACAGTCTCCGAGGACGGCAAGACCTACACCTTCAAGCTCAAGCCCGGCCTCAAGTTCGCCTCCGGCAACCCGCTAACGGCGGAGGATGTCGCCTTCTCGCTGCAGCGTGCGGTGAAGCTCGACCTCGCACCGGCCTTCATCCTCACGCAGTTCGGCCTGTCGAAGGACAATGTCGAGCAGAAGGTGAGGAAGATCGACGACCTCACCGTGGTGCTGGAGACGGACAAGGCGTATGCGCCGACCTTCGTCCTCAACTGCCTCACAGCGAACGTGGCCGCCATCGTCGACAAGAAGCTCGTGCTCGAACACGAGAAGGACGGCGACCTCGGCAACGGCTGGCTGAAGACGAACTACGCCGGCTCCGGCCCGATGAAGATTCGCGACTGGCGCGCCAACGAGATCCTGGCGCTTGAGCGCAACGACAACTACTACGGCGAAAAGGCCAAGCTGCCGCGCGTCATCTATCGGCACGTGAAGGAGAGCGCGACGCAGCGCCTGCTGCTCGAGAAGGGCGACGTCGACATCGCCCGCAACCTCACGCCCGAGGATCTGGCGGCGGTCGAGAAAAATGCCGACATCGCCATCACCAGCCGGCCCAAGGGCACGATCTACTACATCAGCCTCAACCAGAAGCACCCGATCCTCTCCAAGCCCGAGGTGCGCGAGGCGATGAAGTGGCTGGNGGACTACGACGCCATCGGCGAGACGCTGATCAAGGGCATCGGCAAGATCCACCAGACCTTCCTGCCCATGGGCCTGCTCGGCGCCATTGACGAGAAGCCCTACAAGCTCGACGTCGCCAAGGCCAAGGAGCTGCTGGAGAAGGCGGGGCTGAAGGACGGCTTCTCCATCACCATGGATGTGCGCCAGACCCAGCCTGTCGCCGGCATCGCCGAGGCGGTGCAGCGCACCTTCGCCCAGGCCGGCATCAAGATGGAGATCATCCCCGGCGACGGCAAGCAGACGCTCACCAAGTACCGCGCCCGCAACCACGACCTCTATATCGGCCAGTGGGGCGCCGACTACTGGGATCCCCACACCAACGCCGACACCTTCGCGCGCAACCCGGACAATTCCGACAACGCGGCGTCCAAGCCGCTCGCCTGGCGCAACGCCTGGGACATTCCGGAGCTGACCAAGAAGGCCGACGCCGCGGTGCTGGAGCGTGACGAGGCCAAGCGCGTCGAGATGTACGCCGAGCTGCAGCGCGACCTCCTGAAGACGAGCCCGTTCATCATCATCTACCAGATGGTCGAGACCGCCGGCGTACGGAAAAACGTGCAGGACTTCGTCCTCGGCGCGACCTCGGACTCGACCTACGTGTTCAAGGTCTCCAAGAACTGAGGGCCGCATGGCACCCGGTACCGCCAGGGCAGGCGGGCGCAGACGCGCCCGCCTGCAGGCGACGGCCATGGCCATTGTGCGCTTTCTCGTCGTCGTCGCGCTGACCTATCTTGGCCTGCTCGCCGTCACCTTCTTCATCGGCCGCGTCATTCCCGTCGACCCGGTGCTCGCCATCGTGGGAGACCGGGCCCCAACGCACGTGGTGGAACGTGTGCGCGAGGAGCTGGGCCTCAACCTGCCGCTCTACCAGCAGTTCCTTATCTATATCGGCAAGGCGCTGAGCGGCGATTTCGGCACCTCGGTGCTGACGTCCAACCCGGTGATGGCCGACATCCGCCGCGTCTTCCCCGCGACGCTGGAGCTGGCGACGCTCGGCACACTCATCGGCACCGTCCTCGGCGTGCCGCTCGGCGTCCTCGCGGCGGTGCGGCGCGGCAGCTTCCTCGACCAGATCGTGCGCGTCATCGGCCTCGTCGGCTATTCGGTGCCGATCTTCTGGCTGGGCCTGATGGCGCTCCTCGTCTTCTACGCCCGGCTTGGCTGGGTGGAGGGACCGGGACGCATCGACGTCGTCTATGAATACACGGTGACGCCCCTCACCGGCATCCTGCTCATCGACACGGCGATGCAGGGCGAGTGGGAGGCCTTCCGCAACGTCTTCGGCCACCTCATCCTGCCGGCGTCGCTGCTCGGCTATTTCTCCATGGCCTACATCAGCCGCATGACGCGCTCCTTCATGCTGACGGAGCTGGGGCAGGAATATGTGGTGGCAGCGCGGGCGAAGGGCCTGTCCGAGGGCAAGATCATCTGGCGCCACGCGCTGCGCAACGCGCTGGTGCCACTCGTCACCGTCATCGCCCTGTCCTACGCCACGCTGCTCGAGGGCTCGGTGCTGACGGAAACGGTGTTCTCCTGGCCCGGCCTCGGCCTCTACATCACCGATTCCCTGCAGAATGCGGACATGAACGCCGTCCTCGGCGGCACCATCGTCGTCGGTTCGGTGTTCATCGGTCTCAATCTGCTGTCCGACCTGCTCTACCGCGTCCTCGACCCCAGAACACGAGCCCGATAGCGGATCCGCGCAAGATGAAGAACGACGCTCAAACTTGGCGCGAATGGCTGACGAGCGAGCGGCCGGCCTCGCGCCGGCAGGCCCGCCTCGGGCGCGCCTATGCGGCCTGGTCGCGCTTTGTCGACAACCGGCTCGCCATGGCCGGCCTCTTCATCATCCTGGCGCTCCTCCTCGTCGCCATCTTCGCCGACGTAATCGCGCCCTATTCGGCCGTGACGGACGGAGACCTGCGCACGGCGCGCCTCCTGCCGCCGAGCGCCGAGCACTGGTTCGGCACCGACGACCAGGGACGCGACATCTTCGCCCGCCTGGTGCACGGCTCGCGCATCACGCTCTTCGTCGTCGTTCTGGTGGCCGTGATCGCAGCGCCCGTCGGCCTGCTCATCGGCACGGTCTCGGGCTATGCCGGCGGCTGGATTGATGCAGTGCTGATGCGCATCACTGACATCTTCCTCGCCTTTCCGCGCCTCGTGCTGGCGCTGGCCTTCGTGGCGGCGCTCGGACCGGGCATCGTCAACGCCGTCATCGCCATCGCCATCACCTCATGGCCGCCCTATGCCCGCATCGCCCGCGCCGAGACCCTGACGCTGCGCCATGCGGACTACATCAATGCCGTGCGGCTGATGGGCGCCTCGCCGGCACGCATCATCGCGCGCCACATCACGCCGCTGTGCGTGTCGTCGGTCATCATCCGCGTGACGCTGGACATGGCCGGCATCATCCTCACGGCGGCGGGCCTCGGCTTTCTCGGCCTCGGGGCCCAGCCGCCGTCACCAGAATGGGGCGCCATGATCGCCTCCGGCCGCCGCTTCGTGCTCGACCAGTGGTGGGTGGCGGCCGCCCCAGGCGTGGCTATCTTCATCGTCAGCCTCGGCTTCAACCTGCTGGGCGACGGCCTGCGCGACGCACTCGATCCGAAGGCGGCCGGCCAATGAGCGCGCTTCTCGAAGTCGAGAACCTCCGCGTCAGCTTCCCCACGCGCTCGGGCGTGGTTGAGGCCGTGCGCGGCGTCTCGTTCACCCTCGGGCGTGAGCGGCTCGGCATTGTCGGGGAATCCGGCTCGGGCAAGTCGCAGACCGGCCGCGCCATCCTCGGCCTCACACCGCCGCATGCGACCGTCTCCGCCGACCGGCTCGTCTTCGACGGCATCGACCTACTCTGTGTGAGCGCGAAGGAGCGACGGGCCCTGCGCGGCAAGCGCATCGCCATGGTTCTGCAGGACCCCAAGTTCTCGCTCAACCCGGTCATGCGCATCGGCGACCAGATCATGGAAACCCTGGCCGCCCACGGCCGCGGCACCGGCGCCGAGGCCCGGCGGCGCACGCTCGCCATGCTGGAGGCCGTGCAGATCCGCGACCCGGAGCGCGTCTTCAGGCTCTATCCGCACGAGGTCTCCGGCGGCATGGGGCAGCGGGCGATGATCGCCATGATGCTGGTGGCCGAGCCGGACCTGCTCATCGCCGACGAGCCGACCTCAGCCCTCGACGTGACGGTGCAGCTGCAGGTGCTGTCCATCCTCGACAAGCTCGTGGCCGAGCGCGGCATGGGCCTGATCTTCGTCTCGCATGACCTGAGGCTCGTCTCCTCCTTCTGCGACAGGGTGCTGGTCATGTATGCCGGCCGCGTGGTGGAGGAGATCGCCGCCGACAGGCTGCACCAATCGCAGCATCCCTACACGCAGGGCCTGCTCAACTGCCTGCCCAAGCTCGGGCAGAGCCAACACCCCCTGCCGGTGCTCGATCGCAAGCCGGAGTGGGCAGCATGACCGACGCGCTTACGATCAGCGACCTCGTCGTCGAGTTCGACGATTTCCGTGCCGTGGACGGCGTCAGCCTGTCGGTACGGGAGGGTGAGTCCTTCGGCCTCGTCGGGGAATCGGGCTCCGGCAAATCCACCGTGCTGCGGGCCGTGGCCGGCCTCGCTCCGATCACGGCCGGTACGATTGCCGTCGGCGGCGAGACGCTCGGCCGCACGCGCAGCAAGGACTTCTACCGCCGGGTGCAGATGGTCTTCCAGGACCCCTACGGCTCGCTGCATCCACGCCACACCATCGACAGGGCGCTGGCCGAGCCACTGGCGGTGCACGGCATCGGCGACGCCGAGCAGCGTATCGTGAAGGCGCTCGAGGAAGTGGGTCTCGGCACGGGCTTTCGCTTCCGCTATCCGCACCAGCTGTCCGGCGGCCAGCGCCAGCGCGTCGCTATCGCCCGGGCGCTGATCCTGGAGCCGAAGGTCCTGCTGCTCGACGAGCCCACCTCGGCCCTCGACGCATCGGTGCAGGCCGAGGTGCTCAACCTCCTCGAGGAGGTGCGGCGCAAGCGCGGCCTCACCTACATCCTCGTCAGCCACGACCTCGCCGTCGTCACGCACATGTGCGAGCGCCTGCTCGTCATGCAGCATGGCAAGCCCGTGGAGCTTCTCACCTCGGCCGACCTGGCCGCGCGGCGGATCGAGACGCCCTACACGCGCGAACTGATGGTGGCGAGCGAAGGCTTCAAGCGCGGTGCGTGAAGCTCGCGGGGCATGCCCCCGGCTCGCCCCAAGGCCGTTTCACGATTCCAAACGAAATCCGCCGCGCTCATCGCGCGGCGGATGATTTTTCCGGGATCGGCGGGCCTCGCCGGGTACTTCCCGGCCGCCTTCTTCAGGCAGCCTTCACCTGGGCGAGGAACTCGTCCACCTGCTGGCGCAAGATGTCGGACTGGCGCACGAGGTCGTTGGCCGCCTCGACGATCTGGCTGGAGACGATGCCCGTCTCGGCCGCCGCGCGGCTGACGCCGGCGATGTTCGAGGACACCTCCTGCGTGCCCTGGGCGGCCTGCGAGACGTTGCGGGCGATCTCGTTGGTGGTCGCACCCTGCTGGTCCACGGCCGAGGCGATCGTGGTCGAAACCTCGTCGATCTGGCGGATCGTCTCCGTGATGCTGTCGATGGCCGCCACGACGTCGTTGGTGGCGTTCTGGACAGCGGCGATCTGAGCCGAGATATCGTCCGTCGCCTTGGCGGTCTGCTCGGCGAGGTTCTTGACCTCGGTGGCGACGACGGCAAAGCCGCGACCCGCCTCGCCAGCCCGCGCCGCCTCGATGGTGGCGTTGAGGGCGAGGAGGCTCGTCTGCGAGGCGATGTCCGTGATGAGGCTCACCACCTCGCCGATGCGCTGGGCGCTGGTGGCAAGGCTGCGCACCACGTCCGCGGCCTGCTTCGTCTGGCCATTCGCCGCGCTCGCAACACGGGCCGCGGTCGTGACCTGCTGCCCGATCTCGCGGATGGAGGCCGTGAGCTCCTCGGCCGCCGAAGCGACAGTGTTGACGTTGCTCGTCGCCTGCTCCGCAGCGGCGGCCACCGTCGTCGACTGGCGGCTGGTCTCCTCGGCGGCAGAGTTCATGGCGTTGGCGTTCTGCTGCAGCTGAGCAGCGGCGGTAGCCACGGCCCGGGCAACGCTCATCGCCTCGGCCTCGAACTTGTTGACCAGGGCCTCGATGGTGCGCGCACGCTCTTCCTTGGCGCGCTGCTCGGCCTCCTGCTGGGCGGCGAGACGCTCCCGTTCGATGGCATTCTCCCGGAAGACCTCGACGGCACCCGTCATCTCGTCAATCTCATCGCGGCCAAGGGCAGGCGGCACCTCGACATTGCTGTCACCCTCGGCAAGACGCAGCATCACGTCGCGCAGACCCTGCAGGCGACGCGCCAGTTTGCGCGCGACGACCAGAGCGAGCCCGCCGATGAGGAGGAAAAACACGAAGCCGACACCAGCCGCCATGAGCGACGCTTCCCGGATGCGCGCCGTCACGTCGTCGGTGTAAAGCGAGGTGCCGACGGTCCAGTTCCAGGGCCCGAAGCGCTCGACATAGGCGAGCATGGGCACCGCCTGCGACATGTCATCGCCCACGCGCGGGAAGCTGTAGGAGATATAGCCGGAGCCCTTCTCCTTGCTGATGGCGAGCATTTCCTTCACGTACGCCACGCCGTTGGCGTCCTTGGCGTCCATGAGGTTCTTGCCCTCGAGGGCCGGGTGACCGCCGTTGACGATCTCGTTGCCCTCATCGTCGATGATGAAGAAGTATTCGTCGCCATTGTAGCGCATGGCGCGAACCACGGCGCGCGCACGCTGCTGCGCCCAGCCCTCGCCGATGAGGCCCTTCGCGGTTTCCTGGAACTGCTGGTCGATGGCCTTGATGACGACGCCCGTCACCGACTTGAGCATCTCCACGCGAGCCTCGCGGATCGAGGCCGCCTCCATCGATGCAAGGATGGCCACAACCGCAGCGATGCTGACCGCAAAGAGTACGACGACCGACGCGAGCCGCGCACCGATCGTCCTGAGGCCGATCTTTTCTAGAATGCGACCGAATCCGTTTCGAACCTTGGCAGTTTCCATGCCAGCCACCCCGCAATCGCAGACCGGCTCTCGCCAGCCGGTCGCCCTTCATTTCATGCCGCCCCGTTGCCGGTCGGCGGCGTTGCCTCGCCGATCAGGCTGCCATTGGCCGGGCAGCCTGATCGATCGCGTATCGGAATAGACGCCACATGGCGGTGCCGCAGAGCGGACGCCGCCGGCACTTCTCCGGCTGGGCCGAGCGCAGCAGAACCCGCCGGAATCGAGGGAACACAATTTCCCACCAAACACCGCCGGCACCCTAGGAGCGGAGCCTTGCGCGAAGCTGTAGGTCGGCTCAGCGCGCCAGCGTGACCGGCATCCCCGAGCTGAGCTCGACGCCGCGGTACCTACCGCCGTCCTCCACGAGGCGGACGACCATCGCGCCGCGTGCATAGAGCACCACATCGCCCCCCTTGAGGTCCCAGCCGTTGATGCTCCGCAGCGCCTCGCTGGTGCAGCCGCTCGTCGACGCGCGGTACTGGTCGAGGAGCCCGGCATTGGTCAGCACCAGCTCGCAGGCCTTGCCGCCCGCCTCGGTCACGCGCCACCGGCCCGAAAGCTGGGACCGCTGGGGCAGCGGCTTCACCTGACGAGACTGGGGCGGCGGATCGTAGCCCTTGACCACCTTCGGCGCCGGCAGCGGGGCGGGAGCGGCAGGCACCACCCGGGGAGGAGGCGGAGAGGCCGGCTGCGGCCGCGGAGGCTCCACCGTAACAGGCGGCATCGGCTCTTCCCGCACGGCCCTCGCCCGCGGGCGCGCGGGAGCGGCCGGCGCCACGACGACGTTCTCCACCACGACCTCGACGGAGGGCGGCGGCGGCCGATAGCACCGCACCGGCGGGTTCCAGGGACTGGTGTAGTAACGCTCGCAGCTGTTGAACTCGCCTGACTGACAGCCGGCGAGAAAGACGAGCCCGAGAAGCGGTCCCGCGCTGCGGCCAAGCCCCCGCATCGGCGCACGGGCAACGCGGCCCGCTTCCGCGCTCGAGGAGGTGAATTCGCGCGTCTTCTTCATTGTGTGGCCTCAAAAGGCATCCGGAACGGCAGCATGAGGCGGGGATCGTCGAGGCCCGCGGCCAGCCGCCGACGAGCGGCATCATCCGTGGCCATCAGCAGGCCGGCGATCACCTCCCCCTTGCCTGCGACCGAATAGCGAAGAACATTAGCCGGCTCTTTTTCTCCGCAGGCGCCGGAGAGAAAGCCCAGCGCACCGCCCGCGCCATCCTCCTGTCCGCAAACGAAGGACAGGCCCTTCAGTGAACCTTCGCGGACCTGTGCGACGATCTGCAACCGGCTGTTGCCGGCAAGGGCGAGGCCGACCCCGGCCGTCACCAGCACGCCGGCAACGCCCGGCCCGAGATGCAGGAAGCCCTCGGCGACAACCTCCGCGTCGGTCTCGGGGCTGGCCAGGCGATCGAATACGGCAATGCCCGAGAGGTCGTCGAGCAGCAGGAAGAGCCGGCGATGGCGATGGGACGTTCCGTGTGCGTTGCTGTCGACGAGGAGCGCTCTTGCCCCCTCGAGAGCGATGTCTGCGACAAGCCAGCCGCAGCCACCGACGCTTGCCGCATCGACCGGCCTGAGAATGTTGTGGGCAGCGCCGCTGCGGAAGTGGCGGCCCGGCGCACCGGCGTCGCGGACGGCGATCCCGCCCGGATCGGCGACCCAGCGGATGCCCTTCGCGGCATAGACGAAGGAGCCGCAGTCGTCGTGCCCGCGGCCGCAGCTCGCTCCGAAGCGCGCGGCGAAATAGGCCCAGTCGCTGGCGTCCTTGTGGCGCGCCGTCACGATCCCGGCCTGCCTGTCGAGCACGATCGGGGCGGAGGCCCGCGCGGCCAGCATCTCGGCCACCGCCGGCTCGGACATCACGTCGCGGCCGCAGCGGGCGATGAGATCCCGCAGGATGGGCAGGTGCTCCGCCCCGCCCGTCGTCTCGCCGAAGGGGACGAGGCAGCCGTCAGGGTCCGTCAGCGCCACGCTCGTGGCAATGGCCCGACCGAGCGGCATCGCCAGCCGCCGACGCAGACCCTCCGTGCCCGGCAGGGCGGCGAGGACACCCTGCACCGCCAGAGCGACGGCGAGCGCCTCGAAATGAAGGTGCGACGAGCCCTCGCTCGGCATCGCCGCCTCGTCGAAAAGCTGCGTCACCGACCAGTCGATGTGATTGAGGGCCAGCAAACGCCACAGGGGTGCGAGCGGCAAGCGGGGCAACGCCGCGGCGGCGGTGGCGAGCGCGGCCGCAGCATGCAGCCGCTCGCGCGCCTCGCCGATGAGATTGTCGCCCAGGGCCTCGGCGAAGAACCGCGCATGCCGCACGATGGCGGCGAGCAGCGCGACGCTCCTGCCGGCCGGCAAGCCGGCCGAGAGCGACCGCGAGAGGAGCTGCACCAGCACCTCGAGACGGATCGCGGCCGTGCGCGGACTGAAGCGATCCTCGTCGTCTATGTCCGCACGCGGAAAGGCCGCATCCCACGACAGGGCGAGGGCTACAGCCTGGGAAAGGTTCTTGCGCTCGCCGTCCCCCACGAGCGAGAGCAGCCAGCCGAGCGCGTGATAGCGGGCACGCCACAGGCCGCAGGCAAAGGGATCTTCCTGCCAGTCGAGGACTTCCGGAAGGAGCCATTCCTCGCGCCCGGCAAGCCTCAGGCGCCCCTCGGCCGCCGCGCCCATGCCGCCGGCGAGCCAGGCGCCGAGATCGGTCTGGACGAGAGGCGCTGAAGCAAGGGCCGTTTCATCGACGAAGGAGGCGAGCAGCCCGCGCGCGTCGCGCTCGGCGATGCCGAAGCGCTCGGCCAGATGCCCGAGCGCCGCCAGCGGCTCGCCTTCAGCCGCTGCGGAGCCCTGCTCGTCGAGCGCGACCTCATAGGGCAGGCAGCGCCAGATCTGCGCCCGCCCGCGCGCCTGGAAACCGATCTCGACCCAGCTGGCACCGGCGGGCGGAACGAGGCGCAGCGTGAAGCGCCGTGCGCGCCGGTCCGTCGGAAGCATAATGAAGGCGCCAACGCCCTCCGCCTCGAGCGTGCCCTCGTAGGGGCGCGGCAGGGCACGACCCTTTTCGTCGCGGTAAACGATACGCACGAAGGCCATGTCCGGCGCCGGCGAAGCGCACAGGAGCTGGCCGCGCACCGTGAGCGCAACGCCCGGCACGACACCCCAGCTCTCCCAGCGCGGCTCTGCATCGAGAAGCTGCAGACCGGGCGGGTCCGCCGTCTCCACAGCTGGCTGGGGCAAAAGCTGCAACCGGGGCCCCGACACCTCGAACGGCGCCGTGTTGCGCCAGCTGCGCACCGACAGCTCCACCCGCTCGGCATGGCCCGGCAGCCAGAAGGCGACACGCACCCGGGAGACCTTGTGCCCCGGGGCGACAGGGCCGGCCACGTCGATCACGAACGGGTCGATGCGCCCGCGCATCAGCCCCGGCACGACCGGTAGGTCGAGGCTCACGCCGTCAGCCGTCAGGAAGTCGAAGCCGAGCCGCACCGCATCCGGCACGCCGACGGCCTTCTCCTCCTCGGCCCAGGTGATGGCAAACGACAGCTCGCACCACCGGCCGGCCGGCACGGCGCCGAATGAGAACTGGGCCCGCGCGCGCCGGTTGCGTGCCTCCACGACATGGACGGCACGCTCGGCGGACTCCGCGCTCGGCCGTGCAGCCGCCGGAAGCCCCCGCCCGGCGCCCTCCTGTGCCGCAGGCGCACCGTCGTCCGAAAGCGGCGGGATGGGGGCAGGTCGGCCAGCGACGGCCTTCGCCGGCTGTGTCCGCTTCTTCCCCTGAACCACCGAAAGGCGCGGTGGCTGAAACGGCTTCACCCGGTCCGACGCCTTCGTCAGACCGGGCTTCAACAGAGCTTCGAGACCGGGCCGCACGTGTCGCGCCCCCTTCTTCTCATCAGGTTGTTCGTCGTCGCCGCTCACGCCGCGGCCACGCGATCAAAGAACCGGCGCACGTCGCCGTTCATGTTCGCCGCCTGCTCGTCGAGCGAGGACGCGAGCGTCTGGACGGTGGTGACGATGCCTCCGATGTCTTGCGCAGCGGCGCGCACCGTGGCCACCGCATCAGCCACGCCCTGCGCGTCCTGCGATATCTCCTCGACCGCGGTGAGGATCGAATGCGTCGCGGCAGCCTGGTTCTCCACCGCCGCGGTGATTGCCTCCGCGGCCTGGACGACCTCACTGATGACCGCACCGATGCCGTCGAGATCGCTGACGGTCGCGCGCGTGGCCTGCTGGATCGCCGCGATCTGGTCAGCGATCTCCTGGGTCGCCTTGGCCGTTTGCATTGACAACGTCTTGACCTCACGCGCCACCACGGCAAAGCCAAGCCCTGCCTCGCCCGCGCGTGCTGCCTCGATGGTGGCGTTGAGCGCGAGAAGGTTCGTCTGCCGCGCGATGCCGCCGATGAGTTCCACGATGGAGCCGATGCGCTCGGTCACCTCGGCGAGGCCGCGCACGCCGGCATCGGCGGCCTTGGCCTGCTCAGCAGCCTTGCCGGCAATCTCGTAAGCGCGCTCGGCGTAATTCTCGACCGTCTCGATGGACTTCGCCATCGAGCCCGCCGCGGCGGCGCTGCGGGCAGCCCGCCCGGCCATTTCCTCGGCCGTCTTCGTCATGCTGTCGGCCTGCTTGGTCGTGCGGCTCGTTGCCTCGCCGAGCTGCTCGGAGGCGCCACGCATGACGTGCGCCGCCTTGTTGAGCGCCGCAAGGCTGTCGGAGAAAGTGTGGTCGAAAACGTCGATCTCNCCCGCCAGGCGCTTGCGGCGCTGCTCGCCGGCCGCCAGCAGCGTCTCGTGATAGACAGAGACGGCAATGCCCATGTCGAACATGACCGCGCCGTTGACGGCATTGATGAGCCGCGTCAGGCGGCCCGGACGCTGCCGCGTTTCCTTCACGAGCGCAGCCGTCAGATCGGCGAGGATGACGTTGTAGCCGCCGATGTACCAATCCGGCTTGATGCCCACGCGCACGTGCGCCCTGGCAACGGCCCGCACGCTCTCGAGATAACCAGCATCGAAGCCCGAGTTGAATAGCCGCTGCCAGTGAACTGCCTGGGCCTTGGACAGCCTCTCCTGATGGTCGCCGACGAGCCTCGCCATCGACGGGAACTTCCCGACGTGGCGGTAGAAATCGGCAATAACGCGCGGCATGTGCGGTTTGAGAAGCTCCCAGGCAACCTTGAGCTCGCCGCGTATGGCAGCATCGATTTTGTAGAAGGCTAGACGCTCGTTCAGATAGTCAACCGATTCGGACATCATTCCTACCATGCGCACTTATCCCGGAAGCCGCATCGCGGCCCCGGGCGGAAACGAGAAAGGGGGAGGAGGCAGGCCAACGACTCTCATCCAGCAACCCTCATTCAGCAGCCTCAGCCATGCGGTTGGGAATATAGACTCCCGGCCGGCCAGACGCGGAGCGAAAGGCATCGGAAATGCCCATCACCGTCTCGGCCGCGCCAAGAACCAGATAACCGTCGGGTGCGAGAACCTTCGCCATCCGCGAAAGCACGTCTGCCTTCGTGGGGATGTCGAAGTAGATGAGCACGTTGCGACAGAAGATGATGTCGAACGTGCCGAGACCGGCGAAGGACTGCAGCAGGTTGAACTGGCGGAACTGCACCATGGCCCGGATTTCGGGCCGGATCTGCCACTGGTCGCCCTTCTGCTCGAAGTACTTCAGCAGGTACTGAATAGGCAGGCCACGCTGCACCTCGAAGGCTGAATAGATGCCTTCCCGGGCTCGGTCCAGCACGTGGGCGGCGATGTCCGTCGCCAGGATCTCCACGGTGACGCCCGGCAGCAGATGCGCATTCTCCTTCAGGATCATCGCCAGGGAATAAGGCTCCTGCCCCGTCGAGGCCGCGGCACACCACACGCGAACGCGGCGCGAGCCGCGCCGGTCGATGAGGTTCGGCACCATGAAGGAAATGAAGGCCTCGAACGGTGTCTTGTCGCGGAAGAAGGAAGACTCGTTCGTCGTCATCGCCTCGACGACGGCATCAGCCACCGCCCCCGTCGGCGCGGCCCGCAGGCGTGCAATGAGCTCCTCGACATTGGCGAGCCCCGCCTTGCGCGCAACGGGCGTCAGGCGGCTCTCGATGAGATACTGCTTCTCCTGCGAGAGGTTCAGCCCCGAGCGCTGCTTGAGGAACTGCTGCAGGAACTCGTAATCGCCGGCCGCAATCATGCCTTCCCCCCGACGATCAGCTGGCTGACCTTGGGCCCGATTTCCTCGATGGGGAGCACGGCCGCACAGGCACCGGCGGCCAGGGCCGCGCCCGGCATCCCCCACACGACGCTCGTGGCCTCGTTCTGCGCGATGACGCTGCCGCCCGCTTCGGCAATGGCGAGCGCACCCCTGGCACCATCGCTGCCCATGCCCGTCAGGATGACGCCGAGCGTCGCCGCGCCGAAGACGTGGGCGACGGACTCGAACATCGGGTCCACCGCCGGCCGGCAGAAATGCACCGGTGGCGCGTCCGAGAGACGGATGACGGGCTTGTCGCCGACCTTCTCGACGAGCATGTGCCGGCCGCCCGGCGCCACATAGATGCGCCCGGCCACCAGTAGCTCGCCATCGACGCCCTCAGCGGCCTCCCGCTTCGCGGCACGGCCGAGATGCTGGGCGAGAATGGTTGTGAAGGTCGGTGGCATGTGCTGGACGATGAGGACGGGCAGCCGCGCCAGCGCCGGGCCGGCCCCCTGCAGGAACTGCATCAGCGCCTGCGGCCCGCCGGTGGAGCTGCCGATGCAGAGGACACGCGCCGGCACGCTGGAGTAGGGCCTCAGCTTTTCCACGCCCCGCGACGCATGCGGCCGCGACTGGGGTGCCGGAGCAGCAGCCACGGGTGCCGCCGGCTTCGGGGCCGATGCTTCGAGCGGAAGGCGCTGGCCCGCGGCGGAACGGGCGCGCACCCGCTGCCCAAGGTGGCGCACCTTCTCCACGAGCTCGCGGCGGAAGTCGGCCGAAGTGGCGAGGCGGCCCGTCGGGTCGGGCTTCGGCACATAGTCGGCTGCGCCGAGCGCCAGCGCCCTGAGACTCGTCTCCGCCCCGCGCTGGGACAGCGTGGACGCGACGAGCACGACGGTGTCGGGCTTGGCCTTGAGGAGGAGAGGCAGGGCCGTGAGCCCGTCCATCTCCGGCATCTCGATGTCGAGAATGACCACGTCCGGGCGGGAGTGGGTCATGTCCTGCGCCGCGAGGCGGCCATGCCGGTGCGTGGCGACGACGGCGAAGTCGTGCTCTTCCTCGAGCCAGCGCGAGACGAGCCCGCGCACGACCGCCGAGTCGTCCACGATCATGACGCGGATCTGGTCACCCGCCGGAGCGGCTCCCGTGACATTGGTCATTAAAGCGGCTTTCCAGCGTCAGCGAGAGCCTCGGCCTCGATAAGGCCGACCTCTTGGAACTTGAAGGTCAGGATCTCACGGTCGAAGGGCTTCATGATGTACTCGTCGGCCCCCGCGATGAGCGCCCGCGCGATATGGCCCGGATCGTTCTCCGTGGTGCAGAACACGATCTTGGGGCGGTTGCCGCCCTCCATGGCGCGCACCGCCTCCAGGAACTGTGGGCCGTCGAGGACCGGCATGTTCCAGTCGAGCAGGATGGCATCCGGCATGAAGGACATGCAGTGGTCGAGCGCCTCCTGCCCGTTGCCTGCCTCGCTCACCTCGAAGGACAGTTCCTCGAGGATCTTGCGCGCCACCTTCCGGATGAAGGGGGAATCATCGACCACCAGACACGTTTTCATCCGCCGCCTCTAATTACTCTCCGGCTTCGACAGCTGCGGCTCAGGCCGCCATCGCCCCCTGTCGCAGGGACAGGACACGCTCGACGTCGAGGATCACCATCAGCTCGTTGTCGAGCCTGTGGATGCCGTCAGCCACCTGGGCCCAGCGCGGATCGAGATTCATCGGGTTCGGCTCGCGCGTCGAACTGTCGAGCGCCAGAACCTCGCCGACCGTGTCGATGATGAGACCGTAGGACTCGCCCTTGTAGTCGATGCCCACGGCCATCGGCTGCACGATGTCCGTCGCATCGGGGAAGTCCAGCAGCCGGCGCATGTTGATCGTCGTCACGATGCGTCCGCGCAGGTTGAGCACGCCCTCCACCGCGCGCGGCGCACGCGGCACGCGCGTCGTGCGCTCGGGCATAAAGACGTCGTGCACGGACAGGATGGGCAGGCCGAAGAGCTGCCCGGCGATGCGCACGGTGACATACTGGACGGTGTCGGCGGACTTGCCCGCCGCCTCGGTCGGCTTGGTCATGCTGCTGCCACCTCCTGTTGGACCCCGGCGAACTCCTTGAGCGCCTCGAGAAGGCCGGGCTTGTCGAACTTGGCGATGTAATCGGAGAAGCCGACGGAACGGCCCCGCTCAATCGCCTCGGGTGTGCACAGGCCGGAAAGAGCGATGATCGGCAGCCCCTCCAGCCGCGGATCACTGCGCAGACGGCTGGCGAACTCGAAGCCGTCCATGTGCGGCATCTCGATGTCGGTGACGACCACGTCGAACATGGCGCCGCCCTCGATGAGCTGCAGGGCGGTGACGGCCGAGTCGCACAGCGTCACGTCGTAGCCGGCGGCCTTGAGCGCCGGCCCGATCATGTTGCGGAAGAAGGCGCTGTCATCGACCAGCAACAGGCTGCGCCGCTGCGGCTCGCCCTGCTGCGCGCGACGGTGGAACCAGTCCTTGAAGCCCATCGGCAGATAATGGGCGATGTCGATGATCTCCGTCGTCTGGCCGCGCACGACGCCCGAGCCGAGGATGCCCGGCACATCCGACGCGAGAGTGATCTCGAACTGCTCCTCGACGATGTCGATGATCTCGTCGACCATGAGGCCTACGGAGCGGCCGGAATCCGAGAACACGAGCACCGGCTGCGTGCCGCTCTCGCGCTGTTCGACGCGATCGTTGACCGGCACGAGCGGCATGAGCGTGCCGCGGTACTGGACGACCGGCCGACCCGTCGCGCGCTCGATCTTCTCCACCGGCAGCTCCTCGAGGCGAGTGACGAGCGACAGCGGCACCGCCTTCGGCTCCGGCCCGCCGGCGCGGAAGAGCAACAGCGCCACCGCGTTGCCCTTGCCGGACGCCCGCTCGGCGTCGGCCGCGCTGGAGTCGCTGGAGCTGAGTGTCGAGGAATGCGCCGCTGCCTGGGCGATGCCGTTCGGGTCGATGATCATGATGACGCTGCCGTCACCAAGGATCGTATTGCCCGAGAATATCGACAGGTGCCGCAGCAGCGACGACATCGGCTTCACCACGATTTCCTCGGTGTGGAAGACCGCGTCCACCACGATGCCGAAGGTCTGGTTGCCGACCTGCATGACGACGATGAAGCCCTGCTCGCCCTGCTCCGTCTCGTTGACGGCGCTGCCGGGCTCAGCCGTGCCGAGCAGCTCCGCGAGCGGCACGACCGGCAGCAGCTTGTTACGCAGCCGCAGCACCGGCGTGTTCTTGATCCGCTCGATGCGGTGGCCCGACTTGTGGTGCACGCGCACCAGCTCCATCACCGCCAGCTGCGGGATGGCGAAGCGGTCGCCCGCCGCCTCGACGATCAGCGCCGAGACGATGGCGAGCGTGAGCGGGATCTTGATGACGAAGGNGGTGCCGCGCCCGGGCACGGAGCGCACGTCGATCGTGCCGCCGATAATCTCGATGTTGTTGCGCACCACGTCCATGCCGACACCGCGGCCCGACACGCTCGTGACCTTGGCGGCAGTCGAGAAGCCGGCGTGGAAGATGAACTTGTGGATCTGGGCCTCGCTCATCTTCTCGAGCTCGGCCTCGGTGGCCAGTCCGTTCTCCAGCGCCTTGGCGCGGATGCGCGCCGTGTCGAGACCACGCCCGTCGTCCGAGATCTCGATGATGATGTGCCCGCCCTCGTGATAGGCGGCGAGGCGGATCTTGCCGCGCTCGGGCTTGCCGGCGGCACGACGCTGCTCCGTCGACTCGAGGCCATGGTCCGCCGAATTGCGCACCATGTGCGTCAGCGGATCCTTGATGAGATCAAGGATCTGCCGGTCGAGCTCGGTCTCGGCGCCGACCATCTCCAGGTCGATCTGCTTGTTCAGCTCCTGGGCGAGATCGCGCACGATGCGCGGCAGCTTCTGCCACGCGTTGCCGATGGGCTGCATGCGCGTCTTCATGACNCCTTCCTGCAGCTCGGCCGTGACGTTGGAGAGGCGCTGCAGCGGCACCTTGAACTCGGTGTCGCCCTGGCGGCGGGCAATCTCCATGAGCTGATTGCGCGTCAGCACCAGCTCGGAGACCATCGTCATGAGCTTCTCGAGCGTGTCGACATTGACGCGCAGCGACTGCGAGGACACCGAGCCCTTGCCGGCCCCTTCGTCAGCCTCGCCCGCCTTGCCCGGCTTTGCCGCAGGCTTGGCGGCGGGCTTGGCCTCGCTCTTGGCTTCCGCCTTCGTCTCGGTCTTGGCCTCGGCAGCCGGCGCCGCGGGAGCCTGCTTGGCGACCGGCTTCGGCACCGGCACCTCGGCCTGCGCCTCGCGGAAGGCACGCTCGATGTCGTCGAGCGAATCCTCGCCGGGCAGCAGCTCGCGCTCCAGCACCTGGGGGGTCAGCGTGCCGACGGAAACCTTGCGCTGTGGCGCCGGCTCCGGCTCGGGCTCCGGTTCGGGCTGGGCTTGCGAGCCGAGGGCGAGCGCCTCAAGCGGGCCGATGAGGTCGTCGTCGTTGCCTTCCGGCTCCTGGCCGAGGTTGGTCTCCAGCTCGACCAGAAGCTCCTTCACGCGGTCGATCGTGCGCAGGATGAGACCGACCGCCTCCGTCGTGACCGGCGCCCCCTCGCGGAACTTGCCCATGAGGGTTTCTGCGGCATGGGCCAGGGCGCCGAGGCGCGGCAGGCCGAGGAAGCCGCACGTTCCCTTGATGGTGTGGACGAGGCGAAAGATGTTGTCGAGAACCTGAGCGTTGTTGGGATCCCGCTCGAACTTCACGAGTTCGACGTCAACGACGTCGATATTCTCGTTCGTCTCGGTCAGAAACTCCCGAAGCAGATCGTCCATGCGCCCAACTCCCAAAGCCCGCCGTGCGGCCCGCCCGCCCGGCGCCGGAGGGATCGCGGCCGCCAACGGCCCGCGCATCCCTCCTTCCCGTTCCGTTCCGGCCGAAGCCTTCCCCCCGGCCTCTCAACCCCTACCGATCAGGCCGCCCGCACCCGTGCGATGAAGCGGTCGACCTCCTCACGCAGCCGCTCGGCCTGATCCGTCAGCTCGCTGGCTGCGGACACGATCTCGGACGCCACGCGTCCGGTATCGGCCGCCGCCTGCGTCACATCGGAGATGTTCGCCGAAACCTCCTGCGTGCCCTGCGCCGCCTGCTGGACGTTGCGGGCGATCTCGCCCGTCGCAGCGCCCTGCTCCTCGACGGAGGAGGCGATGGTCGCGGAGATCTCGTCGATGCGCGCGATCGTCTCCGAGATGCCCTCGATGGCGCGCACCACGTCGCCGGTCGCAGCCTGGACCGCGTTGATCTGAGCCGCGATCTCCTCGGTGGCCTTGGCCGTTTGCGCCGCGAGGTTCTTCACTTCCATGGCGACGACCGCGAAGCCCTTGCCCGCCTCGCCTGCCCGGGCTGCCTCGATGGTGGCGTTGAGGGCGAGGAGGTTCGTCTGCGCCGCGACGTCGTTGATGAGGCGGATGACTTCGCCGATGCGCTGGGCGCTTTCGTCGAGACCGCGCACCACCTGAACGGTGGAACCGGCCTGCTGCGCNCCCTCGCTGGCAATGGCGGCGGCGTTCGTGACCTGCTGGCCGATCTCGCGGATGGACGCGGAGAGCTGCTCGGCCGCGGAGGCGACGGTATGCACGTTGTTCGTTGCCTGGTCGGACGCAGACGAGACCGCGAGCGACTTGTAGTTGGTCGCCTCCGCCGCGGCGGTCATGGCCGCGGCATGCTTCTCAAGCTGGGCGGCAGCGGCAGACACGGAGCGCACAACGCCGATGACCTGCGCCTCGAAGGCCTCGGCCAGCTCGTTCAGCATGGCGCGCTTGCTTTCCTCCGCGCGCGCGTCGATTGCCGCCTGCTCGCTCTTCAACCGCTCGCCCTCGATGAGCGCGTCGCGGAAATGCTCCGTGGCATCCCAGATGGCGCCGACCTCGTCGCGCGAGCGGCGCGTCTCGAGCTCGATGTCGTAATTGCCGGCGGCCATCTGCTGCAGGACGCCCGAGACCCGACGCAGCGGCCGGCTGAGGAGGAACGTCCCGATCCATGCGCCGAGACCAACGGCGAACGCCAGACCGATGACCGCAGCGCCCACGACGAGGTTCATCATGCGGTCCTGGAAATTCTGCATGTTGGCGCGGATGCTCGCCAGCTGGCCGAAGATGGCCTCGACCTGGCTGTCGAGCAGATCCTGAAATTCCTTGCGGTTGCGGCGGTTGCTCTCGTTGTTGCCCTGCTCGCTGGCAGCGGCGGGGGAAACGTCGACGCCGAGCCGCGCGGTCTCGAGGCGGAAGGCCCGGAACTCGGCGGCGCGCTTGGCCAGTTCGTCGAAGGAGGCGAGCCGGTCCGGCGGGACGATCGCGCGCCACTGCGAGATTGTCTTGTCCATCTCGTCGAGATACTTGCGGATGCCCTCGGCGAACTGCATCGCAGAGTCGCTCGTCTCCGACATGTAGACGCCGCGCGATTCCATGACGACCGCCGTGATGAGACGGTTGAGATGCTCGGCGTAGAAGGCGCGCTGGGCGGTCTGATTGAGCAGGCTGGTCTGCTTGTCGTACTGCCGCAGCGCATAGACGGCCATCGCCGCGACCATGACCGTTACCGCCCCCATGATGGTGACGATCGTATAAATCTTGCCGGAGATCTTCATGCGCGCCGCTTTCCCTGCCGCACAGGAACGTCTTAGCTATAAAGTTGACGTGAGGATCGTGATCACGACCCCATGTCCTCTTTTCTCAGGTAATTAATTTCCTCGATGAGAACGTCGTGGATGATCGGACTGCCAAGTCTTTCGTTGGTCCTGTCCTTGATCACCTGCAACAGTTCCGTCAGGTTTTGCCGCGAAAGGTTCCGGAAATCGATGCGGTCCTCCGCGTAGATGCGGCGGAAAGCCTCGTCGACCAGGAAGGGATCGGGCGGCACGGACATCTCGCGCAGCGTCGCCGCATCCGCCGTGTAGACGAGCTGTGTGACAATGTAGCCCTGCAGGTCACCCTCGATGATGACCGGCACGTTCATCGTCGGCAGCTTTTTGTATTCGAGCCCCTCGAGGTAGGTCTGCTGCCCACCGAGCGGATTGCCGCCCGCGACCCAATAGGCGGTCGCGTAGCTCGACATCAGGGCGATGGCGGCCACCCAGAACCCGGTCAGCAGCAAACGTATCATCGCGCGGGCCCCCTGACGTGCCCGGACGGCTGGTAGGTGCCGTCAGATTCCTCGGCGCGGATGGACGCGGCCACAATCTCGGCGACCTCGTTCATGGCGCGCAGGTTGAGTTCGAGCACCGCCTGGTTACGGGCAAGCTCCTGACGCACGCTGCTCAGACGGTCGATGACCTGGCTCTCGAGGGGCTCTTGGTCGACCACCTTCATGAGCCGGCTCAGCTCGAGCAGGATCTGGCTCTTGCGCCGGTTGCTCTCCTCAAGGTCGATGTCGTGGTGTGTCTCGAGCGCGCGCGTCTCGACGTCGACAACGAACTCCAGCCGATCCATGGCACGCAGCAACGCGGAGCCTGTCGCGGACAGCCGCGGCCCCACGGGGGGAAGGACGCTGCCTTCGCTGCCGGCAGCATCGGCGATGCCGCCGCCTGCTCCTGCCCCGCTCATTTCATCGAACGTCATGCTCTGTTCTCCTTACCTGTTCCGCCGATCGGGGAGGCTCCCTTGCCGTCGCTGTCAGCCACTTGCTGTCTTGCCTTCAGGGAGCGCTCGGTGGACGTGCGCAGCATTTCGGCAATGCCGATGCCCCCAGCCGCAGCCACCTGCTCGCCCATCTTCTCGGCGAGCATCGATTTCCAGATCTTGCCGGCCGTCCCCGTTCCGAAGACGACCTCGCCGTTTTCCGGCAGCATGGCCTCGATGAAGTTCTGGAGAACGAAGGCCTCGAATTTCCGATAGGGGTCGCCTTCGCTCGGGCGCACGGACGCCGCACGGCTGCGCATCGCCGTGAGCGCCCCCTCGATATCGTGCGTCGAGCCGAGCACCGGCCGCCGGACGGCATCGAAAGTGTCGGCGAAATCAACGCCCGCTGGATTCGCCGGCATGTTCTTGAGGCGCTCGAGCGCGGCCTGATAGCGCGACGGCTCGACGGCCCGCGTCACCTCAAGCACGATATCCGACGGCGGCTGAATGGCCATGGCTTACCCTTTTCACGGCGCAGAACGGATAGAGTCGTGCGCCGTGGGGTAATTTGCCCACGCAGGCTTATGTCAGGCTTGCGTCGCGCGCGCCTGAAGAGCGTCGAGAATCTCCGCCAGGCTGCGCTTGTCCTCCTGCTCGCGCGAGACGCGCGCCACCCGCGCCGTGTACCGTTCCACGCGCTTCAGCTTCATCGCCTCGTTGAGCACCAGCTGCGCCTGCGAGCGTCGCGCTTCCTCGAGTTCGGCGGCGTGGCATGCAAGGCGGTGAAGGTGGCGGGCCATGGTCTCTACGAACATGCCGTGCAGCGGCTCGTCCGCGTTGAGGCTCGCCAGGATGTCCGTCTGTGCGCGCGAAAGCTCGGCCTGCCGCCGCTCGATGTCGGCGAGCTTCGCCTCCGCCATGCGGCACAGGCGCTCCTGCACGTCGATGAGACGGCGCATCTTCTCGAGTCTGCGGCGGGCGTCCATGGGGTCATCCGTTGCGAAGCCACTCGGCGAAGCCGAGCATGAACAGGGTCATGTATTCGCGGAAGAGGAGGTAGACGATCAACATCCCAAGACCGATCACGAGCGGCATGAGGATGAAATAGATCGGTAACTGAGGCGTCAACTTGTTGGCGAGACCGATCGCGAAGTTGATAACGAGCGAGTAGATGATGAAGGGGCTGCTGACGCGCAGCGCGATCAGGAAGGCATCGGCCAGCTTGTCCACCACTTCCGACAGGGCAAGGCGCGTGCCGAAGGTTTCTCCCGGCGGCAGCCGCTGGTAGGAGGCGACCAGCCCGCGCAGCAGCTCCCAGTGCAGGTCGGCGAAGAAGACGAGTGCCACCGCGGTCAGCGTGATCAGCGTCGCGAGCGAAGGCAGGCCCTCGCCGTCATCTACCGGCGTGCCGAGCATGCCGCCCACGCCGATCGCCATGGCGACGGCCACCGCGAGCGTCTCGAGCGCCATGAAGAACAGCCGCGCCAGGAAGCCGATGACGAGCCCGGTGAAAGTCTCCGCCCCGATGAGGCGCAGCATGTCGGCCGGCTGCGCATCCCCCACGCGCGCACCGACGGGGCCGAGGAGCAGCGGCGTCAGGGCGAGAGAGACGGTGACAGCAACGAAGAGGCGCACGCGCGTCGGCACGCGTGCGCTCGAGAAACCCGGCGCGATCATCAGGCAGCCGCCGACGCGACAGAAGATCAGGAAGACGGCGAGAAGCGACTGCGAAAGCTGGGCGCTCACGAGATCGTTCCGAGGGACTTGATCTCGATACCCCGCGCGATCTCGACGTGCGAGAGCACCGGCAGGTTCGGGAACAGCCGCTCGATGATCATGCGCACGTAGGGGCGCGCATCGGGCGCGGTGACGAGGACGAAGCTGGTGCCCTCGTTGAAGTGGCGGCGGATGACCTGCGACGCCTCGTTGCCGAATTGCTCGACGAGGCGCGGGTCGATGTCGAACTCGATGACGTCGCCGCGCGCGTCGCGCTTCAGGCTCTGGTGGAAGGCCAGGTCCCAGCGGTTGCCGAGGCGCAGCACGTTGAGCACGCCGTTTTCGGCAAGGTCGCCGCAGATCTGCGGCGCGATGCGCATGCGCACATGCTCGGCAACCTGCTCCGACCGGCGGGCATGCGGCACGATCTCGGCGATAGCCTCGAGGATGAGGTGCAGGTTGCGAATGGAAACGCCCTCGGCGAGCAGCAGCTTCAACACTGCCTGCAGGCCGGAGTAGGAGATCTGCGACGGGCAGATGTCGTCGATGAGCCGCTTGTATTCCGGATCGAGCCGGTCGAGCAGCGCGCGCATGTCCTTGTAGGAGAGGAGCTGCGCAAGGTTGTTGCGGATGATCTCGCTCAGGTGCGTCAGCAGCACCGAGACGTTGTCGACGGTGGTGAAGCCCTGCCGGCGCACCTCGTTGGCATAGGTCTCGGCCACCCACATGGCTTTGATGCCGAAGGCCGGCTCGCGCGTCACCTCGCCCGGCACGTCCGGTTGCGGGCCGTCACCAGTGACGACGAGCATCTCGCCGATGCGCATCTCATGCGTGGCCACCACCGTGCCGTGGATCTTGATCTGGTAGGTCTTGCCCGGCAGCGCCAGTGAATCCGACAGCTTGATGTCGGGCACGACAAAGCCGTACTGCTGGGCGAACTTGCGCCGCATCTTGGCGACGCGGTGGGCGAGCTCGCCGTGGGCGTTGAGCAGCTTCATGGACAGCTGCTTGCCGAGGCACAGCTCGATCTCGGCTGTCTTGAGAGACTCCTTGACCGACTCCTGGGCCTCGCGCTTGGCCTGCTCTTCCTTCTCCTTCTCCTTCGCCTGGGCGGCAGCGAGGGCCTCCTGCTCGGCGATGCGCCGGGGAATGGCGTAGCCGACAAAGCCCATGAGGCCGCCGAGGGCGACGAAGGGCAGGAAGGGAAGGCCCGGCACGACAGCCATCGTGAACATGAGGCCGGCGGCCACGAACAGCGCCTTGGGATAGCCGCCGAGCTGGCCGAGCACGGCCTGGTCCGCCGAGCCGCGCGTGCCGCCCTTCGAGACGAGGAGACCGGCGGCCAGCGAGACGATGAGCGCCGGGATCTGCGAGACGAGGCCGTCACCGACCGACAGCTTGGTGAAGACGTCCGCGGCCTGGGACAGCGACATGCCGTGCCGCGTGACGCCGATGATGATGCCGCCGAAGATGTTGACGGCGGTGATGATGAGGCTCGCCACCGCCTCTCCGCGCACGAACTTCGAGGCACCGTCCATCGAACCGAAGAAGGCACTCTCCTCCTCCAGCTCGCGCCGGCGCCGCTGCGCCTCCTTCTCGTCGATGGTGCCAGCCGACAGGTCGGCGTCGATGGCCATCTGCTTGCCGGGGATGGCGTCGAGAGTAAAGCGAGCGCCCACCTCCGCGATACGTGTCGCACCCTTGGTGATGACGAGGAAGTTGACCGTGATGAGGATGAGAAAGACGACGATACCGATGACGAAGTCGCCGCTCATCACGAACTGGGAAAAGCCGTTGATGATGTGGCCGGCGGCCGTCACGCCCTCGTTGCCATGGGCGAGAATGAGGCGGGTGGTGGCGATGGACAGCGCCAGGCGCAGCATCGTGGCGATGAGCAGCACCTGCGGAAAGGCCGAGAACTCCAGCGGCTTGTGGATCCACAAGGCCACCATGAGGATCAGCACGGAGAAGGCGATCGACAGGGCAAGGCCCATGTCGATGAGGATCGTCGGAACAGGCAGGAAGAGGATGGNGAGGATGGCGACAATGCCGACGGCAAAGCCGATATCGAGCCCTCTGCGCCCGCCGGTCACCGCCTGGATCATCGTCACGTCCGACATCGCCTGTTCCCTCGTTTGCCGCCCCGCCCGGCCGCCTCAGAAGCCGGTCGTGATGCGGCCGTAGACCTGCTCGGTGAAGGCGAAGATCTGCGCCCCGGTGAACGAGCCGGTGAGCGCGATGACCACGAAAATGGCGAGGATCTTCGGAATGAAGGTCAGCGTCATTTCCTGGATCTGGGTCAGCNCCTGGAGAAGCGCGATGCCGATGCCGACGAGCATCGCCGCGGCGACGGCCGGCCCCGCCCCGATGATGATCGTCCAGATCGCGGCCTGGACGATGTCGAGTGCATCAGCCTCGTTCATCGGCTCAGCTGATCTTGACGCCGGGACCGAGCAGCACGCGCGTGCCGTCCTCGAGCTCCGCGACGGCGCCTTCGTCGTAGATCCAGACGGCCTTGACCGTGCCGGAGATGCTCTCGTCGGCCGTGGTCAGCGTGCGGCCGATGATGCCGTCAATCTGCTGCAGGGCGCTGGCGACGAGCAGGGAGTCGAGCTTCTTGTTCATGATGACGCTCTGCTCCACCTGCGAGAAGCTGGCGAGCTGCGCCATGTACTGGGTGGAATCCACCGGCTCCGTCGGATCCTGGTTCTTCAGCTGGGCCACGAGGAGCTTGAGAAAAGTGTCATAATCCACCGACGCGTTCGACGCGCCCGTCGTCCGGGTGGCTGCCGTGGTGTTGCTGTTCACACCCGATACAGCGGCTACGGTCATGTGTCTTCTCCCGATCTCTGACCCAGGGCGCCCCGCCTAGCCGGCCCGCTTGCGCAGGGCCGGCGCCTCGGCCTCCCGCTCGTGCTCGTCGAGGAGCGGCAGCTCGTCGACATAAAGACCGCGCAGCATGCGCATTGCCTCGAAAGGCCGGCCCTCCTCCGCAAGGTTCCGCACCTTCTGGAGCGCGGCGAGGAAGGATTCGTCGGGCTTCGTGCTGTAGCTGCAGGGGACGAGGTCGAAGATCTGCTGAAACAGCTTCAACGTCTCCTGGGCCGTCGCCGGGTCCATCAGCATGGTCTGCAGGACGAAGTAGAGACGCTTGAGCGGCGTCGTCGCATCCTCGATCTGCAGGACGTGGTTCTCCAGCAGGAAGGTGGCGTCGTTGAGCAGCTCGATCGTGACCTTGCGGTCAACCCGCAACACAGCCCCGTTGATGTAGAGGCGCTCTCCGGCCCGCAGCGACAGTTGCATCGAGCGCTTCATGCAAGACCGTTCCGGATGGCAGTGTTGACTTCGATTAGGGCGCCGAAGCTGCCCTTCATCTCCTGCCTCAGGCGCTGCGCCTCGCGCAGCACCCACAGGCCGATGGAAATGAGGCTGGCGCGCAGCTCCCGCGGCAGGCCGTTCTCGTCGCTGGCGAGATCCTCGAGCAGCAGGTTCCAGAGCCGGGTGAGGAAGAAGATCGCTTCCACGGCCTCGCGCGAACCGGCGCCCTTCGCCTCGGCCGCCTGCAGGAGCTCGATGGCGTGGTCGAAGGCCATGCGCTCGCGCATCCGGGCCTCGGAAGGGGCCTCGTCGAGAATCTCCGCGTAGGAATGCCGATACATCCGTTCGCCTCTTCCAGGGTTACAGATAGTTGAGCAGGCTGAGGCTCTGCAGGCGAACCGTCAGGGAATAGGACATCTCGATCTGCGTCAGGACGGCATCGAGCCGGACCTTCGCCTCGGCCGGGTCGACATCCTCCAGATCGCCGACGCGCGTGGCGAGGATCTTCTTCTGTGCCTCCATGTTGGTGTTGGCCGTATCGATCCGGTTCTGGGCGACGCCCATGTGCGCCTCGAGGTCGATGATCCGGGCGATGGCATTGCCCATCAGCTCCGTCGCCTTGTCGATCACCACCTGCAGCGCGTCAGTGTTGAGCTTGTCGCTGCCGAGATCGAACACCATCGTATAGGCCGCCGCGAGCTGGCGGATGGCCATCTCGTTGGCCGAGACGGAGGAGGNGAGCGTCTCGCTGCGCGAGATGCGGCTGCGCTGGACGGCGTCCGAGGCGTTTGACCAGTTGGCCTTCCAGTTGGCATCATCGAAGAAGAGGTCGGCGAAGGTGGTGTCCAGGAAGTTCGCCATGTCCGCCGCCGAGATGTCGGAGACGCCCGGATCATCCTGCGTGACGCCGAACGCGGCGGCATAGGCCGCATCGACCGCGTTCTTGTTGGGCGAGCCGGCACCATACTCGTTGATGGGCTGCACACCGCTGTTGATACCGGCGAAGAGGAACTGCCCGTCGACGGCGGAGTTGAGACTGCCGATCAGGGCTGCGAGCTTGTCGCGCGCCGCATTGCGGATGACCTCGCTGCCGCGCTGCGCATGCGGGACGGACAGGAGCTCGGCCTGGAACTCGTCCGCCATGGCGCGGATGGTGCCGAGGGCCTCGACGGTCACGTCCAGCCGCGTCCTGGTGCGGCTGTTGGCGTCGATCATCGCCGTCAGGTTGTCGTAGTCGGCCCGCAGCGACACCGCCTGGCTCATCCGGCCACCCAGCGTAAGGCCGACGTCGGCATGGCGGCCGCTGGCGATCTCCTGGTTGTAGCGCGCCGCGTCCGCCTGCATGCGCACAAGCGAGGAGCGTGGTGAGTTGAGCAGCGAGTAGGTGGAGATGAACGTCGTCTTCATGGCGCTTACCTCACTGCCTCGAGGAGTGAGCGCAGCATCTCGTCGATCACCGCGATGAGGCGCGAGGCCGCCGAATACGAGCGCTCGAGCTGGAGCTGCAAGGCGAGTTCGTCGTCGAGATTGACGCCCGTCGCGGTCGACAGCGCGTCGGAGGCGCGGGCCAGAACCGTCTCCTGATAGGCAGCGTCGGTATCGGCGCTGGTGCGGCGGGCTTCCAGCCAGCCCACGGAGGAGGCGGAGAAGTCCGCCAGCGAGCCGGTGACCGCTATGCCGGCCACGGCATCGAAGGTACGGCTTGCATTGAACCGGTCGATGAGCAGGAACAGGCGCTCGGAATAGCTGTTGTCGCCGGTCGGATTGGTATCGCCGTCGCGCAGCTCGTCGAGCGAGCCACCCTGGTCCGGATCGTAGGCCGGATTGATGCGAATGTCGGCCGCGAGCCCCGGACGCAGCGTGCCGGCCGGAGGCAGCCCGACCTGCGTGAAGAGACCGCCAGCCGCCGTGCCGGNGTCGAAGATGTCGATGATCGCGCGGGCGATTTCGTCAAGCTGGTTCTGGTACGTGACGGCCACCACGTCGCGCACTTCCATCAGGCCGACGATGCGACCCGAGCGTAGCGGCATCGTGGTGGTGCCGGTGACGGGCACGCCATCGATGAAGACCTGGCTGCCGATCGTGGTCGCGCCGTAGACCAGCGTGGGCGTGAACTCGACCTTGCGGGCACTCGTCTCGAACAGCGTCACGCCGCCGTCCGTATAGAGCACCATGTCGTTGTTCTCACGGGTGACGACGTTGACGCCGATCTCCTCCGAGATCAGCGCCAGCACGCCGTCACGCTTGTCGAGCAGGTCGGTGACGTCGGCGCCAGTCGCCGTACCCTTCACCACGGCACGGTTGAGTTCCTCGAACTGCGACAGGAGGTCGTTGAGCCGCTCCACCGACCGCGCGATCTCAGCATCCGCTTCCTGGCGGGTGGCGGCCACTGTGTTGGCCGCATCGTTCAGCGTCGTGACGAGCGCACTGGCATCGCTCAGCACCTGGCCGGCCAGCACCCTGTCCTGCGGCGCGTTGGCATAGAGGTTGAGCGAGTCGAGCAGCTTGCCGAGCCGCGCGGCGGGCGAGCGCGCATCCTCCGTGTCACCCACCGTCTGGTGCAGCCTGTCGAGCCCGTCGAGCTTGGCCTGGCTCGCTGCCGCGCGCGAGGNGGCATCAAGCATGCGGTAGTAGAGCTGGGCATCGGCCGCGCGGGAGATGGTGACGATGCGCACGCTGCCGTCGCCGGTGGTGACGGACCTTGCAATCTTGCGCGAGTAGCTCGGATCGAGCGCCCCGGACGTATTGGCTCCCGACACGGCGATCTGCGTCGCCGTCGTCAGAAGCGACGAGCGAGCCGTGTTGAGGGCTACGGAAAGACTCATGACAAGGGCTCCGGCAAGACTAAAGAAGACCTTCTCGTCAGCGCTTCAGGTTCATGAGGACGTCGAGCAGCTCGGAGCCCGTCTGGAACACCTTGGAATTGGCCGTGTAATTGCGCTGGGCCTCGATCATGGCGGTCAGCTCCTCGCCCATGTCGACGTTGGACTGCTCAAGCGCACCGGAGAGGATGGAGCCGAGCCCCGACTGGCCGGGGAACGCAACCTGGACGTTGCCGGACTCGATGCTGGCCGAATAGACGTTGCCGGCCTCCGGCGTCATCTTGTCCGGGCTCGGCACGGTGGCGAGCGGGATGCGATAGGTGGCGATGCGCGTACCATCCTCGTAGACGGCATAGACCGTGCCGTCCTTGCCAAACTCCATCTTGTCGACCTGGCTCGGCGCGTTGCCGTTCACAATCGGATCGAGCGGCGCGTAATCGGAGGCGAGCTGCTGCATCGTCGAGACGTCGAGCGTCATCGCCTGGCCGTTCGGGATATTGATCGGCGTCATGGTCGCGCCGGCGACGATCTGGCCCGAGGTGTCGAACTCCAGGGTGAAGGGGCCCGCCGACCAGCCCGCGGGGNCGACGCCTTCGATCCTGACCTCCCACTGCTGGTTGGCCGGGGCCAGCGGGTCGAAGTCCGACTGCTTCTCGAAGATAACGTTGAACTGAACCTTGTTGCCGACGTTGTCGTAGACGATGAGCGAGGACTGGAACGTATCACCCATGGCCGCGCCGATCGGCAGATTGCCGCCGAGCGAGGCGTTCGTCGTCGGGTTGGCCGACATGGCGAGATTGGCGAGGTTGACACGCTCGAGCCCGTCGAGGCTGTTGAGCGTGACGTTGGGATTGCCGTTCGCCAGCGGGTAGCCCATCAGATAGTAGCCGGCGGTGTTGACGAGGTTGCCCTCGCTGTCGGGCACGAAGCTGCCGGCGCGCGTCAGATAAGGCGTGCCGCCTTCGTCCGACACCACGAAAAAGCCGTTGCCCTGCACCGCCAGGTCGGCCACGGAGGNGGTGAAGACGAGCGGGCCCTGCTGGCTGATGGAGTAGCGGACGTTGGTGACGACGGCGCCCGAGTTGTAGCTGCCCTTGCCAGAGGAAAGGACGAGCGAGGAGAATTCCGTCGAGGCACGCTTGTAGCCCGTCGTGTTGGCATTGGCGATGTTGTCGGCGACGGTGCCAAGCTTGTTCGACTGGGCGTTCATGCCGGACACGCCGGTGCGCAGCACACCATAAAGGCTCATGGTACCCTATCCTCGCTTTCCGTAGTTCCCCCAGTAAACGGGCAGTAGCTTGCGTGAGGCTGCCCCTTTCCGCCGCCTGGGCCCCGGCCGGCGGCCATTCCTCGTCGCTACTGGCGCAGAACCTGCGCCAGTTCGGCGAAGGCATCGACACTCGGCGGCATGCTCGGATCCTGCCGCAGCGCCTCGTAGATGCGCGGCACCAGGTTCACCGCCTGATCGAGCGCGGGGTCGGAGCCAGCCTGGTAGCCACCCATCAGCCGCAGGTCCCGTGTATCCTCGTAGCGGGCGATCATGCCCTTGAGGCGCAGCGCAAGCTCCTTCTGGTCGCTCGTCCAGATGTGGTCGGCGAGACGCGAGATGGAGGCGAGCACGTTGACCGCCGGATAGCGCCCCTGGTCGGCGATAGCCCTGTCGAGCACGATGTGACCGTCGAGCGTGCCGCGGATGTTGTCGGCAACGGGATCGTTGTGATCGTCGCCGTCGACGAGCACGGAGAAGACCCCCGTAATGGTGCCGCTGCCCTCCTCGCCGGGCCCGGCACGCTCAAGGAGCTTCGGCAGGTCGCTGAAGACGCTCGGCGCATAGCCGCGCGCCACGGCCGGCTCGCCCGCGGACAGCGCAACGTCGCGCGCCGCGTGGGCGAAGCGCGTCACGGAATCGACGATGAGGAGGACCGATTCCCCCCGATCGCGGAAAAATTCGGCGATACTGAGGGCCGTCCGCGGCGCGAGGCGGCGCATCATGGGGCTCTCGTCGCCCGTCGAGACCACGGTGATGGCCCGCTCGCGGCTCGCGGCGAGCGGCCCCTCCAGGAACTCGCGCACCTCGCGGCCGCGCTCGCCGACAAGGGCGACGACCACGGTATCGAAGCCGCTGGCGCGGGCCAGCATGGACAGGAGCGTCGACTTGCCGACGCCGGAGCCGGCAAAGATGCCAATGCGCTGGCCTTCGCAGATTGGCATGAACAGATCGATGACACGCACGCCCGTGCGCAGTGGCTTCTTCACGCGGGCGCGCGTCATCGCCGAAGGAGGCGGCGCGTCGGCCGGCATGGCCCGCTCGCCCGCGCCGAGGGGCCCGAGCCCGTCGACGGCCCTGCCGAGCGCGTTGATCACCCGCCCCTTCCAGCTCTCGTGGGGATAAAGGGCCATGGTGCCGAGACGGTAGGCGCGTGCGCCGATGCCGATGTCGACCGAGCCGTCAAACGGCTTCACCGTCGCCCCCGCATCGTCGATACGCACCACCTCACCCGCATGCTCCCGCCCGCCGGCGCAGAGCGCGACACGGTCCCCGAGCTTGAGAAAACGGGAGAGGCCGGCGACGCGGTAATAGGTCGGCGTCACCTCGCGAACGACGCCGCCAATGCGCACGCTCGGCATTTCCTGCGCTCCGGCCGTGACAACGGCGGCCAGCCGCTCGAGCGTGTCCATGGCCGGATCAGGTCGACGGGCCGAGGCTGCGGATCGCCTCCCGCAGCGAGGATTCGCCGTCGTTGACGGCCGTCGAGGCGTTGTCGAAGGCGCGGGAGACGGCGATGAGCTTCGTCATCTCCATGATCGGATTGACGTTCGACTCCTCGACATAGCCCTGCAGCACGCCGTTGGCGACGAAGTCCTGTACGGGCGCGACGCCGGTCCTGGCAATGACGCCGGACGCCTCGAAACGCTCCAGTTCGGCGCCCGGCGCGATGGTGAAGAGGCCGATGGCGCCGATCTGCTGCCCGTTCTGCATCAGCGTGCCGTCACGAGCGACGGTCGGCGGGCCGGCCTGCACGTCGAGCATGATCGGCGCGCCGGCGATGTCGAGGATCGGATAGCCCGTCACCGTGCGCAGCAGGCCATCGTTGCCGATCTGCAGGCGCCCGTCGCGGCTGTGCACGATGCCGGCCGGCGTGGCGATGGCGAACCACGCATCGCCGTCGATGGCGAGGTCGAGCGGATTGTCGGTCTTGGTGATGCCGCCCTGCCGGCGCGAGATGTAGTTCTCGCCGCTCGTGGCAAAGGCAACCGCATCCTTCGCCGTGCGGGACAGCACGGTCTCGAACTTCACCTCCTCGGCGCGGTAGCCCGCCGTCGACATATTGGCGACATTCTGGGCGATGGTGTTCAGCCGGCGCTCCAGCGCCACCTGCGCCGAAAGGCCGACATAGAGCGCTGCTTGCATCCTTACAGTCCCGTCTTGATCTTCTGCAGGCTCATGAGGAGATCGACCCCCATACCCGCCGTCTGCGCGCTGTTGCCGAACAGCGTTAGCACGGGTGCCGAGACGGCCAGCGGCATGTTGGTGGCATCATAGGCTGCCGCGAAGCGCTGCAGGAACTTGTCGAGCTTCTCCGGATCCTTGAAGTCCTCGATGTTAAGCCTGGCCTCGATCATCTTGGCCTGCACCTCAATGTCCGCGGCCGAGGCCTCCGCCGGAATGCCGAGCGCGGTCTGAACCACCGCCAGCAGCGCCCGGTCGGCCAGGATGCCGTAGACCGACTTCAGCTCCGGCGCCTTGCGCTGGAAGTAGAGGGCAAGGCGGACGCCCTCGTTCTCGGCCCCCGCCTGCTCCTCGAGCAGCTGGCGGACGTAGCGCTCCACCGTGCCCTCACGGGTCGCGGAGAAGGCTGTCGTCGTCTCGCCGTAGCGCGCGAAGTTGAACGTCTTGGCAAATTCCGCGAAGCGCTTGTCGGCAAGCCGGTTGGCGAAGCTCTTGCTGTCGTCGACGCCTTCCGTCAGCACCTTGCGCATGTAGGCCTTGGCATAGATCATGTCTTCCAGGCCGAAAGCCTTCATGGCAAACGAATAGACACGGTGATCGCTGAGGAAGTCGTCGATCGACTTCACCTTCTGGATATTCTCCAGATAATACTTGCTGTCGCGCTCGACCTGCGGCGAAGACGCCGTGCGCTGCAAGGAGCGCGTCAGGTCCTTGGTGATCATCCGATAGCTGACGAGGGNGGACATCATGGCGGCAGCCTCCTGCGGGAAGGTTGAACCCGCTAGCTTGCCCGAGCCTGACCTGCCCTCCAGCCCGGCGCTTTTCAGCCCCGCGCAAGCCTCGCGCGATAGGAACAGTCATTAGGCCCCAGCAGGAGGACTGGGACAGCACAGCGCCGGCAAGCGGAGGAGATCGGACTTGAGTTTCTTCATCGGCCTGATCATCGCCATCGGCTCGATGCTCGGCGGTTTCATGGCGCTCGGCGGAAAGGTTTCCGTCATCTGGCAGCCGTTCGAATTCGTCATCATCGGCGGCATCGCTCTCGGCATCTTCATCATCGCCAACCCCATGCCCACGGTGAAGGACACGGGCAAGGCGATCAAAGAAGCCATCGCCGGCGACGTGCCCAAGCGCGAGGACTATCTCNCCGTGCTGGGCCTCCTCTTCAACCTGATGCGCGAGCTGCGCGCCAAGGCCCGCAACGAGGTTGAGGCACATATCGACGATCCGCAGAACTCGCCGATCTTCACCGCCTTTCCACGCGTGCTGAAGAACCCGGAACTCACGAACTTCATCTGCGACTACGTGCGTCTCCTCATCATCGGCAACGCCCGCCCGCATGAGATCGAGGCCCTCATGGACGAGGAGCTGACCACCATGCGCCGGCACAAGCTGAAGCCGTACAACTCGCTGACCGTGGTGGCGGAGGCACTGCCGGCACTCGGCATCGTCGCGGCGGTGCTCGGCATCGTGAAGGCGATGGGCGCCATCGACCAGTCGCCGGCCATCCTCGGCAGCCTCATCGGCGCGGCCCTCATCGGCACCTTCGTCGGCATCTTCACGTCCTATGCCGTGATCACGCCGCTGGCACAGAAGATCAAGGTGACGCGCGAGAAGCAGGCCCGCATCTACATCATCGTCAAGCAGACGCTGCTCGCCTACATGAACGGCGCTCTCCCGCAGATCGCCCTGGAACATGGCCGCAAGGCCATCTCCGCACCCGAGCGGCCGACCATCGACGAGGNGGAGAACGAAACCGTCATGGGTCGCAGCGAAGCGCCGGCCGCCGAGGCCGCCTGATCCATGGACAGCAACATGAACCAGGCCGTCAGCAACGACATTCGCGACAGGCTGCTCGACGCAGCCGGCCTGTCGCTCGACCGGTTGCCGATGCTCCATGTGATCTTCGATCGCATGGCCACATACTGCGCCGACAATCTGCGTCNCCTCTCAGCCTCGCCATCCTACTTCTCGCTCTCGACCATCGAGAGCGGGCGTGTCAGCGACATCCTCGAGATCTACGAGGCGAACGCCGTCGCCGGCGTCTTCAACGTGCCGGAGTGGGACAGCGAGATACTCGTCGGCTTCGACCGCGACTTCGTCTTCACCATGGTCGAGGTGCTGCTCGGCGCGGACGGTTCGGAGCCGCCTGAAGATGAGGAGCGCGGCTTCACCAACATCGAGATGCGCATCTCAATGGCCATCTTCGAGCAGGTGGGCAAGGCACTGCAGGCCTCCTTCTCGATGGTTTCGGACGCGCGCTTCAAGTTCGAGCGGCTCGAGACGCGCATGGACTTCGCCGTCATCGGCCGCCGCAACAACCTCGCCGTCGTCTCCAAGTTCCTGCTGCAGGCGCTCAACCGCGGCGGCGAGATGTTCGTCATCATCCCGCAGTCGGCCCTCAACCCCATGCGCCAGACGCTGGCGCGCGTGATCTCCGGCGACAGCTCCACCCGCGACCCACGCTGGGCGGAGCAGATCCGCAACGAGGTGAGCCGCACGGAGGTCAAGCTGCGAGCGGTCCTCGAAGAGCGGGAGATGACGCTCGGCGAAATTGCCGATCTCAAGGTCGGGCAGGTCATCGAGCTGCAGGCGACACCGCGCAGCCGCGTCAAGCTCGAAGGCAACGACCAGCCGCTCTTCTGGTGCCGCCTCGGCCAGTCAGACGGGTCCTACATGCTGCGCGTGGAGGACTACTTCGATCAGGAGCAGGAATTTATCGATGACGTCCTCCCTCGTTGATTACGTCCTTCTCGCCGCCCTCGCCCTGACGAGCGCCTGTGTGCTGGCGACCTACCTCAAGCTGCGGAACTTCGACCGCAATCACTACGACTACAAGCGCACGCTGGAGGCCACGGCGGACGCGCTGAAGACGGCCGGCCATTCCATGGGCAGCTTCACCGCCGACGGCCAGAAGACGCTGGTGGAGCTTTCCCTGCGCATCGAAGACGCGCGCAAGACGCTCGCCAGCCTCGACGCCGGAATCGCCGCCGCGCGCGAGACGCTGGCGAAACTCGAGAAGGCCGCCCAGCCTCAGGCCGGTGGACGCGCCGCCCTGCGGCTCGTGGGCGACGACAAGACGGCGTGACGCCCTTCCCGGGGCGCAAGACGAGGAAATGATCGAATGAACCAGAAGTCGGACGACGACCTCGAAGGTTTCGGCGATACCGCCACCCACGACGAGGCCCTGTTCGCCCAGGGCACCGAACCGCGCAAGGCAGCCGACAAGGACGAGACGCTCGGCAGCCCCCGCAACCTCGACACCATCCTGCGCATCCCCGTCGTGATGCAGGTGGTGCTCGGCTCGGCGACGATGCCCGTGGCCAACCTCATGAAGCTCGGGCGCGGCGCCATCGTGCCGCTCGACCATCGGGTGGGCGAGCCGGTCGATGTCGTGGTGAACGGCCGCGTCATCGCCCGCGGCGAGGNGGTCGTGGTGGAAGACGACAACTCCCGTTTCGGCGTGTCGCTGACGGAAATCGTCGGCCCGCCTGGATCCGAGCTTGGTAGCTGATGGCTACGACTGCAATCCCCTCGAAAGCGCCACAGCCCATCGTGCCGCGCGCGACGCTGACGCGGGGNGTCGAGAAGGTGGCGGCGCTGCTGCTCGCCATGGAAAAGCCGACCGCCGGCCGGCTGCTCACGCATTTCACGTCCGAGGAGATCAAGGAGATCACGCGGACGGCGGCCGAACTCGGCCCCATTCCCGCTTCACAGATCGAGGCCCTCGTTGAGGAGTTCGCGGCCCAGTTCGCCACCGGCAAGAACCTGTTCGGCACGGCGAGCGAGGTCGAGAAGCTGCTGCAGGGAGTGCTGCCGCCGGAGCAGATCGCCGAGATCATGTCCGGCCTCCTGGGCAACTCCAACCGCTCGATCTGGGACCGCATCTCGAACGTCTCCGAGAACGTCCTGGCGAGCTACCTGCTCAAGGAGCACCCCCAGACCGCCGCGCTCATCCTCTCCAAGGTCAAGCCCGCCTGCGCAGCCAAGACCATGAGCCAGCTGCCGCAGGATCTGCGCAACAACATCATGCGGCGCATGCTGACCTTCAAGCCCATCGTCGACGAGACGATGCGCATCATCGAGCGCACGATCCATGAAGACTTCATGCTGAACTTCTCCCGCAACGCGGGGGCGGACACGCACGCCAAGATGGCCGACATCATCAACAAGATGGAGCGCGACCATATGGAGGACGTGCTGAACTCGCTCAGCGTTACGCGGCCGAAGTCGGCGGAGATCCTCAAGGGGCTGCTTTTCACCTTCGACGACATCGTCAACCTCACGCCGGCGGCGCGCACGCTGCTGTTCGACCAGATCCCCACCGACAAGATCGTGCTGGCCCTCAAGGGCACCGACCCATCGTTCCGCGAGGTCATCCTGTCCTCGCTGGCCTCGCGCGTGCGCCGTATGGTCGAGCACGAGCTCAACGGCCGCGAGCCCGCCGCCCAGCGCGACGTGCTGGAGGCGCGGCGCAGCATCACCGATCTGGCGCTGGAACTCGCCGGGCGTGGCGAGATCGACCTCAACCCCGAAGGAGGAGACGACGCCTTCATTCGCTGAGCCGGACCGGCAGGCGCGGACGTGCCTGCCGCCGGCCGTCGACGGCGGAGGGNGAAGGCGCCGTCAGGCGCGCGCCATGGCCGAGCAGCCCGATCAGGACAGCAAAACCGAAGAGCCGACCGAGAAGAAGGTCCGCGACGCCATCGACAAGGGCAACGTGCCCTATTCGCGCGAGATGTCGATCTTCGCATCGCTCGGCGCGATTCTCGTCGCCTTCTCGTTCCTGACGCGTGAGAACGGCGCCCGGCTCGGCGAGCGCCTGACACGCCTCATCGACACGCCCGGCGGGTTCTCGCTGGCGAACGGCTATGACGCATCGCTGCTGATGCAGGCCGTCTTCTGGGATGCGGGGCGGTTCGTGCTGCCCATCGTCCTCGTCATCGCCATTGCGGGCACCTGCGCATCCCTCTTCCAGAACACGCCGCGCATGGTCCTCGAGCGCATCCGCCCCAAATGGCAGCGGATCTCGCCGAGGTCGGGCTTCAAGCGGATCTTCGGCAAGCAGGGATTTGTTGAATTTTTCAAGTCTCTATTCAAGTTCACCGTGGTCAGCCTGGCGTGCCTCATCCTGCTGGGCTCGGAACAATCGCGGGCGATAAATGCCATGTTCACGGATCCGAGCCTTCTGCCGGAAACCCTGCTGACCATAGCCCTCAGACTCGTCTCGGCGGTCTGTGTCGCCACCATCCTGCTCGTCGCCGCCGACCTCGTCTGGGCGCGGCTTCGCTGGCACCGCGAGCTGCGCATGACGCGCCAGGAGGTGAAGGACGAGTTCAAGCAGACCGAGGGCGATCCGCTCGTCAAGTCGCGCCTGCGCTCCCTGGCGCTCGACCAGTCGCGCAAGCGCATGATGGCCGCGGTGCCGAAGGCCACCGTGGTCATCACCAACCCCACTCATTTCGCGGTCGCCCTGCGCTACGTGCGCGAGGAAGGCGGCGCTCCCGTCGTCGTCGCCAAGGGCCAGGATCTCATCGCCCTCAAGATCCGCGAGATTGCAACCCAGCACGACATCCCGATCGTCGAGGACCCGCCGCTCGCCCGCGCGCTCTACAGCGCCACCGAGGTCGACCGCATGATCCCGCCCGAGTTCTTCAAGGCCGTGGCGCAGGTTCTCTACTACGTCTACACCCGCGAGGGCGGCCATGGCGCCCAGCCGCAGCCGCAGACCATGGACCGGCCGCTGCTGAAATAAGCGGCCGCTTCTTTACAGAAAGCCGATCCACCGCCCTGCCACGACCGCGCCGGTCCAGACGACGAGCGACAGCGCGGCCGCAAGCCGCACGCCGGCATCGACCGGCCCGCCCGACGCGGCGTCCCGCCACGCGGCCCGGCGGCGCAGCAACAGGGCATTGGCGACCCCGACGGCAATGAGGCCTAGCTTGGCAAGGAAGGCCGGGTTGCCGGCATACTCGACCGGCCGCACCGAAAAAAGGAGCGCGCCCGTCATCAGTGCACACGCCATGCCCACTGCCGCGCAGCGGGACAGGAAGGGCGCCAGCACCGCGAGCGAACGGCGCCGGAAGAGCCCGAGCAGCCGCAGGTCGAGCGGCACGATGGCGCCGACGACGAGGCCGATCGAAAGGATATGCGTCGCGTTGGCAAGAAGATAGGCGAGGCTCGAGCGCCGCAGCAGCGCCGCCCCAGGCCAGGCGGCAAGCGCCTGCAGAGCTTCGTTGGCAAGGTCGCTCAATTGGTCCTGATACGGTCGGGATAGATGTCGTAGGTCTTGCCGCCCACAGTAATGCGCACGGCCTTCATCCGCCGCTCGCTCCGATCCTGCGAGCGGTTGCCGATGGCTACGATCTCATCGCCAACGCGGGCCGAGCCTTCGCGGAAGCCCGCCCGCTCCGTCTGGCGCGGGTTGCCGAGCTCCACCCGCCACACACCGTCGGAGGAGGTCTCCACGTCGAGTGTGGGATGCGGCGGGCCGATGTAGATGTCGCGGATCGTGCCCCGAAGCTCGATCTGCTCGGCCTCCGCCCACGACCAGCGGTGATGGGCGACGGCACCGGAAAGGACGGGAAGCGCGAGCATCGACGCCGCAAGGGCGCGAACGGCAAGGACGCGCGCGAGGGATCCGGCCGAGAGCAGCGAGCCCATGATTGCACTCCCCTGCTGCTGTTGCGGGTGGCAGCAGACGGTAGGGAGGGCACGGCGGCCGGTCAACGGCCGGCCGATCAACAGTCGGAGAGTGCAGGGCCGTCAGAAGAATGACCGCACAAGCCCGCCTACCAGCATGTTCCAGCCATCGATGAGGATGAAGAACAGCACCTTGAACGGCAGGGCGATCACTGTCGGCGGCATCATCATCATGCCCATGGACATGACGAGGGTCGCCACGATCATGTCGATGACGAGGAAGGGCAGGAGAATGAGGAAGCCCATCTCGAAGCCACGCCGCAGCTCGGAGATCATGAAGGCCGGAATGATGATGCGCAGATCAATCGCTTCACCGTCGGCACGCGGCGCGAAGGAGCCGGCGGCGAGATCGTCGAAAAGCTGCAGGTCCTTCTCGCGCACGTGGCGCAGCATGAACTCCCGGAACGGCGCCGTGATCTTCTGGTAGGCCTCCTCGTGGGAGATGCGGTTTTCCGTCAGGGGCTTCAGCCCCTCCTCCCAGGCTTTGTCGAAGGTCGGCGCCATGACGTAGAAGGTCATGAACAGCGCGAGCGACACCATGACGATGTTCGCCGGCGTGCTCTGCAGGCCGAGACCCGAGCGCAGGAACGACAGGGCGATGGCAAAGCGGGTGAAGCTTGTCACCATGATCAGCAGCCCCGGCGCCAGCGATAGCACCGTGAGCAGCACGATCATCTGGACGATGCGGCCGGTCATTGCGCCCTCGCCGCTCGGCAGGAGCTGCCCTAGATCGGGAAGCTGGCCGCTCGCCTGGGCAAAGGCCGCTCCTGCCGTCAGGACGAGGAGCGGCAGGACGAGCCCGGCGGCGAGGAGGGAGCGGCTGCGCAAGATCATGCCGGGATCCTCACTGCACGATCATGGTTTCGATCAGCAGCTCGCGCACGCGCCCGTCGGCACGTACGCGGGCCCGTTCGTTGAGGTCCTCGCGCAGGTGCTGCAGGCCGCTCGGCCCCTCGATCTGGGCGAGCTTCAGCGTCCGCACGTAGGCCATCATGTCCTGGCGGATCTCGGCGCCCATGACATCGGGGTTCTCAATGGCGCCGTTGTCGAAGATGATGGAGGTCTCGAGGCGCACCCACACGCCAGACGGCTCGGCCAGATTCGAGACCACCGGCTCGAGCGTCTTGATGACAGTGTCGCCCGAGTACTTGAGCGGCCGCGGCGTGTTCTGCGCCGCCTCCTTCTCCGCATTAGCGAGGCGCTTGACGGTGTTGGCGAGGTGTATGCCGGACAGGCTGCCGACACCGAGCGCGATCAGCGTCAGCATGACGAGCGCGGGCAGCCAGCTGTCGCTGCCCCCCTCCTCCTTCTTTTTCCGTCTCCTGAATAACGGCGCTCGCGCCATGTCCCTTTCCTCGCCTGCCTACCGCCTCAGAACGGCACGATGAGATCGTAGATCTGCTGGCCAACCGCCGGCTGCTGCACCTCCATGCTGCGCCCGCGCCCGCCGTAGGACACCCTCGCCTCGGCAATCTTGTCGTAGGCGATGGTGTTGTTGCGCGAGATGTCGGAGGGCCGCACGATGCCGGCGATGTTGAGCACCCTGAGCTCGTAGTTGACGCGCACCTCCTGCGAGCCGCTGATGACCAGGTTGCCGTTCGGCAGCACCTCCGTGACGACGGCGGCCACCGTCAGCCGCAGCTTCTCGGAGCGGTCAATCTGGCCCTTGCCCTTGCTGGCGGTGCGCGAGTTGATGGCGAGAGCGCCGAAGATCGAGTCCCCCGTGCTGCTGTTGCCATAGCCGAGGTCGAGGCCGAAGTTGACGTTCGAGTTGCGCGAGCGGTCGCTCTCGTTGTCGAACTGGGCCTTGTCGTCCATCAGGATGTTGACGGTGATGACGTCGCCCACCTGGCGCGCGCGCGGATCGGCGAACAGGTCGCGCGTGCGGCCGGTCCAGAGCGAGTGGTAACTGCCCGGGCGCTTGTAGGCGGCATAGGCCGTCGTCGGCAACGGTTCGCGCTGCACGTTGAGCCCGTAGCCCACGGGCGTCATGTTCGGTTCCCGCCCGATCTCGTCCAACTTGACGGCACAGGCGCCGACAGAAAGGGCGAGGAGCGCGGCGAGCATGCCGGAAACGGTCGTCTTCATCACGATTTCTCCGCCGCCCGCTCGCGCGGGACACTGTCGATGAGCGTGCCCGTGAGCTGGGCAGCACGTCCCGGCTCCATCTCGTTGAGGATGGCGCTCGAGATGCGCGGGTTAAGGCGGGCGATGATGGCGGCCGCCTTCTCATCCTTGAGGCTGGCGAGCTGCTGGGCGGCGGCCTCCGGCCGCATGCGGCTGAAAATGGCGACCAGCCCCTCGTCGGCCTGCTTCAGGAACTCGTTGCGCCGGCGCAGCCATTCCTCGTACTCGGCCCGCTTCTTCTCCAGCTGGACGATGCGCTGTTCGATCTCCTTCTCGAGCGCGGACAGCGTCTGCATCTGCCAGGCGAAGCGCGCGTCCGCGGCCGCATCAGCCACGTTGGCGCAATAGGGATTGGTGCGGGCCGCCTCCGCCTGGGCGCGTGCGGTCTGCACCGCATCCTGCGCCACGGCCGCCTGGCCGAGGCCGGCAATTGCAGCAGCAACGGTGATCGTGGCGAACATGCGCATGATCAGCGACCTTTCTGCCCTGACGCGCGGGGCGCCCTGCCGCCCCNCTTCCCCTTTTCCGCCTGCTTCTTCACTCTGCCGCACGGGGGCCTCACTGCACGACGAGGTCGGCCTGCAACGCGCCGGAGGTCTTGATGGCCTGCAGGATTGAGATGATGTCGCTCGGCTTCAGGCCAACCTGGTTGAGGCCGCGCACCAGCGTCTGCAGGTTTGAGCCTTCGATGATGCCTACACGCCCGGTCTGTTCGCGCGCCTGGATCTCCGTGCGCGGCACAACCACCGTCGCCCCGTCGCTGAAGGGCTCCGGCTGCGAGACCATGGGCGTCTCGGTAATGCGCACCGTCAGGTTGCCGTGCGTGACGGCAACGGTCGAGATCTGCACGTCCTGGCCGATGACGACGGTGCCCGTGCGCTGGTCGATGACGACGCGCGCCGGCGTGTCAGGCGCCACGCGCAGCTCGCCGATCTCGGCGATGAACCGCGCCGGATTGACGTGTGCCGGCCGCTCCAGGACCACGCTGCGGAAGTCGCGCTCGGTGGCCACGCGGCGCCCGTAGCGACGTTTGGAATAGGTGTTGATGACGTCGGCGACGGTCGCCGCCGTCCTGAAGTCCGGGTTATGCAGCAGGAGCACCAGCCGCCCGATGTCGCGCAACCCGCCTGGCACGGCACGCTCCACCAGAGCACCGTTGGGAATGCGCCCGACCGTCGGCACGCCCTGGGTCAGCGTCTCCGCCTCGCCCTGGGCGGAAAAGCCCGAGACCATGATGGGCCCCTGCGCCACGGCATAGACCTGGCCGTCGCCGCCCGTCAGCGGCGTCACGAGCAGCGTGCCGCCCCGCAGCGAGGTCGCGTCGCCCATGGAGGACACGGTGACATCGATGCGCGAGCCGACCCCGGCGAAGGCCGGGATGTTGGCCGTTACCATGACGGCAGCGACATTGCGCGTGCGCAGGTTGCTGCCGCGCACGTTGACGCCCATGTAGTCGAGCATCGACTGCAGCGACTGCTCGGTGAAGGGCGAGTTGCGCAGCGTATCACCCGTGCCGTTGAGGCCCGTGACGAGGCCATAGCCAATGAGCTGGTTGTCGCGCACGCCCTGAATGCTGGCGATGTCCTTGATGCGTGTCGAGGCCGTCGCCGGCCCGCTCAGGAACAGTGCGCCGATGAGGCTGCTGGCGATGGCGAGCAGGAACCTCTTCATTGGATGCCTACCCGGATCGATCCATCCGGTTGGACGATACCCGAGACGACGAGCCCGCTGTCCACGTTGCGAACGCGGACATGCTCGCCGGCGCCCGCCGACTGGAGGGGAGTGCCGAGCGCGGTGATGACGAGCCCTTCCGCCTCGAACACGAGCCGGGCCGCAGCGCCGCGCTTGACGACCTCGGGCGAGCTCACGGCGTTGTAAGGGATCGGGCTGCCCGGCAGCAGCGTGCGCCGCGCGCTCTTGCCGATCACCTGCGAGGCGTCGATCACGCTCGCGAAGCGGGTCGTATAACCGTCCGGAAACGAACGCTCCGTCAGCATGCTCTCGGTGATGATGTCGCCCGGCCGGATGGTGGTGACGGGCACCGGCAGCATCTCGGCCAGCGCGACGGCCGGCACGAACGCCGCCATCGTTGCGGCGAGCCCGGCGAGAATCCGGAGCAGGACGAATTTGCGCGATGCCGTGCCGGTTGCCATGGCGTTCACCCGCCCGATCAACGGATGCCCTTGGAGACCGTCGCCGCCATCTCGTCGGCGGCCTGGATGACCTTTGAGTTCATCTCATAGGCCCGCTGGGCGCTGATGAGCTCGGTGATCTCCTTGACCGGATCGACGTTCGAGGCCTCGAGGTAGCCCTGCAGGATCTTGCCGTAGCCGGGGTCGCCCGCCACGCCGAGAACCGCTTCGCCAGAGGCGGTCGTCTCGCGGTAGAGGTTGTCGCCGAGCGGCTCGAGACCGGCGTCGTTGGCGAAGTTCGCGATGACCAGCTGGCCGAGCTCCTGCGGCTCATCCTCGCCCGCGACCTTGGCAAAGACCTGGCCGGTGGCGTTGACGGAGATCTCGATGGTGTTCTCCGGAATGGTGATAATGGGCTGGACGAGGTAGCCCTCGATCGTGACGAGCTGCCGGTCGGCATTCTTGTTGAAGGAGCCGGCACGCGTGTAGAGCAGCTCGCCGTCCGGCCCCTGCACCTGGAACCAGCCGCGGCCGTTGATGGCGAGGTCGAGTTCGTTCGAGGTCTGCGTCAACGGCCCCTGGCGGTGCACGTAGCGGATCGCCGCCGCCCGCACACCGAGGCCGAGCGTCGCCCCTTCCGGGATCGGCGCCGTGTCGGCGACGTTCGGAATGCCCTGCATGCGCTCGACCTGGTAGAGCAGGTCGGCGAACTCGGCACGCGCCCGCTTGTAGGCCGTGGTGTTGATGTTCGCGATGTTGTTGGCGATGACCTCAACGTTGGTCTGCTGGGCGTTCATGCCCGTCGCCGCGATGGCGAGTGCTCTCATCGGATCCTCCTCAGATCGCCATGCGGCTGATTTCCTGGTATGCGGCCACAACCTTGTCGCGGATCGCGATGGCCGTCTGCAGCGTCTGCTCCGCGGACATCACGGCCTGCACGACCTGCTGCACCGAGGCCTGGCCCTGGATGCCCGAGAGCGCGGCCGCCTCGCCCTGCCGCATCGTCTCGACCGCCTGGCCGGCGACCTGGGCCAAGATCTCGCTGAAGTTCGCCGTCTGGCGCGCCGTGGCGGCGGCGCTCACCGCCTGCATTGCCGAAAGACGCGCCTGAGTGATCGATTGCACGCCGCCAAGGTTCGACGTCAGGGACGAGATCTGGTCAATCATGAGGAGCTTCTCAGCAAGTCAATCGTCATGGAGATCATGGAGCGCGCCTGCTTGATCATCTGCAGGTTCGCTTCATACGAGCGATTGGCCTCGCGCATGTCGGCCATTTCGATCAGCATGTTGACGTTCGGATACTTGACATAGCCATCCGCATCGGCGGCCGGGTTGCCCGGCTCGTATTCGATGCGGTAGGGCGCCCTGTCCCTGCCGATGCGGTCGACCTTGACTGTCGCGGCACCGAGGGCGCGGTCGAGTTCGCTCTTGAAGGTGACGGTCTTGCGCGTGTAGGGGTCGGCGCCGGCCGTGGAGCCGGTCGATTGCGCGTTGGCAATGTTCTCGGAGACGACGCGCAGACGCATCGACTGCGCCTCGAGCCCCGCAGCGGAAAGACGGGCAGAGGCCTGTAGCGGATCGATCATCAGGATCCCTTCACGCTCATCAGGTACATGCGGTGGAAGGACCGCACGATGTTCGTGTTCAGCGAATAGTCGCGATTGATCTCAGAGGCCTTGAGCAGCTCCTGCTCCAGACTGACGCTGTTGCCCGAGTGAACGATTTCCCAGCTGTCGCCCTTGCGGACCTTCGCCGTCTTGGCGCCCGCCTCGTCGACGCTGAAGTGCCGCGGGTTGGTGGCGGCGAGGGTCAGGCGTGTCCTGTCCATCACCTCGTCGAAGGGCACGACGTCCCGCGCCTTGTAGCCTGGCGTGTTGACGTTGGAGATGTTGCCCGAGACCGTCGACTGCCGGACCGCGAGCCAGTCGGCCTGGCGGGCTGCGACCTTGAAAAGATAGACGGGGTCCAACAGAACGCCTCCTGCACTATCGCATGCCGAGACGTTTGTAGTTCGTTAACCTTGCACGAGGCTGTCCCGTCGCCCCTCCGGCCCCTCAGCTGCAGAAGCTGCGCGCATTCGGCGTCCATGCGCCGAAGCCGACGGCCACCAGATTGGCGATGACGCGGCAGACATAGCGCTTCTGCGCCGCGTCGTTGTCCGGGCCGGCATGATAGCGCGCGACAGCCATCGTCCAGGTGCCCTCGCGCTGTTTCAGCTCTTTCAGGAAGCGGGCCGCATATTCCACGTTGTGGCGCGGGTCGAGCATGGCCTCCAGCGAGGGAAAACGGTCGCTGTGGTAGTGGTGGTTGATCTGCATGCAGCCCAGGTCGATCAGCTTGATGCCATCGCGACGCGCCTCGTGGAAGCGGCGGATGGCGGCCTTCGCATCCGGCGCAAAATAGGCCGTGCCCTGGATGTTCATGGCATAGGGCTGCATGGAGCCGCGCCGCCCGGTCTCTGTCAGGCCGACGGCATAAAGCACGCCGACTGGTACACCATACTTCGCGGCTGCACGGGTGATCTCGCCTTCGCAGACGGCGCTGCCGCCGGCAGGAGCATCGGCAGCGGTCGCCACGCTAGAGATAGATGCCGCTGCTATCGCGGCCAGAAGCCAGGCCCGTATGGCCATCGCCTTCTCCCTCTCGCCGTGATCTGCGGGCGTGCTCCTGCGCCTGCGAGGGCGAGGCGCCTCGCCCGCCACCCGAAGTCTCTCCCTGGAATGCCTGCTGGCCGGCCGCCGACTGCTGGCCGCCGCCCTGCAGTGTCTGGCCCCCACCGGCATCGGCAGAACCGATCTGAAGCGTCACCACCTCGGGCCGGTAGCCGGCCGCCCGCAGGACACCGGTGAGCGCCTCGCTGTCGTTCTGCAGCATCTGCACGGTGCGAGCATCGCTGGCGCGCATGTGGACCTCGATGCCGTCGCCGACGAGGCGCATGCGCACGCTCACGCTGCCAAGCTCGGCAGGATGGAGCTGGATGTGCAGGACGCGCACGGGCCCGCCCGCCTGCTGCTGCCCCGGCTGCGCCTGCATCTCGGCCGCATGGCCGGCAGGTTGCGTGCGGCTGGAGGCGAGGCCGCGTGCCTCGCCGGCGAGCCGCTCGCCAAGCTGCTGCAGCGCCTGGGCCGGAAGGCCCTCGGCCTGCGGGCCGGTGCTGCCGGCAGCCTCGGCCTCGACCTTCACCGCGCGCAGCGCCGCAGCCTTTTCGGCAGGCTGCCCGCCCTGGCGCCGTGCCTCGCGCAGCCCGGCCGGCGGTGAGCTCTCGACGCGCCCCTTGACCTGCGGCAGCGGCTCCTCGGCAGCCTCGCCCGCGCCGGCCTGCGGCTTCACGACGCCGACCGGCTCGAAATGCGTCTCCCGCCCCACCACCGTCAGCTTTGGCAAAGGGCGCTCCCTCGGCGCAGTGTCGACGCCGAAGCCCTGCTTCGTGCCCGCCAGACGCTGCGCGGCTGTGCCCTCCTCGTCGACCGCCTGTTGCGTGGTCGCCGCAACATCGGCTTCAGCATCGGCCTGCTTCGCGGGCCGCTCCGAAACCGGCAGGTTGACGCCGTCCGCGTTCACACGGGGCTGCCGGCCCGCGGCCTCTGCCGCACTGTCGGCCCTTGCCTCCGCCCCCTCCGGCAGCACGTCGGCCCATTCGCCGTCGGCAGGCGCGGAAGCATCGGCGGTCTCTTCCCCGGCCCCCACCACTTCGCCGAGCCGCTCGACCAGCGCGCGCAGGGAGCGTGGCGGCGCAGCCTCGGCGCGCCTCTCCTCGCCCGCCGCCTCGCCGCGCCGGCCCACACCCTGCACCTTCTCAAGCAGGGCGCGGAAGGCGTCGCCGTCCTGCCTGCCGTGCGCCTCCCCCCGGGCGCTCCCGTCGGCAGGCACATCGCGCTGGACCGGCATGCGCAGGAACGACGGATCGAGCATCGTCATTCTTTGTCTCCCTGAGCTCCCTTGAGCAGGGCATCGACCGCCCCGATGAGTTCCTGCGCCCGCATGATCGTGGGCGTCGGCTGCTGGATGACAGATGGCGTGACGGGCACTGCCTCCGCCGGGGCCGTGACCGGAGACGCCTGCTGCGCCGCGGGCTGCCAGTCCGCCGCAGACGGTGCTGCCGGGCGGGAGACTGGTGCGGGAACGGACGGCCTCTCCGCCGCCGGGGGTGCCGCCTCGGCACCGGCTTTCGGCGCCGGCTTCGAGGCCGTGCGGCTCTGCCCGCCCGCTGGCTTTGCATCCGTCTTCGGCGCAGCTGCAATTGACTCGTCCGCAGGCTCCGGCGGCTCGGGCAGGGCAGCGGGCCACTGCCGAATGTGCCGCGCGAGGCTCTGTGCGGTCTCAAGCAGCTCGAGATCGGCCTGCGACAGGAGCGAGCGGTTGATGGCACGCAGCTCCGCGCGAGCCTCGTCATAGCCGGCTTCGGTCACGATCTTCGCCGCGGCCTGGTAGAGGCGGGCGCGCTCCGCCGCTGCCTCGCCCGGGCGGGAGAGCGCAAGCGCCTGCCGTGCAGTGTGGATCGCCGCCTCGATGCGCCCTTCGTAGACCGAGGCGCGCGACACGAGCAGATAGAGATCGCGCCGCGTCACCGGGTCGAGGTTGTCGAGCATTCCGTCGAGGCGGCCGAACCGGGCCGGGTCCTTCGTGAAATCGAGGCGTGTGAGCGCCGCGGCGAAACGCTGCTGGAAATTGCCGGCATAGACCGAATGCCGGAAGCGCCGCATGTAGCGCTCTGCCAGCGCCTCAAAACGGTCGAGATCGCCGAGCTGGCTCGCGACGAAGATCTCGCGGCGCAGCGCCGCCTCCTCCACCAGCGTTCCCGGCATCAGCAGGCGGGCGAGGGCCAGCATCTCCATGGCCGCAGCCGGCTGGTCCCGCACGAGCAAGGCGGCCTTGACAAGGGCAATCTGCCCGCCGAGCCCCGGCGCAAGCGCACGCGGCGACACCGGCTGGAGCAGCCTGCGCGCCTCGTCCTCCTGCCCCTCGACATAGGCGAGGGCGCCGAGCAACAGCCGTTCGTCGACATTGGGCTTGCGCTCGAAACCGAGAAGGTGGCGGATGACGCTCGGCTGACCCCCGCTGAGCAGGTAGACCACGGCGGCGCGAGCATTCCGCGGCTCCTGCCAGACCTCCGCGGGCGCCGCCATGAAGTGCTCCTCGATCAGCTTAAGGAGCCCGCGCTGGCCGGCATGGGCCGCCGTCGAGCCCGCGGCGATCTGGTCCTGCATGTGCTGCAGGGTACGCACGAGTTCGTACGGCTGGGCATCTACCTTCCCGCCGGCAGCCTGGGCCGCAGCGGCGAGCGTGACGAAGCCGGCAAGGACGGTGGCGGCGAGTGCCCTCACCGGCTCTCCTCCTTGAGCAGGATCTCGATGCGCCGGTTCTCGGCCGCATTCGGATCGTCGGGGACCTTGAGCATGTGATCCGCATGACCTTCGACGCGCTCGATCCGGCTGTCGGAAAGGCCGCCGCGCACCAGCATGTAGACCGCCGCATGGGCGCGGGCCGTCGACAGGCGCCAGTTGTCATAGTCCGCCGAGCGGAAGGGGCGGCCGTCGGTATGTCCGCGCACAATGATCTTGCCGGGGCGCTTCGCCAGTGTCTCGGCAATGCGCTGCATGATACGCACCCCCTGCGGCTGCGGGACGGCCGAGCCGATGGGGAACATGCTGAAGTTGGCCTCGTCGGTGAGGCTGATGAGCGTGCCGTCGCCGGACTTCTCGACGTGCAGATGGGGCACGGCCGTCCCCTCGCCCGCGAAAGCTGCCTGCAGCTCCCGCTGCAGGGCCGCCAGCTCTTCCGACATTTCGCCACCGGGAGCTGCCGTGGCGGCGGCCATCTCGCCAGCCGTGCCTTCTGCCGGGGCGGTGTCGGTCGTGGCACGGGCGAGCGCATCCGGCTTGGCCGTTTCCGGAGCCTTGTTCACGGTGCCCGGATCGCCGGGCGGCTGCTGGCGTGCCGGCTGGAGCGGCACCGTCCGCCAGTAGGTCGGGTCGAACGGGTCGCGGTGGGCCTCACCGCCGCTGATGCCGATCTCGGCCGTCTCGCCCATGACGAGGTCGACGCTCGACGGCACCGGCTTCGGGTCATTGGCCGTGGCCGGCTCGGCGGCGAGCTGCGCCAGAACGGCATAGGGATCCTGGAAGAGTGCACTGTCCTTGTATTTCGCGAGCGGCGACTGCGCGCTGCGGTTACCCGCCGCCTCGCCCTTGCCCCGGCCCTCGTCGCGGGGCTGGCGGCCATCCTTGCCGCTGCCCCCGCCCTGTCCTTGCCCGGGCTGCACACTGAGCGGCTGGCCTTGCTTGTCCGGCTCGCCCGAGGGATGGCCGATCGTCGGATCGCGCAACCCCTTGCGGTCGGTGACACTGTCGGCGAGCTTCAGCGGGTTGAAATACTTGGCCNCCTCGCTGCGGGTCGTCTGATCGGTCACATTGATCAGCCACATGACGAGGAAGAAGGCCATCATCGCCGTCATGAAGTCGGCATGGGCGATCTTCCAGACGCCGCCGTGGTGCGCATCCTCTTCCTCGTGCGCGCGCCGGACGAGAATGATTTCGGAAGGGTTCTTGTCGCTCATGACGCGTCCTGCCCAACGACTGCCGCGAGCTCCGCCGCCCATTCGGCGAGCCGCGTTTCGATGACCGTATCGTCGGCGACGACACGCACATCCGGCCCCGTCCCCGGCACGAAGCGGACGGCGGCAGCCAGGTCGCCGAGATGGCCCGCGAGCGCCGCGGCAAGGTCATCCGCTGCGCTGATCTCGATCAGCTCGTGCTGCGTCGTCTCGGCGAGCGTGCGCACGGCATCGGCCAGCGCCGCCAGCGCACGCTCGCGCTGGGCCTGCTCCAGAAATGGTGTCAGCGTGCGCGCCAGAGCCGTCGACAGACGCGACTGCATGGCGTTGAAGGCAACGTGAATCGCTTCGGCGAGAACCTGCCCCTCATTCCGTGCCCATTCGGCGCGCGCGGCAGCCAATTGTTGCTGGAATTGCTCGCGCTCGACGCGCAGCTTCTCCTCCCACGCCGCCTCGGCCGCCGCCCAGCCCTCGTTGCGCCCCTTCTCGAGCGCCTGGGCGATCTGCACCTCGGTATCGCGCGCCGGCGGCTGCACCAACGACTGGGACGGCGGCGCCCCCGCACGCCGGGGCGCCGGCTGTGACAGCCGGCGCTCCTCCGCGTTGAAATCGACGAGCAAGCTGACCAGCGGCGGTCGCGGCATCAGGCGGGATCCTCCTGATACAGCCACTGCTTGAGGATGGCCGCCGCCTGCTCCTCACTGAACTCCNCCATCTGCTCGAGCCGTCGGGCCGGCGACTGGTTCATGCGGATGGTGAGCTCCTCGATGAGGTTCGAGCCTTCGGACGGGCCGGCGAGCTGCGGCGCCTCCGCGCCCGGCGGCAGGGCCGGATCGCCCTCGGCCGCGGCAACCTTGGCCTCCTCGGCCGGCGGGCGGGCCAGGATGGCGGTGACGGCTGGCCTCAGACCGAACCAGATGACGAGCAGCGCCACAACGAGGATGGTGGCGGCATTGATGAAGTTGCCGGACTGGCGCACCAGCAGCTCGCCGATGCTGATCGGCGGAACGGGCTCGAGATTGCGCGAATCCTCGATGAAGTTGACCGCCGAGACCTTGATCTGGTCGCCGCGGTCCGTGACAGCGCCCGCGGCGGACGCGACCAGCTGCTCGATCTCGCGCATCTGCTGGTCGATGGCTGCGTCGGTCGCGTTCGGACCGGCAAGCGCGGCGAGACGCTCCCGATTGACGAGCACCGCGATCGACAGCCGCTCGATGCGATAGCCGTCACGCACGGTCTCTACCGTCTTGCTGGAGATCTCGTAGTTCGTGACCTCCTCGCGCCGCTGGTTGTCCTCGCTTGACNCCTCCCCGCCAGAGGCCTGCACCTGCTCGTCGGGCAGGTTCTGCTGCACTGTTGTCGGGTTCTGGTTGTTGCGGTTCTGCGAGACCTCGGTCTCGCGAATGGTCCGGACGGACCGCTCCACGCGGGATTCGGGGTCGTAGATCGTCTCGTTGGTGCGGGTACGGTCCGTATTGAGGCGCGCGGCGACGCTGACCTCGAAATTGCTCAGGCCGAGATAGGGGACGAGAGTCTTGCGGACATTGTCCTGAATCTCGAGGCTGACCGTGCGCTCGAGGCTGGCCATGCGCCCCGTCGCGGCGCTCGTCGCGTCGTCCCCGGCCAGAACCAGCGTGCCGTCCGTGTTGAGCACCGTGACCTTGTCGACACTCATGCCCGGGATCGCCGCGGCGACGAGGTGGCGAATGGCGCGGGCCGGCGTGACGCTGTCGGCAGTCTCTGTGCGGATCACGACGGAGGCGGAAGCGGGCTGCGCCTCACGGCGGAAGGAGCCGCGATCCGGCAGCACAATATGGACGCGCGCAGCCTTGATGCCGGCCATGGTCTGGATCGTGCGCGCCAGCTCTCCCTCCAACGCGCGAACGCGCGTCACCTCCTGCATGAAGGAGGTGAGCCCCAGCGAACCAAGATCGTTGAACAGCTCGTAGCCGGAATTGGCGCTCTGCGGCAGGCCCTTTTCGGCAAGCAGCATGCGCGCGCGCGCCGTGTTGCCATAATTGACAAGCACCGAGGTGCCGTCAGCACTGACGTCGAACGGGATGCCGGCATCCTTGAGGACGGCGCCCATGCGTGACACGTCCTCGCGCGAGAGGCCGGTGTAGAGGGGTTCCTGTTGCGGGCGGCTGAGATAGTACGCGCCGAGCCCGACGACGAGGAAGACGGCAAGGCCGATGAGGCCGAGCGCGATCAGACGCCGCGTCCCGAGATCCCGAATGTTGGCCCAGAGCTGTTCGGCCTGTGCACGAGAGTTCATGAACTGCTTCTTGCTCCTGCCAAAATTGCGCTCGCGGCGCGCAGCCCTGCCGCAGGTGCGCTCGTCACCCTGCCGCGCGCGCCACTGCGGGACGCGCCGCGACGGCAGTCAGGGAACGGTCCCGGCACCTGGTCACTGCGCACAACGCCACACCGTAGGGCCGCAGTCTCCCCCTCGAACCTTGTCCGGAGGTTGCAAAACAAAAAGGCCGCGCCCGGCGGGCGCGGCCTCTTGCATGCGAGGAAAAGTCCCTATTAGCCGCGGAACAGCGACAGGACGTTCTGCATGGAGGAGTTGGCGATGGAGAGGGCCTGGATGCCGAGCTGCTGCTGGACCTGCAGCGCCTGCAGCTTGGTGGACTCCTCTTCCATGTTGGCGTCGACCAGCTG